>Ga0256405_10004905_pt1 | contig 24130 bp, 22 predicted proteins | sample RumenRJG_02DNA_FD_189096 | JGI IMG/M metagenome (GOLD analysis project Ga0256405, IMG submission 189096) | Bovine rumen microbial communities from Lethbridge, Alberta, Canada - RJG_02 | ecosystem: Host-associated > Mammals > Digestive system > Stomach > Rumen | place: Canada: Alberta... | reverse complement strand
TTCTCAAGCGCCAACTTTCAAAGATCGATTGTCCGCGTCCCTTTCGGGGCGAACGAGCGGATAGTTTACCAAAGTGCGCGCACGCGTGCAAGGGGGAAAATGAACTTTTTTCAAAAAAGTGTTTTATCGACTTGAAATGATAGTTATTTTAGTAAAAAGTGCAATATATTTTAACACTGAGTTGCGCGACCGCCGCGGCAATGCGTCGCACTCACGTAGAGGAGGTTTTTTGGTATAATATGCCTTATGCAAACGAACTCGGAAATCAGAAACGAGGCATGGAGGCTCCTCTGGGAGCGCAAGTGGTTCTGGAAACTCCTCGGCGCGGCGATACTGCTGCAGGTCTGCTCGCAGGTGATAATCACCATCGTGAACGGTGTTGTCTACCGCCTCGGCGTTTTCAACATTACGGCGATGACGAATATGATCGAGGAACGGATACCGCTTCCTGAATTCACGCCGCGCATCATCCTGGAACTCGCATCCTCCACCGTGCTCATATTTTTCCTGTCCTTCATTCTCGGAGGAATCGCCAGCTACGGCAACTCGCGGCTCCAGCTGCGCGCCGCAGACGACAACAGCGAAAGCTGGATGAAGGTCGCATTCAGCGGATTCAAAATTCCGCTCGATCTCGCCTGGCTGACATTCAGAATGTGCGTCGTCTTCATGATCTGGATGATTCTCGCACTGATCCCGTCCGGAGCTGTCGCCGCGATTTTCTTCGCGATAGTTCCAAAGCCCCAGACTCCCGGCGAACTCGCATCCGCCGTGGCGGTCGTGACACTCGCATCGGCCCTCTTCATCGCAATCTACTGCGTGCCCTTCTACATGTACAGATATCTCTTCCGCATTAAGGCGGATCATCCCGACTGGTCCGCCGGCGAGTGCATGAGGCACTGCCGCGAACTCGTCTGCGGAAGCAAATGGCGCATCTTCGTCCATGACTGCTCCTACTGGCGCATCCTCCTCGGCGCGCTGCTCCCGCTGCTTGTCATAATGATGGTGGTCCTTATTGCTGCCCCCATCCTGGGAGGCGGTCATGCAAGCGCACCGACCCATTCCGCGGCTGCGGTGGTCGGTGTGGTGTTCGGCGTGCTGGCAATGCTCGCCTCCTACATCGCCTTGCTCGTCTTCGGCGCGATTTCCGTCCACTACATTGGAGTCGGGCAGACCATTCTCTACCGCGAGATTTCGCGGACCAAGACAAACCAACAGTAACACACAAAACAAAAAAGACAAAACAATGAACTACTACATCGAATGCTGGAAGAAGTACGTCGAGTTCTCCGGGCGCGCGCGGCGCAAGGAATACTGGATGTTCGTCCTCTTCAACATCATCGCGTCCATAGTTGCGGGCGTCATAGACGGATTGCTCGGCACAAGGATGATCGGCTCCCTCTATTCGCTTGCAGTCCTCCTTCCCGGGCTCGCGGTCTGCGCACGCCGTCTGCACGACACCGACCGCAGCGGCTGGTGGATGCTCATCGCGCTGATTCCGCTCGTCGGCTGGATCGTCCTGCTGGTTTTCATGTGCCTGGATTCCACGCCCGGCGAAAACCGCTTCGGAGCCAATCCGAAAGGCGCGTAACGCGCATCGCCGTCAAATGTGAAAAAGGTCTCCGGCAATCGCCGGAGACCTTTTCTTTATTCCGCAACGAGGCGGCGCCAGAGGCATAGGCGGGTCTTGCCGTAGGTCCGGTCGCGGACAAGCTCCCAACCGGGCGTCTCCTCGGCCTTCTGGACCGCCGTCATCTCGGCGACGAATAGCCCTCCCGGACGCACCACCCCGCGATCGGCAAGCGTCGCGAGGACGCTCGCGTAGCCCCTCTCCTCGCCGAGCGCATACGGCGGATCGGCAAACGCAATCGAAAAGCCAGACCCTGAATAGGACGCGATCCAGCGATAGACGTCGGCACAGACGCAGTTTGAAGTTTGATGTCGGATGCCAGACGTCGGATGTCCGTTATTAGCGCAAGAAACCATCCCGACATTTTCGCCGAGCACTGAGAAATGGCGGCGGTCTTGCTCGACGAACGTCGCGGATTTCGCACCGCGCGAAAGCGCCTCTATGCCGACAGCGCCCGACCCAGCGAAGAGGTCGAGAAAGTCAGATCCAGGGACCTCGAACTGGATGATATTGAAGAGGGCCTCGCGCACGCGGTCCTGCGTAGGGCGTATCGCGTCCGACTTCGGAACCTTCAGGATGCGGCCGCCGAACTCTCCGCCGGTAATCCTCATTCCCTGTACTCCGCGCAGCTGTCGGCAGTCTCCCACACCTTGACGGCGGAAAGCCCCGGTATGAGCGCCTTGAGCTCGCCGAAGAACATCCTGGCGAGGTTCTCGGCGGTCGACCTGAACGGAATCGCCACCGTGCGCATTCCGTTCTTCTCGACGACCGCCGCTATCTCGCGCTCGCCCGCGCTCTCGGTGTTGTAGATGAACGCGTGGTCGAAGCGCTCGCAGACGACTTCGCTCGCGATGCGCTTCAGGTCCTTGAAGTCTATCACCATGTCGCGCGTATCGCCGTCGCCCTGCGCCACGGAGACGTCGACCCTGTAGGTGTGTCCGTGCAGGTTCTTGCAGAGACCCTGGTGGTTCGTCAGAACGTGCGCAGCGTCGAACCTGATCGTCTTCGTCACCGTTATCATGCCGTCTCCCTTCGCGTCACTCGCCCTGCAGCATCGCGACGAATCGTCCGGGCGGAGGGCACGGACGGAACGTCTTCAAGTCGATGAAGGCATGGCGCGTAAAACCGTTCACCAAAACCGCGTCCTCGCCCTTCCTGCGTATTTCGCAGGCGATTTCGATGCGGACGCCCTTCTGCGCCTGAACCCATGCGGAAATCTCGAGCAGGTCGTCGTAGTGCGCACTGCCCCTGTAGTTGCACTCGGCATGCGTGACGGGAAGGCCCCAGCCCTCCGCCTCGCACTCCTTGTAGGTGTAGCCGAACGCGCGCATGAGCTCGTTGCGCGCGCGCTCGAACAGCGTCAGGTAGTTGCCGTAGTACACGACGCCCATCTGGTCGGTATCGGCGTATGGAACGCGGTACTCTATCGTGACTTTTTTCATCCCCGCAATTATACCAAATTTCAGTGGGCGCCGTGGCTATGCAAGGCGGCGGGAGGCGAACATCGAAAGCGACACGGCGAGAAAGACGAGAATCGCGCCGGCGAAGAGGAACGCGGCGAAATGCTCGTCCCAGCGGTCGTATGCGTCGGCGTCGAGCTTCGTCGTCTCCAGCTGGTCAATCTCGGCAAGCGCCTTTTCGAGCGAGTCGCGGTCGTTCACGGGGAAGTACATCGCACCTGTCGCATTGGCTATGCCCTTCAGCTGGCGCTCGTCGAAGGTCATGCGGTCTGCGACCACGCCATAGCGGCCATAGCCGTCGCGCACGAGGCGAGGGGTGCGCCGCGCCGCCGTGCCGATGCCGATGCAGTAGACCTTCACGCCCATCTTCGCCGCAGTCGCCGCGGCGTCCTTCGGCTCCACGGCGCCGGTGTTCGAGACGCCGTCGGAAAGGAGAATCACGATCTTCGACTTCGGCTTCGCGTCCTTCAGGCGCAGAAGCGCCGTCGCGAGCCCGTCGCCTATCGCCGTGTTCGCCTCGTCCTCTCCGCCTATGGCGTTCCCCTGCGCGTCGAACACCGTCTGCGGTATCTCGACGCCCTTGAGGGCGTGGAGCAGCATGTCGTGGTCCATCGTGAGCGGCGCGACGGTCGTGGCGTAGGTGCCGAACGAGACTAGGCCTATAAGATCGTCCGGGCGCTTCTCGACGAACTCCGCGAAAAGGCGCTTCACGACGGAAAGACGCGTCCACTCCTCGAGCTTCTTCGAGGGATTCCCGAAGTCGGTGCCAGCAGGCGCGAGGTCGAGCGCGTCCATCGAGCCGGAGACGTCGACGGTCATCGCGATCGCAATCGCGTCTATCGACTTCTTGTCGTGCGCGAGCGGAGTGCGGGGACGCGACGCGGCGACAACGAGCAGGGCAAGCCCCGCGAGGAGGATGAACGGCGTGAGCGACGCGAGCTTCGCGCGCCATCCCGCCGTTTTCGCGGGGAGGCGCGATGTCGCGGAGAACCTTATCCCCGAGCGCCGGCCGCGCCGCAGCAGCCGCCAGGCGGCAAGGCCGAGCGGCAGCAGAAGAAGAAGCATCAATGGAGTCGCAAAAGTCATGTCTACGTCATCTCCTCCCCCCCTTAAAGGCGGAAGACCCCGAGCGAGAAAGCCTGTAGCTCATCATGCGCGGAGAAAGCCCAAGTTCTCGGGCCGCCGCGGAATGGCTACCACCGTGCCTGTTCAGCGCGTCTTCGAGAAGGCGCCTCTCGAACGCCGCGATCTGCTCGTCGAGCGAGAGCGAGGTGTTTCCGCCGCCAAAGGGGTCTTCCGCGAACTCCTCGGTCTGGACAGCGGCCGGGAGATTGTAGCTGTGTATGCAGGCGTCTCGGGTCGTCAGCACCGCGCGCTCGATGCAGTTCTCAAGTTCGCGCACGTTGCCCGGCCACGAATACGCCTTCAACGCATTGAGCGCGGGAACGGAAATCTGCGAGACGCGCTTCTCGTACTTCACGCTCATCTTCGTGAGGAAGTGCTGCGCGAGAAGAACGATGTCGTCCGCTCGATCCGCGAGACGCGGCAAGGCAATCGGAAATACAGACAGCCGATAGTAGAGGTCCTCGCGAAAAAGCTTCTTCGCCATCAGATCCTCGAGGTCGCGACTCGTCGCCGCGATGAAGCGGACGTCGCTCTGCAGTATCTCGTTCGATCCGACGCGCGAGAACGTGCGTTCCTGGAGAAAGCGAAGGAGCTTCACCTGCACTGGTATCGAGAGATCGCCGATCTCGTCGAGGAAAAGCGTGCCGCCATTCGCGGCCTCGGCGCGGCCAATGCGCCGCTCGCGCGCGTCGGTGAACGCGCCCTTCTCGTGGCCGAAAAGCTCGGACTCGACAAGCGCCTCTGGAAGCGCCGCGCAGTTGAGAACCACAAACGGCTTGTCCTTGCGCGGCGAAAGACTCTGGATTGCCTGCGCGACAAGCTCCTTGCCCGTGCCGCTCTCGCCGCGGATGAGCACAGTCGCCCCGCTCGGCGCAACCTGGCGTATCTGCTCGTAGACGGCACGCATCGCAGGGCAGCTGCCGATGATGCGCCCCGGCGTCTCCTCGGAAATCATCCCGCGAAGACGTCGGTTCTCGTTGACGAGCGCCTCCTTCTCGCGATCCTCCTCGCGACAGACAAACGCCGCCTCGGCAACGAGGTTCGCTATGATTTCAAGAAGCTCGACGTCGTGCGCGAGCGCACTCGTCTGGCCCGACATCGCGCGGTCTGCCGCGAGCGTGCCGATGATCTGTCCACGATGGATCAGCGGAACGCAGACAAACGAAAGCGCCTCATCCGGGCCACGCGACTGCGTGCGGTTCAAAAAGCGGCGGTCCTTGCGAACATCGCAGACAACCTCGGCCTTGCCAGTCTTGGCGACAAGCCCCGTGATGCCCTCGCCGACATGATAACGTCCAAGCGCGCGCTCTTCGGCATTAAGCGCACGAGTAGAGGCAACGATCCTAAGTTCGTCGCCCTCAAGAAGCGTAAATGTCCCGCGCAACATTCCCATGCTTCTCTCAAGGATGCCAAGGACGTTTTCAAGAAGCTTGCGAACATCGCGTTCCCGCGCGACCGCAGAAGCGATCTCGCGCAGGACAGCCATTTCTGACGTCAGCCTCTCCTCTATTTCACTCATGGGGTGTTTGCGCATATTATACCACAAATGAGCAAAACGCGTGCCACCGACAATATCATGTAAAAGAATTCGCCTCTGCATAACATATTTTGTAATCGAAGAATCAGAAAATTACAGATTACGTAACAGACAGACCGCAAATACCGCTCTCACGCCATTTGGCACAAATTTTGCTATAATATATCTATCGGTTCAAACCATCAACAAACAAAACGAAGGTTAAAATGAGCAAATACGTTGACAGCGTCTTGAAGGATCTCAAGGCGAAGAACGCGAACGAACCCGAGTTCATCCAGGCCGCCGAGGAAGTGCTCCTCACGCTCGACCCGGTTCTCAAGGCGAATCCGCAGTATGAAAAGAACGCGATTCTCGAACGCATCGTCGAGCCTGAGCGCGTTATTATGTTCCGTGTTCCATGGGTGGACGATACGGGCAAGATCCGCGTCAACCGCGGCTACCGCATCCAGCAGAACAGCGCGATCGGTCCCTACAAGGGAGGCTTGCGCTTCGACCCGTCGGTCAACCTCTCCGTCCTCAAGTTCCTCGCCTTCGAGCAGGTCTTCAAGAACTCGCTCACGACGCTCCCGATGGGCGGCGGCAAGGGCGGCTCGGACTTCAACCCGAAGCAGAGCCCCCACACCCCCGGCAAGCGCTGCAGCGACGCCGAGGTGATGCGCTTCTGCCAGAGCTTCATGACCGAGCTCTTCCGCCACATCGGCCCCGATACCGACGTCCCCGCCGGCGACATGAACGTCGGCGGCCGCGAAATCGGATATCTCTTCGGCCAGTACAAGCGCCTCGCGAACGAATTCACGGGCGTTCTCACGGGCAAGGCCCTCTCCTTCGGCGGTTCGCTGATCCGTCCCGAGGCGACCGGCTACGGCGACGTCTACTTCGCGGAGAACATGCTCGCCAAGCGCGGCGAGACCTTTGAGGGCAAGCGCTGCGTCATTTCCGGTTCGGGCAATGTCGCGAGCTTCGCGGCCGAAAAGCTCATGCAGCTCGGAGCGAAGGTTCTCACCCTTTCCGACCGCTCTGGCGCGATCCTCTGCGAAAGTGGCATTACGGAGAAGATGCTCAAGGACATCATGTACCTCAAGAACGTGACGCGCGGCGAGCTCGCCGACTTCGCCAAGAAGACGAAGGCCGTCAAGTTCTTCAAGGGCGTCAACAGCTGGCAGCTCACCGACAAGATCGACGCAGCCTTCCCGTGCGCCCGCCAGAACGAGCTCAACGGCAAGGACGCAGCGTACCTCCTCAAGCACGGCTGCACCCTCGTCGGCGAAGGCGCGAACATGCCTTCGACCCCCGACGCGATCGACGCGTTCGTCAAGGCGAAGATCATGTACTCGCCCGGCAAGGCGTCGAACGCCGGCGGCGTCGCGACCTCGGGCCTCGAGATGTCGCAGAACTCCGAGCGCCTCTCCTGGAGCCGCGAGGAAGTCGACGCAAAGCTCAAGGGCATCATGAAGTCGATCCACGACAACGCGTGGGAGTCGGCCGCCAAGTACGGCAAGAAAGGCAACTACGTGGTCGGCGCGAACATCGCCGGCTTCACGAAGGTCGCCGACGCGATGGTCGCCCAGGGCGTTTGCTAAGTGGCGCCGCAGCGACAAGCGAAAAAGCAAGCGCCCGGCCATGCGGCTGGGCGCTTGCTTTTTCCTGCACACCCGCCTCTCTCAGCGTTTCAGGGTCTTCAGGGTAAGACCGGCGAGGTCCTTGCCCTTCTCGCGGACGATGAACGAGGCGACGTAGGCAACGGCGACGCAGACGACAAGCCCGATGCCGCCGAGGAGGAACGGATGGAACTTGAGTCCGAAGACGTCGCAGTGGAGTATCTCGCAGCTGAAGCAGACGAAGTAGTTCGCCGCAAGCCCGAGGACCGCCGCGATACCCTTGATGCGCGGCATGAAGACGCCCATGAAGAATAGCCCCGTCAAGCCCGCTGTCAGCATGGCGATGTACTTGTTGAAGTTGTCGAACAAGGCGCTCGACTCCATCCTCGCGAGCGTCAAGGCCGCCATAATGCCGATGATGCCTACGACATACGTGCAGACCTGGCCGCACCTTATCTGCGCCTTGCCGGGGATGTCCGGCTTGAATCGCTTGACAAAGTCGGTGACGACGGCTGTCGAAGCGGAACTCAGGTTCGCCGACAGCGTTGATATCGTCGCCGCGAAGACGGCCGCTATGACAAGTCCCGCGAGCCACGGCGGCATTTCAGTCGCCATGAAGATCGGGAGGACCGAATCGCCCTTCGGCATCGTCACGTCCATCGCCTCGGGGTGCGTGTGGTAGAACGCGAAGAGCGCCATGCCGATTCCGTAGAACACGACCTGCGCGAAGACGCTCATGCATCCGTTGAACCACAGCGAGCGCTTGGTCGCGTTCTCGTCAGGCGTCGCGATATAGCGCTGGATGACGCACTGGTCGCTCGTGTAGGAAGAGAGATTCGATATAAGCCCCTGCACCGCGACGACCCAGAAGACCGGTTGCGTCAGGATGAAGCGGAAATCCCACATGGTGTTCTTGTTGTAGGTGCTCGCGACATTCCAGAACGTCGAGAAGTGCTCGCCCGGCGCGCCCGTCTTCAGGATGAGAAGGACGAGAACGGAAACCGCGCCGCCCATGAGGACGATACCCTGGACGAAGTCGGACCAGATGACGGCCTCAAGCCCGCCGAGCGAACAGTAGACCATCGTGAGGATACCGCAGATCAAGATGCACGCGTCGATGGAAATTCCCGTAACGGCATTGAGCGCAATCGCAGGAAGCAGCGTCACGACAGCGACACGGCAGACCATGAAGACGACGAACGCCGCAGAGCCGAAGAGCCGCACGCCGAGGTTGAAGCGCTTCTCGAGATACTCGTACGCCGAGGTTATCCCGAGTCGGCAGAAGAACGGCAGATAGTAGTAGATCGCGACAGGCGCCATGCCGATGATGAAGAACGCCATCACGAAGTAGCGCCAATCCTGAAGATACGCCTGCGTAGGAATCGCGATGAACGTAATCGACGAGAGCATCGTCGCGAAAATCGACATGCCCGCGACATACCACGGTATGCGGTTTCCGCCGCGGAAGTAGTCGTTCTCGTCCTTCTTCTTGAAGATGAAGAAGCACGCCATGCCGACCATCAAGAGCGCATAGACACCGACGACCGCCCACGCCATCGCGCCGAACTTGCCGGTCTTCTTAAAGCTTGCGACAGAAACAGCGTCCGTGCGCGTCGCAGGGGCGATTTCACCGCCCGCTATAATAAGCGTGTACTGCTCGGGAGTTTTTCCCGGCTTGATGCCCGCCGCCGCGCCGCAGCGCGGCGAATCTGCCGCGGCGATTTCGCCATACTCGCACCACGCATCGGTGACGCAGTTGTAGGCGAGGATTTTGCGCTGCCAGCCGAGCTTCACGGGGTCGGTTTCCTTCGAGCCGTTGATCGCACGGTCGATCCACCCCTTCTCGCCGAACCCGCCGACGAGAAGGATATGCTGGTGTCCGCTCGGCAGAAACGCCGCGCCGATGGTGGTCACGCCCTCTGGTAGGTCGGCGAGTTTCTTCCATTTCATTTCGGCGGGATGGGAAATAAAGTCGGGATCGTCGTATACATCGTCAAGTCTGACTTTGGGGTTGTCTCCCTTGCTCTCGCTCCACGGCATGCGTACGCTTGAAAGAACAACCCCATAGACGTCCCTGAGCGGCTTCTTAGTCTCCTTGTCGAAGCCACCTGCGACAATTAACATCTTCTCCTTCTGATCGCCATTCTGGACGGCCGCCACAATCTGCTCGCGGGCAGGTCCTGGCATTTCGCCTATTTTCACAAACCTGCTTGCACCCCTATTGAGGTCTATACCATAAACGTCTTTCGACGCAATTACGAAAAACAGACCGTCGTGATATGCAGCCGCCCCCATCTTGACGGGTTTGGGCAACCGCAGTCCCCTGACGACATCAAATCTCTTGCCGCCATCCTCGGTAAGCATATTGCCGACAATGTCAAATGTGTTGGTGAACACCGTCTCGCCGTCAGTTCCGCCCGCGCAAAAAAGACCAAATGGCGTCTCGCAACAGACGCCTTCGGCGATGGGATGCGGCAGTTCGCCGACCTTCGACCACTTGCCGTCCAACTCTCGGGCATAGATGCCAGAGCGGTAAACCTTCTTCCCATCGACGAAATCGCTGCCGCCGGCAACCACAAAGCGCCCGTCGGGTAAAAAGCCAGCAAACGGCCGCGCGACTTTTGCAGGGGCTGTCTCGCCCGCCTTCCAGTCAACCTCGACCGGCGTCGCAAACGCAGCCGCCACGGCAACCGTGGCAACAGCAAGAAGAACATTCTTCATCAAACATGTCCCTTTCTTTTGAACCTCAATCATATTCCCCTGAGCCGTGTAGAACGTGTAGATCGTGTAGATTTCTACATGCTCCGCATGCTCTACGCGGTCAACGATTTGTCACTTGAGCTGCGCCTTTATGTCGGCAAGCGGCACCGTCGTGAAGTTGATCGTCGCGTAGCCCGCGCCCTCGTAGAGGATGCCGATGTCGCCGTTCGGGAGAATCGTCATGTCGGAATACGCAGCGCCCTTCGGCTCGATGCAGATTCCGTCGCTCCACGTATTGCCGTCGTCAGCCGACACGCGAAGATAGAGAAGCGCACGGCGGTTGGGGCTCTTGCAGTTCGAAAATAGAAGCGCCTTGCCGTAGCGCATGATCTGCGCGTTGCACTGCGGGTCTTCGAGAGAGTTGTCGTAGCGAGACTCCCAGGTCTTGCCGCGGTCCTTCGTGACGTGGATCTGCCGCCCGCCGCCGCGCCAGCGCGAGTTGATCATCCAAGAGCCGTCCGATAGCTCGACGACCTTGCACTCGTCGCCGTTCTTGACGGGCTTGCCGAAGGGCTTCCACGTCTTGCCGTGGTCGTCAGACCCGAAGAGCGCGTTGCCGTCGTTCACGTGGACGATCGTGTGGAGAAGAGTGCCGTCCTTCGTCTGGATGCCCGAGCCGGACGTGATGAAGATAAACCCGCCTTCCCTGTCGCGCTTCCCGAACGGCCATTCCGGAAAGGCGATGTCCTTCGAGATGTCGCGGGGCTTCGACCATGTCCTGCCGTTGTCGGACGACTCCTGCACGTAGAACTGAAAGACGCCGTGCCTCTTCTTCGACTCCCAGACGTTGTAGAACAGGAATATCTTTTTCGCCTCCGCGTCGACTACGAGCGAGGGGTCAGACCCCGCCCAGTGCTCGTCCTCCGTCCACTTCCACTTCCACGTGAAGACAGGCTCCGTCCACGTAACGCCGCCGTCAGACGAGCGACGAACGGCGATGTTTATCGGCTTCGCGTGATTGAGGTCACCGCCACCCTCGTGCCGCGCGTCGCAAACCGCGACGAGGTCGCCGTTTGGCGCGGTGCAGAGCGCGGGAATCCTGTATACGGCGGTCTTTACGCCCTCGACGGCGTCGCCACCCTTGAAGAGGACCTGCTTGGAAGCCACGAGCGCATCAAGCGCGACGCACTCGGCTGGACGCGGCCCGACCTTCGTCTTCGCGCCCGACATCAGCTTGATGTTCTTGTTCTCGGTGTCGCCGCCTGTCGTGAGGGCGAAGCCGTTCTCGACCGCCTCGGCATCAACCGTCATGATCGGGTTGTGGTCTCCGGTGAACCGGCCGTTCTCGATCGCAATCCACTCGCCGGCGAGCGGCTTTGCGAAGAAATTCGTGAACCTCGCGCGACGAACCTGCCCGCGAGACTCCTCGGTGCGGCGGAAGTCCTCGACAAAGCTGTAGACGCCCTTGATGGCGTGGGCGCCTTTCGTCTGCAGCGTTGTGAAAGTCGCAATCTTGAACCATGCGCCGTCGCGGAAGAGATAGCCCGTGAACGCCGTCCTGTAGTCGCCGTCTTGGCGAGAGTGGATGGCGAAGCGGTATGTCTCGCCGATCTTCCAGTCAAACGGCAGCATGGACTTCCCGCCGGTGCCCTCGCCGCCAAAGCGGCTGATCGCAACGCCCTCGCCGGCATATAGGTTCTTCGTGCGGATCTTCTCGTCGACGTTGTCGGGCTTCGCCTTGAAGTCGAACGGATCGCCCGGATCCCACACGGAGAAGATCGCGACCTTCTTGCCGTCGTAGAGCTCCTGGATGCCGCAGTAGCCGCAGCTGAAGCAGATGGCCGCGAAGTAGCTCCCCGGGACGGACTTCTCGACCGTCACCTCGCCGTACATCCACTCGGCGTCGGGCGCGGAGTGCCGCATGTGGACAGAACGCGCCGCCGTGGGATGATTGCCGGCCATGGCGCAGACCGCCGCGCAGAATGCAAAAAAGGAAATTGCCAGCTTCGTCTTCTTCATAGTCCCCTCTCTTTCAGTTTGGCAGCATTATACTAAATGCGAGCGTTGCAAGGCAACCGTTATTTACCGTGCCGTCGCCACGAAAGGCGCACGCGGAATCGCCGAGAGGTCGAAGCGCGGCAAAAGCGCCGCGGGCGAAATCTCCTCGCCCTCTTCCGCCCAGCCGCAGGACGCCGCGAGGCGCCCTATTATCTGCCCGGGGCGAACGCCCGCCGCGCGGTACGCGGCGACACGTGTGTCGCCGTGGCGCTTCGCGAGGCGCTTGCCGTCAGGCCCGACCACAAGCGGCACATGGCAGTATGAAATCCCGCGCTCCGCGCCAAGTGCACGAGAGACGAGAATCTGCGCGGGCGTCGCCGCGAGCAGATCGTCGCCTCGCACGACCTCCGTCACCCCCATCGCGATGTCGTCAACCGCGCAGGCAAGCGTGTAGCCCGCGCCGAACTCGTCGCGCGCAAGAGGAAAGTCGCCGAGCGTCGCCGAAACATCCTGCTCGAAGCGCCCGGCGAAGACGTCGTCGAACGCGACGCGCGAGCCGTCGGCGACGCGGAACCGCCAGCATGGGGTACGATGAGCGGAGGAGTGCGGGAGTGGAGGAGTGCGGGAGTGGAGGAGTGTGGGAGTGGATGAGTTGAGATAGGTATATGCCTCGCCCCATGACGCGAATCTGCCGCGGCAGGTGCCGGGATAGAATAGCTGCTCTCCCTCGTGCGGCGCAGACTGCGCCGCCTCGACGTCGCGGCGCGAGCAGACGCACGGATACGCGAGGCCGCGCGAGACAAGCGAGGAAAGCGCGTCGCGGTAAAGGTCTTTTCTCTCGGACTGCACGTACTCCTCGTCCCAGTCGAAACCGAGCCAGCGGAGATCGCGAACCGCGTCCGCCGCCGCGCCGGGCTTGTCCTTCGGATGGTCGAGATCCTCCATGCGGAAGACCATTTTCCCGCCGAGCGACCGCGCACGGAGCCATGCGATCAGAAAAGTGCGGACGTTCCCGAGATGGAGAGCCCCCGTCGGGCTTGGCGCAAGGCGGCCGACGTACTTCATTGCTCCTTCCAGTACTTGGTCCATTCGCCGACGAAGAGCTCCATGTTGTCCTCGGTCTTGAACGCGGCCGCAGTCGCCTTGCGCATGTCCTTCGTCTTGATGAGTGTTTCCACGTAGTCGCGCTTCACGTCCTTGAACGGCTCGAAGCGCACTTCGCCCGCGCCCTTCTCGAGAAAGACGGCAATCGCCAGCGCGAGGCGGTATTTCAGCTGCCTTTCCCTGTCGGTTCCAGAATAGAATTCGTCGTAGTCCATCGCCATAAGCGCGGGCAGCTGCTCTGCGAATGACACGAGGTCCGCGGGGTCGACGAAATCAGGCCCGTCCGGCCCTTTCTCGAAATACTGCGCGTACCCCTCGTTGAACCAGGGAGACGCCGGTATCATGGAAGTCGCGTAGGAGAGATACTGGTGGAACGCCTCGTGGCGGATCGTCTCGAGAAGCTTCTCGGAGCCGTCCGGCGGGAGATACGCGACAAGCTCGCGGCGCTTCGGGCTCCAGTACGCGGCGCTCCATTCCATGTCGCCGTGGTCGTTGGCCTCGAGCGCGTCGAGATACTCTTCGCGCGACGCGAAGATGCGTGCAACGCAGAGGACGTTCGAGCCGTCGATCGGCGAAGGCACCGTCGCGGCGTATGCGGCGCGCATGCGCTTCAGGTCGTTCGTGACCGAGACGGTGAAGGAACGGGCGCTGCCTATGTCGTCGAGTACGGTGAACTCGTCGCCGTCGGTGACTCGCCACGTGTCGTAGAGCGCGACAGAGTGCCGTGCATCGGCGCGGAGAAGCTCGCGCTCTCCGGGGAGCGGCGCCTTCTTCGCGTGGCGCGGATCACCCCCGGCCGGCGCTGCGCCCGGCGCGCGGCGTTCGTCGAGGCCAGGGCGCTCCTTGGCGAGGAACTCGTCCTCAAACGTCTTAAGCCGCTCCGCGAAGTCATCGCCGTCGGCAAGGGTCCACGCGGCGAACGACCAGCGCTCCGACTTTTCGGGCAGGTACGCGCAGACAATCGCAGATTCGTTTGTGCCCTGGTAGTAGCGCACGTCCTTGTAGCCGCGCGGCAACTGGTGCGGACGGGAGAATTCCGCAGCCGGGGGAACCGGCGAAAGCATGTCGACCGCCGAAAAGAGGGCGTCAAAGTCCTTCTTGCCGATCGGCACCGTGCCGGACGCGTAGTCCGAGCGCGTCACGGGTCTTTCCTTCGCTATCGGCGGAACGGCCTCGGCAAGCGACGCCACGAGGAACTCGCGGCCGTCGTCGTCGCGCCACTGGCCGTCGACGGCGCGCGATATCCATAGGTCCGTCTTGTCGAAGCGGTCCTCAAGGCGATAGACGCCCTTCTCCTTCACGAGATACGCCTGCGCCTTCGGCATCTCCATCGGAGACGGGGTCGTAAAGAACAGACTCGCGGCGAGGAGTATCATGCAGGGTCGGCATTCAGCGGCTCTTTGCGAACGCGTCTATCGCGAAGTCGATGTCCTCCGCCGAGTGCGCGGCAGACATCTGCGTCCTGATCCTCGCCTTGCCCATCGGCACGACCGGATAGAAGAACGCAGTCGCGTAGACGCCGTTTTTGTAGAGGTTTTCGCTCATCTTGACGGCGACAACCGCGTCGCCGAGCATGACGGGGACGATCGGGTGGTGGCCCGGAACGAGGTCGAAGCCGAGCTTCGCCATCCCCTCGCGGAAGCGCTTCGCGTTGGCGTTGAGCTGCGCCCTGAGCTCGGGGCGGGTCTTCACGAGCTCTATCGCCTTGATCGACGCGGCGGCGACAGGCGGCGGAACCGCGTTCGAGAAAAGATACGGCCTCGCCTTCTGGCGGAGGATGTCGACGATCTCCTGCCTCGCCGCGACATAGCCGCCGGACGCGCCGCCAAGGGCCTTGCCGAAAGTGCCGGTGATGATGTCGACCCTACCCGTAACGCCGCAGTCCTCGACGGAACCCGCGCCAGTCTCGCCGAGAACGCCGACCGCGTGCGAGTCGTCGACCATGACAAGCGCCTCGTACTTGTCCGCGAGATCGCATATCTCCTTGAGGGGGGCTATGATGCCGTCCATCGAGAAGACGCCGTCGGTGACGATGAGCTTGAAGCGCGCACCGGCCTCTGCCGCCGCCTGCAGCTGCTTTTCGAGGTCGGCCATGTCGCCGTTCGCGTAGCGGAAGCGCTTCGCCTTGCAGAGACGGACGCCGTCGATGATCGAGGCGTGGTTAAGAGCGTCGGAGATGATCGCGTCGTCGGGCCCGAGAAGCGCCTCGAAGACGCCTCCGTTCGCGTCGAAGCAGGAACCGAAGAGAATGCAGTCGTCGGTCTTGGTGAAGTCCGCGACGACGCGCTCGAGCTGCTTGTGGAGCGAGTCCGTTCCGCAGATGAAGCGGACGGAGCCCATGCCGTAGCCGTACTTCGCGGTCGCCTCGCGCGACGCCTCGATTATCTCGGGGTGGTTCGCGAGCCCGAGATAGTTGTTCGCGCACATGTTGAGAAGCTTCGTGCCGTTCTCGAGGACGACGTTGGAGCCCTGGGGGGTCGCGATGATCTTCTCGTTCTTGTAGAGGCTCTTAGCCTTGAGGTCAGCTATCGTCTCCTGGAGATGCGCCTGGAACTTTCCGTACATTTTCGCCTTCCTTTCTTATTCCCAGTCGAGGATCACCTTGCCGGACTTGCCCGACATCATCGCCTCGAAGCCCTTTTCGTAGTCGGTGTACTTGAAGCGGTGGGTGATGACGGGCGAGATGTCGAGACCACCCTGGATCATCGCCCCCATCTTGTACCACGTCTCAAACATTTCCCGTCCGTAGATGCCCTTGATCTTGAGGCCCTTCCAGACGATGTGGTTCCAGTTGACCTTAGTGTCGGGCCCGTGGATGCCGAGGAGCGCGATCCTGCCGCCGGTGTTCATCGACTCGATCATCTGGTGGAGGCACGGACCCGCGCCCGACATCTCGAGACCGACGTCGAAGCCCTCGACCATGCCGAGCTCCTTCATCACGTCCTCGAGCTTCTCGTTCCTCGCGTTCACCGTGCGCGTCGCGCCGAGGCGCCTCGCGAGGTTGAGGCGGTAGTCGTTCACGTCGACTACGACGACGTTCCTCGCGCCGACGTACTTCGATATCCCCGCCGCCATGATGCCGATCGGGCCCGCGCCGGTGATCAGGACATCCTCGCCGACCATGTTGAACGAAAGCGCCGTGTGCGTCGCGTTTCCGAATGGGTCGAAGATGGAGTAGAGCTCGTCGTCGATCGACGGATCGCAGTGCCACACGTTCGACTCGGGGATGCAGAGATACTCGGCGAAGGCGCCGTCGCGGTTCACGCCGACGCCCTTCGTCTCGCGGCAGAGGTGGCGCTGGCCCGCGCGGCAGTTGCGGCAGTGGCCGCACACGATGTGCCCTTCGCCGCTCACGCGCTCGCCGACCTTCACGCTCTTGACGTTCGAGCCAACTTCGACGACTTCGCCGACGTATTCGTGGCCGATGGTGAGCGGCGGCTTGATCTCCTCCTGCGCCCAGGAGTTCCACTCGTAGATGTGGACGTCGGTTCCGCAGATCGCAGTCTTCTTGATCTTGATGAGAACGTCGTTTATGCCCATCTCGGGCATCGGCTTCTCAACCAGTTCCACGCCCTTCTTCGGCGCGACCTTCGCTATGGCTTTCATCTTTCGGCGTCTCCAGTTTGGTGTTTTGCAGATCATGCGGCGCGGCGGCGTCACAGGCCGCCCATTATGAGCGAGCCGAACGTCGAGATCGGCGTCGTGTCGCGGTAGTTGTCGAGGACCTGCCGGACGTCCTTTATGATGCCCTGCACCTCGTCGTACATCGCCTGGTCCGTCGCGAGCTTTCCGAGAGTCCCCTCGCCGTTCTTGAGCTTCTCGGAGACCTCGTTCAGGTTTGCGAGGAGCTTGTTCGCGCCGGTCATTATCTCGGCGACGTCCTTGTCCATATTCTCTGGAAGCTTTATCTGCTCGCACGCCTTCTTGAACGACGCGACGGAGTCCTTGAGGTCGGCGTAGAGGTCCGCGTCGGGCGAAAGGAGCTTTCCGACAGTGCCCTCGCCCGCCTTGATCCTCTCGGATATCTCAGCGGCGTTCGCGAGCATGCGCCTCGCGTCGGCGACGGCGTTGGTCGTCTCGGCGTAGATCGGGTCGTCCGGGGCGAGCAGCCGGCCGAGCATTCCCTCTCCCTGCTCGAGGCGCCTCGCGATCTCCTTTGCGGAGGAACTCACTGCCTCGACGTTCGTTATGATCGTGTTGACGCTCTCGCTGCTCGTGAGCGACTTAAGGTTCTTCGCAATGTCGGCCATGTCGCGCATCCAGTCACTCGGCGTCTCGCCTACGAGCGTCTGCACCGCGATGTCAACGATCTCGCCCTCGCCCTCTTCGAGCATAAGGAACTGCCCGCCGAGCATAGAGAGGCTGCACACCGAGATCCTGTAGCCCTCGCGCAGGACGACCGACTTGTCGACCTCGATCTTGACGACAAGGTTCGATGGCGTCACAAGGATGTCCTCCACGCCGCCGACCTTTGTGCCGCGGTACATGACGTTGTCGTGCTCCTTGAGGCCGCCGACGCCGTTGAATGCGATGTTCGCGATGACCTTCTGGCGACCCTTCAGGACGTCCACGCCCGAGATTATGATCGTGAAGTACACGAGGAGCGCGAGAACCGCGACCATGAACAGCCCCACGATCGCCTCTGAAAAAACGTCGTTGTTCCTTCTTCTTCTCATATCGTTTCGCCTTTCATCGCCGCGAGGAACTCCCTCACGTCTGGGTTTGTGGACTGCGTGAACTCGGCCGGCGCCGAGCACTCGACCACCCTGCCGCCTTTAAGCAGAAGTATCCGGTCGGCTATGTCAAGAGCGCCCTGCATGTCGTGCGTGACGACAATCGACGTGATGCCGAGCTCCCTGTTGAGCTTCCTGATCAGCCGGTTTATCGTTATCGACGTCACAGGGTCGAGGCCCGACGTCGGCTCGTCGTAGAGGACTATGTCCGACTCGCGCACGACGGCGCGGGCAAGGCCGGCGCGCTTCTGCATTCCCCCGGAGATCTCGGCAGGATACTTGTCAGCGGCCGCAGTGAGCTCAACCGCCCTGAGCGCATGCCTGACGCGCACCGCGATCTCGAGGTCTGAAAGCTTAGTGCACTCCTCAAGCGGCAGCGCGACATTCTCGGCGACGGTCATCCACGCGAGAAGCGCACCGCCCTGGAAGAGATAGCCGATGCGGTCGCGGATCTTCACGAGCTCGTCGTCGCCGCACGAGGATATGTCCACGCCGTCGACTATAACGCTGCCGGAAGTCGGGGTGAGGAGCCGGACGAGGTGCTTCAGCGTGACGGACTTGCCCGTCCCCGAAGGGCCGACGACGCAGAGAACCTCGCCCTTCTCGACGGAAAAGGTAACGCCGTTCAGGACGGGAACCCCGTTGAACTTCTTGACGACGTCTCTGAACTCGATCAGACTGCTCACTTCACGACTTTCAACTTATCTGTAGAACACCCTCGTTATCATATAGCCGAACATGAGGATGAGGAGGAAGTTGACGATGACGCTCCGCTGCGTGGCGCGGCCGACGCCCGTCGCGCCGAGGTTCGTGCCGAAGCCCTCCGCGATCGACACGGTGCCGATGAGGACGCCGAACACGCCCGCCTTGAGGAGCCCGACGAAAAGATCCTTGGTCTCGGCGATGGAGAGCGCGCTCGAGATGTACTGCTGGAAGAAGACGTTCAGCTGCGTCGAGCCGACGATGCCGCCGCCGAGCGTGCCGATCACGCTGCAGTAGAACGCGAGGATCGGCGACATGACGAGCAGGGCGAGAAGACGCGGGGCGGCGAGATACCGAATCGGCGAAATGGACATTATCTCGAGCGCCGCGATCTCGTCGTTGACCTTCATCGTGCCGATCTCAGCCGCAATCGCGGAGCCGACGCACGCGGCAAGGCTTATGCCGCACGCGAACGGCCCCATTTCCCTGAGAAGCGTCAGCATCACGGCCGCGCCGAGGTATATCTCCTGGTTGAAGCGCCTGAGCTCAAGCCCGACCTGGAGCGCGAGAATCATGCCGATGAAGAGCGAGACGACCGTTATGACGGGAAGCGTCCTTATGCCGACGACGTAGAGCTGCGCAGCGAAGTCGACGCGTCCCGAACGCCTAAGCAGAACCGACGGGAACGCTGCGAACGACGACACGAGTATCCTCGCCGTCCAGCCAAGCGTGGAGAGGAACTGGAGCAGATGCCGCGAAAGCGCCTGCGTGCGAGAACGCGGCGCATCGTCCCACATCGGCTCTCTTACTATCGTCATTCGGTCTTGGCCGGCGCCTCGGGCGCGGCAGGAGCCTCGGGCGCGGCAGGAGCCGCCGGCGCGGCGGGCGTCTCGGCCTTGGGTGCCTCGGCCGCCGGTTTCTTTTCCGTATCCTTGGCAGCCTCGGCCTCAAGCTGCTTCTGGGCCGCGTCGGCGGCCTCGAAGAGCGAGCGTTCGGCGCGCTTCTCGTAGCGCTTCACGATTTCGAGCGTGGACTCGACGCGCGCCTTGGAAAGCTCGTCGTCGCCAACCGACCCCTTGAGGGCCTCGAGGGCCTCGATCGCCTTGTCGCGGTTTCCGGCCTGCGCGACGCAGCGCGCGGAGCCGAGCTTCGCCGTGAGCGCGAGGAACGACTTCTCGTTCGCCTCGGCGAACGCGTCGAAGGCCTTCTGCGCCTCGTCAAACCTGCCGAGGCCCTCGAGACACTGCGCCTTGCCGACCGCAACGACGTCGGCGAACCCGTCGGGGGCCTTGCCGTCGAGCGATTCGTAGATCTCGAGCGCGGAGTCGTAGTTGGCGGAATCGAAATAGCTCTTGGCGAGGCGGAGCCTGAGCACGCCCACGGCCTTCGAGCCCTTGAACTTCGCGGCCGCGTCCTCGAGCTCCTCGGTCGTGTAGGCGCTGGAGACGGACTCCGCCGCCGCCGCGCGCCTGTCGCGGACGTACTTCCTCACGCCGTGGTACCCTGCCACCACGATGCCGGCCGCGAGGAGCCACGGGAGAATTGACTTGACTTCCTGGATGAACTGCTCTAGTTCTTCGTTCATTTGTTGTTGCCTTTCTCTTCGTATAGGTCCGCCCATTCGTTTAGGGCGCTTTCGTCCCTGTTTTCGGCGCGCAGGACTATGCGATTGTAGTCGAGCGCGTCGAGGAAGTCCCTGTTGTGCACGAACCGCGCCTTGCCCTTCTGGGGCTTCGCGGTGAGCCGCCTGCGGCTTTCCATCAGGAGAACCGCCGTGAAATATGTCGCCTTCGGTATCTTCAGGGCAGACATCATCGTCTGCATGATGCGCCGCCCCGCGCCGTCCTTCCCGTCCTCCTCGAGCATCGTCGTCATGAGGACCGCGGCACGGAGCCCGTTGGAGACCTCGAACCCCTTCTCCGCCATCATCAGCTCGTACTTGTCCAGGGAGGCGAGGTACTTCCACGCGAGGCACTTATTACCGCCGGCGCGGTCGATGTGCGCGGAGAGGTCCGGCAGGAGGTCGGCGAGAAGCCCCGTCTCCCACATGAGGCGGAACGCGTCCGCGCTCTTTCCGTAGGGGAAGAGGCGAAACACCTCCTCGCAAACCCGCGGCGTCGCGGCCGTCAGGATGCAGGAGTGGTATTTCTTCATCGCCGCGAGCGTCTTGCGCTCGATGGTGAAGCCGAGGCGCGAGGCGAACTTGACGGCGCGCATCATGCGCACGGGATCCTCCTGGAAGCGTATCTCCGGGTCGCCTATCGCGCGGATGATCTTCTTCTCGATGTCCTTCATGCCGCCGACCCAGTCGATGACGCTGAAGTCCTTGATGTTGTAGAAAAGCCCGTTCACCGTGAAGTCGCGGCGGTAGGCGTCGGTCTCGGGCGTACCGAAGGTGTTGTCCTCGACAGGGCCCTCTGCGGCGTGCTCTATTATCTCGCCGACGGTCTGGGAGTTCTGGCGGAATGTCGCCGTCTCTATCACCTTGTCGCCGAACCTGACGTGCGCGAGGCGGAACCTGCGGCCGATGAGGAAGCAGTTGCGGAACGCGCGCTTCACCTCGTTCGGCTTCGCGGAGGTCCCGACGTCGAAGTCCTTGGGCTTGCGGCCCATCAGCAGATCGCGAACCCCGCCGCCGACGAGATACGCCGTATAGCCCAGGCTGGAGAGGCGGTAGAGCACCTTCAAGGCGTCAGGATCGATGTCCTTGCGCGAAATGCAGTGCTCTGGCCGACTGTAGACGGTCGGCCCCTTTTTCTTCCTCTTCAGAAACCCGAACATTTAGTATATTATTATATCATATTTTCACCGCTGGCGGTGAAACAGCCAAATCCCGATCGAAAGAAAGATCGCGTGGGGGAGAAGCGCCGCGAGAACGGGCGGGATCCAGCCGATGTCCGAGCAGACCATGCAGCCCATTACAAGGCCGTAGAACGCGAAGAACATTGCGAGCGCACCGACAATGCCCTTGAACACGCTCTGCCGCCCCGAGGCAATGCCGGCGGGGATGGCGAAAAGCGTGATCACGAGGCAGGCGAGGGGCGCCGTGATCTGGGCCCATGTGTCGTAGCTGTACTTCCTGCGCATCTTCTCGGAGAGGTCGGGGTGGTGCCTCATGTATCTCAGCCGGTCCGCGACCGAGTTGTAGGCCCAGTCCCTGTTCTGCATGATGAAGTCCCCCGGACGCTCCCCGAACTGCGGGAACGACCTCGTTGAAAGCGCGTCGAGCTCGGGCGTCGGCGAGGCGACCTCGCGGCCGGACGCGTCATAGTGCTGCACAGTCACGCCCGTCATCCACCACTCGCCGTCGAGGTAGTCGGCGCGATCCGCGGAGACGTTCATGAGCCGGGCGCCGTTCGGCCTGTCTATCGTGACGCGCACGTCCTTGAGGTGCTCGCCGTACGCGTCGAGCATCACGTCTATCGACCATGTCCTGTCGGCCTTGGCGTTTCGGAAGACGATATTGTCGGCACGCGCCGCCTTCGCGACCTCGAACCTCTCGTTGCGGAGCTGCTTCGCCCACTGCGCGACCCGCGGCACGTACCACTCGTCGACCCACGCGACGAAGCAGGCCATCGCGAGGGCGACGGCGAGGAGCGGCTTCACTATCGTGAAGAAGCTGATGCCGTTCGCGCGCATCGCGACGATCTCGGAGTGGCGGCAGAACGTCCACATCGTGTAGAGCGTCGCGAGCATGAGCGCCGCAGGCGCGAGATACTGGAAGAACGGCGCGAGGTAGGCGCAGAAGTACTTGACGACGGTCAGGGCCGGCGGCTTCGCGTCGGCGATGCGGGAGAACGACCCCGAAAGCTCGAAGAGGACGTAGATCGAGACGAACCCGCACAGACAGTAGAAGAGCGGGACGAGGAACTCCCTGAAGACGTATCGCGTCAGTATTCGCATGTCGGTAAATTATACCACAATCCGGCGTTCCCGTGTGCGCCGCGAAGGAAAAGGGCGCGGCAGATGTGCCGCGCCCTCTTTTTGCATTGTCCGCCTTTCCCCCTCGTCCGATCAACCGACAGAAAATCACTCGTCCGCGCTCCAACCGTCCTTGTCCTGTCCATCGTTCATCCCTCCTTCCAACCAATACTCAACCTCAACCACAACGAAACGGAGGGCGCGGCACTTTTGCCGCGCCCTCCGCTTTTCACATAACCGTGTGATCGGCACCCACACCGTTATGCATACGGGTCGTAGAACGTCACCCAATGGCGAACTTCCTCGCCGCCGATGGTGGCGGTAAGCAAGACCGGTTTCCCATACCAGTCGCCGTCAGGTCGGCGAGAGGTGTTAGTCCTGTTTGCGAACGAGATTGCCGTAGGTATCGACACGATTGCCTCAAGCTGGTCAAGCACGGCGACAGGTTCGCCGCCCTCGTACAGCTCGAGCTTAAGCGTGTCGCCCTCGCCCATCTGCAAGTTCTCTCCACCCGCCACGATGGGGCCGCCGAAATCAATCACATTGTCGGGATAGCCCACCTGCTGCACAAGCGTCATCTTGCGCGTCGATGGCTTATCCGCAGCGACTTTGAAAGTAAGCTCCAACATAGTCAGCTCCTTTCGATAGCTGCAGCAGCAGGGCGGCGGAGCGAATGTCCGAGCGAGCGGATACGGCGTATTCGCCGAGGGTCCGCGAGGAGGAGCATTCGGCCGCCGCCCTGCCGCCGCGTCGCTTACGCCGCGCTGACGATGGTCGCCGTCTTGGGCATGGAGACATACTCCATCTCGTCCTCGACGCGGGTGACGGTGAGCGTGACCTCGGTTCCGTCCGCGACACCGCTCATGGCGCCCGGCCACGCAACCGTGATCAGGTTCTCGCCGCAGCTCGTCACAGAGCCGACAACCTCCGTTCCGTCCTCGAAGACGAACTTCGCCGAGACATGCTCGGCATCGTCGCCGAAGGTGGAGCCGTTGACGAGGATCGCCTGTTCCTTGACGAGCTTGCCGCGCACCGCTCCTGTGCAGGCGGAAATGAGGAACTCGACGTTCGGGGTCTTGTCGTCCGCGATGTTGGTGAACGAGAAGTCGTTCGTGGCGAGCGCCCACTTTGCACCCTTGACGAGACGGATGTTGATGGAGTTCTCGCTCGTGATGCGACCGTCGGCGTTCACGGTGCCATCGAGATAGAGGCGTCCGTAGAAGTAGCCGTCGAAGTTGACCGCGTTGCCATCCCTGAACTCCTTGAACAGCTGTTCGCAGAGCCCCGTCGCGATTCCGTTCGCGGCGGACGGCTTCACGCCCACGATGAGCCCGCGATCTATCGCGTTCTCGATGACCGTCGCGAGACTCTTCGCGGCGTTCCTGTCGACGATCGCCGGAACGTAGATCGTGACGTTGTTGATCGGGTCGCGCTGGGCGCGAACCTCGTACTTTACTGTTGGCTTTTCTGCCATGATTTTTCCTTTCGCTTTTGTGCCTCTCCGTTGTGTGAAACCGCCGCGCACGAGGCGATGCGCGGCAGTTTGTTGAAATCAAGACCTCCGGGGGTGGGGCAGTGTGTTACCCCTACGGGTAGCATGCCCTTACCCCTAGGGGTGTGAGGCG
>Ga0256405_10004904_pt1 | contig 24130 bp, 21 predicted proteins | sample RumenRJG_02DNA_FD_189096 | JGI IMG/M metagenome (GOLD analysis project Ga0256405, IMG submission 189096) | Bovine rumen microbial communities from Lethbridge, Alberta, Canada - RJG_02 | ecosystem: Host-associated > Mammals > Digestive system > Stomach > Rumen | place: Canada: Alberta... | reverse complement strand
GTAATATATAAATAATGTATAAGACTATGAAAAAGGTATATATATCGCCCAAGAGCAAGCTCCTGTCCCTGGAGCCGGAGACGATGATTGCCGGTTCTGCAACGAACCCCGCCATTTCTGATACTCCCGCACAGGAGGAAGGCGGCAGCGTCATCATGGAAGGCCGCGAAGTCATCCGCACGCAGAGCGCCTGGGACAACGAATGGTAATTTTCAAATTGACAATTGATAATTGATAATTGACAATTAGAAAATAGCAAATCAAGGAAAGGCGGGGCGACAGCAATGTCGCTCCGCTTTTTTTGTGCCCACACAGAAATCCTTTTTTATCCCGAAAACATCGAAAAACACTAAAAAAACGAAAACATCGTCTGCAGATTTTAAAAGAAAACCAAGAAAACCCTTTTTCCATGTTGTCGACTTCGTCTTTGATGTTGTGCCCGTAGGATTTTCCTGGAGAACAAGCTCTCCGATAAAATCCTGCAACCACATCATCAGTCTCAATGAGACACAATATGTAAAAAGAAAAACATAAAAAACAGTTTACTGCTATTCGGTTAGCGGTTAGTGGTTAGAGTTTAGCGTTGGCCGCTAAGTGTCAGACATCAGACATAAGCACGTTGCGGTTTTTAATGTTTTTCTCTTGCCAGTATGTAAGACTCCGCAAGGAGCCTGTGATGTGAGTTATAGATTTTTATCTGGATGCTTGCATACAAGGAAAAATCTGTGGCTCGCATCGCAAAGGGCTGAAAGCACTTACATTCTGTCAAGAGGGTTTTCTTTGTTTTTTTGAAACACACCCGGCAAGGGTTTTCTTTGTTTTTTTTGAAACACACCCGACGATGTTTCTGCGCTTTCAGTGATTTCTGCGAGAATTTTGGGCATATGAAGAAAATTGTCCGAAAATGTGAATTTTCTCTCTGAAAATAGCCCGAAAATGTGATTTTTTGTGTATATTTGCTGCCGAAAATGTGATATGCGACCATGAAACTGCTTAAAAGAAAGGTTGATAAGTTCCTTTTCGACTGGAAGAACAGCCCCGAGCACAAGCCGCTCATCATAAAGGGCGCGCGACAGGTAGGTAAGACGGAGTCCGTCAGAGCGTTTGGCAGAGACAACTATGAATCTGTCATTGAAATCAACTTCGTGCTCCAAAAGAAGTTTAGGAGCATCTTCGACAACGGCTATGAAGCGGATAACGTCATTAAGAACATCACGCTGCTGGAGCCGACATGGAAATTCATTCCGCATAAGACGCTGCTCTTTTTTGACGAGTTGCAGAAGTGTCCCGACTGCGCCACTTCGCTCAAATCCTTTTGCGAAGACGGGCGCTACGACGTCATCTGCTCCGGTTCGCTGATGGGCATCTACTACGAGGAGATAGAGAGCAACGCCGTCGGATACAAAGAGGACTACGAGATGCACTCCATGGACTTCGAGGAGTTTCTGTGGGCAAAGGGATATTCGCCCGAACAGATCGAAGACCTCTATCGGCACATGAAGACGCTGACACCGTTTTCGCAGATTGAGTTGGACACGATGACAGATGTCTTTCGTGACTACATGAGCCTCGGAGGAATGCCGGAAGTGGTAAGAAAGTATATCGACAACGGACATTTCGGAGGAACGCTGCAGCTGCAGCGTCAGCTGTTGAAGGACTACGAGGAGGATATCACGAAATATGCCCGTGAAACCGACAAGTCTAAGATTATGGCCGTCTACAGCCACATATCCGCTTTTCTGGCCAAGGAAAACAAGAAATACTGCATCACAAAGATTGCCAAAGGAGCCAGGAACCGTGAGTATGTGGGCGCTGTGGAATGGCTCAAGGAGGCCGGTGTCATCAACGTGTGTTATTGTCTGGACAATGTTGAGTTGCCGTTGAAGGGCAACTACGATGCGGGCACCTACAAGATATACTATCACGACACGGGACTGCTGATTGCCTCGCTCGATGAGGAGGCACAGGAGGATCTCCGCGCCAACAAAAATTTCGGCACCTACAAGGGCGCCATATACGAGAATGTTGTGGGCGAAATGCTTCGTAAATCCGGATATGATCAGCTGTATTTTTATAACTACGACGCGCCGTCGCTGGAGATGGATTTCTTTGTCCGGGACGCAGACTCCCTGGTGCCGGTGGAGGTGAAGGCCAAAGACGGTGCCACCGCTTCGTTGAACAATCTCATAAAATGGTCCTCATATCCCGACGTGAAATACGGTGTGAAGCTGGGCTATAAGAACATCGGCTGGAACGGTCTGTTCTACACCTTCCCGTATTTCCTTACTTTTTTGCTGAAACGCTTCCTGAAGGAAAGATAATTTTCTATTTTAACATCTAAAGACACTAAAAAAAACGAAAACATCGTCTGCAGATGTTAAAAGAAAACATAGAAAACCCTTTTTCCATGTTGTCGACTTCGTCTTTGATGTTGTGCCCGCAGGATTTTCCTGGAGAACAAGCTCTCCGATAAAATCCTGCAGCCACATCATCAGTCTCTATGAGACACAACATGTAAAAAGAAAAACATAAAAAACAGTTTGCTGCTATTCGGTTAGCGGTTAGTGGTTAGAGTTTAGCGTTGGCCGCTAAGTGTCAGCCATCAGACATCAGCCTTCAGACATAAGCACCTTGCGGTTTTCTCGGTTTTTTTTGAAACACACCCGGCAAGGGTTTTCTTTGTTTTTTTTATCATCTGCAAACGATGTTTCTGCATTTTCCGCGATTTCAGCGAGAAATTTTAGTGTAATTCGTGTTTTTCGATGTTATGATTATAGTATGCCGTTTTTCGAAGAAAAAACGGTAAAAAGGCAGTTCTTACCGAAATGTCACGCGCGTATACGAGCAATTTTATAATTTTGTGCTCGATTTGTGAAATATTAGAAGAAAAATGTAATAAAAACAATAACGATGAAAAAGAAACTATTACTTTTGTTATGCACGCTGCTGACCAGTGTCGGGGTGTGGGCGCAGATTGATGTGACATCTAAGTACCTGACGAACCCATCATTTGAAACTGGAGATATGACAGGTTGGACTTCTTATGGTTATAATCCAGAGGGGGGTGTTGGAGTTGTTGATGTTGAGGGCAAATCTGTCCCTGTGGCAGATTATCCCTTATCAAATTCTGATGGAACATATATTTGTGATTTCTACAAGGGAGTATGGACGGGTTGGTGGTCTTATTACACATTGTCGCAAGATGCAAAAGTCTTGCCTGCAGGTGACTACAGATTAACAGCGGTCTTGAGTTCATATAAAGATCGTAAAGTTAGTTTGTATGCAACGACATCTGCCATTACTACATCTACGGGGTCTGCTCAAATTGCAACCTTTACAATAGATGCGGACAATGAGGGTAAAACCGCAACTCTAGATTTTACATCGGATGGTAGTACACCGGTGATATTGGGTGCGGGGTTGATTACAAATGGTAGTAGTAATGGTTATCCTTCTTTCTGGCAGGTTTTCTTTAAAGCAGATAACTTCAAGTTGTATCGTTTGGCATCCGATATGTCAGGTAAAATGAATAATAATGTAGATTCATGGACTGGTGGTACAGGACGTCAAGTAAATAAAGGCACATACAATGGAGGTGTGGAAACATACCAAGGAAATACGTCGCCATTTTCTGTAGGTGATGTTCTTTATCAAACAATTACAGATTCACCAAACGGTTTACCAAACGGTATATATGAAGTTTCCTTTTATGCATGGGAGAATTATGCAGACCATGAAGAAACAGAGAATGTAAAATATGGAGACGGATATGCTCAAGCCTTTGCAAACGGTTCTGTATACAATCTCAACTCTATAAAGAATAAAAATGGTCGTGATTTTAATCCTGCTAATCTTTATACCCTGAAATGTTACGTTACTGACGGCACCCTCAAGTATGGTGTAAAGAATGTCAGGGAAGGTGGTAACTGGGTTGTATGTAAAGCAAATAGCCTTAAGTATTATGGCGCAGACGTTATTGACTATACGAGCCTCATTTCCAATGCAAATTTTGAAGGCACCTACGCAGCAATGAGCAATAGCGGCAGAGGTGATGATACACGAGAACTTTACATCCCCCAAGGATGGACGTTGACTTATACAGATGCAAATGGATGGGCTGGCTCAGCACTTAAATCTGGTGATAAGTTTTGGGACGACTATTTTAGCAGTAAGCCTCAGCCCACAGATGGAGGGCATAATGTCTATTGGACCCGTCTTCGAGACAACAATACGTCTCTGACGTTGTCACAAAAGGTTGCTTTGCCTTCGGGATACTACACATTGAATGCCGAAGGATATAATGAGAGCTCCGCTAACGGAACAGCAAGGTTGTCTGTAAAGGTTGGTACGACTACTTATTCAAACAACTTCATTGATGGATCATGGAACCATCGTCAAGTTCCTTTTTATTTAAGCGGTGTAAGCGGTGCCCAAGAAATAGAAATTACCTATTCTGTAAGCTCAACCAACGGAGAGGTTATCGCAGGTGTAGATAACCTCACCTTGACTCGATTAAGCGACAACGTGTTTACAACAGGGGACGATGTAACGAATCTGATACTTAGCCCGAATTGCAACACCAACACGGAATGGGCTGGTGGAGCATCTGGAGGTCGCACTATGGATAATATGGAAGCTTATGATGGGGAAACTCGCGACGTATTTTCGTCTAGTGTCTATTACGACATCTCTTCCAAGAATGGCCAACGCCATCAAAGCATATCGTTGCCTCTCAGTGGAACTTATAAACTTACCACTTACTGTAAGGTGCCCGGAACTAATAACAATGGATTTACTCAAATTTGGGTTGATGCTCTCGGCAACTACATCGACCACACCAACGCTCGTCACCTGTACACCGTCAACAATAGCGGCAGCAAGACCGGCGACATCAACTACAATGGTGAAGGATGGTATGCCAACGAAATCTATTTCACTGCAGACGCAGGAGAAAGCAAAACCATTTATATCAATCTCTCAAGAGGTAACGGTTCTGGAAATACTGAGTATGCTTACGTTTCTGGCATGAAGTTGACCTATCTTGGAACTACTCCTGAAATCAGCTTCGATGAGGCTATTGTCAATCCCGTCGTAGAGGTGGCCCACGCCAATGTCACTATCGCACGCAACATGAAGAGCGACAGGTGGAACACCTTCACCGTTCCGTTTGATATGGCTATTCCTGTCGGATGGACTGTAAAAGAACTGACGGGGGTAGATTACAACGAGTCCACCAGCAATTATTCGCTGAATTTCGAAGATGCTTCCAGCATTGTTGCCGGCAAGGCTTATATGGTGAAGCCTGAAAGCAATGTTATCGAGGTCAGCGCAGACGACGTAACAATTAATACTTCAAAAGTCGAACGTTCTGAAGTAAGCGACGAAGGCTATACTGCCAACTTTGTTGGTAACAACAGTTACATGGCTAGCGCACCTACTGGTAGCTATATCATTAGCAACAATGTCTTCTACTGTGTTAACAGTCCCGTCGTTCAGAAGGGTTTCCGTGCTTATATCACCGTTGGTGGCCCTTCCCCTTCCAGTGCACGTTCAACAGTTTCGTATGATACGGAAGGCGGAGTAACAGACATTCAGAATGTCGTAGTCGAGGGTCTTGAGGAATCCGATGCTCTGAAGGACGGCAAGTATTTCGAGAACAATAAGATTGTTATCGTGAAGAACGGCATAAAGTACGGCTCTAACGGACAGAAGTTGAACTAATAGTAATTACAACAATGAAAAAGACATATATTAAGCCCGAGACTCTTGTGGTTAATCTCAAATCTTTCGAGTCGATCATGCAGGTAAGCGGAGGTGATTCTCTTACGGGGACTAGCTGGGGTGGTAATTCTGATTCTCCAGGCGGTCCAACGGAATCTGATGCCCGCGAAGTCATCCAGTCTCCCGACGCTTGGGACAACGAATGGTAAATTGCGCCTTTGGCGCAAGTGAAGAGTGAAAAGTGAAAAGTTAAGAATGAACTGAAACTTAGAACTCTTCGCAGATAAGAAAGGCGGGGCGACAGCAATGTCGCTCCGTTTTTTTATGCTCAAAAACGTAAGTGGGAAAATGAGAAAATGAGAAAAAAGTTTGCCTGAATCGGAAAAATATCGTACTTTTGCGGTGAGAAAGGAGAGAAACGATATGCTCAACAGAAAATATCGGAAGGCTATTGCGGACTATTTCAAGACGCAACCCGTCTTGAAAGCATGGATATTTGGCTCTTGCGCCAGAGATGAAGAAACTCCGCAAAGTGATGTGGACATCCTGGTCGTGCTGGACCCCTCCCAATCTGTTGGTATGAAGTTCTTTGGCATGTACGAAGATCTCAAAGAGCTGCTTGGCCGCAAAGTGGATTTGGTGACAGATTCTTCATTGGCACCCTTCGCCCGTGAAAGCGTAGAACGAGATAAGAAATTGATCTATGAGAGAGCATCGTAGAGATAAGGAGCGATTGGAGCATATACTGGCTGCAATAGACAGAATTGTGCGTTACATGCAGGGCAGAACCCGCAAAGACCTCGTCGAAGACGATATGCTTTACTACGCTGTGGTCAAGAATATAGAGATAATCGGCGAAGCGGCTAATATGCTTACTTCAGATTTTGTTGATCAGCATCCTCAAACCCCTTGGAAAATGGTGAGAGGTATGAGGAATTATATCGTGCATGAATATTTCCAGATAGATAACGATGTCGTTTGGAATGTTGTTAGTGGCGAAATACATTCTCTTCGAGAGCAAATCGTGAAATATCTTTCTGAAACAAATTGGGAAGAATGGGAGTAATCCAATTGACAATTGATAATTGATAATTGATAATTAGAAAATAGTAAATCAAGGAAAGGCGGAGTGACAGCAATGTCGCTCCGCTTTTTTCTTCCCACGAATGCAGATTATTCGCAAAAAATTTGGAGGTATAAAAATTTATACTTACCTTTGTCGCAAATATTATAATGAAATGCCGACTCTACTAACATTAATACTGAATGTTATGGAGCAGATTAAGAATCTTTGGTTTGACGGGAATCGAATCTACATGAGATCTACTGAAGGACGTGTTCTTAGCCGCCCGTTGGAGGCATATCCCGAGTTGAAGGATGCCTCTGTGGAAGAACGTAACAACTTCAGCATTGACGAGGACGGTATGGCCATCAGATGGGAGACTCTGGATGCGGACATGCACATCTCCAGTTTCTACGAGACCTCCGAGCCCGACAACGACAACGAAGTGGGAGCTTTGTTCCGTCGTTTCCCCTGGCTGAATGTCTCCGAAGTGGCTCGCTATCTAAACATCAACAAGAGCCTGTTGGCGCGCTACATCTATGGCATCTCCAAACCGAGTGAACAACGGATGACACAGATTCGTGAGGCGTTTCACTTATTTGGAAAAGAGCTATTGAGCGCATAATAGCCACCTTATTTATAATACAATACCGGCGGAGTGGCTAGTGATAGTCGCTCCGCTGTTTTATTCCTGACTAGTCTTCTGAACGGTTATAGAGATTGCTCAGCGCATAGAGGGGGATGATTGAAATTTTGCGGATAGCACCGCCATCATTTTTGTCATTACTTTCTAACATATTAGATTGTTTGACAAAATCGAGAGGAATATTGTGTCCATTTCTGATAAAACCGAGACGAATATGTGTCATTATTTTGATAAAACCGAGACGAAAGGAAAAAAAGTGTACCGCGAAGTCATCCAGGCTCCCGACGCTTGGGAAGAATGGTAAATTGCGCCTTTGGCGCAAGTGAAGAGTGAAAAGTGAAAAGTGAAGAATGAACTGAAGCTTAGAACTCTTCGCAGATAAGAAAGGCGGAGTGGCAGCAATGTCGCTCCGCTTTTTTCTTCCCACGAAACCATTCGTGAGAACATCCGACCGTCCTTTCGCGCAGCGAATGGGGCCGAGGTACAACCGAAGGCATCTGACAGCACCGCGATGCCGCACCCAATAGCACCGACGATGCCAGGGGACACCGAACAGACGGTCACACAAGCTGTGGAGCAATAGACGAGTAGGATGTCTATGGAGCGTAGCTTCATGAATTTGAGAATTTGGGAATTCTTTAAGATTTTTGGATTTCATTCCGTAAAAACCTTAAGATTTTTGGAATTAATTCCGAAAATATTATAAGATTTTTGGAAAAGTGCCGGTTTTTTGCTACTTTTGCCACCGAAATATGATAAAACACAGGCGAGATGATACACCGATTTTTGGAAGACAAGATTACCGGGCTGTTGGGAAAGGGTAAGGCAATAATCATTATGGGTGCCAGACAAGTGGGAAAATCCACGCTGCTGGAGTCCGTCTTTCGTCAGCAGAGCGACGTCCTGTGGATGAGCGGAGACGACGTGGACGTCCGGGAACTGTTCAGCGAGATGACATCCTCAAGGCTGAGAGCGCTGTTGGGCAACAGCAAGACACTGATTGTCGATGAAGCGCAGCGCATCCCCGATATCGGATTGCGACTGAAGCTCATCACCGATCAGATAAAGGATGTACAGGTGGTGGCGACCGGTAGCAGTTCATTTCAGTTGGCCTCGAAGGTCAACGAGTCGCTGATGGGACGCAAAAGGGAGTTTCGGATGTTTCCCCTCGCGTTCGGAGAGATGGTGGCACACGCAAGCCTGCTGGAAGAGTTGCGCCTGATGCCACATCGTATGGTCTATGGATACTACCCGGAGGTGGTCAGTAATCCCGGCAATGAGGCCGTCATCCTCAAGGAGTTGGCGGACAGTTTTCTCTATAAAGACATCCTCGCCATCGAGGGCGTCAACAAACCCGACAAGCTGGTTCGCCTGCTCAAGGCGTTGGCTTTTCAGATCGGCAGTCAGGTCAGCTACAATGAGGTGGGGCAACTGGTGGGATTGGACTCCAAGACCGTTGAGCGCTACGTGGACATCCTGGAGAAATCGTACATCATCTTCCGTCTGGGCAGCTTCTCGCGCAACCTGCGCAACGAACTGAAACAGAGCCGAAAGATATACTTTTGGGACTTGGGCGTGCGCAATGCTGTCATCGGCAATCTGGCCCAGGTGGAGAACAGAGCCGACACAGGAGCGCTGTGGGAGAACTTCGTCATCGCCGAGCGCATGAAGCGCATCTCATACAATGACAGCCTGGCTCAGTCGTCGTTTTGGCGCACGCAGCAGCAGAAGGAGATAGACTATCTGGAGGAAGAGGACGGCGCTCTTCATGCATACGAATTCAAGTGGAACGACAAGAAGGCCTCCTGTCATGTGCCGGACGCCTTTGTCAAAGCATATCCCGAAGCCGGTTTCGAGGTCATCACTCCGAAGAACGTTGACACCTTCCTGCTTTAGGGTTGACACGCGAAAAAAGCAGACATCGGAGCGGGCACTTCGGAGCTTCGTCCCCTGCAGGGGAGCGATCGCGCTCCAACGAGGCAAAATTTACGCGCCCGTTGGAGAAAAAATTTTCTCCAGTTAGAGAATTTATTTTTCCTAGTTAGAGCGTTGTATAGGGATCCTTGCTTTTTGCTCCGAAAATGGCGGCCGGAGGCAGTGGAGGAATGGTGACGATTTTTTGACGTCCGAAAAATTCTCAAATTCCCAAATTCTCAAATTCCCATGCGTACTTTTGCAGGCACAAAACAGCGGAGCGACATTGCTGCCACTCCGCCGGTATAGTATCAAGAAACGTACGGATAGAGAAGCGCACAGACGAAAAACGTGACAAAACACAAAAAAAGTACGTAAACCGGATTGTTTTACAAATAAAAATCGCTATCTTTGCAGACGAAAAGTGTGACACTGTAACAAAAATAGTCTGTACCATGATCATAAAGAGAGACAGATATCTAAAGCAGCTTATAGCCAGGAAGAAGGATGGTATGATTAAGATTGTGACGGGCATACGTCGTTGCGGCAAGTCATACCTGTTGAATGTTCTTTTTCGCCAACATTTAATCGACGAGGGCATAAAGGAGCGCGACATCATCATGATGGCACTCGATGAGGACACCAACATCCGCTACCGTAATCCTTTGGAGCTCGGCAAGTTCATTCGAGAGCAATGTGCCGACCAGTCGCGCTTTTTTTATGTCCTGTTGGATGAGATACAGAAGGTTGACAGCATTCAGAATCCATACCTGCCGGATAAACCGAACGAGAAGATTGGTTTCGTGGACGTCTTGCTCGGACTAAAAAAACTGCCGAATGTTGATTTGTATGTCACCGGTAGCAACTCCAGGATGCTTTCTGTGGACATCTTGACCGAATTCAAGGATCGGGGCGAGGAAATTCGCATCAACCCGCTATGTTATGATGAGTTTGTGTCCGCCTATCAGGGCGACAAGCAAATGGCGTGGACTGAATTCCTGATGTATGGCGGCATGCCCTTTGTGATGAGTAAGTCAGGCCATGCGGACAAAGCGGCCTATTTGCACGATCTCTTTGAGCGCACCTACATCACCGATGTCATTGAGCGTAACAGCCTCAAGGGATCCAAGGATGTCTTGGAAGACTTGTTGGACCTCCTGGCATCTTCTGTAGGGAGTCTTACGAACACCACCAGACTCGAGAACACCTTTAAGTCAGAGAGACGCGTCAACATTTCGCACAACACCATTGCTGCGTATATCGACTGTTTCATCGATGCCTTCATCCTGAAGAAAGCGATGCGCTACGACATCAAAGGGCGTAAATACATCGGGGCGCAACAGAAATATTTCTACAGCGATGTCGGATTGCGCAATGCACGTCTGAACTTCCGCCAACAGGAAGAGAACCACATCATGGAGAACATCATCTACAACGAGTTGACGGCTCGGGGCTTCAGTGTGGATGTCGGTGTTGTAGAGACGACGTTTACGGGTGACGACGGCAAACGTCAACGTTCGCTTTTGGAGGTAGATTTCGTGTGTCACCAAGGCCATGCCCGCTACTATATTCAGTCCGCCTTGACCGTGGCGGAGGAGAGCAAACGGCTGCAGGAGATCAACTCTCTCACGAAGATTAACGACTCGTTTGTGAAAATCGTTGTTGTGCGGGATCGCATCATCCGTTGGCACGATGAGGCAGGTATTCTCTATATCGGGATAGAGGATTTTCTGCTCAACTACATCAATCAGATGGAGTAATTCGACATCTCTTTTTTTCCAAAAAAACAGCGGAGCGACTATCACAAGTCGCTCCGCTGTTATTGTCAGTGAAAGATATCATTGTTGACTATCTCTTGAAGCTTTTACATGTCTGATTTTATAATCCATGCTTTGAAAAAAGGATCTTCTATCTCATAGTCTGTAACACGTATCACGTAGCCGGATTTCATCAAACGTTTAATGGCACTAAATGTAGTGCTGGTCGCCAATTGGCGATTTTGCAAAGGGTTATTGTTTTTACTTAAACTTTGCATAATGAAACGATCTGTACGATTGAAACTCAACCATAATCGCTCAAAATCCAAATCATGGGTACGTACAATAGTGCTTATAGCCTCCTCAACAACGCCGTCAAACAGTTTATCATAAGTCATCATCTCCCAAACCTGAGCACTTAACTGCTGTGTATAGTAAGGATGAAGGTCTGTGAAGGATAATATGTCATCCACGATACCGGGCGTATGCTCCGTCAAAGGCAATCGTTCGGATACGTATGCCTTAAAGTCCTCATAGGGAATTTTGTTCAAATGCATCAGTTTGCCAAAATGGTAAAACGGAGATTTTTTACGCTCGAAGATTTCTGTCATCATCGACTCCTGGCTTCCCAATAGAATATAGTTCAGATGTTGTTGCTCTTGCATGATAGAGCGCAGTTGCTTGTCCAATCCCTTGCTGATATTTATTATCTCCTGGAATTCGTCAAAAACCACAATTAACTTTTTATTCTCCGTGCTCACCTTTTCGAGCAAAGCCATCGCATCTTCCAGAAGTGTAACACTGTTTATGACTGGCTGGAACGTCACATCTATGCTATTTGTTATGGGATTGGTTGATACCGTTGGAGCTATTCTAAAATGTGTCATCAAATGCTTTACACGTTCTAACGGATAAACTCGAAACAATTCGCGCAGTATTTTCGACGCAAAATCCCCAACGCTAAGCATGTTCTGTAAATTGAGGGATATGGAAGGACGACCTGACGACTTGACGGCTTTAGCCACAAGGCTTGATTTCCCAAATCTTCGCGGACTGATAAGTACCACATGGTTCTCGCTGTCAAGCGTTCTCTGGATGTCAGACATTTCACTGACTCGATCTGTAAAGAACTCGCCATCTACAAGCGTTCCGTACTTAAAAGGGTTCTTCATACTATAAAATTTTTCGCAAAGATATAACAAATAATTTATATCTCCAAATTTATGCGAAATTTTTCGCAACGAAATTTTTCGCAATCAACACAAAGGTGAACAAAAACAGCGGAGCGACATTGCTGCCACTCCGCCTTTCCTTGATTTACTATTTTCTAATTATCAATTATCTGCCTTGCGGACGAGCCGCAGGCGAAGTCTATTGTCAATTGTCAATTTGAAAATCACCATTCTTCCCAAGCGTCGGGAGCCTGGATGACTTCGCGGGCAAAGCCGTCGCCGCCGTTCAGCGACTGATATGTGTCTTGTTCGTACGCCTGCGATTCGGCGCTGTAGCTGCTCATGCACATGATATCCTCTGCGTCCAATACCATTTCGTGGCAGGAGGGAGCTATATATGTCTTTTTCATAGTTTCTGTTACTTTAAGATTTGTCCGTTGATGCCATATTTCATGCCGCCTTTCACGATCTCAATTTTGCCGTTGACGAAGTATATGCCGTCTTTCGGGCTGTTTTCCTCCGTCTGTTCGAGCGTTGTCACTCCGGTGAAGTCATCTTCGTCGAAGAAGAATGAGGGACGTGCGTTGTTAGAGGGAGTGCTGAGGTAGCAGCGATTGTAGCCTATCGTACGGCCACTCGCGCTCACTTTGTAGAAGCCAACCTTGTCATCCTGCTTCTGCAGGAGGTAGTTGTTTCCTGCGGGAACGCCCTTAGCTTCTGTTCCCACATTGCCCACGAGGAGATTGCCCGTTGTGGTGACGAGATCTTCCTGACTGTTCGGGACATGCAACCCGATGAGATGAGTTCTCGGGTATCCGTTCTCTGCATAGAGAATCACCGGAGTGTTGGCGGGAATTTTGTTGCTCAGGGTCTCCATTTCCAACACGCCTCCCGACGTTGTTCCCGTGCATGTTGAGGCGGTCACACCGTCCGGAATGGCCACCTCAAAGGGAGCGCAGAAGGTGCCGTATTGCACGTCTTGGCGCACTTCCATCACTGCCACGCTGAGGGGTGTGGTCTCCTCTGTGAGGCGCCACAGTCTGAAGTTGTCGATCTTGAACCATGTCTGATTGGGAGCTGCGCTCGTTGCCACGCCGATATTTATGGGGTTGCCGTCGCTGCTGAAGTCCACGGAGATGGTCTGCATGGGATAGTTGTCGCCGGTGCCGTTTTCCTCGACCTGTTCCATGAAATAGCCGCAGTTGTTACCCGCGAAAACGCGTTGGCCGCCGACACGGACGCCGCCGCCGTTGTTGCTGGCGTGCATATCCACAGTCAGGCGGTAATTGCCGGCCGGCAGCGTGATGCTTTGCGAGATGGATGCGGACATCACGCCTCCGTCCCACACGCCGAAGATGTACGTGCCGTCAGTGGCCTGCGGATCGCCTCCTCCGCTCCCCACGTTGATGCCCCACCAAGCCGTGTTGCTGTTGACCGTCCAGCCTGTTGGATTCTCCTTAAAGAGCGTGCGATTGTCGGCCTCGAAGCTGGGGTTGATGATATATGTGGCGGTTACATCCTCGCGATAGGGATATTGGCTTCCGAACAGGTATTTGGCCAGTCCGTTGTATTTGTCGTTGATTTCCTTGTCGCTGTAGAAGCCGATGTCGCTGATGGTTCCGCCATTTTCATCGAGCGCGGTGAGACCCGCTGCCGTCACCAGCTTCCAGTCGGCATCACGACCGTTCAATGTGATTTTCTCTCCCGTGTTGTCCCGGAACCAGCTGAAAACGCTGTTGATGCATTCCATATTCCATATATAATACTGACTCCCGCCGTAGGAACAGATGTAGGAGGGAGGCACCTGCCCGTTGTTGTGTCCGTTTATCCACCAGAGGTAGGTGTCTCCGTCTGCCGTCGATAAATTGGAGCCTTTTATTAAAAACCAGCGTTCGTCGCCTGTGATGTAATACTCGCCGTTGTGGCTTTCGTCCATCTTGAAGGCCACATTGTTTGGCCCTGTGGCTGCAATCCTGAAGTAGCCGTGGTCGTCGTCGTAGGAGAAGCGATCCTGAGGAGCCCTGGCGTTGTCAGTGGAGACGTAATCTTTCGGCTTAAAGGCATAGCGTGTCTGCCCCGTTGTTTGTGCTGTTCCATAGAGCATCAGCGCAAGCGTTAAATAAAGAATGTTTTTTTTCATAGTTATTAGTATTTAAAAACCGTTTTGCGCTGCAAAGTTCTTTATTTTTTGTTGTTATGTCGCAAAAGGATTGTTGATTCAGACATAACATTTGAAGAAAACTGTCTTTTTGGGGCATTTCATCGTATGTCTTTCACAATGAGATTATTGGAAGAAAACAGCGGAGCGACTCATAAAAGATGCTCCGTTTTTTCTTTACGGACACAATTAACGCTTGTCCGTTATGTCCGTTATGTCCGTTAACGGCTTTTTTTGAATTTGTTCGATTGTTATATTTCACTGATTTTCTTTGGGGTTACAAGAAGATCAGGAACTCCCGTATTTTTCTTGTCGTATCTTTGCAGAAAAAAAATGAAAAAAAGTTGTTCAAATCCTTTAAACCGCAATGTCGCTGTCGTATATTTGCACCCGCATTTCCGGAAAGCGGCCCGCAGACTGCGCGCATCACTGCTGCATCACCGCTGCATCACCGCTGTATCGCTGCTAATACCTTATAATATTATACACCTTTAAACAACGTAAAACTATGGCAAGAGTACAATCTGCATGGATCGCTTCAGCAATGAGCGGTCGTCCCGACAAAACCAGTCGGACCTACATCAGGCGCAACAGACGTTTGGGCAAAGCCTACGCTGTGACGCTGCGCAATCCCCGCACCTACGAGAAGCAGGGCGCCAGTGAGATTGCCGTTCAAAACCGCTTTCATGCCCATGTGAAGGGCGTGAACGAATTCTACCGGCGCATCCGCTCAGACGATGCCGCTCCGGAGGATCGCGACCTCTTCGAGAAGCTCACGCGCACGCTGGACCGCCAACAGCTCTACGCCACCGTGCGCGGCTATCTCATGGCGAAATGCTCCCGTGTGACGGACGACCTCACCAAGGTCATCATCACCGTCGGCGACCACACGGAGGAAATCCCCGTCAGCTTCACGCCGAGAAAATTGATAATTGACAATTGATAATTGAAAATTGATAATTGACAGTTGATAATTGACAGTTGACAATTATGCTTAAACCCTTAAACCCTTAAACTCTTAAACTCTTAAACTGTCTTTAAACTCTAAACTCTAAACATCCGCCCGAGGTGAGCGCAGAGCCAAACTCGTTCGAGCTCTGCCGAGCCGAGTAGGATGTCTATGGAACGAAGTTACATGAACTCTAAACTTTAACCTATGAAATCAGACATTACCCTTGACGCCGGCCGCTGTTCCGTTCGCGACATCCTGGCCATCAATCCCCTTCCCGACAAGCTCGACCCCTTCACGGCGGCTCTTGTCGGCGGTTGCGACCCTGTGAGTGCCCATCAGGCCGTCACACTGGCGTTTCCCATCCTCTCGTTTCTCGGACAACATGCCCGCGTGCTCTACTCCGACGGCACCTTGCGCTGGATCTCCGGCCAGTCGTGGCAGATGGGCGGCAGCGGCAGCGGCAAAAGCCTTGTGCTTCAGGCGCTGGAGCAGCTTTTCCTGGCGCGTGAGATGCGGGAGAAGACGGAGAACGCCCGCATGGCCGCAGCCTACACGATGCTCTCGGCGAAGGAGCGCCGCGAGTTGCCCGTGCCGCAGCAGAAGGTGCGCATCTTCGACGGCATCCCCACGGCGCTGGCTCTGCTGCAACAGGCGCAGATCAATGACGGCGAAGCCATCTATATCTCCTGCACGGAATGCGGTGAATTCGCCAAAAAGGCCGGCAATCCCTACTATGCCCTTGTGTTCGACATGATGAAGAAGAGCTACGACGGCATCGGCTCTCCCTATCTCCACAAGACGGCGGACAAGACCTACTTCGTCTCCTCGATGCGCCTCTGCAGCAATGTGGGCGGCACGATAGAGCCGATGTTTCGCATCTTCCGCCAGTGTGACAGCGACGGCACGCTCTCGCGCGGCTCGCTCACGATGCTGGGAGAACGCAAAAACGAACAGGCCGACGGCGCCTACAAGGCGCCCTGCTGGACGCCGGAGCAGAAGCGCCTGATGTGGCAGGCTGCCGACCGTCTGCGCGATTTCGACAACCGCTTTCGGGAGCACGACGCTGCTGTGGCCGACGACGGCCTCAGCGTGGAGGAGCGTGAAGACCGCCTGCTGGAGGAGCGTCGCCGTCGGGCGCTCTGTGTGCCGGAGATCATCGCTCTCGGCGGTGAGGTGAAGGCCCTTCTGGCCTCATACGGCACGGAGGTCATCGATGACTGTTGCTCGCGTGCCGACGAGAGGGCGATGGGCCTGGCTTATCTCCTGTATATTGCCAACGGCGAAACGGACGATGTGCTGCCGCAGATTGTCTCCGCCGTGCGTTGGTGGGTGAAGATGAGCATCGACTGCGCCTACGCGCTGCAGCTGGCCATCAACCGCGAGGTGCGTTCTCACCGTGATCTTGTGCGCGGCAACTTCAAGATGCAGGGCATCGTGCGCGTGCAGCATGAGGTCGATGACGCGCGCGACGAGGCCTTCCGGGCGTTTGAGCAGCAGTATGAGGGCACGGAGAAAAGTCTCGATGAAATGCACGAAATTCCGATCTTCCAACCGTTGAGTCTGCGCACGATACGGCGCCTGGTGCAGCAGCGCGGCTACAAGAGCGTCAAGCGCGGCGTGTATCTGGTGCAGTCGCCCGCGACGCAGCATCTGGAAGCGGCCTGAACGGACATAACGGACATAACGGACAAGCGTTAATTTGTCCGTAAACAAAAAAAGCGGGGCGACATTGCTGTCGCCCCGCCTTTCCTTGATTTACTAATTTCTAATTATCAATTATCAATTGTCAATTGTCAATTTGATAATTACCATTCGTTGTCCCAGGCACTCTGTGTGCGGATGACTTCACGGGATTCTGCATTGTCGCCAGCAGAACCCTGTTCACCGCCGGAGATCTGAGAACCCGACATGAGGCTCTCCTCTTCGCTGAGTGCAAGCAACTTGCACTTGGGTTCAATATATACCTTTTTCATAGTTCAATATCTTTAGCCCACTCCAACTCCCCCGTTTGGGGGAGTGGAGAGGATTGGTTATTTTAGTTCAACTTCTGTCCGTTTGCACCGTACTTCACGCCGTTCTTCACGATGATGACCTTGCCGTCGATGAGGTACTTGCCGTCCTTCAGAGCGCCGTCTTCTGCCTCTGCAGCCTCGATCGCATTGATGGCGGTGGGATCCTCGCCGTCGGTCTTGATGATCAGACGGGCTTCATTAACATTAGTCTGAATGTAAGCGCGGTATGCCTTCACGTTGAAGTTGCCGTTGCCCTGCCAGAATGCGTTGCTCATTATGTAGTAGCACTTTTCAACATTCTCGCTGACATTGATATCTGAGAAGGTGCCTACCAACTTCGTATCTCCAACCTGACCAACAGGAGCGGCTACAACTTCAGCGTTGGCAGTAGTAACAGAGATTTCTTCTGCGTCAGCCGTCAGCTTCTTGAAGACAGCGGGAACACCGGCTGCAACGCCTTCGTCGGCACTCGTCAGATTCAGAGTTGTGCCTTCAACAGACTCCAGGTTGTAGAATGTGATATTCTCGTCGCTCTTCACGTTGAAGGGCAAGCAGATGGTGCCGTACTTGCTTTCGGCAGGAATCGTGCGAGTGTAAGTTGCACTGGGATAAGTGCCGGGAGCGAACTTAGGCAGTGCTTCACCGTCGGTGATGGTCAGAATCTGAGAAGCGGCCTTCTTCAGCACGATATCAGTAAAGGTCGTGTGCTTACTTGTCCACATGCCAAGTTTGTAATTACCGGCCTCGCCAGTAACAAACAAGATCTTGAATTCATCCCAGGGATTCTCTTCCGTTATTCGCTTGGTTGCAACTACGGTGCTAACCGTTTGAAGGCCCTCATTGGATGCGTTCTTAACATCAACGTTCACAGAGCCCATGTCACCATCAATCCAACCGCAAGTCTTGAAAGAAAGTTCGTAAATGGTGTGGCCCTTCAAGGGAATCGTATAACCATCAGTTTCGCCATACATCATGGTGGTACCGCCCCATGCGAACACAGCGGCTTTAGCAGAAGCAGTATTCAGTCCGGGATAAGTTTCGGTATTCTTTATGAGCTGACGAATTCCTTCGGGATTATTCCAACCGACAAGGGCTGTCGGGCCTGTGGTGTGCTCGGGCTGGATGGCAAAGTTGCCGTCATATACTGCATTGACCTCCTCTGCGTTGGCTGTCCACGTATCGGTCAAAGCGGCAGTAGTACTCTGAATAAAACTCTTACTGTTGACAACAGTCTGGTCGATAGCTTTTGCGTCAGCCAAAGCCTGGAGAGCCTCTATATTATTATAAGGTGCATACTCGCCTTCCTCGAAGCCGAGCGTGTAGCCCTCTGCAGTCTCAATGGCGGCATTCAGAGCGGCGTAATCAGCAGCATCGGCCAAGGGCTCGCATACAATGGTAAAGCCGTCAATCCAGAGGCGCTGGCTGTTAGCAGAACCGGTATTCGGAGCATTCAAACCAACAGAGAGCTTAGCATAAGTCTCACTTGCGAGGTTAAATTTGATTACCTCTGTAGTCCACTGATTGGCAGCATAGGTCGTGGTCTTAGCCAGATACTCGGTGTTGTCGTCGAGGATAACACCGATAAGATTCTTGGTCAATGCGCTTGCGCCGCCGTTGCGGTAAACGGGAACGGTGACGGTGTAAGCACCGGGAGCCAGTTTCACATACTGAACATACTGCACGGAGCCTGTCCATACGCCAACCATACCCAGAGCATCACCGGAAGCTTCGCCTTGAGGATTGGTTGCAGGAGCGTAGAAGGATTCGTCATCAGATCCCATACCGTAAGAAGAGCCGTAAGCCATCACACCGGCGGCCTTTGCGTCACCGTTGGCAACACCCATAGCCCAACCGGAAACAGGCTGCATCTGAGCCACGTCAGTGCCCTTCTTGTCTTTAGCGTAAGTGCGGATGTGAGCCTCCACAACGGGACCCTCGGTGAATTTGAGATTCTCCAGCTCAGCAAGAGTGGGAGCGTCAACAGTGACAGCACAAGTGGCTGTGGCAGAAGTGTTCAGCGTAGAAGTTACGGTGATGTTTGCCGTACCGTAGCCGACGCCGGTCACAACACCGTTGGCATCAACGGTTGCGACATCAGTATTGTCAGATTCCCAAGTAGTGTAACCTGCGATGGAAGCGCCTTCCGTAGAAGAAGTCGGAGTGAGGGTTACGGTCTTAGCTCTGAATACAGTCTTGGTTGCCTCCAAAGACAGATCCTCAGGAGCGATTGCTGCCTCCTCGGGAGTCAGGTCGCGGAGCTTCGTGTACTTCACGTTCTTGAAACTGAGCCAGCTGATATTGTTGTCAGCAGCAATGATCATGTTGAATTTGAGCTTGCCGTCCTTTACCAGGCCGATAGCTTCATACTCCTTCAGCTGGAATTGGCTTGATCCAACCTGTGTGCCTTCGGTAACGTCAACGACGTCTCCGTCAGTCACCTGCATCGAAATGCCCTTGGCGTCCGCAGGGGCAACACCGGTCTTGGCGCGAACACGCACCAGAGCAGAAATCTGATACTGTCCGGTGGGGACGGTAACTTCACCTTCCCAGGTCTTCTCGGGGAGGCTGTTGTCGTCACCGGTCCAGTACTCATAGAAGGGCACCTTGAAGTTGGAACCGTCGTTCTCGCCTTCTATGGACCAGGTGTTCACGTAGAGCGCAGCATCAAAGTCATTCAGGCCAAAACCGTTATTCAGATACTTTGAAGCAGCACCGTTAGCATTACCGTGCCATCCGCTGATTGCGGTACCCAATGTCACGGCGGCATTGCTTGCCTCTTCATTGGCAAGCGTGCGGGCATCATAGTTGTCGGAAATATTAGAAATAGCAGACGTGAATGTTGCTATTGCTTCTGTCGATGCGAAATTGTGGTTCGTCTTGATGGCATTTGCTGCACTGACAGCTGCCGATACACCGGCATAAGCCGCAATGCTGGCATTTGCGTCTGACGTAGCTGTGCCGAGAGCGCCGGTTGCCTCCATGAGAGCAGACTTACTCTCCTCGTCTACTCCTGAGCCGTAAGTGGAGATGGCCGTCTGTAAGGCAGTAAGAGCTGTTCCCAACATCGGAGCAGACTGATCAACAGCATTCGCCGCATCTCTGGCCTCGTGGTAAGCGGTTACGTAATCTGAAATATCTTCACCAAGGTATGTCAAGCGTATGTTATCCAGACCCACCCAGTTGGCATTGGTACTCTCAATCTTTAAACCGATTTCTACGCTACCGGATACGACAAAATCCAATGTAACGGCCTCTTCCGAAGCCTCCTTACTGATACTCTTTTGTGCTGTGCCAGCATACAAGGTAACACCGGTCACTTCTTCTGAAGCTGCAGCCTGATTTACAGCCCACACATTGGCACTCAAACGATACTTACCATCGGGCAAGGTAACAGTCTGCTTGAGACTTGCATCATATAGCTTGCTACCATCTCCTGTGGTGGTGTTCCAATATCCGGTCCACCGCTCCATGAAACGAGCCGATGTTCCTTCAGCACCATTGCTTTGGTTCCAGTTATCAGCATTGTCTTGACCTGATCCTACGCGTGTCCATCCGCCAAAGTCAGTGAAACGCTCAAAGTCGGGATTCGCAACTGCAACTGTTGCATCATCACCCACAGCACTGATGGTCTGACGAGTTGACTTGGGAATAAAAAGCCAAAGAGAAGCATCTGTGTTGGATGACAATTCACCAATTATACATTCGTTTCCCCATGCTCCACTGCCACCAGCCCAATAGTAACCATTGGCAGCATCTTTTAACTGAAGTTGATAAACGTTGCTGTAACCATCCTTGTTAGCAGACACAAAGGAGAATTCACCCTTGCGGGCGTCGGCACCGTCAATCCAACCATCGTTGGACACAAAGGCATTGGCATCGGATACAGAAGCCATATGCAAAGTATAGCTTCCTTCCGAACCACCCACAGTAATTACTTCACCGCAGCCATCTACAGTGACATGTGTCGTGTAGGACGAGCCGCGACTCATGTAGCGTCCCGAAGCGATGTTGTAGAGATAATACTCTTCACCGGAAACGGGAATTACACCTGCCGTCGGTGCTGTCTGCGCCTGCACTCCGATCATTGTCAGCAGTGCGCACAATAAAAGAAATAGTTTTCTTTTCATAGTTTTGTTTGTTAGTTAATAAATAAATTTTTATATTGTTATTTGAATTTTGCCTTCTTAGGCGTTAAGGTCTCATTTATAGAATCTTGCTTCACCACTCAATCGGTCGATAGAACGGAACACAAAAAAGCCCCGTCGTTAAACGGGGCGATATTTAGCAAAAATGTTTACAACGGCTAGAGGACTACTTCTGTAAAAGTGCCTTTACATCTGCAAGGAGATTTGGAATATGTCGAATAATCAAGCTCCACAAGAAATCCGTTGTGACGGAATCATATCCGTGAATGACGCGATTGCGCGTTTCAATGATGGCCCTTGACTCGGGTACAACGAAATCTGCGTCATATTTGCGGATGCGGTTCAATGCCTCACCCATTATCTCTACATTACGCTCCACCGCGCGTATCAGCATTGTGTTGGCACAAAAATCATCGAACCTCTTTGGGCGGCCAGCAAAGAACCCCTCCACCTCTTCACAGGCATTAAGGATGTCTACCAGGCAAGTCTGAATATATTCATCCATAAACCAATTGTTTTGTGCGGTCTATATTGGTGCGAAGAACGTTGTTTCTTACGCCTTTGTCCTCAAGCAGATCCACCTTGCGACCGAAAAGCGACATCAGGGCATCCTTCAGCGAAAGATAGTTGTCGACGTATTCTTCGCGAGGCATCTCGTTAAAGTCGACGAGAAAATCCACATCACTGTCTTTGTTGAATCTTGGGGTCAAAATGGACCCGAACACAAAAAGTCTGCTCACCCGATATTGGCGACAGAGCTCATAGATTCGCTGTAAATGTGATTCGATGATGTTCATAATTTTCCGATTTCTCACCGCAAAAGTACGATATTTTTCTGATTCAAGCAAATAATCACGCGAAATTATCGCAAGAAAAAGCGGAGCGACTTTCTCAAGCCATTCCGCTCAAACTACGTTAACTAATCAACTATACTATTCCATAAACGTTAAAGATAGATGATATATTGTGCAACACTTGACATTTTTTCATTTTTTTCTTGCAATTGTTATATCTCTGACTTCATCCGTTTCCGTTCCTCCGCCATCCAACGGTAGAGCGTGTTGCGCCCCACCTTCAACTGTCGTGCTGCGGCGCACACACTCACACCTTTTTCAAAGAGGTCGCGCGCCAGCTGCTCCTTGCCCGTCATCTTGTGGCGGAGGTTCTTGCTGCCTCTGATGCGTCCCAGCCGCACGCCTTCAGCCTTCTTGCGCGCCAATGCCTCTTTGGTGCGCTGCGAGATGAGGTTGCGCTCGATCTCTGCCGACAGTCCGAAGGCAAAGGCGAGCACCTTGCTCTGTATGTCGTCGCCCAGACGATATCCGTCCTTCACGGTCCACACGCGGCATTCCTTCTTCATACACAGACTCAGTATCTCCATGATCATGAAGAGCGAACGTCCCAGCCTGGAGAGTTCGGAACAAACGATGAAATCGCCGCTTTTCACTCGTCCGAGCAGCGTGCCGAGCCTCCGGTCGCGATAGTTGCGGGTGCCGCTGACGCTCTCTTCTATCCATCCGTCGATGTTCATCATCTCCTGTGCGCAAAAACGCTTGATCTCAAAGCGTTGGTTCTCTACCGTTTGCTTGTCGGTGCTCACTCTGATGTATCCGTATATCATGGCCTTTTTTGACCAAATTTACCAAAAAAATACCATATTTGCAAATAAAAAATCCACGTAATGCTGACACAGCTGCTCTTGGACATTGGCACTCATTCAGATCTCTTTTAGACGATAGAACATCATACAGGCAGATGCAGCGATGGAATCATTGTATTTCTCTTCTGCGGCGCATACGAGAGCTGCGTGCGACGACGTCTGCTGCCAGCGACGCTTCTTGGGATGAGATTTTCGCGACTGCTTTTATGTCCTTCGCTGCACCAGGATGGGACGTGAATTGCATAAAATGGCCCGATTTTTATCAAAATTGTAAAATAAGGCTCATTTTTTTTATTTTTTTTGAGATTTATTATTGCCATTTCAAAAAGAAAGTATAACTTTGCATTCGATAATGTTTCATAAAGTACGCGCGACACACGTAGAAGAGACCAAAAAATAAACAGCAAACCTGAAATAATACACAACTAAAGCCCTGTATCGACAAAACGACCGTCAGATTGGGGAAATCCGCATGAACAAAGTAGACCAGAATCGCGCAAAGGACTGAAGCACAGGGGCTGACAAGCATGGAAATTTGAAGACGAAATATTAACGAAATCAAATAACACAACCACTAAAACGAACCAAAAAACATTTCCGTGAAAAGCTAAAGATCAAGCAATTAAACCAAAACAAACTATTTAATAACTAACTAAATTTACAAACTTATGAAAAGAAAACTATTTCTTTTGTTGTGCGCACTGCTGACGATGATCGGCGTGCAGGCACAGAAGGACGTGACGTCGCAGTACATCACGAATGCGACGTTGTCTAGCCTCAACGGTTGGACAAATGTTAACTTTAACGCTCCCCAACGAGGCAATAACACCGTGGGTTATGCTTCAGAATGTTATGCAGGTTGGGGCAGCTTGGAGAAAACAAATTATTCTCTGACTCAGAACATCACCTTGCCTGCAGGCCATTACACCT
>Ga0256405_10004903_pt1 | contig 24131 bp, 18 predicted proteins | sample RumenRJG_02DNA_FD_189096 | JGI IMG/M metagenome (GOLD analysis project Ga0256405, IMG submission 189096) | Bovine rumen microbial communities from Lethbridge, Alberta, Canada - RJG_02 | ecosystem: Host-associated > Mammals > Digestive system > Stomach > Rumen | place: Canada: Alberta... | reverse complement strand
AAAAAGATTTTTGACGGAAGCAAAGAAGTCGGGCAAAAAACACAGTTTGCTCGATTAGAGCAAACAAGTAAAAACCCGTACTTATTTGCTGGGTGCAACCCCGCTTCGCTCGTTTGGACACGACCATAGGTCGTGGAAGCACAAACGAAGGCTAAAATGCACGAAGTATATTTTCGCCGAGTGCAGTGCGGTGAATTATAGCCGTATACGTTAGGATACACTTTTCGATAGAAAAGTATTGCGTTAGCAATGGCTATAATTATAATTGTTGCACTTAGTACTTCGTCATACTAAGCAAGCCTACCGCCGCCAAAAACATCTATTTATCAAAAACAGTCGCCCTACAAATGAAAGAGCGACTGTTTACTAACTATTTCTTTATATTTGCTGTTAGATTTCTTATTTGTTATTTCATTTAAAACAAGTTATCATTTTTATAATAATACTTCTTTTATAACAAATATTTATTTTATCAATTATTTCTTTTTCTTTTTACGGAATAATCCGTGTTTTTCTTCTTCTTCGCCGGCGTTTTCGTTGCCTACTATCGACTTATCGTTGAGTATTTCGTTTAAGTTTTCTTTTGTTACGCTTACGGTATTTTTGGGTTTAGGTACGTAACTGCCTAACGTCAACGACTGTCCGTCATTGTTTGACTTGCCCGTTATCTTTATGTTTGCTAGTTGTTCTCTTCTGCTTGCTTCCAATGCTTCGGCTTCTTTACGAGCCTTTTCTTTTTCTTCCAAGTCTTCCAATCCGTCAAAGTCCCACTCGTCGTCGAGCATTGCCACGTTTAACGACGGCGTTGCTTCTAAAACCTTACTCGGACGAGCGATCTTTCCGTCAGCCGATGATAATTCCGAAAAAGCCAATGAGCGCTTGGGTTTGTATTTTGCCGTAGCGTCTAACGGTACGTCAAATCCGCTAAAGTTGATATCTTCGTCAAAGTCGTCGTCTTCGTCGATATCTTCTTTATCGCCCGTGGGGACAAATGACGTAGCGCTCAACTCTGTACGTTTTAAGGTAGGATCTTCTTCCTCTTCTTCATCCTCGTCGTTCTCTATCAAACCTTGCTCTTTAGCGTATAAATAATCGCCGTTTTCGTCTTTTTGTGTTAAAGATAAATCGGCTTCGGGGATATCTTGCATTATCATATCCACCTTTTCCATACTTTCTGCGGTAGGAGTCTCGGGAATAACGATATCCTCGGGTCTTTCGTCGGTAGGAACGATATCTTCGCTAAATATATCAAAATCACACATATCCGCGATTTGTTCCATTTCCAATATCGCGTTCTTTTGCGCCTGTTCCATTTGTTGGTAGTGCGCGGTGATCATTTCTCTTAATTGCAATTCTTGAGCGCTACGCATTTGCATAATACGCGCTTGCTCTTTTTTACGCATTTTAACAAGCGCAGAGTTCTCGATAGGTTCCAAGTAACTGCGTTGTTTTTCTCTTTCCAACTCGTCTCTGAGTTTTTCTCTCTCTTGTTCGGTACGCGCTTTTTCGCTTTCGTAAATAGCGGTCAAACGCTTGTTCTCTTCGAGAATTCTTTGTTCGGCAGCAAGTTTTTCGGCTTCTAATCTTGCACGCAACGCTTCTTCTTCTTCACGACGAATACGCTCTTCTCTCTCTTGCGCTTCTCTAATAAGACGTTCCTTTTCGATCTTCTTATTAAGACGCTCTTGCTTTTTCGCCTCTTTTTCCGCTTTGACCCTGTCGCGTTCTTTCTTCTTTTCAGCGTCTTTTGCCGCTTTTAGAGCCGCAAGTTTGGCTTTGTCTTCTTCCATTACCAATTTGCGGATAAGATTTGCCCTTTCTTCGGTGTCCGCTTTTGTTTTGTTTATTTTATATTGTAACAAAACACGGTCAATGGCACGAGTAACTTTTCTTTCTTCTTCTCTCGTAATCTCGGCGATCTCGGGCAACTTTGTAAAAACCCTTCTCGTTTCAAACAAACTAAGTTTAAGTTCGGGAAAATCATCGGGAACAAAGTCGTCTATATTTTTGGTAACGTATTCGTTCTCTACGTTTTTGTCCTTTTTCTTTTTCTTCTCTTCTTCACCTTCGATATGCTCGTCAGACGTGCTGTTCTTAACGATACTTTCTATTAAAATATCGTTCAAATAAATCAAGTTATTAAATTTTTCTTGATTTGCCAAAGGAAGAGCGTCGGTAGAGTCTACCGATTTTATCTCAAAACCATTATTTTGATAACTATCTATAAATTGCCACAAAACAAGGGCTTTTTTAAAGTCGGGGTTCTTTAAGATAACGTTAGTTCTGATAATAGGCGGACGAACAAGCGCACAAGAAACCATCGTTTTTGCAAACGGTGAACCCATAAAGCCATTGACGATAGTCGCTAATCTTGCAATACGTTCAACGTCGGTAAGTTGAGACGTATCGGCTTTTAGCATTTCGTCGAGGGGCATATTAAATTGAGTTTCCATATTATACTTGACTTTTTGTTGTCCTATGGAATACTCGCTCGATACCTTTACGGTAAAAGAGTCGCTAGTTGTACTTGCCTTTTTTATAACGTCAAAACGCTTATTGATAAATTGATGTAATTTTAAAATAAGCGTGTAAATAAAACGGTTTTCGTAAATCTCAAAAGATTCTTCTTTTGACGTATTTAAAATTTTAGAAGGGATAACCATACCTTCTTCGTTAACTGACGCTATCAAGTTGGTATGGGTAGCCAAGTGTTTTACTGATTCAGTGGTAATATTACGAGCAAGAGAAACGTCGATAATTTCTTCTTCTATAACGATGAACTTACGAGGGTTACGGACTATATTATCGATATTCATTATCGCGTCTTCTATCTCGTCTACCCAGTCTAAATCAAATTTTTTCTTTTGAAAACGTTGGGACATTTCATATTTATTTTTACCCGCTTTAATGCCCGCCAAATAGTCGTCATAAAAGTCCTCTTGTTTTAAAAGAGATGTAATGTAATAAATATAATCATCAAGTCTTTTTTTATCAACGTTTATCATTATAATGTCGCTCCTTGTTAGATAAGTAAGCGTGATTTTTGTGTAAGGTCGTGGTTTGATATAGTTCGGCTTTGCCGCTCAACAGGACGAATTACAAAGTACGAAAGTATTATCTATAATTATAGCTATTGCTATCGCAATTCTTTCCTATCGGAAAGTGTATCCTAACGGATACGGCTATAATTCACCGCACTGCACTCGGCGAAAATATACAAGTGCATTTTCGCTTTCGTTTGTGCTTCATCCTGAGCGTAGTCGAAGGATCTTTGTCCGCTTTTTGGGTGGTTGCATGGGTTTTAAAAACCCCCATTTTATCGTCGTAGCCTTGTATACAAGTCTACTTTGGATAAAATCAAACCCCCTTTCTTCGCTTGCAAGCAAGCTAAGGGTGCAACCCCGCTTCGCTCGTTTGGATAGAGATGTTTCGACTTCGCTCAACATGACATTTCACCAAGTATGTTCACATATATTGTCATACTGAGCAAGCGTAGCGCCGTCGAAGTATCTATTTCCGCTTTTATTTGGATATAGATGTTTCGACTTCGGTCTTTGACCTTCGCTCAACATGACATTTCACCTAGTACGTTCCCATATATCAATATCCTGAGCGTAGTCGAAGGATCTTTATCCGCTTTGAATCCCGTCAAAAATCCGATAGATTTTTGATGGATAGCAATTAAGTCGGGCGCTAATCGTAGTTTGCTCGACAAGAGCAAACAAGTAAAAGACCGTACTTAATTGCAGCTCTCGCTCGTTTGGAAACGACTATTAGAACAACTTCTTAAGTCTTGCCAAGTACTCTTTACAGTCACCCATATTTTCTTCGCCGAAGTGATCGGACAAATATTGAATATAGTCGTCGATCTCATCGCGGATATACGCCAAGTTCAAGGACTCGAACTTACGCAATATCTTATTACACAAAACGTAGTCCAAACCGTCGATTTCGGTACCGCCGCAAGCAATATAAACGGGAACGAACTCACGCAATTGCTTAACGATACGATTACCAAACGCTAGACGGAAATGCTCGATAACGTAGTTATCCATTTCTTCAAATTTATCCAAGTTTTCACGGCTGACCGCGTTGACTTCGAATGCTTTTGAGAAAAGTTCTTCTAAATGCTTATAAGATACGTGTATCTTTTCGGTAACAGGACAGTCGAACGGAGCGGCTTTACTATTGATATTGATAGGCATACCACGGTCGTAAACCTTATCGGATATTGCGAAAGTAGAGTCGTCGTTGTTTGCAGTGCCGATATACCACATATTTTCGGGCAATTTAAATCTACCTTTTTCTACAAATTTAGGGTCGCTAGGCCAACCGGACGGAACCAAGTCGACTATCCATTGTTCACGAGAAGGCATTTCCAATATGGACAACAATTCTGCGAAGTAGTACTCAACACGCGCGATGTTCATTTCGTCCAATACGGTAAGATATATATCTTCGCTATATCTTGCCGAATACATTGACTTTAAAACTTCGGTTTCGTTAAAACGCTTGGTAAATTCGTTAAAGTATCCGAATATTTCGGTTCTATCACGCCAAGACGGTTGAACGGAAGCAATAGTCGTGGGGTTATCAAAGAAGTGTCCCATACATTCGGGCAATGACGTTTTACCGGTACCGGATATACCTTGAAGGATCAATAATCTTGTTGTTGCAAAAGAACTAAAGAACAAACGAACGATTTTAATTTCGTAATACAATTTACGCCAAGGTCTATCGGGGTTGTTAGCCGCATAAAAACGGAAACGGTCGCATAATTGCTCAAGAGTTATATCCCAGTCGTATTCTCTTGGGGGGAAAAGGCCTGCTTCAAATTCCTTGTCAACCTCGGTAAGTTTGTAAAAACGGCTCTCGCCTTCTTTCTTGGCGTCGTCTTTTACTTCTTCTCCGTCGTAACCTTCGGTAATGTCGTAACCTCTCGAACCTATCTTTAAGCCAAGGATCCTATCCTTTTCCATGTTGGTTTTGACCAATTGTCTTTTTAACTCATTGATCTCGTCAACCAAGTCTTGATCTAATACCGCATTTTTGCTCTTTAATCTCTTAAAGAAACGAACGCTAAAGAAGATAATCAACCATACGATAGCGACAAGCACCGCTAAAACGACCAAAACTACCAAAGCACCGACTATCCAATAGGACGCGTTTCCATTTGCCATGGACTTGATCGTATTATAGTAATCCACAAAGTTAAACATTTGCGCTATGCCGCCGAAAATACCCGTGAATATCTGCAAGAATCCACCAATAAATATTTTCAACAAAGATTGAATCAGATCTAACATTGTCGTCACTAAGCCGAAAAGCTTACTCCTTTTTTAGTTTGCCGTAAGGCGTTTGATTTTATTATTCTTCTGCAATTACTACTTTGCCTTGTTCGTCGGTTTCCAAGTTAAATTGGAAAGTATAAGAAACTTTACCGCCCAACTTATCGTCAGTACACTCGGGATCGGTACCTTCTATCCATACCGCCATAGCGTATCTTATTTTTTCGCCTGCTTTTAACGGATAGTAGACAGCGTCCAATACCACGCCGCTATTTGCCGCATAGAAAGGTATTGTGTACCAAGGAGAAGAAGAGTTGATATTATTTGGATCGGATACGGGAACGGGTATTTTCTCGTCGCCGTTACCGCCCGCTACGTATTCGGGGGTAAGATCGTCGCCCGATACCTTTGCATAACAACGATATTCGGGGTCTGAATATATCACGTTACCGCTTTCGTCTTCGGAAACTATTTGCTTAATTAACAATATTCTTATAGTGTCTTCTAACCCTTTGTAAACGTTTGTAAGAGTTATGTTTTCCGAATAAAACACGCTTTCTTCACCTATGTTTTGCAAGTAGAAGGCACACGCTATATAATTGTCGCCACTTAAAGAGCCTTCTTCATTTAGCAATTTTGTTATTGGCAACCAGTCGTAAGTCCAGTTATCCATATTCTTTGGTCCCGATAAGGATAAGACGGAACTTGGATTTGTAAATTCGTAATCTTCACTTAAAGATAGATAATTTAAGTTTGTTCTTTCAACCGATATACGGAAGCTATTAAAATCGATAAAAGTCAATACGCCGTAAACCAAACCGGTTATTAGCAAAGCGACAAGTACAAAAATAATCATAACCAAAGAAACGGTTTTACGGCGAGCCTTTTGCCGTACACGTTTGCGTTTGATTATGTAAGCGTATTTGTCTTTATCCCTTAATTGAGATTCGGATAGAGAAGATTTCGCTTTTGGCTGTTCTTCGTTGACGATCTCGGGGGATACGACTTGGTTTTCAGGGCTTTTTTTCTTTTTATCAGCCATTATAACCTCGCTTCCTTTGATAAGGATAATTAGTTTTTATTTGGTTTGGGTAGCAAGGGTTTTAAAAACCCCCATTCCCACGTCGGACGATTTTTTATCGTCCTTTGGTGGCAATCTAGCCCCCTTTCTCTTCGCTTTGCGACAAGGGTGTAAGCCCGCTTCGCTCGTTTGGATTTAGATGTTTCGACTTCGCTCAACATGACGTTTCACCAAGTGCGTTCTATATATTGTCATACTGAGCAAGCGTAGCGCCGTCGAAGTATCTTTGTCCGCTTTTTTAGTATGACAATAAACTAAGTGCTATAACTTGTTTTGTCATCCTGAGCGTAGTCGAAGGATCTTTGTCCGCTTTTATTTGGATATAGATGTTTCGACTTCGGTCTTTGACCTTCGCTCAACATGACGATAGACTGAGTACTAAAACGTTTCTCGGTCGCTACCCCAAACTAAAACTTCCTTTTAACACATTTTATGCTTAAAAAGCGTAAAATAATTAAATATCTATTTTAGTCTTGTGGGGTTTCTTGAGATTCCGATTCAGCTTGTTCGGGTTTTTCGCTTTGCTCTTGGGTCGCTTCGGATGATTCGGCTTGTTCTTGCTCTTGTTCTTGTTCTTCTTTCGCTTGTTCTTGTGCTTGTTGTTCGGCAAGTTTTGCCGCTTCCTTGGCGTCTTCTTTAGCAAAATATTCGTCTATTTGTTCGTCAGTCATACCTTGCGCAGTCATAAACGCACGTATAGCCTTGCGCTCGAGTTCCTTTTGGTTAACGGACTCTTTGGCAGCTTGATCGGCGGCTTCTTTTTGAGCAGCTTCTTTGACCTTTTTCATACGCTCGTCCATGACCCACTTGACTACGTAGAAACCGTTATAGATAAATAACGCTGCCAAAGGTATGATGATGACCAAGAAGGTAACCGACGAACCCGAATAATCATAAGCTTCGCTCCCGTCCGCCATGGTAACTTTGCGATAACCTTGTAACCATAACACGGCTCCGCCAACGCCCGCAATTTTGCCGGTCATTTTACCGTAAACTTTTGAATATGGTATTTCCGCCGTTTGAGATGCATTTACATCCTTATCACCTCTTGTGGTTATATATTGAGTTGATTTGTTTATAGATACAACCCTGTGTGTGATAATTTGTTCGCTCAAATTATCGTTTCCATCAGTTACAGTTGCACTATAAGCTATCACATCACCAACATGAATATCATAAAATGCAACTTTTTTTGTTATTACCATGTCACCCGGGTTAAAGGTAGTCTTTTTAACGTCAAAGTCGCAATTATAATCCGACTTAAACTTTGCGTAAAAATCATCTGACTGACGGGTCATAGAGTCGGTACGGATAGCAAACCAATTTATCTTACGGTTGATAGGGTCGCCCGCGCTACCCGTCCAAATGATTATACTCAAAACAATACAGAAAATGACAATTACAACCTGTATAGCGGTAACCACAACGTCGATTATCTGACGAGTTTTGGGGTCGAGTTTAGACTTCTTTTCTTTTTCTGACATATAACTAACTCCATAGCCTATTACGGCATATTATATTATAATAAGTATTATAACATAGTATTTATAAAAAATCAATACTCATTATTAAGATTTATTATTAATTGTATGATAAAATAATTACAAAAAAAGGGAGAGTACTCTCCCTTTTTTTGTAATTAAAGCATTTTTATAATTTCTATAATTATTATTGAACAGAAATTCCAAGACTGATTGTAGATGACGTTGTATCGGTATACTCGTTCAACGTATCTCCTTCGAGCCAATAATACATATCTACTCTATAAATTTCTTGGGCAATCATTTCAAATTTACTAGTAGTATCAATATCAGAAGTTCTACCGGCAACATCACCGTTTTGAATCTTATTATTTAAACCTTGAAGACTTTCGCTATCTAATTTAAAGTTATTAGTTGTAACCGCTTCGTCTTTATCACCCCACGCAGATTTATTTGTAGCCGCATCAGCACGTTGAATATATAATCTTGTAGGTGCTTCTTCAGTAGCTGTGATTTTATCAGGAGCTATTCCAGAATATGCATAGTTAATATAATAAAGGTTTACACTTGAATAATCGCCATCTCTGTAAGCAGCTAAATTGTCTGCTGTAATGTTTATCTCTTCATTTGCATCATTAAAGTAGGAACCAACGGTCAAGTTTTCTTTTTCAACTAGCGCCCCTTTAGTACCATACCTTAAATTAGCAAATTGCCAAGCAGAATCTGTAGGATTTGTATCAGCAGTTTGTATTACTTCACTTCCATTATATCTTATCTCGCGTTTTGTGGTATTAAAAGTAAACGCTGCAAAAGGAACCCAAGCTTTTACAGTAGTTTGCCCTTGTTGGGGTGCTACTTTTCCGTCGCCACCTTCCTCACTTACCACTAAATTTGCATATTGGGAAGCATTACTAGGAATGGTATCACCTACTTTAAACTCCATTTCGTCAAATAAAATGAAAGCGGCAATGCCATTAGCGGTATACTCACCTGCATCGGCAGTCATATCTACCTTTACATCAAAAACGAGATTATCAATCGAAGTAACTTGGTCAGCATTTTTGATATAGAAAGATTTATAAAAGAATGGATACTTTTCAACATTATTATCTGTATAACCTGTAATATTGAATGTATTTACATCAGTACTTTTATCAATTTTAAAGTTTCCGTTACCATCCAATTCTGCACTATTAAAGTCAATTTTATTTGGCCATACGTACCCATTATAAGAAGGTTGGACTGTTACATCTTCTCCGCCCTCAATTTTATGAGTTACACCAGCACCTTTCCAACCATTCTCTATAACTCCATTAGCACTTACTAATGGATTAACGGGAATTAAAGGTTGCAACTTTTGAGAAATCGAAGTAACTACATTGTTATTAGCTTCAGTTTTATACAAAGCTATACTGTTACCAAAGTTATTTTGAGTGTTACTAATTTTCAAAGCGACACTATCTGACTTGGTTTTTGCAGTAAACGTAGCAGCCGTAGCGGTAACACTGCTATTAGCAGACGAGAACCATGCTAAAGAGCTAGTCGTTAAAGCAACTGCGAGAACCAACATCATTACGATTGTCGTAATAAACATTCTCTTTTTCATTATAATATCCTCCATATTTGCCTTTCGGCTTATTTTTTAATATATTGACCACGCCACTCGGCGAGGCTTATAACTTAATTGACGCCTTCTTGCATACTCTCCAGTAGAGTTATCTTGCTTACGGCGTTGGGTACCGTACGTTGGGGGCGGGATATCGCATTGCCTTGCACGTAATCTATACCCATATAGAACATATATTCAGCCATATCTTCGTTATCGCAGAAGGTCGCAACGGTGGGTATGCCTTGTTCCTTGGCGAAGGCGGTGAGTAATCTCAAGAAGCCTTCGGCTTTGAAGTTACCCAACTCGTAGTAACGGCTATCTATACGTATATAATCGAACTCCAACTCGGATAATGTCGTCATGCTGACCTTTTCGGTATTGTCAAGCAATATCTTTATACCTTTATCCTTTATTTGACCTAAACCCGTTTTGGCGGCTTGACCGAGATTTTGCAACGATACACAGTCGAAAGCCATAACGAGATTAGATACGGGGTGCTCTATCAAGTTAAGCAATTTGTCAAGCACGGCGGGTTTTGTAAAGAACCTTGTTGACATCGAGATCACGAAGATATAATCGGGATACTCGGCGCAAACCTTAAGTTGCTCGATAAGGTTTGCCATATTAAGTTCCAATACTCTGTCGCTTGCTTCGGCGACCGCCGTCCACAGTTGCGGTATCATTTTACCAAGAAATCTATCTTGCAATACTTGGTAGACGTTAAGGAATTGAACCTTGCCGTCGTGCGATATTGCCGCATTGTAGAAATATATTATCGGATCCGACTGTGCAACCGCCGCATTTATGGTTTTTGCTTTGTAGCGGTTTGCAAATATGTCGTTTTCCTCTTGGCGTTTACGTTTGCGCTCTTCCTCCGCTTTTGCTTTGGCGGCTTTCTTCTCTTCTTCGGTAAGTTCGGAAGGGTCTTTTGCAAGCGCTTTTTCGAGACGCCTTTTTTGAACCGATTTATTAAGTTCGGTTATATCCTGAAGTTCCGTAGTGATCTCGGAAGCGGCTGCACGCTCGGACTCGAGGGAGTCAATAGCGGCTTGTTCTTCTTGAGTCATAGGCGGTAAGTCGGCTTCGGACTCAACGGATACTGTCGACGACAAGTCAGGTTCGGAATCATCTTGCAAATTGACGGGTGCTTCCGTCTCAACGTCGTCAAAGTCTACTTTAGACTTTTCCGCTTGCTCTTCCAACTCCTTGGCTTTGGCTTCTTCTTGCTTGATACCTTCTTCCAACTCGGCGATAGAATCATCGTCTATTTCTTCGTCAGAGATATCTTTATCGGACTCGAAGTCGTCTTCCGCGTCCGACCACTCGTCGGAAAAATCGTCGTCTTCGGGGTTGTACCTACCTTCGGGTGAAAGTTCGTCATCGGTAGCAAGTTCCTCTACGTCATCTATTGATCGATTATCAAGTTCTTTGTTTACCACTCCGACCTCCACATTAAGTATAGAATTTACTCTAATAACAGTCAATAGCAACTAAAAACTATTATTGATTTTTTATTCTATAATAATCATTTCTTAATAATTATCAAATCCTATTTTAATAAATATCAAGAAATTTATATTTTATCATTTATTCTTTACTCTATCATAATTTGGATAGAGATGTTTCGACTATGTCCTTTGACCTTGTTTTAGGTGGGTAGCAAGGGTTTTAAAAACCCCCATTCCCACGTCGGACGATTTTTATCGTCCTTTGGTGGCAATCAAGCCCCCTTTCTCGTCGCTTTGCGACAAGGGTGTAAACGCTTACGCTTTCAAGGATAAAGATGTTTCGACTTCGCTCAACATGACGTTTTCTAAAGTACCTTCCCATATATCGTCATACTAAGCAAGCGTAGCGCCGTCGAAGTATCGTTGTCCGCTTAATATTTGAATATAGATATTTCGACTACAATCAACAGGCCGAAAATCTATTCCGCGATAGGGCGGAAATTCCCTATTGATATATTACATTATAATATAGAACTTCAAAATCGAACATTAAGATTTGATTAAAAAAAGTAAAATCAAATGGATTTTTACTCAAAATTAAACTATTTTTTACTTGTTTTGGTTAAAATTAGTGTATTGTGATAGTTTTAAATATTAAGAAATCTTAATAAATGGATTTAAGATAGGATATACTATCTTCAATAGTGTCGCAGACGAACTCCACGACCCAAAGTCGTGTCCAAACGAGCGAAGCGGGGTTGCACCCTTTCGACCGTTTGCGGTCGAAGGAAAGGGGGCTTGATTTTGCACAAAGAGATGATTATTAATCATCACGACTGCAAAATGGGGGTTTTTAAAACTCTTGTAAAACTGTGTATTCTATATCAAATAACAAACCCCTTTTAATTATCAGGCACTTCAACTTTTAAAATCTCTCTTATATAATAGTCAACGTATATCATAACGTTTTTTAAATTTCTATCTATTTCCAAATTAGAAAATCTTAATTCGGTAATACCAAGAGATTTTAAATAATTCGTTCTTATGTTATCATACTCAATTCCTTTATCTTCAAAATGTTGCCCACCGTCCAGTTCGATACTTAATTTTATAGACGGAGCGTAAAAATCTAAAATATAATTCCCAACCCTATATTGTCTACTAAAATTAATAGGATAAGTTTTCAAAAATCTATGCCAAAGGATACCTTCTTGTTTAGTGGCGTTTCTTTGCTTCCTATTTTTCCGAGCATTCGAAAGGTTGTTTTTGTTGTATGATTCCATATTGTTATTTTAAAATACAATTATTCATAATGTAAAGACTTTTTTCGTTTTGTAATTAACTGTTTTATAAAGTATACTAAAATCATAATTGTATTATAACACAATCATTTTTTTAAAAACCCCCTCTCCGCAGTCGTAGTCAATCAAAGATTGCCTACTTTGTGCGCAGACAATCCCCCTTTCCTTCGCCCGTAAACGGTCGAAAGGGTGCAACCCCGCTTCGCTCGTTTTGACACGACTACAGTCGTGGACTTCGTCTGCGACGATATATGATATTTATTTTGCTTTCATCTGACAATGAAGAAAAGAAACAGTTTCGATTATAGTATTAATCGTCATGTTGAGCGAAGTCGAAACATCTATATCCTTGAAAGCGTAAGCGTTTGCACCCTTGTCGCAAAGCGACGGGAAAGGGGGCTTGATTGCCACCAAAGGACGACAAAATGGCGTCCGACGTGGGAATGGGGGTTTTTAAAAAAATAGATTATTTTTTAATCATTTTTTATTGTACTTATAAAATAATTGGTATCTATTACGAAAAAAAATTAAAAACCCCCATTTTGCAGTCGTGATGATTAAAAATCATCTCTTTGTGCAAAATCAAGCCCCCTTTCCTTCGACCGCAAACGGTCGAAAGGGTGCAACCCCGCTTCGCTCGTTAGGACACGACTTTGGGTCGTGGACTTCGTCTGCGACGATAAAAAAAGATACTTCGACAGCGCTTCGCTTGCTCAGTATGAAGCACAAACGAAAGCGAAAATGCACTTGTATATTTTCGCAGAGTGCAGTGCGGTGAATTATAGCCGTATCCGTTAGGATACACTTTCCGATAGGAAAGAATTGCGGTAGCAATGGCTATAATTATTATTTTCGCACTTGGTCTATCGAGATACTGAGCAAGCGTAGCGCCGTCGAAGTATCTATTTATTAAAGCTATTCGATAATTATTATTCTTTATTCTCTTCTTGTAAGCACTCGACGCAAGGGACGATAGAACACTCTCCGCCGTCTTCTAAACCTACCTTTAATTCTAACTCTTCGATACGCTTATTTAAACGACGTAACTCTTCGAGTATAGGGTCGGGGATATGTATCTGATCCATTTCGGGAATACGCACGTCGTCCATTTTAACGATACGTCCCGGAATACCTACGACAGTGCAATTAGGCGGAACTTCCTTTAAAACGACCGCTCCTGCCCCGATTTTGCTGTCATGCCCGACTGTAAACGGACCCAATACTTTTGCACCTGCGCTTATCATTACCCTATCTTGTATGGTAGGATGGCGTTTGCCCCTATCCTTACCCGTACCGCCTAAAGTAACGCCTTGATAAATAACGACGTCATCGCCGATTATAGACGTTTCTCCAATGACAACGCCGGCACCGTGGTCAATAAACAAGCGAGAGCCGATAGTTGCGCCGGGGTGAATCTCGATCCCCGTACGCCTTGCAGTACGCTGGGAAATAAGACGGGCTAAAAAATAGCACTTATGATTAAAGAGCCAATGCGCACGCCTATACCAAAATAATGCTTTAATACCCGGATAGGTAAATAAAACCTCGAGATAACTTCGAGCCGCGGGGTCTTTATTGAGAACTGTTTTTACGTCTTCGGATAGTTTCATATTGTATTATATTCCTTGTTAAAGGGTATGGGTCATTTTTTTGGGTAGAGTTGGCGGGGACGTTTCGAGGGGGGTAAATTTTTTATCGTGATTTTGATAGAAGTCGAAAGGTATTTGTCCGCTTTGCTTTAATGTAAAACTTTTTTGGGTGGGTGGCAAGGGCTTTAAAAACCATAATTGTTTTGTCATCCTGAGCGTAGTCGAAGGATCTTTGTCCTTGTTTTGGGCGGGCGGCAAGGGTTTAAAAACCCCCATTCCCACGTCGGTCAACCCTTGGTTGCCCTTTGGTGGCAATCAAACCCCCTTTCTTCGCTTGCAAGCAAGCTAAGGGTGCAACCCCGCTTCGCTCGTTTGGACACGACCTTTGGTCGTGGACTTCGTCTTCGACGATCAATTAGATGTTTCGACTTCGCTTCGCTTGCTCAACATGAAGCACAAACGAAAGCGAAAATGCACTTGTATATTTAATTATATACTCGACAAAACGCTTTTTGCGTTTTGGAGAAGACGAATAAGTTCTCTAAAAAACGCAGTCTTTACGCTTGCGTTAAGACAAGTCTAATGAGATACTTATGAGTCGGATGGGCGGTGAATTATAGCCGTATCCGTAAGGATACACTTTTCGGTAGAAAAGAATTGCGTTAGCAATGGCTATAATTATAATTGTTACACTTAGTAGGTCGTAACCCTGAGCATAGCCGAAAGGTCTTTATCCGCTTTAAAAACCCCCTCTCCGCAGTCGTAGCCAATCAAAGATTGCCTACTTTGTGCGCAGACAATCCCCCTTTCCTTCGACCGTAAACGGTCGAAAGGGTGTAAGCCCGCTTCGCTCGTTAGGACACGACTACAGTCGTGGACTTCGTCTGCGACGATCAATTAGATGTTTCGACTACGCTTCGCTTGCTCAACATGACGAACTAATAAGTGCTGTTTATTTGTGATTGCGGTAGCAATGGCTATAATTATTATTTTCGCACATTGCGAGGCAAAGACAATAATTATTTATATTCGTCCATCAATACTCTAAAATTGCCTTGATACGGCGGACGCCTTGGGAAGAACTTTGCTCTTTGACTATCTTAAAATGCCCGAGTTCGCCCGTGCGTTTAGCGTGCGGACCACCGCATATCTCTTTACTGAACTCGCCCATAGTGTAAACCTTGACGACTTCGCCGTATTTATTATCAAATACACCGATAGCACCGCTTGCTTTTGCTTCGGCAACGCTCATTTCTTGACAAACGATTTCTACGTCCGCTTTGATAGCGTTATTTACGTAGTCTTCTACCGCCTTGATTTCTTCGGGTGTAACGGGACGGTCGAGATTAAAGTCAAAACGTAATCTTTCGGCAGTGATATTACTACCCTTTTGACGAATATTCTCGTTGACAAGTTTTCTCAAACCCGCGTTCATCAAGTGAGTAGCGGTATGCAAACGAGAAGTAGCTTCGGCGTGATCAGCCAAACCGCCTTTAAAGGTTTGTTCCGCACCTTGACGAGAAGTATTTTGGTGATCTTCAAACGCTTTGTTGTAGCCATTCATATCTACGGATATGCCACGCTCCTTGCAAAGTTCGGCAGTCATTTCAATAGGGAATCCAAACGTATCGTAAAGTCTAAATGCGGCTTTACCGCTAAGTCTCTTAACGTCGGGGGGTAAATATCCTACAACTTTGTCAAACTCTTTTAGACCTTGTTCGAGAGTTTTACGGAAACGCTCGTTTTCCTTGCTTAACTCGTTGACTATGGTTTCGCTATTCTTTAACAATTCGGGATAAACGTCCTTGTATTGCTCGATATAAACCTTTGCAACTTCTACCAACGCGTCGGCGGGCAATTCCAAAGTTCTTGCAAAACGAACCGCTCTTCTTATCAAACGGCGAAGGATATATCCTTGAGCAACGTTACCGGGAACAACACCGTTTTCGTCGCCTAAAATGAAAGTGGAAGTCCTTACGTGGTCGGCAATAACTCTCATAGCCTTGGTTACTTGCTCGTCTTCGCCATATTTTTTACCGCTCATTTCTTCGAGTTTAGAGATAGCACCGGCAAAAAGATCGGTTTCGTATACGGAAGCGCAACCGTTAAGCACGCTTATAGTACGCTCTAAACCCATGCCGGTATCGACGTTCTTTTGAGAAAGAGGCTCGAAAGTACCTTGTTCGGTTTTGCGGAATTGCATAAATACGTTATTCCAAATCTCCAAGTATTTACCGCAACTGCAAGCGGGGGAACACTCGGGGGAACAAGGCGCTTTGCCCGTGTCGATAAATATCTCGGTATCGGGACCGCAGGGACCGGTTTCACCGGCGGGACCCCACCAGTTATTCTTTTTAGGAAGATAGAATATCTTATCGGCGGGTATACCGTTTGCTTTCCAAATCTCGGCGCTTTCTTCATCTCTTGGGCAGTCTTCATCGCCTGCAAACACGGATACGGCAAGTTTTTCTACGGGTATGCCCAATTTGTCGGTCAATAACTCAAAACTCCAGCCAATACTCTCTTTTTTAAAATAATCGCCTAACGACCAGTTGCCGAGCATTTCAAAGAAAGTGCAATGACTTGCGTCGCCGACTTCGTCTATATCGCCGGTACGGACGCATTTTTGTACGTCGGTCAACCTTTTACCCGCGGGGTGTTTTTCGCCCGAAAGATAAGGGACTAAAGGATGCATTCCCGCAGTCGTAAATAATACGGTGGGGTCGTTTTCGGGAATAAGGGACGCGCTACCTATAACGGCATGTCCTCTTTCGCGAAAGAAATTCAAGTAAGTGGAACGAAGTTCATAAGAATTAAGTTTTTTCATAATTACCTCTTTATGATACGCTTTTAAGCGCATTAATTTCTATGTTTTAATATGTTTTCGACAAACATTTTGACGGGATAACTAGGGGTAGCCCCTTTGTAAGTGGCAACCATTATGCGATGAACGTCAAACTCAAAATCCAACGGGATCTCTACAAGCGCACCGCTTTGCAGTTCTTTTTTTGCAAATTCCTTGGTAACGCAACCTATCCCCATACCTATTTTTGCATACTCGATTATCAAATCGATACTGCATAACTCGAACGTTGTGCGGACGGTACCGCCGTTACGCACGATAGTACGTTCGATAGCCGCGCGAGTTGTGCTTTTAGACTCAAGCATTATCAACGGATATTTAACGAGATCGCACGCTTTTAAAACGGCTTGATCTTTAAAGTTGCGAGCGTAAAAATCGGGGCTACACACTAAACACTCTCTTACGGTCATAAAATGCGTCAACTCGATATTTTCGTCATAAAACTCGCCCGCATCGTTGATAAGTCCGATATCCGCTTTACCCGCTTTGAGCATAGCGACGGTATCTTGAGAAGTACGGTTAAAGATACGAATAGTAACGTCGGGATAAGTCGCCCAAAAGCGAGAAATATGAGCGGGCAAAAGATATTTGGAAATTGAATCGGAAGCGGAAACGACGACTTCCCCAAAGCGAACGCCCCGCATTTGAGAAAAGAGTTTTTCGGCTAAAATGATCTCGTCATAAGCGGTTTTTACGTGTTCGTACATCATGGCGCCTTCTTTAGTCAAAGAAACGCCTTTTGAAGTGCGAACAAAAAGTTTGCCCCCCAACTGCGTCTCAAGTTGTTTTATGGCTTGAGATACGGCAGGTTGGGAAATAAAAAGCTCTTGCTTTGCTTTTGTAAGACTCCCCGTCTTAGCAACGACGTAAAAAACTCGATACAATTCCAAATTTATTAGCATTATTATATTTTACTATTTATTTACAATTAAGTAAAGCGGTAGACGATTTTTAAATAAAAAAAAGAGATTTTTCCAAAAGTGCAGTTAATTATCACAATTCTATCACATTTGAAGAATATACTGTAAACGTGATAAACGTTAAAATATCCTCCATCTTCGTTTTAACCGACGTTTGACGTCGAATATAAAAAAGTAGGCTTGAACCTACTTTTTTATTTTTATTGGGGATAATCGTTGACTTATGTAGCGGATGAAAGCATTAGATAAGAAGGATTTCCTTGTTAAAAACCCCCATTTTGCAGTCGTGATGATTAAAAATCATCTCTTTGTGCAAAATCAAGCCCCCTTTCCTTCGCCCGTAAACGGTCGAAAGGGTGCAATCCCGCTTCGCTCGTTTTGACACGACCACGGTCGTGGAAGCACAAACGAAAGCGAAAATGCACTTGTATATTTTCGCCGAGTGCTGTGCGGTGAATTATAGCTGTATCCGAAAGGATACTCTTTCCGACAGGAAAGAATTGCAAAGCAATGGCTATAATTATAATTGTTGCACTTATTAAAGCCATCCGCTTTAAAAACCCGTCAAAAATCCGATAGATTTTTGACGGAGACGAATAAGCCGTCCAATAAACACAGGCTTTACGCTTGCGTAAAATCAAGTCAAAGGACGTGCTTATGAGTCAAGATAAAGGATTTTTACCTAAACAAAAGTTGTTATTTCCTTGTGCCAAGAGCAAAGCAAACGCCGAAAAAATAAGAACTAAACTTTCGCTAGAATTGATACCTGTTCCCGAAAAAGAGAATAAAAGTAAAAGAATCAAAATAAATAACATTCCGTTGTTACCGAACATATACACCTCCTTATTTGACAACCTTCGTCATTTATCTTTAGTTTCGGTCAAGTACGGACGTTGACAGTATTTTATATGAGAATTATCATTTAATGGTGAACGAGTTAAAAATAGATCAACACCATAAAAGTTTAATAGATTATTATTTGCCAAACGTTGCAAAGTTGGAAAAATTAGCGGCGATTTATCAAATATTTTCGGATAAAACGAGATTAAGAATACTTTTCGCGTTGTGTATTTGTCCAATGTGCGTGGGGGATATAGCAAGAACAACGGGAATAAACAGAACGACTGTATCTCATCAACTTGCGTTAATAAAATCTCATAATTTTGTAAAAGGAAGAAACGAAGGCAAAAACGTGATATATTTTATTTGCGACGAAAGAGTTAAAGGTATGTTATCCGCGGGGACGAAGATATATTGAAAAAAAAATATAGAAACAATTATTATAAAAAAGTTGATTCTATATTTATTAGGTTTAGTTTTTTTGATTTTAAAATAATCATTTTTATAGTTGTTTTGTTTTTTGCAGTCGAACCATTTATCATCGTTGAAGACGTAGTCCACGACCGTGGTCGTGTCAAAACGAGCAAAGCGGGCTTGCACCCTTGTCGCAAAGCGACAGGAAAGGGGGCTTGATTGCCACCAAAGGACGGCAAAATGACGTCCGACGTGGGAATGGGGGTTTTTAGAAAATCTCTTTACAACACTAGCAACTATATTTTAAAATAACAATATGGAAGCATACAACAAAAACAACCTTTCAAATGCTCGGAAAAATAGGAAGCAAAGAAACGCCACTAAACAAGAAGGTATCATTTGGCACAGATTTTTGAAAACTTATCCTATTAATTTTAGTAGACAATATAGGGTTGGGAATTATATTTTAGATTTTTACGCTCCGTCTATAAAATTAAGTATCGAACTAGACGGTGGACAACATTTTGAAGATAAAGGAATCGAGTATGATAATATAAGAACGAATTATTTAAAATCTCTTGGTATTACCGAATTAAGATTTTCTAATTTGGATATAGATAGAGATTTAAAAAACGTTATGATATACGTTGACTTTTATATAAGAGAGATTTTAAAAATTGAAGTGCCTGATAATTAAAAGGGGTTTGTTCTTTGATATAGAATACACAGTATTACAAGAGTTTTAAAAACCCCCATTTTGCAGTCGTGATGATTAAAATCATCTCTTTGTGCAAAATCAAGCCCCCTTTCCTTCGCCCGTAAACGGTCGAAAGGGTGTAACCCCGCTTTGCTCGTTAGGACACGCCCTTTGGTCGTGGACTACGTCTTCGACGATCAATTAGATGTTTCGACTTCGCTCAACATGAAGCACAAACGAAAGCGAAAATGCACTTGTATATTTTCGCCGAGTGCGTGCGGTGAATTATAGCCGTATCCGTTAGGATACACTTTCCGATAGGAAAGAATTGCGATAGCAATGGCTATAATTATAGATAATACTTTCGTACTTAGCAATTCGTCATACTGGGCGAAGGTCGATGACGAACGACTAAATTTTATTTATTATTGTTTGCATAGTAATGGCTAAAATTATAGAGTAAAGATTTTTTGACTAAAACAAAAGTACAAAAACGATCATTTAAAAATCATTTCTTCTTTTGCCAAATGACGGTCGTATCGCCGATGACCCATTTATCGTTCCATTGTTTAGGCTTGGACGGATAATCGGCAATAATAGTAAAGTTGGTGTTATTGAATACCGCTTCACCTTCCATACATCTAACGGTTGAAGGTATGGTTATCGAACCGTCGAAAGAATAACCCGAAAAAGCCCCCCTTGCGATACTCAATACTTGGGGCGGGATAACGGTTGCTTTACAACCGACGACCAAAACTTCCCCTTTTTTGCGAATAAGTGCATTACCTTCCGAGTAAAACTCGACGTTTGACGGGTCGACCTTGAATTTTTCGAGAGCGTTACAAGCGTAAAAAGAGTTACCGCTTAAAGATATCGTTTTTTCTCCTATCAATACCGCTTTAAGAGAAGTACAGTCGTAAAACGCACCGTCTTCTAAAGAAATCAAACTGTTTGGCAAAAGCGCTTTTTCCAAAGAGTTACAACCCGAAAAAGCGTAATCGCCAATAGAAGTCAAACCCTCGTTAAATTTGATTTTTTTGATACCGTGACAATTTAAAAACGCATACGATTCTATTTCTTTTATTTTATCGTTAAATATAAACGAAGATAAAGACGTACAGTTTTCAAAGCAATAGGAAGGTATGTATTCTATATTTTTAGAAAGTTTTATCGACTTTAATTTTGCGCAACCGCTAAACGCACGCTCGCCTAGATCTTTTACGCTATCGGGAATATCCAAAACAGTCAAAGACGAACAGTCGGCGAAAGCCGCAGCGCCGATTTCTTGCAAACGAGACGGCAAAAGTATTTTTTCGAGTTTAAAACAAGAAGCAAAAGCGTCGTGTTCTATAACCCTTACCGACACGGGAAGATAAACGTCGATAACGTCGCTACCTTCAAAAGCGTTTGCCTTGATAGCGTTTACCGCTCTACCCCTATAACGAGAAGGTACGAATACTTTTGAATCCGTACCTAAAAATTCGTTTACCGCATAACCCGAGCCGTTTTCTACAAACTCGAAGATCTCGTCCAATTCCGCAGTGGTAAACTTGGGAAAATCCACGTTATTTAAATTCTCTTTTTGCTTTTTTATCTTGGATAAAATATCTTGAGCGGGCGTGCCACAGTTGGGACAACGATCGCTGTATTTTTCCAAAATATAACCGCAGACGGGACACTTGATCTTCATAACTACTCCTTAAAGCGCTTTTAAATAAGCGATCTCTTTATCGTTTAAATATCTTGTTTTACCCCGAGATAATCCGCCTAAACGAATATCCCCTATTGCAATACGTTTAAGGAAAATAACGTTTTTGCCTATAGTTTCCATCATACGACGAATTTCTCTGTTTTTTCCTTCGCTTATGGTTATCTCAAGTTTGGAAATACGATTTTCCACGCCCAAAAGTACGACTTTAGCGCCCTTGGTTTGCTCTCCTTGACCAATATCCATACTGTTACGCAAAAGTTTAACGTCGTTATCGGTAACTTCTCCTTCGACCTTAACGAGATATGTTTTGGGGATCTCGTTCGACGGATGGGTAAGTTTATTGACCATATCTCCGTCGTTAGTTAAAAGCAACAAGCCTTCGCTATCATAGTCCAATCTACCGACGATAGAGAGTTTTTTATCTATATCGAGATAATCGTAAACGGTTTTGCGATCGTGTTCGTCATGAGCGGAACAAATACAACCCTTTGGCTTGTACATCATAACGTATGAATACCTTTTAACGGGTCTTATGCGTTTGCCATCAAAATACACGACGTCTTTATCCGAAACGTCGACGCCAAGTTCGGTAACCTTTTTACCGTTTACGCTAACTCTGCCGTTTTTAATAAGTTCGTCGGCGCTACGACGAGAAGCAACTCCACACTCGGCTATATATTTATTAATTCTCATAAATCACCTTCCGTGAAACGTATATAATTATTCAATTATATTGTATATAGTTTCTCGGAAAAAATCAAGTGATTTGAAATTTTAACTTGCGCTATGCCTATTTCTCTATTGGCGCCGTCTAACGACGGGGTCAACAAATACTCATAATCCAATTTTTCATTTTGTTTTAGGGGGAAATATATATCCCTTGCAACTTTGACCGCACGACCGTTCACGTAAAAACCCTGTCGCGGGAAAACGAGAGTTTTAGTATATTCTTTAAACCCCTTATCTAAAAGTTCCGCACTTTTTGCCCACATATCCGATTCGTTCAATACTACGCAAATAAGTTGCATACCGTCGCGTAGAGCGCCACTGACCAAGCATCTTCCGGACGATTTGGTATAACCCGTTTTGACGCCGTTAGCCCCCGAAAACAGCGAAAGCATTTTATTTTTATTTACAAAACACTCTCTTTTGCCGTCTCGCTCAAAGTAATGAGTTTTACTCGATACGATTTCTTTAAACAAAGGCAATTTATAAGCGTATGCGGTTATTTTTGCAAGATCTTCGGCGGTGGTGTAATGCTCGTCGTGATGTAGTCCGTGCGGGTTTACAAAATTTGAATTATATGCGCCTATTTTAAATGCGGTATCTCTCATCAATAGCGCAAACTTTTCCAAACTACCCGACACGCTTAACGCCAAAGCGACCGCGGCGTCGTTGCCCGAACGCATCATTAAACCGTAAAGAAGATCGACTATCTTAAACTTTTCGCCTTCCTTTAAATAGATAGACGATCCTTCTACCCCAACCGCTTGTTTTGGGATAGTTATTATTTTTTCTACGTCCCCGTTTTCTATAACGCAAATGGCGGTCAATATTTTAGTAGTACTTGCAGGCTCCATTTTAACGTTAGAGTTAGACGAATATAAAACTCTTAAACTGTCCGCTTCTAAAACTACGTAGGAAGAAGCTTTTGGTTGCGCGTAAACGCCGACTACGGGGAAAGCGGAAAACAAAACGCCCAAAAATACAATAAAAATTATTGTTTTGAACCTTTTATTATATCCATAGCCGAATTGATAAGGTTTAACCATTTGTTATCCTCCTCTTTTTCTACGTTGATAAATCTCGTATATCCGTTTGTCATAACTAAAAAGCCTATGGGTTGGACGCTTCCGCCCGCGCCACCGCCACCCGCAGTCGCACCCTTTTTGGACTTTTCGCCACCCGATCCACTACCCGAGACTATGCCGACGGTTACACGAGAAACGGGGATAACGATAGAATTATCCTTTGTCAAAATGCTCTTGCCGATAACTGTATCCGAATCTACAAGATCTTTTAAATTGCTAACAGTTCTTTCTATCAAACTTTCGGTTTCGTTCATATAAACTCCTTATCGTTTAGTATTGCGTAAAACGAGAATTATTATTTGTAAAATATTGAATTTTATCAAAACGCTTACGTTTGCCCAAGGCTCTCCGACGTAATATTTAAAATTGATATTATCCGCAACAGTCAATGCATTTGAAAATCCGTTCAATAAAGCGCCGGCAAAGACGCTTGCTCCACCCGATACCGAAACGCCTAAATAAGGGCGTAAGCCAAAAAATACGTTTAACGCTTTAATATAGGGAAAAGATTTTTTGTTAGATAAGTTTTGTTTATCGTCGGGTAATTTAGGCATTGGCTTCTCTTTGCCGTTTACAAGCAAATACTTGTCTTTCAAAGATAATCGAATATTTAATAATCTTATCGAAAACAAGTTTAAGTATGCGCGGACTTCGGCAAAGTCGGGATCGACGGATAAGTTAGTTTGGATTTGAAGTGGGAAAAGGAGCAATAAAACAAAAAAGAGTATTATCGGGATAATAATAAAAAGTACCATAATTGTAGTATGAGAAAGAAAAAGGGAAATATAATATCTTCTTGTTAGTCGTCATTTGAGCAAGCGTAGTGCCGACGAAACGGCTTTTTAAAGACGACAAAAGGCGTCCGACGTGGGGATGGGAACAGTTTCGCCTTGAAAGCGTAAGCGTTTACACCCTTGTCGCAAAGCGACAGGAAAGGGGGCTTGATTTTATCCAAAGTAGACTTGTTTTAACAAGGCTACGACGATAAAATGGGGGTTTTTAAAAAAATGATTATGGTTTATTATTTTTGTTTAGATTTTACAGTCCTTGTAAGATAAATTTGGTTTATTACAATAAC
>Ga0256405_10004902_pt1 | contig 24136 bp, 17 predicted proteins | sample RumenRJG_02DNA_FD_189096 | JGI IMG/M metagenome (GOLD analysis project Ga0256405, IMG submission 189096) | Bovine rumen microbial communities from Lethbridge, Alberta, Canada - RJG_02 | ecosystem: Host-associated > Mammals > Digestive system > Stomach > Rumen | place: Canada: Alberta... | reverse complement strand
GGACAACGACCCTTCTTTCGAAGGTAAAAGGGAGGGACTCACGCGACGCAGGGGCGTCTATTCCGAAACCGGAGATTGGAGCGGCGCCGGAACGGGATTCGCCGATACCAAGGAGTCGTATTCGGGAAATGACAACCCCTTTACGATGGGTACGGCACGGGAGACTCCCTGCACGGAAGGAAGCGAGCCCACGGCTGTTGCAGTGTGGAGGCCGGAAATCCCCAAGCGCGGTTTCTACAGCGTGTACATCTCGTGGAAGACCAGGCCGAACAGCTCCACTTCCGCTCACTACACCGTCCGTCATCTTGGCGGAGAGACTGGATTCATAGTCAACCAGAAGATGGGCGGAGGGACCTGGATATACCTGGGGACCTTTGAATTCGACCAGGGCTGGAACGGATGCGTCACCCTGGACAATTCAACCCCTTCCGGCAGGAAGTTCCGCAGCGGGACGGTGGTTACCGCCGACGGGGTAAAAATCGGAGGCGGGATGGGAAAGATCGCCCGAGGAAGCAGTCCCGAACCAGATTCAACATACACCACGTCCGGACTTCCCTCCTTTGCCGAAGGATCCCACTACTGGATGCAGTGGGCAGGAGTGGACACAACCGTCACGAGGCTGCATGAAGACGACTACGGAAACGACTACGGAAACCGAGGAGCCTGGGTTGCAATGATGTCCGGAGGTTCCAGGACTAACCCGGATTATGAGGGAACCGGGAAACGCATCCCCATAGACCTATCCCTGGCATTCCATTCAGATGCGGGAACTACACCCGACGATTCGATCGTTGGTACCCTCGCCATCTATTCCCTGATGGCGGACGGCAAGACTAAGTTTCCCGATGGAGAAGACAGGATGCAGAGCAGGGTCCTTGCAGATTATGTCCAGACCGAGGTCGTAAGGGCCATCAGGACCAACTATGACGAGAAATGGTCAAGGAGGCAGGTCTGGGACAGGTCCTACAGCGAGAGCCGTACTACGACGGTGCCTGCCATCCTCCTCGAACTCCTTTCCCACCAGAATTTTGCGGATATGAAACACGGTCTTGACCCTTCTTTCAGGTTCGCCGTATGCCGCGCCGTCTACAAAGGGATCCTGAAATTCCTTTCCGACAGATACGGCTGCACCTATGCAGTGCAACCCCTCCCCGTCCGGTCTTTCCAGGCCACTTTCGCTTCATCCCCGACGGGAGGAGGTCCCGCCAAGGTGATGCTCAGCTGGAAACCGACTGTGGACTCACTCGAGAAAACGGCAGCCCCGACAGGCTATATGCTTTATACCAGGATAGACGGAGGAGGATTCGATGCCGGCAAGGAAGTCGTGTGCATGAATCTTTCCGGTAAAAGACTCGGGACCGAAACCTCCATCGAGCCTGGCCATGTGTATGACTTCAAGGTCGTGGCGTTCAACGACGGAGGATTTTCGTTCCCTTCAGAAACCCTTAGCATAGGCATACCCCAGGGGGAACCTAAAGGTCCGGACGGAAAGGCAGTCATGGTAGTCAACAATTTCGACAGGGTTTCCGCACCCGCCTGGTTCGATACCCCCGAATATGCCGGCTTCAACGACGACCTCGATTCCGGCGTCCCGTACATGTATGGAGTCGAATTCATCGGAAGACAATACCAGTTCAAGAGGGATGAAGTATGGCTATCGGACGAAAGCCCTGGCTTCGGAGCCTCTTATTCCGACCAGGCCGGAAAGATTGTTGCCGGAAATACGTTCGACTACCCTTCGGTACACGGGAAGGCCCTCATGGATAATGGCTTCGCCTTCTACTCGGTAAGCAATGAGGCTTTTGTAGAGGACCTCTCGTGCCGTTCCTATGCCTGGATGGCCGATATCATCTGCGGAAAGCAGGCTTCAACCCCCTCCGGGAACGGGGACAAGGGGAAATATGCCGTATTCCCGGCCTCCCTGCGGAGTGTCATCTCGGATTTCTCGACACACGGAGGGGCTGTCCTGGTCTCAGGAGCGAACATAGGAACCGATGTCTGGGACGGGGTTTACCAGGTCCGGACTGACAGTCTTGAAAAAGAAGAGGCCGTCAGATTCGTAGAGAACACCTTCGGATACAGGTGGCAGACGAACGATGCGACCAAGACGGGAGAAGTTGCGGCCGTCTCCCCCCTTAAAGGGCTGAACGGCCCCGTAAGCTACAGGACCATTCCCAACGATGAAATGTATTGCGTAGAAACTGCCGACGCCATCGTTCCCGCTTCAGAAAAGGCAGTGACCGTCATGAAATACACCGACACCGGCATCTCTGCAGGTGTCGCTTACGAAGCTGCCGGCTATAAGTCAGTATCAATCGGATTCCCCCTGGAAACGGTACAGGATAGGAACCAACTGAAAATGCTGATGGGGTCGATTGTGGATTTCCTGATGAAGTAACTCAGAGCTTCACCTGCGTGCCTGGGGTCTGGGCCTTTCCGGCCTTGCCCTCCCCGGGAATCATGTCTGAAACGATCTTGTCGAACTCATCCTCAGTGATCATATGGCAGTTGCCATTGAACTTCGCATCGAGTTCCACCTGGAACCTGCGGACATTGATGTCTCCGTCAACGGTACTGGTGTCCTTCAGTGAAAGGGTATCCTTCACATAGAAATTACCCTTTATCTTGCCCCAGAAATCTACATTGCTGCAGATGATATCGCCGGTGATAACGGCCTTCTCGCCGACGACCACCTTGCATCTCGAATAAATACGGCCTTCAAAGGAGCCGTCGATCCTGATGTCGCTCGGAGAATAAATCTCACCTTTGATGGTGGTTCCCGCCGACACTCGGCTTACTTCATTGACATTTACTTCAGGTTCGGTTCTGCTGGTCATATTGCTAAATATCTGATTACTTGCTAAAAAATATCCTTGCCATGGCAGTTCTTGTACTTCTTGCCGCTTCCGCAAGGGCAGGGATCATTGCGGCCGACCCTCTTTTCGGCACGGACAGGGGCGTTTGAACGCTGCTCTCCGTTCGTGGTAAGGTCGGAAGGGCGCGTAGTCTGCATCCTGGACATATCCGTACGCCTCTGGGGTGCCTTAGCCGCATGTGCCTCGCTGTCGTCACGAAGCGGGATGTATGATCTGAGGAGGAATGAGAGCACGTCGCGGTTGAGATCGTCGAGCATGGACTCGAAGAGGTTGTAACTCTCGATCTTGTAGACTACGAGAGGATCCTTCTGCTCATATGCGGCGTTCTGGACGCTCTGGCGGAGGTCATCCATGTCGCGAAGATGCTGCTTCCAGTGCTCATCTATCTGGTAAAGGATGATGGACCGGCTGAGGCTCTTGGCAATCTCCTTTCCCTGGGAATTGTAGGCTTTTTCGAGATCGACGCTCAGGGTCAGCATCTTGCGTCCGTCGGAGATAGGGATGGCTATGTTCTTGTACATGCTCCCCTGCTTCTCGTAGACTTGCTTGATGAAAGGATAGACCTTCTCTGACATGGTGTCCATCCTCCTGCCGTATGTCTCCTGCATATGGTCATAGAGTTTTCCGACCAGTTCGTCAGGCTTGGCCGATTCATAGAAGTCAGCGTCGAAGCCCGGATCGATGGAGAGCTTGCCCATCACATATGAGGAAAAATCCTCGAAATTCATTCCTTCCGAACTGCTTACCAGCATGGTAGCGGTGTCGAGCATCATGTTCTGGACGTCAATCTCTATCCTTTCTCCGGAAAGGGCGTTGCGGCGTCGGGCATAGACGGCGCCACGCTGGTTGTTCATCACGTCGTCATACTCCAGGAGCCTCTTACGGATACCGAAGTTGTTCTCCTCGACCTTCCTCTGCGCCCTCTCTATCTGGCTGGAAAGCATCGAACTCACAAGGACGTCGTCCTCTTTCATTCCCAGCTTGTCCACCACGCCGGCGATCCTCTCGGAACCGAAGAGCCGCATAAGCTTGTCCTCGAGGGAGATGAAGAACTCCGACGATCCGGGGTCCCCCTGACGTCCGGAACGTCCCCTGAGCTGGCGGTCGACACGGCGGCTGTCATGCCTCTCCGTACCGACGATAGCAAGTCCTCCGGCTTTCTTGACTTCCGGGGAAAGCTTGATGTCGGTTCCTCGTCCGGCCATGTTGGTGGCGATGGTCACGGTCGAAGTCTGGCCTGCCTGGGCCACGATCTCGGCCTCGCGGGCATGCTCCTTGGCATTCAACACATTGTGACGGATTCCCCTGAGCCTGAGCATTTTGCTGAGGAGTTCGGAAGTCTCCACATCCGTAGTGCCTACAAGGACCGGCCTTCCCTCCCCGGTCAGTTCCACGACCCTGTTGATCACTGCGTTGTATTTGGCCCTCTTCGTCTTGTAAATCACATCCTCCCGGTCGTCACGGATTACAGGACGGTTGGTAGGGATCACGACGACGTCGAGCTTGTATATGGACCAGAATTCGCCGGCCTCCGTCTCTGCCGTACCGGTCATACCGGCGAGCTTGTGGTACATCCTGAAATAGTTCTGCAGGGTGATGGTGGCAAACGTCTGTGTGGCAGCCTCCACCTTCACGTTTTCCTTGGCCTCCACCGCCTGGTGCAGACCGTCGCTCCAACGGCGTCCTTCCATCACACGTCCGGTCTGTTCGTCGACAATCTTCACCTTGTTGTCCACGATGATGTAGTCGACATCCTTCTGGAACATGGCATAAGCCTTCAGGAGCTGCGTGACAGTATGCACGCGCTCGCTCTTCAGGGAGAAATCCTCCATCAGGGCATCCTTCTTCTCCTGCTTTTCAGCAAGGGTAAGCCCGCTCTGTTCGATGGAGGCTATCTGGCTTCCCACGTCCGGGAGCACGAAGAAGTTGGGATCGGAGACATAACCGGCCATGAGGTCGGAACCCTTGTCGGTCATCGTAACCGAATTCTGCTGTTCCTGGATGACGAAATAGAGGGGGTCGGTGACCACATGCATCTCCCTCTCGTTGTCCTGCATATAGAAATTCTCGGCTTTCTGCATTATCTGCTTCATGCCGGTCTCGCTGAGGAACTTGATGAGCGGCTGGTATTTCGGGAGTCCCTTATGGGCCCTGAGAAGAAGCTTTCCGCCTTCATTCTCGTCTCCAGCGGCAATAGCTTTCTTGGCTTCGTTAAGCACTTGGTTCACAAGTGCTCTCTGGCTCTGGTAAAGTCTCTCGACATAGGGACGGAACTCCATGAACTGGGCATCGTCCTCCGCCTTGGGGACGGGTCCGGAGATGATGAGAGGGGTCCTGGCATCGTCAATGAGGACGGAGTCTACCTCGTCGACGATGGCATAATGGTGCTTCCTCTGGACAAGGTCGTCCATGTTCACGGCCATGTTGTCGCGGAGATAGTCGAAACCGAACTCGTTGTTGGTGCCGAAGGTTATGTCGCAGTTATACGCATTCTTGCGCGCATCGGAGTTGGGCTCGTGCTTATCGATGCAGTCGACGGAAAGCCCATGGAACATGTACAGGGGACCCATCCATTCTGAATCTCGCTTGGACAGGTAGTCATTGACCGTGACCACGTGGACTCCCTTTCCGGCCAGGCTGTTAAGGAACACGGGAAGGGTTGCCACGAGGGTCTTTCCTTCACCGGTCGCCATCTCGGCGATCTTTCCCTGGTGAAGGACGATACCGCCTATGAGCTGGACATCATAATGGACCATGTCCCAGGTGATTTCATTTCCTCCAGCCTTCCAGTGGTTGTGATAGACGGCCTTATCCCCCTCGATCGTCACGAAATCATGGGCGATGCTGAGGTCGCGGTCGAAATCGGTGGCGGTAACTTCGACAGTCTCGTTCTGGGCGAACCTGCGGGCGGTAGACTTCATGATGGCAAAGGCCTCGGGAAGGATTTCGTCAAGTTTCTTCTCGATCGCCTCGTCCTCTTCCTTCACAAGCTTGTCCGACTCCGTTGCCAGGGACTCCTTTTCATTGACGGGGATGTCAGTCTCCATAATGGCCCTGATCTCGTCTATACGTTTCTCGAAAGGGGCCTCGACCTCACGCAGGCCGGCCTTGAGGGCTTCCGTTCTCGCCCTTAGGGCGTCATTTGAGAGACCGTCTATTTCCTTATATGCGGCAAGCACCTTTTCCAGAATGGGTTTCACGAGTTTCATGTCCCTGTCCTGCTTGGTGCCGAACACTTTCTTTATTACTCCAATGAATGATGCCATTGTACCTTTTTAATTGTATAACTTGCAAAAATAATCAATAACCCGCACACCAACAACAAAAAAAGAGCCAGAGCCAGGGCCCCGACAACTTGTCATAAGGCGGAAACGGCATCGCGCAGGAAAGAGACGAATGCGGGCCAGGAATTGGAGTACAGGAATTCCCTGGCGACTGATGGATCGGCCGTCTTACCCGATTTCAAGATATCAAGCATCTCATCATCATCGTGGTATATAAGGCAAAGATTATCGGCGGCAAGGTCGCGGAAGGCGCCTGCGTCAGGCCCGACAGGGGTCCCTCCCATCGCTATGGTATCCATAAGCGCCCCCGAAGAAGAGATGCTGCCGGGAAGGTAAGGGAAAAGGATATGCCTGCTCCCGCGCACAAGGGATGCGATCTCATCAAAGCCAGGCCGTTCATTCCTGAATTCCGCCCTTCCTTGCGGAAAAAGTCCGATGGCTTCCTCGATCTTCGAGGCAAGGGTCCCGTCCTTGCACCGGCCGACGACCGATATCCTGAGGCCGGAATTCCTCACGGACTCCTTTGAAAGGAATTCAGCGACCCCCTTGTAAGGAAGTATGTCGCCCCAGATAAGTACGTCCCGCACCGGAGCCCCGTCACCATCCTGCCTGTCCGGGATATTGGAAAGGTCCAGGCGCAGGGGGTGGGGACGGAAGACGGCTTTCCCCGGATCCAGACCCCGGGCCTGAAGATAATCCCTTGCATATGCCGCCGCAGCCTCAGAATGTGAGAGGATGAGGTGCGAGCGTTTCATAAGGACGCCGGTAAGGAGACGGGAAAGGAAATTCTCCCCTTTGTGGGGATGGATATTGTGGAATATGAAAACTATCTTCCGCCGACGCGAATGCATGATCCGCAATGCCAGCAAGGCCATCATGGATTGGAGCAGTGCAAGTTTCTGGAAAGCCATGGTTTCCACGAAACTGAGCAGGAAGACATCGGCCTTGAAAGCATTCCGAAGCATGGCGGTCCCCTGCATCAGGCAAGGCCGGTTGTCTGCTTCGAGCACATCAAAATGAGACTCAAGCCCTTTTTTCAACTGGATGAAATAAGCGCTTGGGTACCCGGTTCCTCTCTTGGCCGATGGAGAAACATATATATTCATCTTCCCGGTATTCATCTTCCGAAAACCCGTTTAATGAAATACGTGAACGAAGCGATCCATATCTGCCAGGAAGGGGTTCCGATATACTTCCTGTAGTAATAACAGTCGCTGCGGAACTTCATCCGGCGTATCTTTACCTCATCATAATGCTTGCGCACGGTAGCGCCATGCTCGTGGAGCACGCTCACCTGTGGGAAATACCACACCTTGCGGCCGATTTTCTTCATCCTTTCCGAAAGGATAGCCTCTTCGCTGAACAGGAAGGTCCCGGGATCCATGCCGCCGCAAGACTTCCAATCCGCCGCCCTCACCATGAAAAAAGATCCCATGACCCTGTAGCACGGGCCCTCTGCCGCTTTTTCAGGGTAATTGTAACCGAACCTTTCAGCATGACGGGCAGCAGACATGAACGGCGTGCTCCAATAGACCCAGACATGCTTGTCCCAGAAAGACTTGAACTCCTCCGGACTCTGCAGTCTCCCGTCAGGTCCGATGACCTTCGGACCGATTATCCCCACATCCGGGAGGGATGCCAGACGGCCGGCAAGGCGGTCGGCGGCATCTGCATCAGTGAATATGATATCATTGTTGGAAAACAGAAGGTAACTGTCATCGTGTCCCTCCCGGAAAAGGTTCTCCATCGCATAGGCAGCTCCGATATTGCAGGCTTTGGCAAATCCGGCATTCTCCCCGGACGGAATTACGATACAGCCTTCCGGCAGACCTTCCTCCAATGACCTGAGGCTCTCCGGAGTCGATCCGTTATCTACGACTATGACCCGGTGGGGAGAGGATATCTTGCATACCTCCTCCCTGACGAACTTCACGGTCCTGAGACTTGAACGGTAACTGACTATGATGACGGCGATCATTTCCAAAACTTTTCTATAAACCTCCTCCGGATTCCTTTCCATTTCCTTTTTAGCCACCCTTCATTCCAAGACGAATGAGGCTGGTATTCAACGCAGTCCACATTCCTTGAATTTTCGCCTTCGCCAAACAGGAGCGAAGGACGGAAGGAATCCTTCCAATAAACGAACATCAGCGAAGGCTGGTCGCGGTGGGCATGGGAAAGGAATCCTTTCCACCATTCCTCGGAAATACTCACCACCCTGACGTCGCAATGCCGGCGCAGCATGATATTGTTTTCAAAAAGGCCGAAATGCTCCGGGAACCCCTCCCGCTTAAGGTAATTCCTGAGTTCCGACGCTTCGCGCAAACCCATCCTGGCGGATGCCGCACAAGCTCTTATCTCTTCATACGCACAGTCCCTGAGCGGATGGGGGACCTGCGCGACCAGGGCTCCCGATCCGATTGCCGCATCCGTAGCCTTGAACAGGCCGGGGCCTTTGATCAAAATGTTTGCATCAATCCACAGGCTCCATTCGTATTCCTTCAGGACCTTGTGGGGCAGGATTTTCACATATCTTGAAAGGACGGTGGCATCCGGTGAAGAAAAAGGAACCGGACGGACATCCCAGGCCCCATCCCTTCCGGGAGGCAAAGAGTCGGAGAAGCAGATGAAATCCCAGTCGGGAGCTATGGCTTCCGGCTGTCTCAGGATATCGTAATCCCCGATGATACATGTATATACAACCTTTCTCATCCTGGCAGTCCGCATTTTTTCCCAGCCTCGCGAAGGAATCCGTCCGTAAAATAGGTCATCTTTCCCTGGAGACTGGAGAAAGTCATTTCGCCGAAATAAAGCTTGCCGCCTGCGTAATAGAAATCCACCCTCACTTCGGGGAATCCCTCCGAAATGGCAGCTGCGGCGGAAAGCATCTGTCCGAGGCAATCCGGCCTGCCAACAGAACCGTTCCCGTCAAGATAGTGGTCCGAAAAGACGAGAGCATCCTCGCGACGGTTCCATTCCGTATCGTAAAGGTCCAGATAAAGCCGGTCGGAAGTCCTGCCATGACATGTGAGTATATAGCTTGGAACGCCACCGAAACACCATACCTTATAATCGACAGGAAGGGCCTCCCCGTCTCCCAGGAAAGGCTCGGCCAAAATCCTGGGCGGAATGCCGTTATAATACGTCTCCCCATGGACATAGCCATATTTCACCTTCAAGGCGGCATCCAGCCCCCTGCAGACGGCGTCCCTGTCCGACAACGTTTTATCCACGACGACAGTGGACCCGCTGTCATGGCTGCATTTCAGGACGAATCTTTCCGGAAGGCTGTCCCATGGGATATCGGATGATCGTTCCCATACCCCAAGGAGAGGAACCAACAGGCTCCCAAGGCCTTTTTTAGCGACAAAATCCCTTACCGCGACCTTGTCCGCACATCCGGTCCACGACGAAGTGTCGCCCTTGCACATCAGCCACTGGATCTTCTCATTGAGATCCCGCGGATTATCCCAATCCACCTTATATCCTTTCCATGTTTTCCACTGCCTGTCGACAAGGACGGAATGGAAGTGATCGAGCATGAACCTCCTGTAGAAGGGCTTCAATTTACTAACGACTGAATTCAGGATCTTCCGTTTCTCACCGGGCAGAAGGCCGATGACGACCGCCAGGACGGAAGCGACGACGAAGGATACAAGGGTCCCGATAATGACATGGCCGGAGAATCTCCTGTAAATCAGGAGATATGCAACCATTGCAATAGAATAGAGCAAGGGACGGACAAAGGCTTTCCGTGCGAAATCGAAGGATGGATATCCGAGGACGGTGCGGGCCAGGATGAGATAGTTCAGCTTGGCTATGGCCTCGCCGATGACGGAAATGATGATGATGGTGTGGGCGGGAGCACCCGAACGGAAAGCAAGGTAACCGGCAAGAAGGACGAGAACGTAGACGAGGCAGTACTGGATCTTGAACCATTTAATCCGGCCCGAAGCGTTTATTATCTGGACTATGCCGGCAGAAGTAGTGGAAACGATCCCGAAAACCAGCGTCCAGAAACACATCAGAGGAGCGTCTGAAGGCATGTTGGGGCCAAGCCATATCTTCAGAAGGCCATCAAGTTCGGGGACAACGGTGAAGAAGACGAGCAGTATGACAAGCATGCTGAGCCTTCCGACAGTACAGGAAAGGTAATGGCTCCGTCCGCGTTCGCCTGAACTGTAATTCTGGGTTATCTGCGGTGTCGCCGCAAAGTCTATGTTGCCGGTGAAGCGGTTGACATAGTTGAACACTGTGTTCGCTATCCCGTAAGCTGCGTTCACACCGGTACCGAAGAAGAAATTGATCAGCATGTTGCTGCCCTGGGCCCGGGCTACGACAGCGGCCTGGGACAGGAGGTTATAATTGCTGAATGAGAAAACTTCCTTATAATGGCTCCAACCCTTTACGAATTTCCAGCCTACGATGGTGGGCCAGTATTTACGGCACAGCAGGTGATAGATGACAAAAGAAGCAAAAGTGCTTGCAGCCATGAAAACGGCATAGAGCCTGAGCGCATTGCCTTTATAAACGAGAAGCAGGGCTACGAGGGCTAGTTTAACCAGATTGAGGCAGATGTCGATCACAGCCACGGAGCCGAATCTCTCATGAACGGTGAAAAGGCTCTGGAACGGAACGTTCATGATTCCGATACATGCCACGAGAGTACTCACCTGGAAGACAAACATTGCATCTGCCTCCCTTCCAGGGGCCACTTTCAGGAAATTGAGGATGTAAATAAGGCCTACTGCTTCGATAATGAGGAAAAGGGCTGCCGCGCACCCGATGTGAAGGACATTGCATATGTTGAACATCCTGCCGGGATTGCCATCCGGCCGTCCCATCTCATAATTGAGGAATCTCTGGGTTGTCGAGGACAGGGCGGCAGATATGAAACTGAATGCCGTAACGACGCTTCCGACAATTCCATACAGACCGTAATCATCAACTCCAAGGGCCTTCAGCACAAGTCTGGTGGTAACAAGGCCGACAAGGATCGTCACGGCCATCCTGACATATACGACAACCGTGTTCTTCGCTATCCTGATATTTCCCGCCCTGTCTTCCATCTGCTATATATCATTCCTGAAAGGGGAAACCCTTATGAAATCCATTCCGCATGCCGCCGCAAAATCCCGGTCGACGTCTCCATCCCCTATCATAACCGATCCTTCCGGTACAATTTCAGGATACTGCTCCATCGCCCGGAGGAACATCCCCTTGCCTGGCTTGCGGCAGGGATCATCCTTATCGGCTGACGTACAACTATATACAGCGTCAATCCTGCCCCCGTGAGCCTCAATCTCTCCAACCATCCTGCGATGTATTGAAAGCAAATCTTCCTCGCTCATCAATCCTCTGCCGACTCCTCGCTGGTTCGTTACCACCAGTATCCTGCAGCCGGAAAGCCTTGAAATAAGGTCGAAAATACCCGGGCGGAACTCGAAATCCACCCACCTCCTGACATAATCCCCGACCATCTGTCTGTTGATTACCCCGTCCCGGTCAAGGAAGACATTCCTGTATGCGGCAGCCTTGCCGGCCACGGACATCATCTCCGCCACTTGCGGCAGTTCATCCGATGCCCTGACATAGTCCTCCGGAACTCCGATATCGATGAAATAACAGTCAGATACGACACCCGAAAGACCAGCTTCAGGAGAACCAGCCAATGGTTCAAGCACTTCTTTTTCAAAGGAGAACCTTTCCGGAAGCGAAGACATGACAGAACGGAGGAAAAACCTGTCAACATAATAGACGCCGCCGTTTATCAGACCTTCCGCACAAAATGCTTTTTCGCGGAAAGAGGTGATGCGGATGCCATCCGTGACGACTTCACCATACCTGTCGAAATCCCGCATGGGCTTCAAGGCCACGGATACCGGCCCGGATGCGGATTCCATGAAGGACGGCAGATCCACATTGAAGAAGGTGTCTCCGTTGATTATCAAAACCTTGTCAGAGGAACAGCGCTCAAGGGCCAGACGTATGCCTCCTCCGGTACCAAGGGGCTCTTCTTCTTCAGAGAAGACGAATTCGAAAGGGTAAACGGATGCATTTGCCGTCACCCAATCCTCCACGGCTTTCCGAAGATAACCAACCGACAGGACGACCCTGCATGGTCCGGAAGGTCTCAGCCAGTCGAGCAGCCAGGCAATGAACGGCCTTCCCGCAACGGATGCCATGCATTTCGGCACTTCCCGCACCACAGGCCGGAGCCTGGTCCCGAGACCGCCTGCCAGTATGATTACATCGGAATCCATATCACTTTACCACCCACGAATGAGCTCCCCGCGGCGAGAACTGGAAAGGCATGACCCTTCCGGAGCCCAACCCGTTCAGGGCCCTCGTCACTTCAACCCTCCTGGTAGGATCCACCAGGAACATTATTACTCCGCCTCCTCCTGCACCGGATACCTTGCCGGCGATCGCTCCGCTTTCCATAGCTACATCCATGGCCTCCTGGATCATCGGATTGGTGACATGGGAAGACATCTTCTTCTTGTCTTCCCACGCGAGCCCAAGCAACCTCGCAAGTTCTTTGATATTCCCCGCCAGCAGGGCGTCCCTCATCTCAAAAGCACTCAGGCGGATGCGTTTCATGGCCTCGATGGCCGCCTCATTTCCCGAGGAAGTATTCTTCTGCTGCTCGCTTATGATGGCCGCGCTGGATCTTGACTGACCTGTATAATACAGCATCAGCGAGGTCTCCAACTCGCTCCGGACATCCTCGTCAAGGACAAGGCCATGCACATCAGCCCCGCCACCGGGATGGAACTCCATGAAATTGAATCCTCCGAATGCCGCAGAGTACTGGTCCTGCCTTCCTCCGGCAAAGCCAAGGTCTTTCCTTTCTATCGCATAGGCTTCAGCCGCCAGGTCATAAGGGTCTGAATGCAATCCGAGCCACTTCTCCATGCAGTCCAGGATGCAAACTACCATCGTTGACGAAGTCCCGAGTCCGGAACCGGCAGGCGCATCATTCCAGGTGGTGATCCTGAAACCTCCGGAGAGTTTTCCAAGGCCCTTCCCTTCCAGTATCAGGCGATTGACAACCCCCTTGACCAAGGGGGCGTCTCCGTCGATGGGAAGAAGTCTGCCGGCAGGCATCTTTCCGTGGAAGTCAGCGTCGTACGAATCGATGACGACCAATCCGTCCCCAGTTTCCTCAATGCTGCAATACGCGCTGAGGTTGATGGTAGCGCTGAGGACCGCTCCCCCGTAAATGTCACAGAAAGGGGAAACGTCGGAGCCTCCGCCGGCAAGACCGACACGAAGGGGGGCTTTGCTTCGGACCGTCATCTTGAACGATATTCTTCCAAGGCTCTTGCCAGGACATCAAGTGCCCTCCCAAGATCCTCTTTGTTTAACACATACGCTATCCTGACCTCGTTTCTCCCAAGGCCGGGGGTCGCATAGAAACCGGCTGCGGGGGCCAACATCACAGTCTCTCCGCCAGGCAAGACTCCGGTATACCTGAAATCCGTAAGGCACCACCTGCAGAAATCCTCGGCATCCTCAACCGGGAGCCTCACTATCGTATAGAACGCGCCTCCCGGAAGATTCGTGAAGACTCCGGGAATCCGGTTCAATCCTTTTACAATGAAATCCCTCCTGGATATATATTCATCATACACCTTCTTCTGGTAGTCTTCAGTCCCGTCAACTGAATTCTCTGCAACGATCTGGCCGAGAAGAGGAGGACTGAGGCGGGCCTGGCAAAATTTCATCATCACGGCGCGTAGAGCCGCATTTCGGGTGACCATCATACCGATGCGGATTCCACACTCCGAATAACGCTTTGATACGGAGTCGATTACAATAACATTGTCGTCAAGGCCTTCGAGACTGAGTGCGCTGCAATAGGCCGCTCCGTCATAAACAAACTCGCGATAGACCTCGTCGCTGAGAAGGAAAAGGTCGTGCCTGAGTACTATCTCGCGAAGCCTTTGCATCTCTTCCGGAGAATAAAGTCCCCCCGTGGGATTGTTAGGATTGCAGATAAGGATCGCCTTGGTCTTCGGTGTTATCATCTTCTCGAATTCCTCCACCGGAGGAAGAGCGAATCCGTCTTCAATCCTGGACGTCACCGTCCGGACAACCGCTCCAGCGGATTTCGCAAAGGAGAAATAATTCGCGTACGAGGGTTCCGGGATGATTATCTCGTCGCCCGGATCCAGGCATGACATAAAAGTAAACAGAAGGGCGAAAGACCCTCCTGAAGTCACGATTATCTCCTCGGGGTCCACGGTTATCCCATAACGGGAATAATAACGGGAGAAAGCCTGCCTCAGGGAAAGGAATCCCTGGCTGGGACTGTATTCGAGGGTCGTGCGCGAAATCCGCCTGATAGCTTCAATAGCCTTTTCAGGGGTCGGGATGTCCGGCTGGCCTATATTGAGGTGATATATCTTCACCCCTTCCCCCTCGGCTGCAGCAGCGAAAGGGGCAAGTTTACGGATTGGAGATGAAGGCATCCCGGCGCCGCGTTCAGAAAAAGTTGGCATGGCGATATGTTTATTCTGAAGCCCGTGCGACGTTTCCGCTCTGGCTCAGGCCGTAGAGCAGGACTGCCACAAAGCATATCAATGGAACGGCAAACGATACGTTGACTCCAGGCAGTCCGGCGACGACGTCCATGTCTATGATCCTGGCCTGGAGGGGAGGAAGCACGGAACCGCCAAGGATGGCCATTATCAGGCCGGCGGCACCTATTTCAGTGTCATTCCCCACATTACCCAAGGCAAGACCGTAGATGGTGGGAAACATCAGGGACATGAATACGGACACGCCGACAAGGCAGTACAGCCCCGTCCGGCCGCCGATGAAGATCACTCCAAGGGTGAGGAGGATATCGGCGACGGCGAAAACCGCGAGCATCCTGGAAGGTCTGAAATACTTCATCAGCCAGGTACTGATGAATCTGGTGGAACAGAAGCATACCATGGCAATGATATTGAGCAGCTGGGAATTCTTCTCGGCAGTCTGCTCGGCTATGCCTGGCTCCATCCCCCTTCCGATATACTCCGGCATCAGGACGGATGTACCGTATTGTATGATAAAGGTCCAGCATGTAATCTGTGCGCCCACATAGAAGAACTGCGCGATGACGCCGTTCCTGTAGGCTCTATTCTGCCAAAGCCGGCTAACAGTCGGTCCGAAGGCACCGGAAAGCCCTTCTTCAGGAGATTTTCTTACCGGATTCTTCATCATGAGTATGAGGAAGAATACTACGATGAGGATCACGCCTATGGCGACGTAAGGTCCGGCGATGACAGCCAGGTCGGCCTGCTTCACGGCCTCAAACGAAGCCTGGTCGAGGGATACCCTCTCTGCGGAACTCATGGGATTCATCCTTGACTGGATGAAATTCATCGCCACGAACATGCCGCAAAGGGAGCCGATAGGATTGAAGGATTGGGCGAAATTCAGCCTCCTGGTAGCCGTTTCCCTGTCTCCCATCGCAAGGATGAAAGGATTTGCGGAAGTTTCCAGGAAACTGAGGCCGCAGGTAAGGATGAAATATGCTGCCAGGAAAGGATAGTAGTTGCCGATCCTGGCGGCGGGGATAAACATCAGGGCCCCGACGGCATAAAGGCCCAGACCCATGAGGATCCCGGACTTGTAATTGAATCTCTTTATGAAAAGGGCGGCAGGCAGTGCCATACAGAAATACCCTCCGTAGAATGCCAGTTGCACCAGGGCTCCGTCGGTGACGCTCATCCTGAAAATCTTGGAGAATGATTTCACCATCGGATTCGTAATGTCATTGGCAAAGCCCCACAGGGCGAAACAGCAGGTTACAAGGATGAACGGGATGACATAACTCACCCCTTCCCTGGATTTGAGTATGGACTGACGGTTCATTCTCCCTCTCAGTTTTCTTCCTCCTCTTCTTTCTTTGCAGGAGATAGCATTTTCTTCAACTCAGGAATAAAAAGGACACCCAGGCAGGCAAGTATGAATCCCGCAAAACCCCACATCAGGACAGTCTTCTTGCGGCTGTTCATAGGATGCTGCGGCATCGTAGCCGGCTGGATCACGGCATAGGCGGGCTTTACCTCCTGGATCTTGGCCTTTGCCATTTCCCTCTGCTGGGACATCTGGGAATATAGCTGCTGGGCGACGTTCATCTCGCTCTGGAGCCTTTCTCTTTCGGAATTGACGCTCTGGAGGATGACGCTGCGGTTATAGTCGACAGCCGCGGCATAAGCGCCCTGGGCCTTTACAAGCCTTTCCTTTGCCTCATCTGCAAGGAGGGAATAATACTCATAGTCCGCCCTGGCCTTCTTGGTCCGGTATTCCGTGACATACTCCTGAAGCAGGGAACAAACCGTATCGGCCAGCTGGGTGACCATCCTCCGGTCATCCATGACGACGTTGATAGTGGTAATACCCGTCTTATTGTCCACGCTGGCGCTGATGCAGCTTCTCAGGGCCTTGACAACCCCTGCCTGATTGGGAGTCAGATTGGCAAAGTCCACCACGCTGTCGTCGTAATATTTATCGTACTCGGCTTTCTGCTCGAAATACTTTTCCTTATGCTTGACTTTGATATTGTCCTCACCTATTAGATGTTTGAATACCGTTGTCGGCACTGCCTTGGCGCCCTCTGCAATACTCTCAGGACTCCTATAGGGAGTAACCTCAACGTCAAACAGACGGGCAAGGAACGGGGTACTCTTGCATATCTCGGGGAAAACGGTAATCCTCATCGCATCGGAATTGCTTCCAAGCGAGATATCACCGAGGCCAAGCAGGCTGGAAACACTGCTGATGGTCGTATTCCTTCCGGCAACTTCTGGAGCAAGTGTCATGGTGACACTCCACTTCCGTTGCATACTTAAGGCAGCAATGATTCCGATTATCCCGAAAACACAGGTAACGGCAGCAATTATCTTCCATTTAGCTATGAGCTTCCTGAGAAGTTCACCGAAATCAATCTCCCCTCCCTCTTCAGAAGGAATCACAGGATCTTCTTCGTATTTGTCGTAAGCGTTCATATCAGCATGGAATTATTTGGCGTAACGGAGCAGGATGGCCATGGCCGTGGTCATGGAGGCGATTGAAGAGAATATCGAGGTGCTTCCGATAACCTTGTCCCAAACCTTGCCTGTAGCCTCACCCTTCTTGGGCACGAAGATTTCTGAACCAGGCTGGAGTTTCTTGTTCGCCCGGTAAGGCTCTGCCGCCCCGTTCATGTTCACTATATAGGCATGCCGCCGTGAAGAGCCCTGGGCAAAGCCTCCGCTCAACTTCACATAATCCCTGGCCCTGTAGGTAGGATTGTAAGCCAGGGCATTGGGCATCATGACCGCTCCGTTTACACGGATGGTGTTGTTGTACACAGGGATACTGATCCTGTCGCCGTCCCGGAGCACTATGTCGTCTCCTCCTCCGGGATTGTCCATGGCACTTTTGAGATTGACGGCAACGGAATATACCTTCAGGGTATCGAGGAGTTTCATGGACACGGTATCCTGAATGGCCTTGAGCCTGTCCCTTTCTTCATTGATCATGTCGAGTTCATTCCTGGTACGCTGACGGAAGAGCCTGGCTCCTTCCAGATAGGCGAAATCGGTAACGCCGCCAGCTTTTTTAATCATGTCGCTGAGCCTTTCTTCCCGGTCGGACATGACGAAGGATCCGGGGAAGTTCACCTGGCCTTCTACCGAAACATGGGTCTGGACATTGTATGAAGGGCTGCGCAACACGGTAACTTCATCATAGGGCTCGAGCACGAAACTCTTCACACCATCATCTACCAGTCCGTCCTTTATAGGGAAAGAGAATATCCGGGCGATATCCTTCTGGGCTGTGACTGCATCGTCGTCACGGACCCTCCTGCTGACGTCAACCCTGGAAAGGGCCGCTCCGTCCTTCAGGCCTCCGGCAAGGATGATAAGGTCCTCAACGGTAGTATTGCGGGCGAAAGGGAACTCGCCGGGATTCACGACCATTCCGCTTATGCTCATGGTTCCCTGCTCGTCGAGCTCGAACTTGCTGGCGACGAAGAGCTCGTCATTGTTCTGGAGCTCCACGTCCTTGCGCCTGCCGGAAAGGATTTCCCCAAGATTGACTGAAATCACTTCCCTCGTCTTGTCTTCATATTCGCGGTGGATGACAGCCCTTCCGAGGAATGCATCGGGGAGGACACCCCCGGCAGCGGACACCAGGTCTTTCACCGTATGAAGATTGCTTCCAAGTTCAAAATTCCCGGGATGATAGACGGAGCCGAACACTGAAAGCTTGTTGCTGAAACGGGATGTGAGCTTGCCCACCTCGATTTCATCCCCGTCCATGAGCACGAAAGCGGAAAAACTCTCAGCAGGGACAGTCCTGATTTCATAGGTGGTTCCCGCCTGGCGGGTTACGGTCACGCTCTCGGAATAGGCGCCCGTAGCGAACCCTCCGGCAAAGCCAAGCAGGTCTTCCACGGTTTCACCGGGCTTCATCTCATAGAGCATCGGCCTCTTCACTTCTCCCGATGCCCGTACGATGATCTTGTAAGGCTTGAGCAGGATAAGGTCTCCGTCCTCGAGCCGTACTCCCTGGTTTCCGTCACCGTTGGACATGAATTTGTAGACGTCCACATTCCCCACAGTCTTGCCTCCACGGACCACCTGGATGTCGCGGACGGTTCCAGGATCCTCCGGGCCTCCTGCGATGTAGAGGGCATGGAAGACATCAGAGAAAGAAGACAACCTGTATGTGCCCGGATTGGCCACATTCTCAAGGATATTCACCTGGATTGTCCGAATCTGTCCAAGGCTGAGGCGGATGTCAGTCCTGGCGCCACTCCTGTTCAGACCGGCATAAATACTTGACAATCTTTTCTTGAGATATACGTTGGCCTCTTCGACAGTCATTCCGCTGAGGTAGATCGGACCGAGGACATCGACGTTGATGCTCCCTTCGGGAGAGATAAAACTCCTGAGAGTACTCTGGTTAGCCCCGAATATATCTATAATGACCTCGTCCCCGGGTCCAAGACGATAATTCTTCGGCGTGGCGAGGTTCTCGCTGGGAGCGAAGTTCAAGGCCCTGTTACGAAAAATACTTCGTCCATATACCTCGTCAGAACGGTTCTCAATTCCACCGGAAACCATATCGTCAGAAAGGAAAGCGTCCATATTGTCTGTACTTCTGTCGGCATTATTCCCGGCATTCACTACGGAATGTGTCCTGTCGACATCTTCCGTCGTCACCGCGGTCGCAGATGCAGCGGCTTCCTTGGATGCAGCGTTGTAGAGCCGCCTGACCCTGTCAAGCTGTGAGCGGTCGACCCCTTTCAAGGCCAGTTCCGTAGTCAGTTCCTGCCTCTGCCGGCCTTCCGAAAGTCCCTGCCTGATATAATCAAGGACCTGCTGGTCGGTCATGGCAGACTGGGCGAAAGCCGCCCCCGCGCATAGCAGGAACGAACCCAAAGTGAGAAGGAGCCTTCTGGTAGTCATAATCTGTTTCAGTTTTATTATTGGCGCATTAATCTTATAAAATCAAAAATACATCATCCGTCCGGATTCCGCAAATCACGCAATCTGAGGACGGCGGGAACGGGGGCCTTCCTCCTTTTCGGGTTCCGGCATCTTCCCTGCCTGCAGGGCATCATAAGCCCGGCGGGCCCTGAAAATATCTATGGCATCGTAGATGGACGCCATCATCGAAAGGGGGTCCGCGACGTCACGGCCGGCAAGGTCGTAGGCAGTACCGTGGTCGGGAGAGGTCCTGACGATGGGAAGCCCGGCGGTAAAGTTGACCCCGGTCTCGAACGCAAGGGCCTTGAAAGGGCAGAGGCCCTGATCGTGGTACATGGCCAGGGTGGCATCGAAACGGGTGTGGTTCCCAAGTCCGAAATAACCGTCGGGGGAATACGGCCCGAAGGCCAGGATTCCCTCTTCGTTCGCCTGCCTGATGGCGGGAAGGATGATCCTCTGCTCCTCGTCCCCGAGGAGCCCGCCGTCGCCGCAATGCGGATTGAGACCGAGGACGGCTATCTTCGGCTGGTCGACCCGGAAGTCCCTCTGGAGGGACAGCCTCATCAGCCTCAGTTTCCTGACTATGCGTTCCACCGATATGCTCGAACTCACGTCCTTCAACGGGATGTGCTCGGTTACCACGCCGACTTTAAGGGTGTCGCTTACCATGAACATCAGGACTTCGTCGACACCGAACTCTTTCTTGAGGTAATCGGTATGTCCGGCATAGCCGAAGCCCTCGTTCACCATCGCCCTCTTGTTGATGGGAGCGGTGACAAGGACATCGATATCCCCGTCCTTTATGTCCTCAACGGCCCTTTCCAGCGCGGTAATGGCCGATTTCGCAGATTCCGGAGTAGGCTGTCCAGGTTCGACATAAACATTATCCGGAAGGCAGTTTACGATATTGACCTTGCGCGGACGGGCCTCGGAGGCGGAATTGATCACGAAGGTCTCCATGTTGTCCAGATTGTGGAGCAGCTTGCGGTAGAAACCGAATATCTTGGACGACCCGTAAATCACAGGCGTGAATGATTCAAGTATCCTGGCATCGGCCAGAGATTTGATAATCACCTCATAGCCTATTCCGTTGCCGTCCCCCTGGGTAATCCCGACCACAGGTTTCCTGCTTTGGTTCTCGTTATGCATGTACTTTCCTTTAATTTTACAAATATAGTCAAAATTCCCTGAAGATTCCTTATTTTTGTGATGTTTAGAGTCTGATTTGAGATGAAGGGTAAACCGGTGATATATCTTTACACAGACGGGGCGTCCAGCGGGAATCCCGGACCGGGAGGTTATGGGGTCGTGCTGAAATGCGGGGATCTCAGGAAAGAGATGTCCGGAGGTTTCTCCCTGACCACCAACAACAGGATGGAACTCCTGGCAGTCATCGTCGGTCTTGAGGCCATCAAGTGGGAAAATGCGGAAGTTGAGGTTTACAGCGATTCTTCCTATGTGGTCAAGGCGGTCAATGAAGGATGGCTGCGTTCGTGGCAGGCCAAGGGTTTCAAGAAAGTCAAGAACCCCGACCTGTGGATGCGGTTCTCAAGTATCTGCGACCGTCACAAGGTCACGTTCCATTGGCTGAAGGGACATGCCGGGAATCCGGAAAATGAAAGATGCGACGCCCTTGCCGTCGATGCCGGAGCCGGAGCCGTTTCCCGCGGAGAAACCCTTCCCCCGGATCCGGGCTACAGTCCTTCGGACCTCTCCCTGTTCTCATAACCTTTCAGGCATCTATTCCAGTGACTCTGCCACCCTCGGCAAGATAACCACCGACAAGGTGAGAGCAGTCGAACTTGTTCGCAATGCCGAACCGCGAAAGGTGGAAAAGCCGCAAGGCTTAACAGGGAGGGGCCCAACCAAAGGTTTGGAGGGGACGCGAAGCGTCGTCATCTGGAATAGACGCCGGAAAGGCTATTCGATCCAGCCTGTGACGTAGAGGTTGATAAGGGGACGGGAAGGGGAATTGGTGGTCAGGGTGCAGACGAGGAGGACCTCTCCTTTCGGGAGACCTGCAGTATCAAGGGTAACGGTAAACGACCCCTTCATTCCAGGCTGGACGGAAGGGATGTCCCCGCAGGTCAGATGGGAAGTCTCCCCATCGAATTTATATACGCAGAACGGAGATTTCCCCTCATTCTTCAATGTAAATTTCCCTTTGACCACAGCTCCGGCCTTCACCTTGCCGAAAGCCCATTCCCCGGATTCGAACATGGGTCTGGAACCGTTTTTCCTCTGCGTTTCAGTCCACGAATTGAAATCCTCCTTGGTATAGGCATAAAACCCGATTACCGGATGTCCGCTGCCTATGAGGGGATTGGGTTCGGAAACTATGACTTCTGCTCCGCGGACAGGAGACTGGCGTTCATCCTTTCCTACGGATACGTTATAAGTTTTCCCGTTGACTACAGGAGTAGCGTAATAATAGTTCTTCCCCCATCTGGAACGGGAAGATGATACGGTATAGTGAAGTTTAGCCGTACTCCCTGCAGGAACCGGATTCGGAGAGACAGACACCTGAAGGCCTTCCGAAACGTCTTTGAATGATACCCTGGCAGGAGAAGGACCTGTGTTCGCGACAACCATCTCCCCGCTCCTTCGCTGCCCCTGTGAAAGGTTCCCGGCCTTTATTTCGATGGACTTGAAGCCAAGGGGGCCGAACTTGAAGCGGTATAGCTCGGAAAGGGACTGTTTCTTGTCATGGGCCGCCCCCCTGAGATGGAGGATTATCGGCTGCTTGTATCCTGAAACATACACTGTCAGGGACTTGTCGAACGGATAGGGACCGTCCGTATTCGTATAGGTTGCCTTGACCGTTCCTTTCTCCCCGGGCTGCAAAGGCTTTTTCGTCCAGTCGACATCCGTGCAGCCGCAGGACGACGCGACGTTGAATATCACCGTCGGTCCGTTTCCGATGTTGGTCACGGTAAACGAGCAGCTCACCGGACCGTCAGCAATCATGATATCACCGAAATCGTGCACGGTCTTGTCCAGGCGCACTACGCCGCCGAAATCCACCCCTTCCTGCCCCCAGGCGCAGACGCCAAGGCAGGATAACAATGCCAATATTTGAATCAACCGTCTCATACTTCCACGAAGTTAATCAAATATTTTGCCATTTTGCCAAAAATACCTACATTCGCACTCACAAACTTTTTAAAACCCAAACTATGGCTTACAAAATTTCGGAGACTGACTGCGTTGCATGCGGAACATGCCTTGGAGAATGCCCTTCCGGAGCTATAAGCGAAGGCGACGTTTACCACATCGATCCCGATATCTGCGTGGATTGCGGTACTTGCGCGGACGCTTGCCCCATGGGCGCCATAAGCCCCGCTTAAAACAGAGAAGTCTTGTCAAAGACGATGGGACATCCTGACGATTCAACAATTCCGTTAGGATGTCCCCTTCATTTTGTGTATATTATGATGTCATGATGATTTATCCGCCACTCTAAAAAGGAAAAGACAATGAAAAACATCACTCTGTCACTCCCGATCTTCGCGACAGCCCTCATCATCCTTTCAGGCTGCTCCCGAAAAGTTGACGTCGCCTCATTCGGAGCATCTCCGCTCGCAGACGCAGCCGTCAATACACAGGCCATCGCAAGAGCCCTGGAAGGCGGCGGCAAAACGGTTACGATCACGACACCCGGCACGTATCTTCTGGAAGAGACCCTGCTGCTTGAAGACAACACTACCCTTAAATGCAGTCCCGGGGTCGTTCTCAAGAAAGCCAGGCCCTATTCTTTCGTACTCTCCAACGCCGGGGCTTCGACCAGGACCACAAACCACGACATAAGGATAATCGGTGCGACCATCGATGCTGATGACAAGTATTCCAACGACCTGACGATTCAGGACGCCCAGTTGGGATGCAGGGGGCAGATCGACCTTTTCCACGTCAGGGACGTCCTCATAAAAGACGTCACCATATACGGGATAGTCTCAAGCGAAGCGACCTCTTCATAGGTATCCATTCTGCTCCGAACATGTCTTTCGACTACAGGATCAAGAATGTCGGCAGGTTCCCCGAAAAGAGCCGCATGATGAGGATTATCGGCACGGTTGCCGGCGGCACCCTCAGGATTGACGGGAAAGCCCTGGAGGACGGCCACAAGGTTGAAGTCCCTGACAACGTTACTGTCATCCGGGAATAGCTCCGGTTACGACATTCGATGACGGCGGGCCGAAGTATCCGGCTCGCCTTTTTAGGCAGTGACGGGCTATCAACGACGGCGGGTTGAAGTATCCGGCTTGCTTTTTTCAGGTAATGACGGGCTATCAACGACGGCGGGTTGAAGTATCTGACTCGCCTTTTTCAGCGATGTCAGAACTTCAACCCGCCGGAGTCAAAGTCCGTAAAAGTTCTACTCCTTCTCGGATGTATTACCCGGTTTCATTACAATCTCAACGAAATTGCCCGAACCGAACAGGGCCTTTGCGGCAGCCTGGATGGAAGAAGCGGAAAGGGCGTTCACAGCAGCCTCCCACTC
>Ga0256405_10004901_pt1 | contig 24137 bp, 17 predicted proteins | sample RumenRJG_02DNA_FD_189096 | JGI IMG/M metagenome (GOLD analysis project Ga0256405, IMG submission 189096) | Bovine rumen microbial communities from Lethbridge, Alberta, Canada - RJG_02 | ecosystem: Host-associated > Mammals > Digestive system > Stomach > Rumen | place: Canada: Alberta... | reverse complement strand
CATCACCGGTTCCGGGAGGCATGTCGACCAGCAGATAGTCCAGTTCTCCCCACACGACATCCGTCCAGAACTGTTTGACAACCCCTGCGATGATCGGGCCTCTCCAGATGACCGCCTGCTCCGGATCTTCCATGATCAGGTTCAGGCTCATCACCTTCACCCCATTTTCCGCGATTCCCGGCAGAATCTGTGTTTCACTGATCACCTCCGCCGGACCGGTCAGGCCGTACATCTTCGGAATCGACGGACCCGTAATATCCGCGTCCAGAATTCCGACGCGCGCACCGCTTTTGGCAAGTACATTTGCCAGGGATGCTGTCACGAGGGACTTACCCACGCCTCCCTTGCCGGAGACGACACCGATCACGTGCCGGATATTGCTGTTTGCGTTCTGCGGGACGCGGAAGGACTGAGGTTCCTCTGCTCCGCCCCTGCTCGGACATCCCTCACAGCTCTCCCTGGAACAGGAAGACGCGCTTGCGCATGCCTGATCTTTCTCTGCCATAACCACTTTCCTCCTTGCTGTTGATATGATGTGTTCCTATTCTACACCTGCACGGAATCGTCCGTCCAGTACTCTGTCTGCATCTCAGATGGCGCGGGTCGCCTCCCGGAGCCACTCCTTCTCGGCGCCTTTCAGATACGGCGAAATCTGCTCATACACCTTCGCGTGATAGGCATTGAGGAGCTCCTTCTCCCGCTCATTCAAAAGATCGGGCACAACGGCATCCAGTTCCCACGGTACCATGGTCAGCGTATCGAAATGCATGAACTGGCCGTATGCATTTTTCTCATCCTTCACGCAGAGCATCAGGTTTTCACACCGGACACCGAACTCTCCTTCGAAATAGATCCCCGGTTCATCCGAGGTAATCATGCCCTCCTCCAGCACGCAGGGCAGTGGCCGTCCCTGCATGATCTTGTAGCTGAAGCTGTTCGGTCCTTCATGTACATTCAGCAGGAAGCCCACGCCGTGGCCGGTCCCGTGGTTGTAGTCGGCTCCGATCTCCCACAGCGGCTGACGTGCCAGATAGTCAAATGCCATTCCGGTGCACCCATACAGGAATCTTGCCGCTCCGAGATTCAGGCAGCCGCGCAGAACCCGCGTGTAAAACTCCTTCTCCTTCCCGGTCAGAGGACCGCATGCAATCGTCCGGGTAATATCTGTCGTGCCCTCCAGATACTGACCGCCGGAATCCACCAGAAGAAATCCCCTCGGTTCCACCGCAATGTCGGACTGAGCGGTCGGGCTGTAGTGGATGATCGCGCCGTGCGCACCGTAGGAAGCGATCGTCTCAAAGCTCGGCTCCAGAAAATGCTCCATCTCCTTCCGGAAGGACAAAAGCTTTTCGGACGCGGAAAGCTCCGTGACCGGATGCGCCGCATCCGGATGCTTCATCTGCTCCTTCAGCCAGTAAATGAACCGGCAGACCGCAGCACCGTCCTTCACATGCGCTTCCCGCATGTGGCGCATTTCAACCGCATTTTTGACAGCCTTCATCAGAATCGAAGGATTTGGCCTGGCGACGCATACGCAGTGTTCCATTGAGGTCCACAGCGTATCATTGATGCTCGCCGGATCGAGCAGGACGCGGCTGCCTGCCGGAATCTGCCTTACCTCACGGTATATGTCTTCGTAAGGCCTGAGCGTGATGCCATCTTGCCGCAGCGCTTCCTCGATTTCTTCGGGGAATGCCCTCCGGTCAGCGTACAGATCTGCCCTGTCCGCTTCTACCGCAAGGTAAGAAAGGAAAACCGGGTTGTACAAAATGTCGCTTCCGCGCAGGTTCAGCAGGTATGCGATATCATCCAGCGAAGCAATGATATGCCGGCTGCAATCCTCCTTCTTCATTGCCGCGCGAAGATCGCTCAGCTTCTCCTGACGGCTCCTTCCTGTATAAAACTCCTCCAGCTGCCAGACCTTTTCGCACGGAAGCGGCGGACGGTCTTCCCAGATCTGTCCTACAAGATCCAGTGGCCCGTCTTCCCGGCATCCTTTGCAGTGAATCTGATGTTTCTCCAGCTCGCTGTGCAGCTCTTTCGCCTTCGCGTATGTCATGCACCGGCCGTCATATCCGACGGTCTGTCCCGCCGTCAGATGCTCCGCAAGGAACTCCCGGATTCCGGGAACCTTCTCCTGCCCGATCTTCATCAGCGTGATCTGGCTTCCCGCAAGCTGGCGGCCGGCCTGCAGGAAATATCTTCCGTCCGTCCACAGATAAGCGCTGTCCGACAGCACCAGCGCGGTGCCTGCAGACCCGGTAAACCCGGTCAGATATTCTCTGCACTTAAAATGGCTTCCCACATATTCCGATCCGTGGAAATCATCCGTCGGCACCAGATAAGCGTCGATCCCTTCCTCGCGCATGCACGCGCGCAGCGCGCTCAGCTTTTCCGGAACTGTCATGTCGGTATCCTCCTCTTAGACATTTTTCTCGTATATCACCTGAAGTCCTGTCAGAAGCAGGGTTTTGTCAAGAATAATCTCATGTCTGCAGGCCGGGGCTACACTGGGCGAAAGGCCGCCTGTGGCGATCGCGGTCAATTTTTCTCCCATTTCTTCCTCCATACGGTCCAGAAGCCCGTCGATCATCGCCGCATGTCCGTACACAAGGCCGCTCCGCATTGCTTCCACCGTGTTGCGGCCAATCGCGTGCTTCGGCACATCCAGACTGATTCCGCTGAGCATGGAGGTCTTTGTCACCAGAGAGCTCAGGTTCAGCCGAAGTCCCGGCATAATGGAGCCTCCGATATAATTACGGTCCCGGTCCACCACTGACAGGGTCGTCGCGGTTCCCATATCGATCACCACCAGCGGAGGCTGGTACTTTGCCAGCGCTCCGGCAGCTCCCGCGACAAGATCCGCTCCAACCGTGGAAGGCTCGTCAATCCGGATATTCAGGCCAGTCCGGATTCCGGGGCCGAGAACCATTGCTTTCTTCCCGCAGATCTTCCGAAGTGCCGTCCGGATGACAGGGGTAATCGGCGGAACCACCGAGGAGATAATGGAGCCCTCAACGCCTTTTGGATCAATCCCGTGCAGATCGAGCGCCACCCGGAACAGGATGGCATACTCCAGGGAGGTCTTTACCGTGTCCGTCGACAGCCGTTCCGTAAACAGAACCTTCTCCTTCTCCATGCAGCCGATTACAATATTCGTATTCCCAACATCAATCGCGAGTATCATCGTCTTCTCCCTTTCTGCCTGCTGTATGCAGGTGCATTGGCTTGCCCGCAGTCGGTCTGATCACCCGGATGCCGGGGAATTCCGTCTCGATCAGCTCCTTCAGAGGCCGCAGATCAACATCTCTGGACATCGGCGGGAACGCATTGTCAAAATGACTCAGGACAATGCTCTTCGGATGGAGACGCTCCAGCACCTCCCTGGCCCTTGCCGGAAGATCATTGTTCCCCTGATAAGGAAGAATCAGGATGTCCACATCCTCCGGATACTGCTCCCCGGGATCCAGTGCAAGGCTGCCGAGAAGCAGAATCTGTCTCCCGCCTGCGCGGATCTGAAACGCCACGCTCTCTCCCGCCTCCTTGAAGAGATGGTTTGCCTGGTAGAGGAACGGGAGATTTCCCGCATATCGGAGTGTGCGCAGAGGAGACATCGTGTCAAGAAGATGCCGCCACTGGAATTCGATATGCCTTCCCTTCAGTACATCGATATCAATCGATCCGATTCGGTAGGTCCTTCCGGGCTCGATCTGAACGACATTGCTCTGATCCTCCAGAAACTCCCCCAATGTCCTGCAGCTTTGTCCGGTGCAAAATACCGTAATGTCTCCCTCGCCGGCTTCCAGAAGCTCCTGGGCCGTGTAGAGATGATCAAAATGACAATGCGTCACGAAGATCGTATCATACCGGATCAGTTCCTGCGGATCGGCTCCGTAGGAGCCTCCCTTCAGTTCCAGAAACGGATCGAACAGAACCTTGTCCTCTCCGCATTGAAGTCCGAAGCACGCTGTGCCATACCATGTAAGCTTCATATCCTGACCTGCCTTTTTCCGGTTCTGCCCCGCCTCTACTTGGCATCGTTTAAGAGTGCCTGCGTATACGGATGCTCCGGATGCCGGAAAACCTTCTGCGTCTCCCCATACTCTACGATATATCCGTGCTGCATGACCATTACCTTATTGCAGATCTGCCAGATTACATTCAAATCGTGACTGATGAACAGGTAGCTGAGCGATCCGGATTCCTTCAGTTTCTTCAGAAGCTCCAGAATCTGTGCCTGGATCGTCACATCCAGCGCGGATACCGGTTCATCGGCGATGATCAGCTTCGGTCTGGTGATGGCGGCGCAGGCGATACTCACCCGCTGCCGCTGCCCGCCGGAGAGCGCCTGCGGTTTCCGGTTCAGATACTCGTCATCCAGGCCGACCTCCAGCAGCATCTTTCGGACAGCCTCCAGCCGCGCGGCTTTCGTGCGGGGAATCCAGTCCTCCTGGCTTCTTTTTGCAAGCGCTCTCAGAGGCTCTTCGAGAATCCACCGGATCGTCCTTGCCGGATTGAGACTGGAATACGGATCCTGGAAAACCATCTGCGGATAGGAAGTATGATGGATCACCTCACCATCATAATCCTTCACAATCCCGAGGAGAACCTTCGCCAGCGTTGTTTTCCCGCTGCCGCTCTCCCCGACAAGGCCAAGAATATCCCCCTTGTACATGTCGAAGCTGACATCATGAAGCACGTGCTGCTTTGCCCCCCTGTCTGACAGGGAGGAATGCTCGTTCTCATAATAGCTGTTCAGATGCCGGACTTCCAGAATCTTTTCGTCATCCATCGATCTGTAATCTTCTCCACAATCACGCATCAGTTTCTCAGGGTCGAGCGGCGGGACGGGATCGCCGCGATCAGCTTCTTCGTGTAGGGGTGCTGCGGGTTGGCGAAGACTTCCTGTGTGTTCCCTGACTCCACTATCTTTCCTCTCTGCATCACGATCACCTTCGTGCAGAGCCGGTTCACCACATGCAGGTCATGGCTGATGAACAGAATCGCCATCTTCGTCTCCCGGTTCAGCTTCCGCAGCAATTCCAGGATCCGTGCCTGCATCGACACATCCAGCGCAGTCGTGATCTCATCCGCGAGCAGCAGCTTCGGCTTTGTCACGATCGCAGCCGCGATCATTGCCCGCTGAAGCATGCCGCCGGACAGTTCATGGGGATATTTCCGCCAGGTCTTTTCCGGCTCCGGCAGGCCTGCCTTGCGCATGGCATCCAGTGCCAGCTCCTTCTTCCGGTCCGCGCTCAGTTCCTTCTCATGCACATACAGGCTCTCCTGAATCTGTCTCCCGATCCGGTAGACCGGGTTAAAGGAGGTCATGGGCTCCTGAAATACAATGCTCAGCTCCTTGCCCAGAATCCGGTTCAGCTCTTTCTGTGTACAGTCGAAGATCTCAACTCCGTCCAGTGTAATGCTTCCTTCCGTATCCGCCTTCTCCCTCGGCAGCAGGCCGCCGATGCACATGCTGGTGACGGTTTTGCCGGTTCCGCTCTCTCCGACCAGGCCAAGAACATCTCCTTCTTCCATGGAAAAGGAAACCCCGTCTACCGCAAAACGGTCCGGCGCCGCATCATGAAAATGCACTTTCAGATTGTTTACTTCCAGAAGGCTCATACGTTCTCTCCATCCGGTTTCTCATTTCCGCTGCGCCTCAGCCCGCCTGCTTAAGGCCGCCTGTGAAGCCGGGAATGTCCTGCTCAGGTTGTACTTTGCTGAATGCCTTCACTCAAAAGAGAAAAGGCAAGAATCAGCACAGCCATCATGAATCCCGTTCCCAGGACATACCAGGGAGCGGAGGCAAGATAATTCTGACTGTCCTTGAGCATGGAGCCAAGACTTGCCTTCGGCGGCTGGATACCGATTCCGAGAAAGCTCATACTGGCCTCTGCCAGGATGGCGTTGTTGAATCCGATGGTCAGCGCCGGGATCAGAATCGGCAGCGTATTCGGAAGGATATGCGCATAGAGGATACGCGGTGTCCTGACGTCCTCAAGCCTGGCTGCCTTGATATAATTCAGATCCCGGATTCCTGCATACTGGGTGCGTACCACCCTGGCAAAGCTTGGTATGAACAGAATTCCGAGCGCCAGAACGATGTTGGACTCGCTGCTTCCCGCGATACTGATAATCACCAGGGACAGGAGAATCGCCGGGAAAGCGGTGATCGTATCGCAGATCCGCATCAGGATCAGGTCCGCGATTCCGCCATAATAGCCGCACAAAGAGCCAATCAGGATGCCCGCCGCGCAGCCGATCACCACAACCATCACCGCGATCAGAAAGCTGGTGCCGGCCCCCTGCATCACACGGGAGAACACATCTCTTCCGAAATTATCCGTGCCAAGCAGATGCCGCCAGGAAGGCGGCTGCAGCTTTTCCCTCGCATTCATGGCCGTCGTGCTGTAGGGCGTCCAGAAGAAGCCGCACACAATGAGCGCCGTCATAAACCCCGAGAGAATTCCTCCTGTGAGAAGATATCGGTTTTTCTTTTTCTTCGTTGGATTCTTCACACGCGCATCCTTCCCGTCAGCTCCGCAGCCTTGGATCCATCCAGTGATTCACAAGATCCGCCAAGAAGTTCACAATCATGATCCATGCAGCCAGCAGCACCACGATGGCCTGCACCACGGGGTAATCTCTGTTTCCGATAGACGATACCAGCAGCCTGCCAATCCCCGGAATCGTAAAGACCTGCTCGATAATGATGGTTCCCGTCATGATCTCCGCTGCACTTACCGCCAGAAAGGTCACCACGGGGATCATCGCATTTCTCAGGACATGCCTAAGCAGGATCTCCCTCCTGGAAAGGCCTCTTGACTTTGCCGTCAGAACATAGTTTTCCGTCAGTTCATCACGGATCGATCCGCGCAGCATCCGCACCGTCATGGCGATGCGCGGCAGCGCCAGGGACAGGGCGGGAAGCAGGAGGTATCCCATACAGCCGGCAGCGCTTTCTGAGAGCGGGATATAATTGCCGGGCAGGAACCATTTCAGGACTACGCCGAATACATAGCAGGAGATAATCCCGAAAAAAAACGGGGGAATCGCCATAATGATCTGATCGGTGATCACCGCCAGATGATCCGCTGCCTGACTGCGCATACTGCCGGAAGCGATCCCCAGCGGAATCGAGAGCAGGGCAGTCAGAGCAAAAGACAAAAGAGTCAGAAGCGCTGTCACCGGAAGCTTGTCCGCAAGCAGGCTGCTCACCGGCCGTAGATAGCTGTAGCTGGTGCCGAAGTCTCCCTGCAAAAAGGAAACCAGCCAGTCCAGATACCGTTCCGTAACGGGGCGGTTCAGTCCAAGCTGCTCCCGGAGCGCCTCTGCCTTCTGCGCAGAAGCATTTGTCCCCAGGATCTTCGTGGTCGGATCGCCCGGAATAATCTGAAAGGCAAGGAAGGCAAGCAGGGAAACAATGAACAATGTAATAATGAGAGATGCTGTTTTTTTCAAAACCAGTTTCATGCTGCCTTCCTCCTTTCTTATTTTTTATCTGTTTCCTGTTTTCCTTCTTCTCCGCGCGCTCAGCCGGCCGGTCTGATCTTCGCAAAGTCCACTGCATAAAGCGGATAGAACGTGTAGCCGGTAAATTCCGGATTCAGCACGACAAAGTCGGCAAGATCCTGAATGTAGACATTCGCCGCAGTGTCGGAAAGGATCTTTTCCGCTTCCTTGTAAGCCGCAGCCTGCGCCTCATCCTCGGTGGTATGCTGCGCCTTTTCGATGGCCGCATCATACTCTTTGTTGCTGTAATTGATCATGTTCGAGGAATCAGTGGACACCCACCGCTGAAGCAGTGCATCCGGACTCAGATAAGCCGCGTCGAAGCCGATCACAGTTGCCTCAAAATCTCTGTCCTGATAGACATCGTTCAGCCAGGTATTCCATTCCACCTTTTTGATGTGGGCATTGATTCCCACCGCCGACAGCATCTCAACGATGACGTTGGCCGTATCCACATGCGGCGTATAGTTGGAGGGGACCTTAATGGTGAATTCAAGTCCCGCAGCCCCTGCTTCTTCCAAAAGCTCCATCGCCTTCTGCGGATCATACGGATAGGCATCCACCAGGCTCTCATCAAAGTACTTGGTGAAGCTGGGATAGACACTGCTTCCAAGCTTCGTGCCATGGCCATCCTCTGTCAGATCAAGAATGCCGTCAATGTCAATGGCATAGCACAGTGCCTGACGCACACGCTCATCGTCAAACGGGGCTTTCCCGTTGTTCAGATAGAGCGCCTGCACGAGGTTCATTTCTCCCTCGATCACCTCATACCCGTTGGACAGGTTATTCACCTGGTCCAGCGTCAGATGGAACGCCAGATCCAGCGTACCCGCGCTGAGGGCAGTGTAGAGCGCGTTCGCGTCCTCATAGATCCTGCAGGTTACCTTGGTAAGCGCTGCCTTTTCCCCGTAGTAGTCGTCATTTCTGACAAATACTGCTTTGTCCTGCGGAGAATAGGAGTCGAACTTGAACGGGCCGGTTCCCACCGGAGCCGTTGCCTGATCCTTGTAATCCTTCGGAACGATGGAGACACTGGATACCGTGCTCAGGAAGCTGCTGTTCGCCTCCGGAAGCGTAATGATAATGTCATTTCCGGAAGCGGTGATGTCCTGAATACCAGAAAGCGCCCCCACCACGGCCGTATTGGTCGCGGTCTGGGCGCAGGTTTCGAAGGAATAGAGAACATCGTCACACGTTGCCGTCTCACCATTATGAAACTTCACGCCGTCACGCAGCGTGAAGGTGTAGGTGAGTCCGTCCTCGGATATACTGTGCGAGGACGCGACGGCATCGACGAAATTTCCGTCTGTGTCAGGCTTTACCAGCCCTTCAAAGACATTGAACAAGACCTCTCTGGTTCCTGCGGCCGTGATCTGATACGGGTCAAGACTGTTGTCCAGGTCCTGGGAAAGACCGACCACAAGCTCGGTCCTCCCGGAAGAAGCGTTTTCTGTCTCATCGGCCATCACCGAAGTTGTACCCGGAACCAAGCCCGGTGCACACAACGCAGCCGAAAGGGACAAAAGCACAGCGATACGTTTTTTCATAAAGGGAATCTCCTTCCTGTTCGCTCAGCGCTTCTCCCATTATTAAATTGTCGGGTCTTATTCTATCGGATTGAGGCATTGAATGCAAGTACGCCGGCGGCGCACCTGAAATCACGTGAAATGTGACTTGTAACTGTCAATTCGCGTACAGTCTCGTGGCTCCCGCAGGCTCGTCCAGCGCGCTGCTGGTCGCGTACACGCTCCCGTCACTGAGCTCATAGACGTAATCGTATGAAGTATCGACCTTCACGCTGTCGCCGCTCGACAGCGTATAATCATTGCGGTCGAGAATCGCATCGTCCCATGCCTCCGTACTGGTGTAGGTATCCTCCTGACTGCTCAGTTCGGAGGAGAAGGTATCCTGCACATAGCTGGCCTGCTGGCTCATGGCAGTCGCCCTTGCATTTGTGATGGCTGTTGTAATCTGCGCAGACAGTTCCGCCATCGCCTTCTTAAACTGGTCGCTGATCGTCGTGTTCGTACAGAAGGACTCATACACAGACAGTCCTTCTTCATACTTGTCTTCGTCCACCATCAGGCAATACCGGTAGGGGATCGACCAGATGAGGTTCGTGATGTTTGTCTGTCCCATGCCATAGGCAGAGACATTTTCATTCAGCCGGACCGCCTGGGTCGCCGCGGATACAACCAGAATCCTGGACTTTCCATAGTTGTCGGTATATCGGTAGGTGCGCTCCGCTGCCATTGTTTCCACATAATCCACATAGATGCCGTTGCTGACATCAAGAATCTGATTCACCTCATCCAGCTTCTGCCGGCTGACCTGCTGCAGCTGCGTCTGCACCGCCTGCGGCACAGGGGTCTCAGAGATCAGTGTCACCCCCGATGCCCCCTTCATACATTGCTGTGCCACATAGTCACAATACTGCTGCGCGTTCATGTAAGTCAGCATCATCATCAGGTAATCCGTACTGATGGTCCAGTCCTGATGTACCACAAACTGCATCCCGTTGACGGATGCATTCAGACACTGGACGAATTCGAGCGGAGACTCATACGTCAGCTGGATGCTCCCGTCAGGAGCCTCCGCGGTGATGAACACCTCCGCCGGATAGTCCGGACTCTGGCACGGACCGCACCAGGAGGTCTGGCTGGTCACGCTGTAGTCTTGCGGAACCACAGCGCGGGCAACCGAAATACCCGTCTGATTGTCCGTGCAGGTTACCATACTCAGAGACTGCGCAGCAGCAGGCACAGATGCAGACATATTGTCCGTGCTGCCTCCGCTGCCTGTATCCGTCAGAGCCGTGTCCCCGGTCTGTGCCTGGGTTCCGGCTCCGCCGGTCAGAAAATCACCAATCTCCGCCGCCTGCGCAGGTGCTGCCAGGAATAGGGACGCCGCCGCAAACGCTGCGATCATTCTCACCTGTCGTCTCATGTTCTCCTCCTTCCGGATCCTTCTGGACCCTGTCTGTTTTTGAACCGGCTTTGGCCTGGCGGTAGTTTGATTCCCTCCCTGATGTCTGTTTGTTCCGTCCTAAGCAGATCCTGCCTGGCTGCTTTTCACTGCACATCTCCCGGCGGGAGAATCGTCGCCTGCCCTGCCTTCACTTCCACTTCCCCGAACACGGTCAGGGGACCCATCTGCTCATATCCCCCTGCCTGGTTATATGGCCAGAAGACCGTCTGGCTCGGGCCGCCATGGCACACACACAGAGTGACCCAGTAGACACCCTCCGGAAGCAAGAATGAGACATGCCCATTCTCATCCGGGCAGTTCACCGCAATCGTCTCATAGGTGTAAGGCTTCAGAATCGCCGCGCCGATCACTGCTGTCCGGTCCTCGGGAAGCGTATCCAGATCAATCCGCCCAAAGCCTTTTCTGGCGATTCGTCCCTCACTGTCCAGTCCGACTCCGTCAAGCCAGTTGTCTTCCTTCTCCTCTAAAGACGGATCCGTCTGGCTGCCGGTCACAGCACCCTGCGCCGCAATCGCATTTTCACTCGAGCCGCCCGTCAGAAGGCTGTTCAGTTCCTCCGTCACCGGATCGGAATTCTCTGTCTGTGCCTGCGTCTGTGCCTGCGTCTGATCCAGCACCGTCAACTGGTCCGCATGATACGCCGCAAAAGTAGTTCCATCCCACTCCTTGCTGTATGAACGGCAGTTTTCCAGAAGGCCCCGCTGCGCAAATGCCTCTGTCAGCCAGGTATCGATCTCCTCCTCCCAGCCATACGTTTTCCGCGCAAAGATCAGCGCCTGAAGCACATCATCATAATCACTCTTAGGCGTCATCATGTTCATTGCCGTCATCCACAGAGAATACTGCCTCTCATAGGTGAGACCGTGCTGGTTCAGAACCCATGCGATGCTGCCCAGCAAAGAGCTGTTCTCGTGAACACCGCCAAAATCATTGGCCACATTATTCAGCTGTTTGGCAGGCAGACAGTAATAGGCGTCTCCCACAAAGGCCGGCTGCCGGAAAGCGAGCGGATTGCTCATATCGCGGTACGTCTTTCCTCCCATCTCGCCGATCCGCCAGTCCGGAATGGCCGGGTCGGTCTCATCGGAAGATCCGTACGGGCTTGTCCCCGTCACATCAAACTGCCCGGTTGTCTTGCCTGCCGCGATTGAGAGATCATTGACAGAATAGGTCAGCTCACAGAGATTTCCCATAATATCCGAGAAAGCCTCATTGATCGCACCCAGATCATTGACATAGGAGCTTCCGCCCATGCTGTAGGAAGTAATGCCATGGGTGAACTCATGCCCCATGATATCCAGGCACTCTACAGAATTGTTGACATCACTGATCGCAAAGACGCCGAAGCCATCCATGAAGCCGCTGAAGAACGCGTTGTCAATCGCGGTTCCGTCCGCCTCGCTGACGCCGCTCAGAATCGCAAGGGGAATCCCGCTGCCATCCACGGACCGGTATCCGTGATCGGCAAAGTAGTCGTAGACGCGGCCAATGTTATACAGAGCCAGCAGTTCCTTATCCTTCCAGCCGCTGTTCGTATCCGAGGAAGAAATGACAATATCTCCGGAACCATAGAATGCTTCCCGGTAGTCTCCCACCAGTATCATGCGGTCCAGATCCATCAGGTAGTAACGGCCGTCTTCCCTGCTTTTTGCAACCGGCACGCTCAGCTGCATCGTGCTGCCGTCGTGCAGCGTGACATCTCCGGTCCAGATCTCCTTGTCATAACCCTCGAACATTGCCTTCGCCCTGCGCTCCAGCGCATCATCCTCCTCCAGCAGCGGAGCCTTCGTGGTGGAGCAGGGCAGGTTCATCAGATACTGCCCGCTGTAGCTGACAAAATGCTGCAGAAACGGCAGGTCACTTCCGCCCGAGGTCATTTCCGGGTTGTTGGTAAAGACAGACCAGACATGCATGTTCCGGCCTTCCTCCATAATGCCGGCCTGGCTGGTCGCGCCGGAGTACACCGTAAGCTGCTGATCCGGGAAGCTCCCCTGGACGATCTGCTCGGCCTGTGCGGCAGTGATGCTCCCGGCCGTCTCCTCCCGGATTCCCGTAGCCGGATTAAAGCTGCAGGACAGCGCGGCGGTATATCCGTCCGGATCCACATAGATCTTGATCGACGCATTGACGACGGTCACATCTCCGTCCCTCTGGAGAAACAGGTAGGAGGTATAGCCTGTCGTATAATCAATTCCCTGATAGACACAGAAAAACAGAGCGCCGTTTGTGAGGCCAAGCAATGTGCTGACATAGTTCAGCGACGCCACGGCATCCTCATAATTCAGAACCTTCTCCGGACTGTAACGGCCGCGGATAAAGGTCACTCTCCCCTCCTCGTCATAGAGAATCTCCGCGTCCCCGTTATCGAGCCGCACAATATCCTCCGCCGTCATCTGCGGATAAGGAACGGGCTGCGCATCCTCCTGAATCGCGTCCGGCACGGCAGCTTCCGTATCCGTCTCCAGCTCCTCAAACATCTCCTCCGGGGACTCCGTATAAAACTCCGTCTCCCCTGCGGGCTGTGCAGACTCTTCTGCCGTCTGGAAACCGCTGTCGGCCTGAGAGGGCGTGTCAATCAGAAGCTCATCCTCAGAAAATGCTCCTTCTGCGGAAAAGTCACCCATCTCTCCGCCTTCCATCGCATACGCGCAAAATGCACTGCTGCATGCCGTCAGCAGTGCAAGTCCCATAGCTGCCAGTCTGGTGATTCTTCTTTGATTCATATGCATCCTTTCTGTGTCCTTTCACCAGGGGAAGCCCTTCACGCCTTCCGGCGCTCCGGGCTTACTCCATTTACCGTCTCGACGGCGTGACAGAGCGCAAGCATGCCCCATCATGCCGCGGAGAACATATCAAACATCGCCTGTGTGTTGTCGCCGCTGACAGAGCGGGCAGTGATCAGGGCGATATAGGTACCTGCAGGAATACCGATCTGCTTCTGCGTACCGGAATAATCCCCGTACGTGAAATTAATATCCAGGCTGCGGCGCCGCGGTTTCCCCACTGATGGTATTCCCGTTCGGAAGCGTCCAGGTAACACCGGCCACCGGGCGGATCGACGTGATCGCCGTATTCTTGTCCCCATTCAGAATCTTATAGAATTCCGACCAGATATCCCCGGTCTGGACATCCGTCGGATACCGCACGACAACATGGAAGACCCCCTCCGGCGTCGACATCGTTCCAAGATAATCATAGCTCGGAAAAACCGTGTAATCCTCATTCTCCGGAACCAGCATGACCGTGAACAGATGTCCGCCGAAATTCGCGTCAGCGCTTTCCTTATTCACAACCTCCAGGTTATATCCTGTGTCATACAGCTCCAGAAGAGAAGCTTCGAAATGACCGGTCCATGCCGGCGGTATCGTCATGGTGTAGTACTGCGTCGCAACCGTCCAGGAACTGTCAGCATTCTGTGTATACAGATCATTTCCCCCGGAGGGAACCGGAGCGGAGGTCTCGGGCTGCGGCGCCGTCGTCTGCATACCCGGCAGGGAAGCGCCGGTGATGATATTCTCCAGAGAATCTCCCAGCGTATAGCCCAGATCCGGGATCTCCCGCTTCGCGAACATGTACAGGGCACTGTTCGGCGCAGCCCAGATATAACGGGTATCCTTGATGTTATAGCCCTGAATGGTATAACTGTACACAATCTTCTCCAGCTGCTTATCGCCGATCGTCTCGCTCACAGGTCCCTCGGCAACCGACAGATCCGCCCGCACCTGCTTCATATTCTCTGTATACTGATCGAAGAACCCCTGAGTGGTATTCAGATCAAACCGGCCTATGATCATATCCGGAATACCCTGCTCTCCCCAGGTATAGATATAGTAAAACCCTTCATCCTCCGCATCCGTCAGCATATAGCTGCCCTGGATCCGCAGCGCCAGCTGGATATCGTCCAGCATGCAGGTATCGGTATCCCCGGACTCGGCTGCCCCTTCCTCATCGAAAAAGCCTAGATCCGCCCCGGAGCCCATGCCCATAGTCCCGGCCAGTCCTTCCACGGTGCCACTGCCGGCAGCAGGAACATCCATTCCCAGCCCTGTCCCCATCTGCGGCATTGCGCTCTCACTGGCTACCGCATCCGAACCTACGCCCTCTGTCATATCTTCCTCAGCCATGGAAACCATGCCCTGAGACAACACCAGCAAACCACCAAGCACAACCGCTATTGTCCTCTTCCACTTCACCATTCCTGTTCTCCTCCCATCATGAAGTTTTGTAAGTTGACTTACTGCTTACGGATGCCTGACGCAGCTTTGCGTCAGCACTGCTGCGATCCTATATCTCATAGAACGGAAGATCAGATCTCTTCGTCACATCTGTTCATAAAATAATAGTAGCATAATTCAGTTAAACAAGATACAGCAAAATGGAATGGCTGCCGAAGCGCTGCAGCATTACTCCCGCTCTACCGGTGCGTCGTCTCCCCCGTGGATCGTCACCTGCGGATACGGTACGCTGATATGATTCTTCTGGAAGATCGAATACACGATGTGGTTCACCTCGCGCTCCACCTTCCTGCGGCACGGTTCATGGCACCTGGTTGCGCATCGCAGGACGACTCCGTTCGCATCCAGATTCTTCACACCGATGTAAACCGGTCCTTCCAGAATCAGCGGGCTCTTGTCCTGCACATTCTTCAGTTCCTCGCGAAGAATCCTCTCTACAGCCTCCAGCTTCTCTTCATAGCGGATCTGGAAATCACTGTATACAATCGACGTGCGCATCGTCATGTGCACAACATTTCGCACCTCATTGTTCGGAATAATCTTCACATCGTCCGTCTCCATGTCAAACAGCTTCGTCATGCGGATGCCAAGCTCCATGACATACCCTCTGAAATCCCCGATCATGACAACATCACCGACCTGGACATTTCCCTCCATCAGCAGGAAGATTCCCGCGAGGATATCTCCGACGAGGCTGTTGGCACCGATACCGACAACCACCGAAACGATTCCCGCGGAAGCCATCAGGGCGGTTGGATTCAGTCCGAAGCAGATCATGCACTGATACATCAGAAACGCGACCGCCACATAGGTTGCCAGGCTTCCAAGCATCTTCAGAATGGTGCCCTGCCGGACCGGCAGAATATCTCCCACAACCTGTACCATAAAAGAGAAGACAAACAGAATCAGGCCACCCTTGCTCAGGATGATCGCGGAGGAGAACAGGGCAAATACATTAAAGCCCCGCTCCCAGTTTCCGGCCAGCACATAGCCCAGCACACCGGTCATCGCCGCATTTTCCCGGAAAATACTGTACGCGGTGATAATGGCTGACGCGGCAAGCACGTAAAGCTTGATGACGCGCATGGTCCTGTATTCCGGAGAATTCTTATCCTCACGGATCGTATGTCTTCCTTCCTCCGGGCGGACCATCTCAATCTGCTCCTTGCTGGTATACAGCGCAAGTCCGGTCAGAAGGAGCAATGCCGCAGCGGCTGCCGCGGCCAGGAGACAGATCTGAAGTCTCTGCGACAGGAGTGCGTTTTTGGTTACCGAATAGTAGATCAGATTCGTGCCGATCATATCCGTAACTGCGTAATAGGGGGTTCCGTTAATCGTAATATAGTCACAGTAATTATCTTTGATCTCATTTTTTTCCAGTCCGTACTGCAGGGCATCCCGCCCCTCCATACTGCTCTCCGGGTAGTAGCTGAACGTATTTGTCTCCATGTCCACGGAAAACACAAATCCGCCTGTCCCGGGCCGGACCTTGCTGAGGGTTCCGTTCAGGGAGAAGCTCTGCAGAACCTGATCCACCTGGTAGGCATAATATCTGGCATACAGATAGCCGTTCACTCCGTCTTCAGCGGAGGTCATCGGTACAAGCATGCAGCGCCCGTCCCGCATCCAGTCGAAGACTGACTTGCCCTCATCCTGTCTGGCAACCTTCTCCGCCAGGCTTTCATGCGCATCCGTATCCTCCACATCGAATTGATTCGGATAGGACATTTCAGAACTTCCGACCAATGCCTTTCCCTCGGAGTCGAGAATCTGAATATCAAATGATCTGACCGCGTAGGACAGATTATCCAGACAGGACGGGGTACAAAGATCTTTATGCTCTGCAAGGAATGTTGCCAGCAGATTGTACTGATACTTTTTCTCCGAGTCATAATAATCCGTAAAGGACTTCAGTCCTTCTTCCTGTTCCTGCAGCTTTTGCTCAATCTGCGATGTCTGTGTGTTTGCAAACTCTGCCCACGTCGACATCATGTACAGCGTCTGCAGGTAGTATTCAAACAAAAACAGAATGACAACCATCAGGCAGGTCAGGATCAGGAGCTTATGCTGTCTGCTCTTGTGTCTGATCTCTTTGCCGGATCCCGTGAAGTCCCGAAGTACCTTCACCCGTTTTTGTTTCAGCAGCAGAATCACATAGAAGACAAGCATCGCCGCCAGCAGTGCAAATGCGAAGACAAAGAAATTCCGCGTAAAATCCCTGGAATTCTCCAGACTTCTCCGGGTTACCTCACAGGCAATCCAGACCTTTTCCTCGTCATAATATGTGGTATACAGATACGAATCCCTGCCGCCGACCCTGCACCATTGAAAGTCTCTGTCCTTGATCTGATCCGTATCGATGCCCAGCACATCCACATTCCGACCGACCAGCACCGGATCAGGATAATACAGAAGCTGCTGTGTCTCGTCCGACCAGACAAACACATGGCCTTCCTTTCCGACCTTCCGGTTTTTCAAAAGGCTTGACCAGCCATCTGAAAAGGACTCGCCCGAAAGCATCTCCGGCTTCACATTTTCCATAAGAAGCAGCTGTTTCTCATCCAATGCCCTGGCACACCAGTAAATACTGTAATTCACGTCGGCCAACTCTTCTTCATTCTGGCCGGAAGCAGCTTCTGGGTCTGAGGCAGCCTCTGTCTCCGGCGCAGGAACAGTTTCTTCTTCCTCGCCTTCGAACGCGGGCAGCTCCTCTTGATAGAAGGTTGTTTCTCCTGTCTGAAAGGATGTTTTCAGGGTCGCAAATGCTTCTGCCGGCAGTTCTTCGTAATTGCGGGCCCCGGATGCCAGGGTATGTCCCTGATCGTCTGTGATAAAGATGTCTATGCATCCGAGCCCGTTCATCAGACCGGACAGGTACTCATCTGTGAGCTTGTCGGCCTGATCGATATTGATGAGCGTCATCAGAAGCGTCATATCCTCATCGTAAAGATTCCTCGCGCTGGAATCGATGATGTTAAAAGGCTCCTGCGCGCCCGGATAACTGGTTTCCAGCCACTTGGCGGCATCCTCCATCTCTTTTCTGGCCTGTACCATCGAGGTCTGATACTGGATCACGTTCAGAATCTCATAATAAAGAAACACGGACAGAATTCCGGCCATGACCGTGATCAGAATCCTCAGCCTGGTATTCTCCGTTTTGGTGTTGCTGGTATCGCTCATGATGTCCTTCCCCCATCAGTTCATCGTGTGGTGACAGGCTGCCTGATGTCCGTCCCCTGCATCCTGGAGCGCAGGCATTTCCCTCCGGCATCTTTCGTCCGCGTACGGGCACCTGGTATGAAACCGGCAGCCGGACGGCGGATTCACCGCACTTGGAATCTCTCCGGACAAAAGCTCGGCCTGGTCATTCCGGCGGTGCGGGTCCGGAGGAAGAATCGCATTCATCAAAAACCGCGTATACGGATGCATCGGGTTTTGAAAAACCTCCTGTGTCTTTCCGATCTCGCAGATTGTCCCGAGAAACATGACACAGACTCTGTCCGAAATATGCCGGACCACAGACAGATCATGGCTGATAAACAGGTAGGTAAGTCCCTTTGACTCCTGAAGCTGGTTCAGCAGATTCAGGATCTGGTTCTGCACAGGCACATCCAGTGCGGAGACCGGTTCATCGCACACGATCAGCTCCGGCTGAGCAGCCAGCGCACGGGCGATTCCGATCCTCTGACGCTGGCCTCCGGAGAACTGGTGCGGATAGCGGCAGAGGTATTCCCCCGGCACGCCGACCTCCTCCATTTTCTCCAGTACCCGCTGCGTCAGCTCCTCCTTCGTCCGGCAGACATGCCAGGTCTTCAGCGGCTCTGCGATCAGATCACGCACGCACAGGCGCGGATCCAGCGATGCATACGGGTCCTGGAAGATCAGCTGAAGCTGCCGCCGGTATTTTCCGAATTCTTTGTTGGAAAGATCCGTCACATCTTCCCCGTGAACCAGCAGACGGCCGCTGTCCGGCTTCAAAAGACGGATCAGAAGCCTGCCAAGGGTGGACTTTCCGCAGCCGGATTCCCCGACAAGTCCCAGCGTCTCCCCCTGCAGGATCTGAAGGGATACATCGGTCACTGCGCGCACCTTCTTTTTTCGTCCGGCAGTAAATTCCTTCGTAAGATTCCTGCCTTCTATTAAGATCTCACTCATCGTCCGTCTCCATGGATGTTTCTTCCTCAGCCTGTGGAGCATTTCCATCGATCAGAGGTATTTCTTCCGCATTCTGCGGAGCATCTTCGCGGCTCAGGGGCCTTGCGTTCTCCGCCGGTTCAAGAACGCCAACAGCGGGTCAGATGCCCTTTCTCTCCGGCAGGCAGCATATCCGGCATCTCGCTGCGGCATAGATCCATACAGCTGTCACACCGTGGGCTGAAGCTGCAGCCTGCGGGCAGATGCAGAAGGTTCGGCACCACACCCGGAATGGTCTTCAGCAGCCCGGCGTCGCTGCGAAGCGACTTCGCCGCGCCGAGCAAGCCCCGGGTATAGGGATGGGCCGGATGATCAAAGAGGGTGAAGGTCTCACCCTGCTCCACAATTCGGCCGGCATACATCACATAGACATAATCGCACACCTGCGCAATCACCCCGAGGTTATGGCTGATCAGAAGGATGCTGGTCCCAGCCTCGCACAGCTTCTTCATCAGGCGGAGAATCTGCGCCTCCACCGTGACATCCAGTGCGGTGGTCGGCTCATCCGCGATGAGCAGGGACGGACTGCAGATCATGGCCATCGCGATCATGACCCTCTGCCTGAGTCCTCCGGAGAGCTGATGCGGATAGCATTCCATGCGGCTTGCCACGTCCGAGATCCCGACCGCTTCCAGGATCTTTGCCGCCTCCTTCTTCGCCTCCTTTTTTGTGATCTTCTTATGAATGAGAAGGACCTCCTCCACCTGCCTTCCCACCTTGATGACCGGATTCAGGCTGGTCATCGGTTCCTGAAAGATCATGGAAACCTCCGAGCCCCTGAGAGAACATGCCTCCTTCTTTGAGATGCCCGTAATCCTTGTTCCATTCAGAAGAATCTCTCCGCTCACAACCCTGCCCGGATACTTCACCAGTCCCATGACAGACCGCGCAGTCACACTCTTTCCGCAGCCGGACTCTCCCACGATTCCCACGATCTGTCCGGGACGCACCTCAAGACAGATATCCTTTGCCGCGCCTACTTCCCCCTTCTGCGTGAAGAAGCTGGTATTCAGATGCCGGATTTCAAGCGTTTTTCCGCTCATATTCGTCTCCCGTATCCTGTCTGCCGCATGTTCTTATCTCTTCTGGTAAGGATCCAGTACATCCCGAAGTCCGTCGCCGAGGAAGTTGAATGCAAGCACGATCAGCATGATCGCGATGCTCGGTACCAGACTCAGCCAGGGCGCATTGTACAGAAACTGCCGCCCGGCATTGACCATCAGTCCCCAGGAGGAGCGGGGTTCCTGAATCCCCAGGCCCAGAAAGCTCAGGCTGCTCTCCGTCAGAATCGCAGAAGGAACATTTAAGGTAAAGAGTACGATCATCGTCGGAAGGCAGTTCGGCAGCAGATGCCGGAACATGATGGTCCTTTCCGGAACACCGATCACCCGCGCCGCCTCGACATATTCCGTTTCTTTCAGCGCAAGCACCTCGGACCGCACAATTCTTGCCACACTCGCCCAGTTCACCAACGCCAGTGTCAGGAAGACATTGATCAGCCCGCCGCCGAGCATATACATGATCACCATTGCCAGCAGCATCGACGGAAATGCAAGCATGATATCGGCAAGGCGCATGATCAGGGCATCTGCCCAGCCCCCGTGATACCCGGAGATGACCCCCAGCACCGCGCCGCCCAGCATACTCAGAATGGTCGGCACCACACCGGTCAGCAGGGAAACTCTCGAACCGTACAGCAATCTTGTAAAAATGTCCCTGCCTGCCTCATCGGTTCCGAACAGATGCTCTGCGCTCGGCGCGCTCAGCCGGTTCAGAAGATCCATATCACGGTAGTTGTAGCGCGTCAGAAACGGAGCGAAGACAGCGCCGAGAATAAACAGAAGGATCACGATGGCAGAGAAAACGGCGAGCTTGTTCTCATGCGCCATGCGGCGCATCAGGGAGAAAAAGGTTTCTTCCTCGCCGATCTCTCTCTTCAGCTCCTCCGACCGGTCCCGGGAATCCGGATTCAGCTTTTCATACCGGCGGGCAAACTTTTGTGCTCTGCTTTGAAACATACTTCAGCCCCTCCTTCTGATCCGGGGATCCAGCACATTGTACAGAGAATCCGCGATGAAATTTCCGATGATCACAATTGCTGCGGAGAACAGAACCGTTCCCTGAAGAAGGGGAATATCTCTTGCGGAGATCGCCTGCACCGCAAGGCGGCCGATGCCGTTGATGGCAAAGATGGTTTCGGTAATGACTGCGCCGGACAAAAGGCCGGACAGCTGGATCGCCATCATCGTTATCACAGGAAGCATCGCGTTTCTGAGCGCATGCAGAACGAGAACGCCAAGCTGCCCTCTGCCCTTGGCTCTGGCGGTGTCGATATAATCCTCCTCCAGAATTTCCAGCAGGGTAGACCGGACCAGTCTCGCGACACTGCCCGCACTGTTCCATCCAAGCGCGACCGCCGGCAGAAGAAACCCTGCGAGGCTGTCGGTACCGGCGATGGGAAACCATTTCAGCCGGAAGGAAAGAAAATACTGCAGCAGCATGGCTGTCATAAAGACCGGCATGGAGACGCCCAGCAAAGAGGCACCCATGAACAGATGATCCAGAATAGAATTCTTTTTTACGGCGGCGATAATCCCGCTGATCACACCGAGCACCCATGCGAACAATGCAGCCATCAGCGCAAGAATCAGTGTGTTGACGAACGCGGAAGCGATCAGGGCGGAAACCGGCTTGCCAAGAGAATAGCTGGTGCCGAAGTCACCGCGCAGGGCTCCGCCGATATAGCGGAAGAATTGAATCAGAACAGGCTGATCAAGCCCGAGCTCCGCGGTCATCCGCTCGATGACCGCGGTATCCGCATGCTCGCCCATCAGGACAGCGATCGGATTGCCGGGTATGATCCGCAGCATGATAAATATCATCAACGCGCACCCGAGCAGAACCAGAATGGACTGCAGAAGGCGCTGCAATGCGTTGTGCAGCATGTTGCTCCCCCTTTGATACTCCCTGACAGCCGTTTTGATCCGGCTGTGTTATTTTAAGACAACATCCGTTACGTAGAAATCGGTGAATCCGGCCCACTGCGGTGTGAAGCTCTCAACACGCTCTCCCTTGCAGTACAGATGAAGGGTCTCAAACAGAGGCAGCCATGCGGCATCTTCCCCGATGATCTTCTTTTCCAGGTCCTGATATTCCGCTTTGCGCTGCGCATCATCCACGATCGCGCTCGCGGCTGCAACGCGCTGCATGATCTCCTTGTCCGGGTAGTTCAGGCTGCGCTGGGCCGTGTTCTTCTCATTTCCGAAGAACGTATACATGATGTTGGCCGGATCGTTGTAATCCATCCCCCAGGTTGCCACGAAGGAGTCCATCTTAGAGCTGCTGCGCAGGTCCAGCCAGATCGCATGATCATAGTTCTTCACATTTGCATGGATCCCGATCTGCTCCAGCTGCTGGGAAATGGCATTGCCAACCAGCTTGATGCTGCCGTCCGAAGAGCTGTCCATCGCGATCTCGAAGGAAATCTCTCCTTCCTTGTATCCTGCATCGGCCAGAAGCTTCTTCGCGCCGTCCGGATCATAGGCCGGTGCCTGGAAGTCGTCGTTGTGCGACCAGATTCCGCTCGGAATAATACCGTTCTCACGGATCGCGTCCCCATTGTAGATGCTGGCAATGATTTTATCCACATCAACCGCCATGCTGATTGCCTTGCGGACATTGACATCCTTCAGATATTCCTGGTTTTCATTGAAGGTCAGATAGCTCATGCCGACCTTGGGCGTGCTCACAATCTGATCCTCATACATCGTCTTGTAGGTCGCCTGAACGATCGCGCTGTCGAGCGTCTGCAGGTCGATCAGGTCCAGCTCCCCGTTCTGGAACATCAGGTTCTGAGTACCGGCATCAGGGATCACACTGACAATCACCTTTTTCACCGAGGGTTCTTCTCCCCAGTAGTTCGGATTATACTCCAAAGAATAGTGATCATTTGCCTTCCACTCCGTCACGATATAAGGACCGGTACCGATGGTGTCCGCCGGGTCTGAGCCGAAATGCTTCACTTCCTCCATGGTCTGCTCATCCACGATGGACATCGCCGCCGCGGACAGCTCTGCCGTGAATCCGGCATTCGGCTCTGAGAGCGTGATGGAAAAATGCGTGTCGTCCGCAGTCTGAAAGCCTTCCAGGGAATCCGCTTCTCCGGAAGCAACCGCGTCCGCTCCCTGCACCTCCAGCGGAATGTCCATATTCTCTTCGCCCGCCTTCAGAAGGCGCTCAAAGGTATACTGCACATCCGAAGCGGTCAGCGTGCTGCCGTTGGAAAACTCGACTCCGTCCCGGAGCGTAAAGTCATACGTCAGGCCATCTTCACTCACGGTATAGTCCGTGCACAGGCTGCCGACCACCTGCGCCGTCCCGTCCGTCATTCTCGTCTCAAACAGCCTGTCAAAGACATTCATCGGAATCATATAGTCATCCGTCGTCTTCGCCACATCCATCGTCGTGATGTCATACCGGATCGCTGTGCGGAGCAGTCCGTCTTCCGCGGGCGCGGCAAAAACAGATGCGCCCGAAAGCATACTTCCCGCCAGTGCACAGGCAATCATGATGGTTCCTTTTCTCTTCATGTGGAATCTCCTTTTCTTTTCACGCTGCGCCGGAATGCATTCCGCCGCCAATATTCATTTACCGGCCTTCATTCAGCCGCCGGCCTTCCTTCACCGGCCTTCTTCCAGCCTGCCGCGATCTTTTCCTTCAGTTTCTCAAAGCTCCTCAGGCCGCTGAGCGTATCGTAAGCCTCCACGCAGGATGCGCCGGTTCCGGCCGCCAAATGCATCGTCATCTGCGGATCATAGCCGTCCAGCACAGCCTTCAGAAATGCCGCGATGCTGGTATCGCCGGCGCCGGTGCCGGACAGAACACGATCCGGCACATAGCTCTTCTCGAAGAAATCCTGCTCCGCCCACCTGGCCGTGTCAAGTCCGACCGCGGGGCTGATCTCATCGAGCACCCCCTTCGAAGCCGTCCTCAGGTACATGCCCGGTGCGCCGCATTTCAGAAGGAGCACCTTGCAGCCCAGCTCCATGCACCGCTTCGCCAGAGGCCGGATGTCTCTGTCCACATCCAGGATCGCGGTGACGTCTCCTCCGGCCGAGCGCTCCTTCCAGGAAGCAAACCGCTCCGGATCCAGCATCCAGCACAGCTCTTCGATGCTCGGGCAGAAAAAGTCCACCAGGGGAAGCG
>Ga0256405_10004897_pt1 | contig 24153 bp, 24 predicted proteins | sample RumenRJG_02DNA_FD_189096 | JGI IMG/M metagenome (GOLD analysis project Ga0256405, IMG submission 189096) | Bovine rumen microbial communities from Lethbridge, Alberta, Canada - RJG_02 | ecosystem: Host-associated > Mammals > Digestive system > Stomach > Rumen | place: Canada: Alberta... | reverse complement strand
ATTACCACCGAACAGTCAAAGCTGTAATTATGAAAGTACAGGTACACAGCATAGTTAGATTATACCCGGGAAGGAGAGTCTTATCTAATCACAATCCGGGTACGATTAGATAATACGTAATTCTATGAAGTACATGAAAAGTAAAGACATTCGTAGAATGTGGTTAGACTTCTTTGAAAGTAAAGGTCACCATGTTGAACCAGGTTCTTCTTTAATTCCAAAGAACGACCCAACATTACTATGGATCAACGCTGGTGTCGCTGCTTTAAAGAAATACTTTGATGGTAGTGAAATCCCACCAAGCAGAAGAATCACAAACGCGCAAAAATGTATCAGAACTAACGATATTGAAAACGTTGGTGATGCCACTCACTTAACATTCTTTGAAATGTTAGGTAATTTCTCCATCGGTGACTACTTTAGAAAAGAAGTCATCCCATGGGCATGGGAAATGTTAACTAGCGAAAAATGGTTCAACTTTCCAAAGGAAAGATTATATGTCACCTATCACCCAGATGATTTAGAAACAAAAAAATGCTGGATGGATGCTGGTGTTCCTGAAGACCATCTAATTACTAAAGAAGATAACTTCTGGGAAATCGGTGAAGGTCCATGTGGTCCTGATACTGAAATCCATTTCGATAGAGGTGAAAAGTTTGACCCTGAAGGTGTTGGTCTAAAACTCTTAATTGAAGATTTACCAAACTTCAGATTCGTGGAGATTTGGAATATCGTCTTCTCTCAGTTCAATAGTGAACCAGGCAAAAAGAGAAGTGAATATAAAGAATTACCAAGTAAGAACATCGATACCGGTGCGGGTTTAGAAAGATTTGTGACCGTTATCCAAGGTACAGATACCTGCTATGAAACAGATTTATTCTGGCCAATGATTGAAAGAACTGAACAAATCTGTGGCAAGAAATATAACGATAATCCAAGATCCTTTAGAGTTATCGCTGACCACATTAGAACAATTACCTTCGCTTTAGCGGATGGTGAATCTTTCTCTAATGAAGGTAGAGGCTACGTTTTACGTAGACTTCTTAGAAGAGCGGTACGTTACGGCAAGCTCTTAGGCATGGAAAAACCATTCATCTATCAACTCGTAGATGTGGTCGCTAATAACATGGAAGACTATTATCCATATTTACAAGGCAAGAAAGAATTCGTCGCTAAGATTGTTAAAGCCGAAGAAGAAAAATTCATTAAGACTTTAACAAATGGTGAAGCCTTATTAATGAAATTAATTAATGATAATAAAGCGGTCACTGGTGCGGATGTCTTCAAACTCTATGATACATTTGGTTTCCCAAAAGAACTCACTTTAGAAATTTGTGGAGAACAAGGAATTAAAGTGGATCTCGAAGAATTCGAAAAGCTCATGAAAGAGCAAAGAGAAAGAGCGAGAACCGCGCGTGGTGACCAACAATCCATGAATAAACAAGCCATTGATTTAATGAAATGTACAGTGGCCTCTAAATTTAACTATGGTAGTGAACCAGTTAAAGCTAAAGTTGTTGCTTGTTTCAAAGATGGTAACAAAGTCGATTCATTAGATGATGAAGGTGAAATTATCCTTGATGTCACTAACTTCTACGCTGAAAGCGGTGGTCAAGTCGCTGATACTGGTGTCATTGAAAATGACAATGTCTCAATGAAAGTCACTAATGTCATTAAAGCGCCTAATAAACAACACTTACATTCTGTGAAAGTGATGTTTGGGGAAGTTAAAGTTGGTGACGAAGTTGTCGCTAAGATTGATGAATTTAGAAGAGCCTTAATCGCTCGTAACCATTCATCAGTTCACTTATTACAACAAGCTTTGACTGAAGTTTTAGGCGATCATATCGCTCAACACGGTAGTTATGTTAACGATGAATATTCTCACTTTGACTTCAATCACTTCCAAAAGATGTCTCCAGAACAAATCGCGGAAGTCGAAAGAAAAGTTAATCAATATATCGCTCAAGCCATCAAAGAAGAAACATTCGTCCTTCCAATTGAAGAAGCTAAAAAGATGGGCGCTAAAGCGTTATTTGATGATAAATATGGTGATACAGTAAGAGTGGTCACCTTTGGTGAAGTCAGTAAAGAATTCTGTGGTGGTACACACGTCACTAACACAAGTGATATTGGCGTCTTCGTCATTGAATATGAAGAAAGTGTCGCCGCTGGTATTAGAAGAATTCAAGCAAGAACATCTTTCGGTGCTTATGAACTTCTCAAGAAGAGAGAAAACATTCTCAATCAAGCCCGTGATTTATTAGGCATTGGTTCTATTAACGATGTCCCAAATAAACTCAAAGCCTTGCAAAATGAAAAGGATGCTTATCGTAAAGAAGCTGATACCTTAAAACAAAAATTAGCCAACGCCACAAGTGGTAACCTTGCTAATGAGTTTAAGGAACAAGACGGCTTATTAGTCTTATTCAAATACTTAAAAGATCAAAAGCGTGATTCCTTATTAAAGATTGTTGATAGCCTTAAGGCTAATAAAGACAATTACTTAATCGCTTTAGTCGGTGAAGAAAATGGTGGTTATCCTGTCGTTGTTGCTGCTGGTAAAGCCGCTAACGATAAAGGCTATCTCGCTGGTAAGTTAGTGAAAGATATTGCTTCCTTACTCGGTGGCTCTGGTGGTGGTCGTCCAGACTTAGCCTCAGGTGCTGGTAGAGATATCGCTAAGATTGAAGAAGCTAAAAAGCTTATCATTAAATAAAAATCAAGACTGGGTGAATAATTCATCCAGTTTTTTAACAGTTTTTTACTCTATATTCGTCTTAATAGGTGAGAGGTAACAGGCTATGAAAAAACTAATTCTTTTATCAGCGATATTATTATCCCTATCAGCGTGTAACAATCCTTATCCTGTACTTAAGAAGTATGGCTTGTCTAAAAAAGATATTTTTACCAATTATTTACAAGCCAGCGCTATCAGTGCTTTTGAATCAACAGTTGAAGGCGATTCCTATTCTTACATATTGATTAAACAATATGATGAGTTACAAGATTTCATCACTCAGTTAAAAGAAAGTCATGCCAATGCGATAAGCGAAGAAAACGAAGAAAAAGATACCGCTTTAATTAATAGTATCAATGCGCTAGAAAGCTATAATGAAACAAACTTTGGCTCATATAATTTTTTGATTCTCGGTGAGACTTCAGATGCGACATATAATGCCGACCGCTATAAACTTGAAAACATTTATTATAAAGACCGCATTATCTATTTCCATAAATATGCGACACATGAAGTCTTAAAATCACAAAGACTATTCCTTTATCAGCGTATGACTTTTTTCATAGGTAAAGATATTGAGTTTGATGATATAAAGTACATCTACACGGATAATTATAAAAAAGGAGAATAAATCATGAAAAAATCAATCGTTTTACTAGCCATTTTATTGTCCTTAGTGGGTTGTGCAAATAATGGCTATCCTAAATACGCAAAAAACTATAAATATGTTGATGCCTTAAAAGCAAACAGCTTAACAAATGCTGATAAGATTAATAACGCTTCCGCAGAAATTGTCTCTTTTCATCGCATAGTTATCGAAGATGAAACTGGCTATCAAAGCATGTATATCATTAAGAGTAGTGAAGAAGCCACTAACTTTAAAACGCTCTTAAAAGATGAACAAGCGTTTGGCGATTTAGATCAAATACCATATGAGCAAGTTAATTACTTTGTCAGTGGTACATTGCCTTGCTCTAGCAGTTCTTACTCCTATACTTTTAAAGGCATATATCTCAAAAGCAATACAGTTTATGCTCACTTAGAATATGATGATAGAAATGAAATAGGCGTTGTTGTGCCAATGGATATAAAATATCAATACTGCCATTTCACCCTTGATAAAAGCATCACTTTTAGCGAAGTTAAAACCATTGTGAGTCATTACGAATAAAAAACTAACGATAATTTGTTAAACGCGTTAATATATTAACGTGGTTAAAAAGTATCTTTCTTTAGACTTAGGAACAAAAACCCTTGGAGTGGCCTATAATGACGCTCTGGGTTTTGTGCACGGTTTAGAGACATTCCGCTTTGATAGAAACCAATATATCGTCGCTAGAAAACATGTCATCGAATTAAGTGAAAAGATGATGATTAATGACATCGTGATTGGCATGCCTCTTCACTTATCTGGCGAACAAAGTGAAATGAGTCAAAACGTTTTACGTTTTATTGAAGATTTAAAGAAAGAAAAACCATCATTAAACATTGAAACAATGGATGAAAGATTATCAAGCGTGACGGCAAATAATTTCATCTCTGATAGAGGGATGAATCATCAACAAAGAAAAGACAATGTTGATAAGATTGCCGCTTGTGTCATCCTCGATACATATTTAAGAATGAAAGGAAACTAATTATGGAAATCAAAAACGAAAAGCAAATGGTCGTTACCGATAACGAAGGTAAAGAACACTTAATGCAAATCCTTTTCACCTATGATAACGAAGAAAGAGGCACTTCCTATGTTTTCTTCTATGATACTGAAGATAAAGACGAAGAAGTCGTCGTTATGCGATACCTTGAAAGTGGCGAATTAGAGCCAATTGAAGATGACGAAGAATACGATGAAGTAGAAGAAGTTTTCAACGCTTGGCAAGACGATCCAAAGATTCAAGAACTCAAGCAAGATAACAAATAATATAAAATATTGGTAATATTAATGCGATATTGATATAATATCGCTTGCAGAAAAGAGGGAAAGTTATGGTAGACAAACAAAAACTTACCAAAGCTGGTTATAAAAAATTACAAGACGAATTAAAATATTTAGTCGACGTAGCACGTGAAGAAATCAAGGTTCAATTAGCCGAAGCTCGTGCACAAGGCGACTTATCTGAAAACGCTGACTACGACGCTGCTAGAGCTAAACAAGCAGAAGTCGAAGGTCGTATTAAAGAAATCGAAAACATTATCGCTAATGCTGAAATCATCGAAGAAGGCAAAGCGAATACAAAGAAAGTTGGTTTAGGTTCCACAGTTACAATCCGCTTCCTTGAAAACAACAAAGAAGCTTCATACATGATTGTTGGTACAGTCGAATCTGACCCAGTCAATGGCAAGATTTCTAACTCCTGTCCATTAGGTGAAGCCTTAGTCGGTAAGACCGTTGGTGACATCATTGAAGTCAAAGCAATCAAGACTTATAAGATCGAAATCTTAAAAATTGAAATAAAATAACAAATTTTTTGGACGATTTTGAAAAAACCTCCCTATTTAATCTATAGAGGAGGTTTTTTATATGATGAAAGTACTCATAGGTGTTGTCATTGTCGCTTTTATCGTTATTGTAGGCTTCTTAGTCATTGATCCAGACTTGAATCCCGTCAATCCTGGAAACAGCAATAACATCACCGAAGTCAGCACCCCACAAGGTAGTAAGTACACGATTGAAGGTGAAGTCTATAAGGCCGGAACATACGTTCTAAGCGACGGAATCACCATGAATGACTTACTAGAAGCCGCAGGTGGAACAACCGCTAACGCAGACGATTTAGCCTATTTTACTAACGCCACATTAAAAGCGGGCACAACTTATTACATCGCTAGTAGGTTTGACGAGACAGATATTTGCTCCAAAAGTGAAATATCTAAAGTTAATATCAACCAAGATGACGCCCAAACTTTAATGTCCGTGAACGGTATTACTACATCAATTGCGAGTTCGATTGTTTCTTATCGTAGTGAAAACGGTACATTCAATACTTTAGAAGATTTACTTAAAGTCTATGGTATAGGTAACGCGACTTATCACAAGATTCGTAATTACGTCATTTTACATCAGTGATCATTTTCTTATTTTTCTTATCTTTTTATTTAGGAAATGTACTCACTTATTCAATCTTCCTATCTATAGGAATAGCTTTAGTCTTTCTCTTCTTTGTTTATAAACGCTTTAAGCGTCCAATGGCCTTATTGTGCCTTGGAGGAATAGTTCTTGGATTCGGTTATTCGTTCATAAAGCCAACATATAATAAGAATTCGTATTCTGGAATTGTTTATACCGTTAAAGAGAATTATTTCCTTTTTAACAGTGGAGGAGAAAGACTTTACGTTTATTCTAAAGGTCACTCATATGATTTGGGTGACTATCTAACAATAAGCGGTAAAAAAGAAGAACTAGATTTCACTGTTTTAGAATCAGGCTTTGATTTTAAAAACTATCTTAATAAGAAAGGTGTTTTTAGTTCGCTTAATCCTAAGCACATTGAAGTTAAATGGCATAACTTTATTAGGATTAATGAATCTAGAGAAAAAGCTTTAAGCCATTTTAATCAAGAAGAAAGAAGTATCGTGGGGGCAATCCTATTTTCTGATGGAGGAGAAAGCGCCACTAGTGAATCATTAACGAATTTACACTTGGCGAGATTTTTATCTGCGAGTGGCCTTTATATTAGTCTATTTGCCTTAGGTCTTAACTATTTATTAAAACTATTTTTGAAGGATAAACACGCGGAGATAATAACCATTTCTCTTTTAGCCATCTATCTTGTTTTTACTATACCCAAATTCAGTGTCTTCAGAGTGGTCTTTCTTCTTTTATTAAAGTGGATAAATAAGCATCCACTTAAAAAGAAATTCACTTATCTAGAAGTAGTGTCTTTTGGTGGACTTATTTGCCTATTGTTTGATCACTTCTTAGCCTTACAAGATAGCTTTATTTTAGGCTTTAGCATACCCATTATTTCTTATTTAATTAGACATATCTATCCGAGTGAGAAGATTAAGTCATATTTATGGCGGTCTTTTACGATATATTTATTCTTTTTACCATTTGAAATCATGTATTACCACAAAGTGGTAGTGTTATCTTTTCCCCTTCAGATAGTTAGCACGCCTTTATTCTTACTTATTGGTATAGTTTCATTGCTATGTTTCTTTAGAATACCGATATATTCAGTGGATAAAGGACTCATCTTTTTGCTCAAAGGATATACGGGAATAATTAAGCCGCTATCATTCGGTTTATTAATGCCTGAATTTAATGTTGGGCTATTGATTATCTATTACGCCATCTATGTCATTTACTTATATTATTTAACAATTGGTGTTAGACCAATTCAAAGATGGTTATCTATTGGAATGGTGGCTTTAACTGCGATATACGCTATACCGATAGAAAATAGGTTAACAAGTGAAGTTAGCTTTGTTAACGTCGGTCAAGGCGATTGTACGCTTATTAGACATCATCAAAAGACCATATTAATCGATACAGGTGGTCTAACTTATAATGACATCGCTAATGGGACACTTATTCCTTATTTAAGGAAGAAGAGAATTTATAAAATCGACGCCGTATTTATCACCCATTATGACTATGACCATTATGGAGCCTTAGAAAACTTACAAAAAGAATATAAGGTCGCTAATGTTTATGATTATTATTCCAGTTTCCCTATAAGTGTGAACGGCTTAACTTTTAATAATTACAACATCTACGGCACGACTAGCAACGAAGAAAACGATCGTTCCTTAGTACTCTCCTTTAATATCCTTAATAAGGATTTCCTTATTATGGGGGATGCTCCTAGCTGGATAGAAAATAAAATCATGAATGACTACGATAAGATTCCGTGCGATATCTTAAAACTTGGTCATCATGGTTCAGATACTTCTTCTTCTGAGAGATTTATTCAATATACAAGTCCTGAAATTGCGATTGTGTCATGTGGCAAAAACAATAAATTCGGTCATCCCTCCAAAAGTGTTATTGATACTTTGAACAAATATCACATTCCAATAAGAAGAACAGATTTAGAAGGAACAATCACATATAAAAAAGTTTATTAAAACAGAAAGGAAAAGATTATGGCTTTTAAAATATATTTCAACAAGAAGACAAGGCACCCATCTATCTCCTTAAGTGGAAAAGATAAAGAGAAGTGGGAAAACTTAGAAATGACTCACAATCCATCAGGGGATAACAAATATATCGATATCGTGTGTTTTACCCCAAAAGGCCCAAGTAAATCTTATGTTAGGAAATATGTTCGTAAAGATAGACATCGTGTAAAAGGTAAACTTCATAAAAATACCAAGCTTGATTACAATTCTGAAAGTAAAGTTAAGAATTATCTAAAAGAACACAACAAAAAAAGATGATGGCAATCCGATAATCGGTTTGATAATCCATTTAAGGACCTCGCATCATCTGCATATTTTATAACACAATTGAAATAGAAATTAAAGCATTTATAAGTTTTATCAACAATGTGTAGTTACAAAATATAAAATATTTTATAATAATTTCATGATTTATCTTATTAATGGCAAACAAAACATTCGTTTAAAAAGCCAGATGAAAAGCATTATCAAAGATTCCATTAAGGAAATCGATGCGATGAATTTCGTCAAATTTGATGCTTCTTTAACACAAATCCAAGAGATTATGAGTGAAGCTAACTACATGCCTTTAGGCTATGACAAAAAGGTCGTGGTTATTGATTCACCATATTTCTTGATGAAAGAAAGAACTAAATCAAAGATTGAAAGTGAACAAGACTATCAAACATTATTAAATTATTTAAACCAACCAAACCCTGATGTTGATCTCATCTTTTTAGTGAATACCGCGGAAAAGGAAATTGATAAAAAGAACGAATATTATCAGTTAATAGAAAAAAACGGCAAAGTCATTACCGTCGCGGAACCTAAACAAGAGCAGTGGAATGATGTCGTAAAACAATACTTTTCTTCTAAATGGCCTAACACTGTCATTGACAGTGATGCGGTCGTGGAATTAGGTAGAAGAACTGAAGGAGATTACGCTTCATTATTTAATAATGGTAGTAAACTCGCTCTTTATACTGATCACATTACCTTTAACGATGTCACAAAGATGGTGACTAGACCACTAGAAGAAAATTCTTTCTTATTATTCAACTATCTAGTTGATGAAAAGAATATGGAAGCAGTTGCTTTATTTAGAGATTTAAAGACTAGTAATGTTGAACCAGTGACTTTAATCAGCATGGTCGCTAATCAGTTTAGATTATTAAATAGAGTCTCATACTTAGCCAGGCACAGTTATCAACCAGAAGATATCGCTAAAGAATTAAATATTAATCCAATAAGAGCGAAAATCTTGAGAAAGAATAGTTTTGTTGTCTCTGGCAAACGTGTTTTACAAACTTTAGAAGATTTATATCAATTAGATAAACAAATTAAAAGCGGTCTTGTGGACCGCTATTACAGCTTTGAGCTATTCCTAATTAATTTCAAAAGAAAATAATTATCTAACGGAATTCACTAAACGTGAAAGTTCGCCTTTTTGTCTAGCAGCAGTGTTCTTGTGTTGAATACCATCGCTGACGGATTTATCGATTAAACGGAAAGCCGCATTCATTAATTCTTCGGCCTTAGCTAAATCTTTTGCTTCAACGGCTAATCTGACTTTTTTGATGGCAGTACGGATAGCGCTTTTCGCGGAAGCATTTCTTTGACGAGCTTTTTCGTTAGTTTTGATACGTTTGATTTGTGATTTTATGTTAGCCATAAAGTTACCTCTTTCTTAGTGCCGAGTGTAATATTACCAAAACTCGACAAATAATGCAATTATTTATTATACGCTTTTATTATTTTTGTTTAAGTAAGAGCGCAATTTCTTCAACGAAGTCGTTGACACAAGTGAGCTTGCCGTATTGTTCTTCAGGCACTTCGATGTCGAAGTAACGGTCGACTTCTTGCACTAATTCAACATAGTTCATAGAGTCACCACCTAAGTCATTAATCCAGTGATCTTCATCATCAATCTTGAATGTTGGTAAGACTAAGATCTTGGAGAAGAGTTCTCTTACAGGTGGGAGAATATTCTTAATCGCTTCTTCAGATAATTTTCTTGTCTTAGAAGAAACTTTCTTAGAATTAATGAGAACATATTTGTTAGAACCATTTTCGATTTCTTTCTTAATCGCAAAACGTTTAACTTTCATATTGTTCGCCATTGGCAAGCGATTCTTTGCTAAATAAATAGCGTCAATCTTTGTGTCATGTGGAAGCTTAATAGCCTTAATCGTGGCTTCTAATTCTTTTAAAGCTTCTTCACTTGTCTTATCATCAAGTTCTAAGACTAAGACGATGTCTTCATGAAGGGCTTTATCTTTATTAACAACACCTAAAACTGATAAGTTTGTGACATTTGGTAAATCTTTGAAGTAGATTTCAAGTTCATCTGGGAAGATGTTTTCACCATTCGCATTAATGATGACATCTTTCATTCTACCTTTCATAATGTAGCCAGTTTCAAATTTATTAACGATATCACCTGTATGGAAATAACCATTATCTAAAACAGTTTCTTTTTCCACACCGGCAATGATTTCTCTAATGTGAATTGTAGGTGATTTAATTAAGAGTTCGTTATCAGCTTCATTAACTTTGTATTCAACACCGTTAAGAGGTTTACCGATATAACCGTTTAATCTTTGTTTAACATCTGGCGAAAGTTCAACAGAAGTAACGCCGACTTCAGTCATACCATATCCGTTATATAAAGGGTAGCCTAAGCCATTAATTGCTCTTAATGTTTCATTAGAGAGATAGCCGCCACCAGAGATACAGTATTTAACGTGTTTACCTAAGATCATACCTTTAATCTTATCAGCGACAATCTTCTTAGAAGCAAAGCCTGCTTCTTCAGCGCTCATTTCACCTAAGTTATAAGCCATCATCTTTTCTAAAAGCTTTTGTTTGTCTTCATTTTGCATAGCAAACTTACGCTTAATAGATAATGCTAAGGAATCCCAGAATAATGGGACACTATAGACGTGAGTAATGCCAGTCTTTTGGCAAATTGATAATAAATCGGTTGGGGTATTGCTCTTTGGGAACACTAAGGTTGTGCCATAGAATGTATACCATAAGAAGACAGCGACAAAGCCAAAGATGTGGTGGAATGGAATCATCGCTAAGATCTTGATTTGACCAACTTTCTTTGGATACATAATGGTCATGCTTTCTTCAGTCATCTTTAAAGAACAGCAGATTTGATTCACAAAGTTTTCACCATTGAAAATCATGAGTTTAGCGTCGCCAGTTGTGCCACTGGAAGAGAAGATAACTTCATCCGCCCATGATGGATTAGACATTTCTTCTTTAGCATTTTGTAGGATATTGTCTAATCTGATTTTGTTAAGGGTGTATTCGTGGTTATCATCACTGATAATAGCGATGGCTTTAGCTTGGTTACCTAAGTTAATAACGTTTTCTCTTGGTAATTTAGCGTCCACTAAAACTGGGACAAAGCCAGCCATTAATAAGGCCCAAAAGATTTCACCCCAACTTGGACAGTTAGCGACTTTTAAAACGACACGATTTGTGCCTTCCTTTTTAATCTTATTAGATAGATATAATGCGTACTTTTTGACGTTTTCATCCATCTTAGAGTATTTGTACTTTTTAATGCGGTTGTTAAGACCGGTAAATTCGGCATAGACGTTCTTCTTATTTTGGTGCATTAATTGTTGGTAAATGTTCACAAAATGACGAGAAGTCTTAAGTAAATCTGCCGCACTCAAGATATATTGAGTGATCAATTGTTGTTTGTTTTTCATATGCTTTCCTTTTTATATTAACGTGTAGAACTTAATGTCTACTGTATTAGATTCAATATTGAGGATGGCGTAACTACCATCAAACTTATCCCTAGCGTAACTTAAAGCGCCCGGATTTACATATAATATATCATGTTTGATTTCATTTCTACGAATATGTGTATGCCCATGTATGACAATCTTTGCGTTGTGTTTATTCAATAACTCTTTACTTACATATGGTGTATGTTGTACGAAAATATTCCCATATGGACTAGGAATAATTAGATATTCTGGGAAGTCATAATATCGGTCACAGTTACCTCTCACTGAAATAAATGGCTTAATTGACCATTCATCTTGCTCGCTATCTCCAGCGTGAAGATATAAATCCATATCGGGATAAAGAGCCGCTAAACGGTCTAATGAAGCATAATCTCCGTGCGAATCACTAACTAACAAAATTTTCATCTTTCATATAGTAGCAAAAAAACATCCGCTTTTGTATAATATTTCCATATGGAAAAGAAAGAATTAAATCTCTTATTTATGGGCACTCCTGAAATCAGTGCTTATGTCTTTGAACAGATGATTCTTGATGGCTACCACTTTGTGGGCTTAGTCGCTCAACCTGATCATCCAGTAGGAAGAAAAGGCATTATTGAAAAAGTCCCTACTAAAGTAATCGCTGAGAAATATAACATCCCAGTTTTTCAACCTATCAAGATTCGTAAAGATTTCTCCTTTATGGATAATCTTAAAGTTGATTTAGTTATTACTCTTGCCTATGGGCAAATTGTCCCTCAAGGCTTTTTAGATATCCCGCGTTTTGGTTGCTTAAACCTTCATGGTTCATTGCTTCCAAAGTTACGTGGTGCTTCCCCAGTTCAAACCGCTTTAATCAATAACGAAAAAGTCACTGGTGTGACTCTTATGGAAATGGTCGCGGCGATGGATGCTGGAAGGATGTATGGCAAGAAAGAAGTCATCATTGAAGAAGATGATAACGCTACTTCTTTATTTAAGAAGATAAGCGAAGCGGCTAAAGATTTAGTTTTAGAACTATTACCAAAATATGTAAATGGTGAATTAGAAGGCGTTCCTCAAGATGAAAATGAAGTTACTTTCTGTTCACTTATCAAACCAGAACAAGAAAAATTAGACTTATCTAAAGATATATTAGAAGTTTATGGCTATATTAGAGGCTTAAGCGATGAACCAGGTGCTTATCTCTATTTAGATAACCAAAAACTTAAAATCTTCAAAGCTAAGATCGCTAATGATTTAGTAACCGCGGAAGTAGGCACAATTGTCCAAGCGGATAAACGCGGCTTATTACTTCAATGTCAAAACGGTCAATTAGCCATCCTAGAGCTGCAAAAAGAAGGCAAAAAGAGAATGGACTATAAAGCCTTTATTAACGGCAACCAGAATCTTTTAGGCACTAAATTAAACTAAAATGGAAAAGTATCTGACTTTGAGCGTGCACCAATTGGTGGACTTTCTTTTAAGAACAGGCGATATTGATAATCGCGTTTTTAATCGTTCATCAATGACTGAAGGTAGTCGCCTCCATAGTGTGTATCAATCAAAGCAGTCTTCTAACTATCTCGCTGAATTTCCTTTAAAGATGTCCTTCAATGTTGATGAAGTAAACATCGTTTTAGAAGGTAGAGCGGATGGCATTATCAAAAGAAGTGAGACTGAATATGTCATTGATGAAATCAAGACCACTGTGGAAGATCTTAAAATATTCCATGATGATAATCTTGAATGGCATCTTGGTCAGGCGAAGTGTTATGCCTATATGTTTGCTAAACAAACTAACCTCGAATATATCGGTATTAAGTTAACTTACATTCGTCAAGGAAAAGAAAAAGAACAACTCGTTGATTCTTATGTCTTTAACATCCTCGAATTAGAGCAATTTGTCGTTAAATTACTTAATGAATATCTTTCTTTCTATAACATTATTTTTAATAAAATCTCCAAGAGAAATGAGAGCATAGAAGCGCTTAAATTCCCATTTTCAAAGTTCCGTCAAGGTCAAAGAGATTTGGCTAAATATACATACGCGATGGCGAAGAAACGCGGCCGCCTATTCGCGGAAGCGCCGACTGGTATTGGTAAGACCATTTCAACCCTCTTCCCATTCATCAAAGCGCTTAAAGATGATGATAACAGTAAGATCTTTTATCTAACTGCGAAAACTAGTGGCCGAGAATCCGCACATCAAGCGGTAAAACTCTTAAAAGAGAACGGTTTATCACTTAGTGATATTATGATAACTGCGAAAGACAAGATTTGTTTCTGCAAAGGACAAGCTTGTAATCCAGAAGAATGTCCATACGCTAAAGGATATTACAATAAGATTCAAACAGTTTTAAGATACGCCATTCTTAATTATGATGACTTTGATTTACAAACCATCACCCAATTAGCCTACGAGAATCAAATCTGTCCATTCGAGTTTGAATTAGACTTATCTTTATTCATGGATATTATCATCTGTGACTATAACTATCTATTTGATCCAATCTCTTATATGAAGCGTTACTTTGATGAGGATACATCTAGTTTCCTCGTTTTAGTGGACGAAGCGCATAACCTTGTGGATAGAAGTCGAGATATGTATTCAGCGTCATTATCCTACAAGCAATTCTTAGAAGCGCGTAAGAGTGTGTGCCATAGTAAGCTCCATCAACTCAAATTAGCGATGTCAAAAATGAACAAGATGTTCAAAGAATATCTTGTTAATCCAAAAGATGGTAACTACATCCTTGATGAGTTCTATGAATATACATATAAAACAATCTCTTCGTTTATTACATCGATGCAAGACATCAACAAGAATGAGAACAAAGAGATGAGCAAAGAACTTTTAGAGTTCTATTTAGAAGTGAATCGTTTCTCTAAAATATTAGAGTTTTATAACGATCACTTTATCTGCTATTACGAAATCCATGATGATGACCTCATCTTACATGTTTCGTGTTTAGATGCTTCATCGTTCTTATATAGTTCCTTAAGACGTCTTAGAGGTAGTGTCCTTTTTTCTGCGACACTTTCTCCAATTGAATATTACGTTGATATGTTAGGGGGTAAGAAAGAAGATGCACAGTTAATTCTTCCTTCTCCTTTCCCAATAGATAATCTAAAAATTATCATCGCCCCGAAAGTCTCAATTCGATATAAAAATAGAGATGCTTCTTATCAACAAGTCGCGGATTATATTAAAGCCTTTGTTAAAAACAAAGTAGGTAACTATTTTATCTTCTTACCAAGTTATGAATATTTAACAAACCTCATGCCATATATTAATATGGAAGATGTTGATGTCTACGAGCAAGATAGAGGCATGAGCGATGAAGATAAAGAAACATTCTTAACTAACTTCAAGCCTCATCCTGAAAAAACAGCCCTAGGTTTTGTCATTGTTGGTGGCGCTTTTGGGGAAGGCATTGACTTAGTGAGTGACCGTCTTATCGGTGCGGTCATCGTTGGCATTGGTATGCCTAAGATTAACTTTGTTAGTGACCAAATTATGAAATATTATGATTCTAAAGAGCAATCTGGCTATAACTATGCCTACTTAAATCCTGGCATGAACAAAGTCATGCAAGCCTTGGGTAGAGTTATTAGAAGTGAGACCGATAGAGGGGCGGTTTTACTCATTGATGAAAGATATCTCACTAATGATTATCGTGACTTATTTAAGAGCGAGTGGCGCAAATATGAAGTCGCCTTCTCCCCTAAAGAAGTAAGCGATATTTTACAAGACTTCTTTATTAAATAAATATTTAATGTTAAGATAGTGGGCATGAAAAAGAAATTAGATATGATTACCAAAGCTAAACTCATCTATAGTGGTGAGTTAATGCTATTTTTTGTTTTATTTTTAGTTATTGCCATTCTTAGAATCACTGGTGTGATGGGTGGTAATGATGTCCGTAGTAAGATCTTTAACTGGGTGACCATCTTCGGTGGTACTTGGTTAACGATAGATTTCTTCTGGGCTTTATTTTCTAAGAAAAGAAGACCGAAGATTGCCTTAATTGATAAATGTTTACATTTACCAGCGGGTTTATACTTAATCAGTTTTGATATTTATTGCTTTGTCACAAACCCAGCGGGTAATTCTAATGTTTATCGTTATGGCGTACCAATTGTGCTTTTTTACTTATGCTCCTGCTATTTATTTGAAAGCATTTATCATTTCTTTAAACCAGTCCCTGGTCTATTAGAAATCGAAGAAATGGCAAAAGCTGAGGAAGAAGCAAAAGTTGTCAGTGAACAAGAAGCTGAAATAGTTGAGTCAGAAAAAGAGGGAGACAAAAATGACCAAAACTAGTAAAGTCATGCTTGTATTTGCATGCATCTTTGTCACATTAGCGTTCGCATTATTCGCCTTCCAAGCCTATATCGAAATATGCAGTATGGGTTTATTATATGGTGAAGGCCATGATTTTGGATCTGCTATCGGTGGCATTTTTATCTTTGTTTACAGCATTATGCTCGGCATCGCTGCCATTGTTGCAGGCGTTGTCTCATTGCCATTTGAAATCGTCCTTTTAAAGGGCGTTGGCAAAAAGTGGTATTCATTAACACTTTTAATCGTTACTTTAGCAACGATTGTCTCTGTGGTAGTATTTTTCTTCTTATTACCAACGGTCAGTGAAGCGATTAATAACGCCACATCATCCTCATCATCAATGTCGTCCACATCAAGCTATTAATCTATGGATTTCTCTCAAAAGAAAATTAGAAATTTTTCTATCATCGCCCATATTGATCATGGTAAGTCCACTTTAGCGGACCGTATTTTAGAATTGACTGGCGCGGTGGAATTACGAGAGATGAAAGACCAAATTCTCGATTCTATGGATTTAGAAAGAGAAAGAGGCATCACAATTAAACTTAATGCCGTCACATTGTCCTATAAAGCCGATGATGGTGAAGAATATATCTTCAATCTCATCGACACTCCTGGACATGTCGACTTCACATATGAAGTATCCCGCTCATTAGCCGCCTGTGAAGGCGCTTTATTAGTCGTGGATGCCACACAAGGTGTAGAAGCACAAACGCTCGCTAACGCCTATCTCGCGGTCGATAATGACTTAGAGATTTTACCTGTTATCAATAAAGTTGATTTACCTTCTGCTAACGTAGAAATGGCTAAACAAGAAATCGAAAAGAAGATTGGCATTCCTTGCGATGAAGCCGTGGAAGTCAGCGCTAAAACAGGTTTACACGTTCATGAATTATTAGAAGCCATAGTGAAAGGCGTTCCTGCTCCTAATGGCGATTTAAAAGCGCCTTTAAAAGCCCTTATCTTTGATAGCTATTATGATCCTTATCGTGGTGTCATTGTTTTAGTGAGAATCAAAGACGGCTCTGTTAAAGTTGGCGATAAGATTTGCCTTATGCAAGCGGGTAAAGAATATCAAGTCATTGAGCTTGGTATCAGAACCCCTAAAGAAATTAAGACCGATGTTTTAGAAGCAGGACAAGTCGGTTACATTGCTGCGCAGATTAAGGACATCAAAGATGTCCATCCTGGTGATACTGTCACTTTAGTGGATAATCCTGCGAAAGAAGCTTTACCAGGTTACCGCATTATGAACCCAATGGTCTACTGTGGTCTTTATCCAGTCGATAGTGATGATTATCAAGCCTTAAAAGACGCTTTAGAGAAATTAACACTTAATGATGCTTCATTACAGTTTGTGGCGGAAACATCCCAAGCCTTAGGCTTTGGCTTTAGATGTGGCTTCTTAGGCTTATTACATATGGATGTCATCCAAGAGAGATTAGAAAGAGAATATAATCTCGATTTAATTTTGACCGCTCCATCAGTTATTTATAAAGTCCATATGACGGATGGAGAAGTTATCAATCTTGATAACCCAAGTAAGTTACCAGACGCTAGTAAGATCTCATTTATTGAAGAACCTTATATTAGGGCTAACATCATGACTCCAAAAGAATATATTGGCCCAATCATGGAATTATGCCGTGAAAGAAGAGGTATCTATGAGAATTTAGATTACTTCGATGATACACGTATGGTCTTAACCTATGAATTACCATTAAGTGAAATCGTTTATAACTTCTTTGATAAGCTCAAAAGCTACACTAAAGGCTATGCCTCGTTTGACTATGATTTTAGCGACTATAAGCGCGCGGATTTAGTGAAACTTGATATTTTACTTAACGGTCAAGTAGTGGACGCTCTTAGCAGCATTATCTATCGTCCAGATGGCTATCATCGTGGTTTAGGTATTATCCGTAAGATTAAGACCGTTATTCCTCGTCAACAATTCGAGATTCCAATCCAAGCCGCAATCGGCGGTAAGGTCATTGCTAGATGCGATGTTAAAGCAGTTCGTAAGGACGTTTTAGCAAAGTGCTATGGTGGTGATATCTCGCGTAAGAAGAAACTTCTCGAAAAGCAAAAAGAAGGCAAGAAGAGAATGAAGAAAGTCGGCTCCGTAGAGGTCCCACAAGAGGCATTCATGAGCATTCTTTCCATCGATGAGGAAGAAGATAACTAGTTTAAAATTAGTAGTTTTTTAGAATAAATTATTGTAAATAAAAATTACTTCTTGTATCATTATGGTATATAGAGGTATTTTTTATGGCAGGAAACGATTATGCAATGCGTTTCACTGAAGACAAATACGCGACTAAATTAGAGGTTGGTCGTGAATTAAAAGTCTCTTCAGTCGATCCGTTTTGGAGCAACATTTTATCTTATCGCTCACACTTTTATCATTATTTAACAATCAGAACTATTGAAAAGAACATGCTCTTATTCTGTGGCTGTCCAGCAATTAATAGTTTAGTCAATAACTTAGAAGTCAAACTCATTAGGGTGAACCGCGAATGCGCGATGCTCGTACCTAATAGTAAAGAAGCTAAAAACGTTGATTATGCATTTAGAAAAGAGATTGTTAATCTTCTTAATGAAAGCGAACAATTAGGTGTTGGTGAAGACTTTATCGCGAATGTTTTACGTGGTGAAGTAGTGTCCGCGATTCCTAATAACATGCTCCTAGTTAACTATCTCAATGCTTTAAACTACATTAAGCGTGCTTATGTCAACGCTATTGATGAGGATTTTCTCGCGGAACTCTACGCTAAGCTTCTTGGCACAGAAGAATTAACCACCTTCTATAGAACTAGTGAAGATAGAAACCCTGAAAACCGTGTCTTAATTGACCGTGTTTATACTTCCGCTCCTGTCACTCTTATTGCCCCAATGATGAATGGCTTGTTCACATTCATTTCCTCTAGCACATTACCAACATCGTTAAAAGCGATGATCACATTCTTCTATATTAACTATGTTAAACCATTTGCTAAATACTCCGAAGAAGTGGCCTTATTAATGGCGAAAGCTGTTTTAGCCCATGAAGCATTTGGGGATACCGTTGTTTCTCTTCCATTAGAAAGATTATTAGTCCTTCCAAGAGAAGAAAGCGCTCGTATTTATGTTGAAGTGCAAAAGACCGCGGATGTCACATATTTTGTTGACTACGTCTACAAATACTTAAATAAATATTGTGATTCTTTCTTAGATGATATGGCGAAAGCCAAAGTCAGTGAAATGAGAGAAGACTTCTATCAAGTGGATGAAGATAAAACTATTGAAGAAGTGGAAATCCCAGAAGAACAACCACGCATTCAAACCGTTGATTTATTCGCTGCTAATGAAGAAGAAGAGGAAGAAGTACAACCTCATGTTGAACCTCAACCTCAACCAGCTACTCAAGTAGAAACTAGACAAGAATATAGACAAGCCCCACAAGAAGAAGCTCGTCCAGTTGAAGTCGAAGCGCCTAAAAAGAAAACCGTTAAAGTGACTTATGTCCAAGAAGAATTAGCGGTCGCTTATATCCCAGTGGCCTTAGATGAAAAGCAAGCTGTTCTTTTAGAACAAGACCTCTTAGAAAGAGATCCTGAACTTAAAAAAGGCGAAGCTAAGTTCTACGCTAGACACTGCACCAAAGGTAAAAAATATACCATCGCGCAATATAAGAAGAGCCTACGCTGCGCCTATGAAACAGCCCGTACATCTATGGACCATTTAGCAGAACTTCTTTACTATCACAAAGAAAAGATTAAAAATAAATACGTCTACATTCCAGTTGAAAGAGAGTAGGAGGAAAGATTAGATGCCACAATCAATAATTATTCTTATCGCGGTTATTGCTGCTGCTGGTCTTATTGCTTTAGTAGCGTTCATCATTTACCGCGTCTTACGTCCAAGATTAAAAGAAGAAAAACCATCTGATGAACAAATTCTTCAAGATGAAATGAATCGTGTCCTCCAAGATGTTGAGGATCCAGAAACCGCTAAACAAATTAGCGATTACAAACAAGATGAATAAACCTCGTTCTTTATACATCCATATTCCATTTTGTGAAAAGATTTGCGATTACTGCGACTTTACTAAGTTGCAGTATTTTCGTAAGTTCGCCATTCCTTATTTAGACACACTAGAAAAAGAGCTTAAAAGCTATGAAATAGAAGGATTAAAAACCATCTATATCGGTGGTGGCACACCAACCGCGTTAGAGGATGATTTATTTGAAAAACTATTAAAAATAGTTTGTACGTATACTAAAGGCGTTAAAGAATACACTATAGAGGCTAATCCTGAATCTTTATCGCTTAATAAAATAAAGATGCTTAAAAAATATGGTGTAAGCCGTATTTCTTTAGGTGTACAGACTACAAATGATAAGATTTTAAATGCTATTAACCGTGACCATAGCTTTAGCCAAGTTAAAGAAACTATTAATAATCTTAAAGAAAACGGTCTTGATAACATCAACGTTGATTTAATTTTAGGCTTACCTCATAGCAGTGCTAAAATCCTAAAAGAAGATATTAAAAACATCTTAGATTTAGGGGTTAAGCATATTTCTTGCTATGGCTTAACTGCTAATCCTCATACCGTTTTATATAATAAAGGCTTTAAAGAGCCAGAAGGCGACACTTTAAGAAATTATTACGACATTGTGAATGAAATATTGACCAAGTTTGGTTTTATTCATTATGAAGTCTCTAACTGGGCAAAGCCAGGCTATGAATCAAAGCATAATCTCGCTTACTGGAGAAATCATCATTACTATGGATGTGGTCTCGGTGCTTCTGGCTACATTGATAAAACTAGATATAAAAACACTGTTAATTTAGATAAATATCTAGAAGGTAACTTTGTTAACGAAAAAGAAAGCGTCTATAAAAAAGATAAACTCGTTTATCAAATCATGCTTAATTTACGCACTAATGAGGGCATCGATATTAAATATCTAAAAGATAAAGAAAATGAAGTTAACTCCTTAATAGGGGAAAGTCTTCTTGTTAGAAAAGAAGATAGAATCATTCCAACATATGAAGGAATGATGATTTTAGACCAGATTATTCTCAAACTGCTCTAAAACTTCTATAATAGAAGTAGGTATGAATAAATATGACTTCTTACTAGAAAGAAGATTAAAGGAAATAGATCCAGGTCTTCATCAACGCTTTTCTGATACTGTTTTTGCGTTGCAACAAATCCTATCTAACTATAAGTTAATCTTCCCTGATTTTACTGACCATACAGAATTACATAGTCTCAATATAATTGAGTTCTGCAATAACCTAATAGGGGAGCAAATCGATAAATTGAACGCTGATGAGATGTATGTTTTATTATTAGGCTGCTATTTCCACGATACTGGCATGGGTATTTCTCACGCTGATTTTGATGAGTTTTCTAAACAAATCAATTTCGGTAATTATTTTGATACCCATTCACGTGATAACTATCCTGAAATAGTGCGTAATTTCCATCAAGAATTCAGTGGACTTTTCTTAAGAAAATACGCGAAATTCTTTGAATTCCCAAGTGAAGAACATTTGTTCGCTATTATTCAAATATCTAGAGGCCATCGTAAGACTGATTTAAACGATGGAAAAGAATATCCACTTAATCTAAAAGTCCCAAGTGGTAATACAATTTGCTTACCATATTTAGCGGCCTTAGTGAGGCTTGCTGATGAAATCGATGTGACTGCTTCACGTAACTCTAAAGCTATCTATGATTTAAACAAAATCGTGAAAGAAATCGATTTAATCGAATTCATGAAACATGAAGCTGTCCACTCTCTTGATATCACTGATAAGGCCTTTATTATGGGCATTAAGAGTGATGATCCAAAGATTATCGAAGGTCTTAATATCCTCGCAGGAAAGATGAAAAAAACACTCGACTATTGTCGAAATGTGGTTAATAATCGTACCTCTTTTACAATCACACAAGAGGATGTAATTATTAAAAATCTCTAATTTTCGATGTCTAAAACATCTAAGAAGCCAGTTAAGGAGAAGATCTCCATGACTTCATTATTAGGATGACGGACAACCATGCCGTCTTTTTTCACCATGATTTTCTGGGCCACGAGTAAGGCACGAAGACCAGCGGAAGATAAATAGCTTAACTTCGCTAAATCGATGATTAATGAATCGACATTATTTAATTCATTTTTAATGACTTCTTCAAATTCAGGAGCGGTCACACTGTTGAGTTCGCCCTCTAAAGAAAGGACTAGCTGTTTATTGTTTAATTCTTTAACGATTTTCATAGTGAAAAAATTATAGCATAACCATCAATTGTGACAAATATTTTCAAAAAAATTATCGTTTGATTTTTACATTTGAAATATGGGTGTTATAATACTCACATAGATTTAGTTAGCCAAGACTAACTCTATAAGTTATTGCAAAGCAATATCCCCGATGAAAACGGTAATCTAAATACCAATTAATGTTTGACAGTGTGGTTGTCATCATTGAGTATTGCCCTCCTTAGCCTACCCTTTATTGATTACCGTTTCGTTGTTCGTTAGTTTCTCCAAACAACGGGAAATGCCTCGTCTCAAAGCGGGGTATTTTTTGTTGTAGATCCCTATAAATCCTTATTCTATATTATATATAAAATTAAATTATTAGCAGATAATGCTTGACAGTGCTAATAAAACAGTTAAAATGTAGTTAGCACAAAAAGAGGTAGAGTGCTAAAAAGGAGGAGAAAACCATGGCTTTAACACGTAGTGATACGATCTTAAAATACATCGTTGAATACTTTATTAAAAATGCCCAGCCAGTTGGCTCTCATACCCTCATCGAAGAATATAAGCTTCCATATTCCTCAGCGACTATTAGAAATGAAATGTACGCTTTAGAAAAAATGGGACTTATCGAAAAGACTCATAGTAGCAGCGGCCGTGTGCCAAGCGCAAAGGGTTATCGTTACTATTGCGATAACTTAAGAGATGGTTCCGTTAACGAACAACTCAAGAACAGCATTCAAAACGTTCTTGATCAAAAAGTTAAGTCCATTGACGCGGTGATTAAAGAAAGCTGTGAGATTTTATCTCATATGACTAACTTAGTGACTGTGGTCATGGGTCCAGATGAAAACAAAGAAAAATTAGCGTCTATCCAAATGGTGCAGATCTCTGATAACACAATTACCGCGATCTTCGTGACTGATAAAGGCTATGTTGAAAACAAAACCTTCATCGTCCCAGAGAACTTAAAAGCGAGTGAAATTGTAAACTGTGTCTCCTTACTTAATGATAGATTAAAGGGCACACCAATCGTGGAACTCGTGGAAAAGACCGAAGCTCTTAAACCAGTATTAAATGACTATATCGTTGGTCATGACCTCGTTTACCAAGCTTTGCTTGAAACATTCATGAGATTCGCTAGTGACCGTTTATCTTTATATGGTAGGGATGAATTATTCTCCCGTGAAGAATATAAAAATGATACAGAGAAATTAGAAAGAGTCTTCAAGTTATTAAACGACCAACAACTTCTTAAAGAAGTCAAAGAAGAGATTAAAAAGGATGACGAAGACCGAATCATTCGTATCGGTGATATCGAAGGTAATCCAGATGTCTCAATGGTGACAGCGAAAATTGACTTAGGAGACAAAGGTGATCGTGCGATCACATTACTCGGACCAACAAGAATCGATTATGACCAAGCCTTATCCGCTTTGGAATATATCGCTGAAACATTAACCGATCACTTCAAAGGATTAAACAACAAAGGAGGTAAAGGTGATGCCTAAAGAAAACAAAGAACAAGTGAAACAAGAAAAAGATAAAGACAAGAAAAAGATCCAAGAACTCGAAGAGCAACTTGAAAAAGCCAAAGCCGATGTTGAGCATTGGAAAAACGAATATTATCGCGCTTACGCCGATACAAAAAACTTGCGTAACAGCTTAGAAAAAGAACAATCCGATATTAGAAAATATCGCGCAATGGGATTTATTGAAGAATTATTACCAGTTCTAGATAGCTTCCATGTCGTGCTTGAAAACGAACCACCAAGTGAAGAAATTAGAAACTACTTAGTGGGATTCCAATTCATCTACCGTAACTTAGTGAGTGCACTTGAAAACGAAGGTGTGAAGGAAATCGCTCCAAAAGTGGGAGATAAATTCTCCGATAAGAATATGGATGCGGTGGATATCACCGTGCAAGAAGGTGAAGAAAACCTTATCACTAAAGTGTACGCGAAAGGCTATGAATTA
>Ga0256405_10004896_pt1 | contig 24159 bp, 23 predicted proteins | sample RumenRJG_02DNA_FD_189096 | JGI IMG/M metagenome (GOLD analysis project Ga0256405, IMG submission 189096) | Bovine rumen microbial communities from Lethbridge, Alberta, Canada - RJG_02 | ecosystem: Host-associated > Mammals > Digestive system > Stomach > Rumen | place: Canada: Alberta... | reverse complement strand
GGTCGTCGAGGAGGACGAGCGGGATACGGGCGCGCGGCAGCTCCTGAATTTCGGACACACGATCGGGCACAGCATCGAGATGCTCTCCGGGTTCGCGATGTCGCACGGACAGGCGGTCGCGCGGGGGATGGCCGCGGAGGCAAAGGCCGCGTACCGCACCGGCCTGACCGGAACAGACGTCTCGCCGTACATCGAAGACATGCTCGGGCGCATGGGCTTTGATCTCGAGATCAGCATGAGCACGGACGACATCCTGCGGTTCGCGTCTTCGGACAAGAAAGTCCGGGGAAGCGAGATCACGGTCGTCGTTCCGGAAGAGATCGGGTGCTGCGTGCTGAAGAAGATCCCGGTCGGAGATCTCCGGGAATACATCGACGCGGGGATCCGGGACTGATCCCGGGCCGCAGCGGAAGAACAAAAGAGGGGCGCAGGATCCCGCGCCCCTTTTCTGATGCGGTTTTTTGCGGCGGGGCCGTCACTGCAGCCGGCCGAGCGCAACGTCCTGTGCGCCGTACGTGCCGTTCAGGATGGATTCTACGGCCTGTTCCGGCGGCAGCAGTTCTTCGGGCTCTTTGTTCATGTATTCCTCGAGGGGCGCGAGGAACCGTTCTATCGTCGCCATCGGTTCGTAAATGTCGTCCATGATTTCCGAGGTGCCGAGGGTCGCGCCGACCCGCTGATAATGAATGAACCCGACGGAGCCGTCGCTGTTCGCGATGAAATAGCCCGCCCCCATGTGGCAGTTCAGTTCGTTGAGGAAGGCGATGAGGTTCCTTTTCTTTTCTTCGCTGTCCGGCTTCCGGTCCTTGAGGAACGCCCGGACGCGGTATTGTCCTTCGCACGGCGTGTCTACGACGTAGGCGACGGCGTCGTCCCGTTCCGGTACGCTGAAGCCGAACTGAAGCGCGTTTTCCTCTTCATCCGCGTAGTAATTGTAATTCTTGCTGTCCAGGAACCCCCGGATGCGGGAGATGACTTCCCGGTCGTTCATCCGGCCGGCGTTCTGTTTTGTTTCTGTATTCTTGTTTTCCATAGGCGCCTCCTTGGCGATGTGAGGGTTGGTTGATCCAGGCCGCGGAGCTGACCTGCATCCTATAGTCGCCGCCGGCGCCCGAACGGTTCACCCGGATCCGGATTTTTTTCGCGTTTCGTTTTCGCCGTCAAAAAAACAGGCGGGCCGACGGTTCGTCTGCCTGCCTGCTTGTTCGCTTTCTCTGCCGGGGTCTTATTCGGTCGTGCTGATGATCGTGCTCGTGTTCCGGTCGATCTGGCTCACCTTCATCCTTGCCGCGTCCTCCGGATCCACTTTCTGGAGAAGGCCGAGCAGGTCAGGCCTGAGGTAGACCGTTTCGAGCGGCGATCCGTCGAGCGTGATCTTGCTCTCCTCGGTGAAGTTCTTGCCTTTGATGTAGTATTTGCCGTTCACCTCGACCACTTTGTCGATCTTGATGTCGCGCACGCCGAGTTTGATGTCCGACGCCTCGAACGGGATCGTGCCGCCGTAGATGTAGTGCTTCCCGTAGATCATGTCGTACCCGAGCGCGGAGAGGCCGCGGTCGAAGTCCGGATCGCTGTGGTCGTGCGTCTGATGGTAGATCGTCGTCGTCCCGACGTGGATGTCGGCCCGGTCGAGGATCTCCGCCGAAAGCTCGTACGCGCAGATGTCCATGTCCTTTTTCTCTGCGCCGTAGTTGTTCCACACAACGTACTGCGTCTGGAACAGGTCTTTCGCGTCGTAGTTCTCTTCCCGGATGTCGAGCGCCGGGATGTGGTCGCCGTACATGACGAGCACCACTTTTTCGTCGTATTTGGCGAGCGTGTCCGTCAGGTCTTTGATGAACTTGTCCATCTCGTAGAGCTGGTTCGCGTAATACTCGTACCGGTTCTTCTGCGCCTCGTTCGGCGCCTTGGTCACGGTGATCTCCGGGTTGGACAGGATCTTGTCCGCCGGATACTGCCCGTGCCCCTGCACGGAGATGGTGTAGATATAGTCTTTCTGATCGCTGTAATTCAGCGCGTCCATGATCTCGCGGACGAGGACCTTGTCCTTGGCCCAGCCCTTCGGCGACTTCTCGATGTCGCTCATGTATTCGACGGACGTGAAGGTGTCGTATCCCATCTGCGCGAACACGTCGTTCCGGTTGTAGAAGAGCGCCCGGTGGTTGTGGATCGCGTGCGTCGAATAGCCGATGCTCGAAAGGTCGCGCGCGATGCTCTCGGACGGCGTTGTGCTGAGTACGGATTTGAACGGGTATTCGCCCGGCCCGAAGAAGTGCATCGAGAGCCCCGTCATGAACTCGCACTCCGTGTTGGCGGTCCCCGCGCCGCAGGCCGGCACCGTCAGGCTCCCCGAAGAGAATTCTTTCCGCAGTTTCCGGAAGTTCGGCACGGGGTCTTTGCTGAACGCCACGTGGTTGAACTTGAGCGGGTCGACGAACGACTCGAGCTGCAGGAACAGGATGTTCGGGTAATCGTCGTCGTCGGACGAAACGTCTTTGTATTTGAGTTCCATCGTCTGGTCATCGGACAGATATCTGGCGTCGATGAGCGACGTGATCATGTCTTTCGAATAGTGCGCGGGCTTGTGGATGCCGGTGTTGAGCCAGGTGTTCATGAAGCAGTACGGCACGCCGTAATCCCGGTACGCGTACGGCAGGCTCCCGAAGAACGTGGACAGAACGCCGACTTTCACGAGGCCGATGATGACGAGCCCCATGACCGCCCACGACGCGAGGATGCCGAGGATCGTCCGGATGTACGGCACCTTTTCGCGGACGCGCGCTTTGATGAAAATGAAGAAGAACAGCGCCAGCGCGGCGACGATCGACACGACGAGGATCACGATCTCGACGACCGTGAAGTAGTTGGTCATGAGCGTCGCGCCGTCCCCGATCGCTGTCAGGTCTTTCATGTTGAACGGCGTCATCCGCTGCGTCAGGATGATCCCGTTCGCGATGCCGATCGCGATCCAGACGACGCTGAGGAGGCACAGAACAAAGGTGCGCCGCTTGAACAGCGCGGCCACGACGAGCGTCGCGTAGATGATCAGCGTGTTGCCGAGGAAGACGAGCGGCTGTTCGATCATGTACAGGAGGCCTCCGATGCCCGGCGTATGCTGCCGGCCGAGCGTCTCGATGAACAGGTTCAGAAGCACCGCTACAATGAAGCAGATCACGAAGCTGTTGCTGAAGATGCCGTGGTCCTTATACTTCTTGTTCCGGTTGCTGCGGAACAGTTTGCTCTTGCGGAGCCCCTTCAGCGGGCCGGAGCCTTCTTCCTGATCCAGTTCCCGGGAGATCCGCACCTGGCTTTCAAACTGTTCTTCCGCCTGCTGCTGATATTCCTCTTCCGCGCGTTTCACCGCCTCGAAGTCTTCTTCGGCTTCCGCGGCTTCCGCGGTCTCATCGGGTGCTTCCGCCTTTTTTGCCTCCGCGTCCTGCTCCGCAGGTTCCGCGTTCTTGTTTTTGCCAAATTTCAAGAATTCAAACATTGCTGCCCCTTACCTATAAACCTCTTCTGACGATCTCGTCCGAGACCGCCGCAAATTCTTCTATGGAAAGCGTCTCCGCGCGCCTCGACACGTCGATGCCGAGGGTCCCGAGCACGCTTCTGATATCGTCTTTTTCCAGCCCCGCCGCCCGAAGCGAGTTGAGCAGGGTCTTCCGCCGCATACTGAACGCCGCGCGCACGACCGCGAAGAACCGGTCTTCGTCGAGCGGCGAAACGCGCGGTTTGTCCAGGAGATCGAGCCGGATGACTTCCGAATCGACCTTCGGCCGCGGCATAAAGCACGTCTTCGGCACGTCCGCGACGGGGACCGCGTCCGCGTAATACGAGACCGCGACCGTGATCGCGCCGTACGTCCGGCTTCCCGGGCCCGACAGGAGCCGCTCCGCGACTTCCTTCTGCATCATGACCGTGACGCTTTCCGCGCCGGTCTTTTCCTTCAGGAGCTTCGTGATGATCGCGGACGTGATGTAATACGGGAGGTTCCCGACGATCTTGACGCCGGTCAGGTCTCCCTTTTCCTCCTCGATCAAAGCGCGAAGGTCCGTTTTTAACACATTATCGACCACGACTTTGACGTTTTCGCAATCTTTCAGTGTGTATTTCATGATTTCGGAAAGCCCGCGGTCGATCTCGATCGCGACGACCTTCCCCGCCCGCGCGGAAAGCTCCTGCGTGAGCACGCCGATCCCCGGGCCGATCTCGATCACGAGGTCTTCTTCCGTCACGCCGGCGCCGTCCGCGATCGCGTCGATCACGCCCTTGTCGGTCAGGAAGTTCTGTCCCAGGCTTTTGGAAAACCGGAAGCCGTATTTATTTTTGATCAGCTTGATCGTCTGCGGTTCGTAAAGCTTCATCCAGTTCTCCCAGCGTGATCCCGAAGGCGTTCAGCCGCTTCAGGAACGTTCCCGTGTTTGCGTATCCGATCCCGAGCAGGTCGCCCGCTTTTCTGCGGAGCGCGCTGCTCTCCGGCATCCCCGACAGGCCCCGATCAACGAGGTCGGTCCGCGTGACGCCGGGCTCTTTTTCCTGTTCTCTGATCTCCGCGTGCGCCTTTTCGATCGCTTCCCGGATGGCTTCCGGCGACGCGTTCTCGATCCCGATGTCGCCCTTGCGCTCCGCCTTTGCTCTCGGCAGGAACGCTTCTTTCGCGTCCGGGAATCTCTCTTTGATCCGTTTCCGGATGCCGCCGCCCGCGTGGTCGGGGTCGGTCAGGATGATCAGGCCCTTCTTCCGGTACGCCGCGGCGAGCCGGTCCCACGTCTCCTTCGTGATGCCGTAGCCGTGGGTCTCGATGGTCTCGCAGTCGAGCGCCGCCCGGACCGCGCACGTGTCGTCCCGTCCTTCTACTACTATGACTTCTTCGACCGTCACTCCTGGCCCTCTTCTTTTTCTTTGTTCTTCTCTTCGATGATGTAGACGACTTCGCCCGGCATGACCATGTTGAGCTGTTTGCGCGCCTGCTCTTCGATGTAGCTGTTCTCGTTGATGCTGCGGAGTTCCGCCTCAAGCGCCTTCTTCTTCTCTTTCAGCTCGGCGTTCTCCTGTTTCAGGGAATGCTGCTCCGCCGAAAGGCCGATGACGGTCTTGACGTAGTAGCCGACGACGCCCGCCGCGATCAAAAAGATCACGAGGATGACCGCGCGGATGCGGTTCGTCCGCTGCCTTCTCTTTCTTTTTCTGATCTCTATCCTGTCCATGTCCCCTTATTTACCCGCTCTTTTTCCTTCCGGCGTCTTCATCCAGACGCGCGCCTCCTTGATCCGCTCAGGGATGCACGTGCACTGCTCGCCGAGATCGTTCATCCCGGTGTCATTGCACTTCGCGCATTTGTATTTGACGTCGGTGTAGTCCATGCTGTATCCGTGGTCGGTGAGTTCGACCGCCCGCTCCTCGGAGAGCCGGTCCATCTTCTCCTGGATGGCCGCTGCATCGGCTCTTCCCTTCCCGGCGAGCAGGTTCCCGGCAAGCTCCGTCCCGAGCTTGCTGATCTCCCGGTCGATCTCGCGGATCCGCGGCACTTTTTCGTACGCTTCGTTTCTTCTCTGTTCGGCTTCGCGCTCGGCCCGGTCCCGGATCGTTTCGAGGTACTCCGTGAGCACCGTGCGGGAGACGCGTTCGTCGTTGACGTCGCCGCCCTGCCGCTTCGATTCCTCGGACCAGTTCTCCAGGACCTTGTTCACGTAGTTCAGGTTCGGCGAGGAGATGCCGACGGTCTTCGCGCAGGCTTCCAGCACCTTGTCCATGTTGTACCCGAGGTCGTCGAACCAGCCGTCCATCATGCTCCGTTCGGCTTCCGTCGGCATCCGGTTCATCCCGAGCGCCTTCAGGACGCGCTTGTATTCGTAGAAGCGGCTGTCCACCTCGGACAGATGCTCTTCGATCTGCGCCGTCGTGTAAAGCCCCTCGTCGTGCCAGTTGTGAACGACCTTTCCGATGTATTTGAGGTTCGTTTTGCCGCGCTCCACCGAATAATCAAAGGCGGTGAGCACCGCTTCCGGCGTGATCCCGTCGTCCTGGATCCAGGCGATCACGTCCGTGAGCTCGGTCGAGCTCAGGTCGCGCGCAAGGAGCTGCTCGATCTTCTCGAACAGCTTCTTCACTTCGTCGTTTCCGAAGATGTTCGGCTCCGGCGCCTCGTTCGTGTTCCCGGCGGGCTCTTTCGCCTTGCCGTACATGAGCTCCTTCATGCTCAGGAACTCCACGGCCGGCTCGATCTCTCCCTCCGCGTCGAGTTCACGCCGCCGGATCACGCCCATGTTCTCCCAGTACGACCAGGCCTTCTCGACGTCTTTCGCCTTCATGTCGAGCTGCGCCGCCATGTCTTTGATCGACATCGAAAGCCCGTGCTCCGCGTTCATGTAGCCGTAGAGGAACACCTTCACGTAGTCCCCCGGCGCCGCGGGCATGTACTCGTTGATGAATATGTTTTCTATCTTCGTGTCGGAAAGATAGAAGTCTTTGCTTTTGCTTTTGATGAATTCCATCTCTTATCCTGTTTATTTGCCGTCCGCGTCCGGACTGTCGATGACGTCCGCGAATTTGGTGTAGCGCGACACCCACGTCAGGTCGAACGTCTTCGTCGGGCCGTTCCTGTGCTTCGCGATGTTCACTTCGCAGATGCCCGGCTTCTCCGAATCCTTCGGGTGATAGTAATCGTCCCGGTAAAGGAAGATGATGATGTCCGCGTCCTGCTCGATGGACCCCGAATCACGGAGGTCCGCCGGCTGCGGCCGGTGGTTCTCTCTCTGGTCCGGCCGTTTGGAAAGCTGCGAGAGCAGGATGATCGGGCAGTTCAGCTCCCTCGCCATCAGCTTGAACATACGCGTGAGCTGGCTGACTTCCTGGACCACGTTTTCACTCTGCGTCACCATCAGCTGGAGGTAGTCCACGACGATGAGGTCGAGTCCCTGCCCCGCGAGCATACGGCGCGCCTTGTTCTTGATATCGTAAATGGACGGGTTCGGGGTGTCATCGATGTTGATGTTGAGCTTCCCGATCTCGTCCGACGCGACGATCAGGTCGCGCCATTTGTCGTTCGCGAGCGTTCCGCGGCTGATGTCCTGCATGTCGACGTTCGCCTTCATCGCGAGGAGCCGCTGCCCGAGCTGCTCTTTCGACATCTCCATGCTGAACATCAGGATGTTCGATCCCGCCTTCTGCGCGGCGTTGAGCGCGACGTTGAGCGCAAAAGCAGTCTTGCCCATGCCCGGCCGTGCCGCAAGCACGATCAGGTCGGATTTCTGGAGCCCGCCCGTCACGTCGTCCATCTTCTTGAAGCCGGTCGGAATGCCGGTCAGCTTGCCTTTGTCCTGGCTCCTCGCGGAGATCAGCTCGATGTCTTCGAGCATGATATCCTGGATCCTGGTGTAGTCGCGCTTCTGACCGGTCTGGGCGATGCTCAGGATGTCCTCCTCCGCGCTGTCCAGGATGTCCTTGGAGTGGCCTTCGTCGTTATAGCATTTGTCCCGGATGGTGTCGGCGGCTTTGATGAGATTTCGCATCGCAGCCTTCTCCGCGACGATCTTCGCGTAGTCCGCCGCGTTCGTCGTCGTCGGGATGTCGGTCGAGAGGTCCGCGATGTACGCGGTCCCGCCGGCTGATTCCAGCGTCTTCCGTTTCTTCATCTCGTTGGTCACCGTGATGATGTCCACCGCTTCATTGTTGTTGAACATGTCGCGCATGGCCTCAAAGATGTCGTGGTTGGCTTTGTTGTAAAAGTCTTCCGGTTTTACGATCTCCAGGATCTCCGACAGGGCGTCCTGGTCGAGCAGCGCTGCTCCGAGCGCCGATTTTTCCGCATCATCGCTGTGCGGCGGTATTCTTCCCGGCATCAGCAAGTCACCTCCACTGCGAGCGTGGCGGAGATCCCCGGATAGACCTTGATCTTCACGCGCTTCGTTCCCACTTCTTTGATCGGCTGATCGAGCACGATCTTTTTCTTATCGATATGGATGCCTTCCTGTTCTTCCAGGGCGTCGGCGATGTCCTTGCTCGTGATCGAGCCGAACAGACGCCCGCCTTCGCCGGACTTGGATTCGATCGTCACCTTCATCCGGTTGATCTTCTCGGCTTCCTTTTCCGCCGTTTCCTTCGCCTTCTTTTCCAGCGTGTGGACGTTGTTCTTTGTCGCCTCTTCTGCGTAGCCCTTCGGAAGGAGCATGTTCCTCGCGTAGCCGTCGCTCACCTTGACGACGTCGCCCGCTTTTCCAGTTCCTTTTACGTCTCTTTTCAGTATTACGATCATCTGCCCCTCCTACTTGATTTCCATTTATTTCCAGTTTCTGTTCTATCTGCTGTTTCCGCTTTCTGCGGTCAGTCCTGCTCGAGCTGTTCGAGCGCGAGCGCTTTTGCCTTCTGCACGATCTCTTCCGGCGGATCGTCCACCTGCGCGCCGGCCGTCGTGAGATGGCCGCCGCCGCCCATTTCCTCCATGATCACCTGCACGTTCACGTCCCCGAGGGACCTCGCGCTGATCAGCGTCGCGCCGTCCGCGTCCCGGCCCGCAACGAAGCTCGCCTTGACGCCGCGCACGTTCAGAAGCTCGTCCGCGACCTGCGAGTTCACGATCTGCGCTTCGGGATTCTCGCCCGCACAGACCGAGACCGCGATCCCTTCGTCCGAGATGTCCGAATCCGCGACCGCCTTCGACCGGATCTTGAAATCGTCGACGCTCGACTGGAAGAACCGTTTCACCTCCGCCGTATCGGCGCCGGCCCGCTTGAGCCAGGCCGCGGCCTCGAACGTCCTTCCGCCGGTCTTGACCGCGAACCGGTTGGTATCGACCGACATGCCGGCGAGCAGCCCTTCGGATTCGAGTTTGCTCACCGCCTTCTTGGCGCCGAGGTACTGCAGGATCTCGGTCACGAGCTCCGCCGTCGACGAAGCGTAGGACTCGATGTAGGAAAGCATCGGGCTCTGGATCCCGTCCGCCGCGCGCCTGTGGTGGTCGATCACCGCGATCCGCTCCGTCATGCCCAGGATGTCCGGGCATTCCGAATACGAAGGCCGGTGCGTATCGAGCAGCACGATCAGCGACTCCGGGGTCATCAGCTCTTTCGCCCGTTCGCCCGTGATAAATGTATAGCTTCCCGTTGCTTTTGCCTGTTTATAGATCGCCTGCAGCGAATCGTTCACGCTGTCCAGGACGATGCTCGCGTTGGTTCCGTAGATCTGGCAGACCCGCGCCATCCCGAGGGAGGAACCGAACGCGTCCATGTCTGCGTTCCGGTGCGCCATGATCAGCACGCGCTCCGACTGTTCGATCAGCCGCTTCAGCGCGTGGGCGACCACTCTGGACTTGCCCTTGTTTCCTTTTTCGACGCTCATCAGACGGCCGCCGAAATACTTGATCTTGTTGCCGTCCCGGATGACGGCCTGGTCGCCGCCTCTTCCGAGCGCGAGGTCCAGCGCGGCGTCCGCGTTGTTCCTCGTTTCGGCGATCGTCGCGCCGTTGATCCCGAGCCCGATCGAAAGGCTGACCGGGAAATCGGTCTGCGTCTCGATGTCGCGCGCGTCGTCCAGGATGGAGAACTTGCCGTCCGTCATCCCTTTGAGGTAGTTGTGCTGGAAGTACATGATGTACTGCCCCGCGCGCATCGTGACGATCGAACCCCGGATCTGCTGCGACCAGCCCCGGATGAGCTTGTCGATCTCGGACGAGATCGTCATCCGCATCTCCGGCTCCGTGTTGGTGATGAGGTCGTCGTAGTTGTCGATATTGATCCTTGCGACGCACATCCGCTCGTCGTCGTATTTTTTCTTCGTCTGGATATAGTCCGTGATCTCGTAGAAGAATACGAGGATGTTCCCGTCTTCATCGTCTTTCTCGCGGGAGCTCACGACCCGGAAATACCGGTCGTTCCGCTCGATCATCTTCGAATCCCGGCTGTCCGCCATCGCCTTCAGCTCATCCGTGGAGATGCCGGTCAGCCCGAAGAAATCGTAGCCGGTCAGCTCTCCGTAGATAAAGACCTCTTCGATGAGATCATTCGAACGCACCACCTTGCCGTTCCCGTTTACGATCAGGAGCGGCACGGGCATATACTTCGAAAGTTTGTCTTCAAACACCGTATCAACCATTCACAAAACTCCGTTTCACGTGAAACAACCGCTCTATTCCACTGATTCCAGCTGTTCTATGATTCTGTTCAGGTCGTCTCTGCTGTAATACGCGATCTCCACGGCGCCCTTTCTTCCGTCCGTGGTGATCGTGACTCTCGTCCCGTAGATCTCTTTCAGTTTCTCTTCGACCGCGATGATGTCCGGATCCTTCTTCGGCTTCCGCACCTTTCGCTTCGGGCCCTTGTCCTTCTGCACGAGTTTCTCGACTTCGCGGACCGAAAGGCCTTCCTTCACGATCTTTTCCGCGGTCTCTTTCTGGAGCGCCCGGCTCTTGATGCTGATCAGCGCCCGCGCGTGTCCCGTCGAGATCGCGCCGGAACTCACGAGTTCCCGGATCTCCGCCGGAAGCTTGAGCAGCCGGAGCGAGTTCGTGATGTACGGACGGCTCTTGCTGACGCTCTTCGAAACTTCTTCCTGCGTGAACCCGTACGCCTTGATCATCTCGTTCAGGCCTTCGGCTTCTTCGATCGGATCCAGATCCTCCCGCTGCATGTTCTCGATGATCGCGATGAGCGCGTTCTCTTCATCCGAGAAATCCCGGACGATGCACGGAACTTCTGCAAGGCCGGCTTTCCGCGCGGCTCTCCATCTCCGCTCGCCCGCGACGAGCTCGTACGCCTTGCCGCTCTTCCGGACGATGAGCGGCTGGATGACGCCGTGTTCCTGGATCGAAGCCGCGAGCTCGGCGATCTTGGCGTCGTCGAAGTTCTTTCTGGGCTGGCTTTTGTTCGGCTTGATGTCGTTGATGTCGATGTAGACGACTTCGTTCTCCGAAACGGCCGCCCCTTTTGCTTTCTTTTCCTTCTTCTCTTCTTCCTGTACCGAAGCCTCCTCCGATATCAGCGCGCTGATCCCCCTGCCGAGGACATTGTTCTTGACCGATCTCCCTGACATTATTTACTCCCTTCCCGTTTCAGGAATTCCTTTGCGAACGCTTTGTACGCTCTTGCTCCTTTTGATTTCGGATCGTATTCCGTGATGGCCATACCGAAACTCGGCGCCTCGGCCAGCCTGACGTTTCTCGGGATCACGGTCGAGAAGACCTTGCTCCCGAAGTATTTCTTCACTTCCTGCACCACCTGGACCGCGAGATTGGTCCTGCCGTCGAACATGCTCAGCACGACGCCTTCGACCTCGAGGTCCTTGTTCAGGCGCTTCTTTACGAGTTCGATCGTGCTGACCAGCTGGCTCACGCCCTCCAGCGCATAGAATTCGCACTGGATCGGGATCAGCACGCTGTCCACCGCGGTCAGCGAGTTGATCGTAAGCAGGCCGAGCGAAGGCGGGCAGTCGATAAAGATGTAATCATAGTCTTCCCTGACTTTGTCGATCGACTTCTTCAGCCGCGCTTCTCTTCCCTTGAGACCTACGAGTTCGATCTCCGCGCCCGCGAGGTCCACGTTCGCCGGGATCACGTCCAGGCCGTCCGTCGCGGTATGCAGGATCGCTTTCCTCGTGTCGTAGTTCTCCTGGATCAGCACTTCATATACGGTGTCGCTCAGTTCGTTCTTCGCGACGCCGATCCCGCTCGTGGTGTTCCCCTGCGGATCGATGTCTATGATCAGGACCTTTTTGCCGAGCCGTGCGAGGCTCGCGCCGAGGTTGATGTTCGTTGTCGTTTTCCCAACGCCGCCCTTCTGGTTGAAGATGGCTATTGCTTTACCCAAAATACAATTCCTCCCGGTTTTTCTTCTCCGAATACATATGTGATTTTACAACTTTTCACACCCGTTTTCCATAGCGATGTTTCACGTGAAACAATCGCCAGACGCGTTGGTATTACAACGGTTTACGGGACGGCGTTCCGGCTTTGCGGGGATACGCGCCGGGAGTGTTTTCTTGCTTTTTTGCCGCCGCGAAGAGGTGCCCCAGGTCCTTCACCCCACTATGTAGTAGATACGGTTCTCCCGCGCCCAATATCTTGAGAGCTCTCGCCGAATCCCGGATCTCTTCCGCCGCGTTTTCGCTCTTGTACGCGAGGAACGCGCCGCCGGGCTTTACGAACGGCACGCAGAGCTCCGCGAGCACGGGCATTTTCGCGACCGCCCGCGAGACCGCGAGGTCGAACTGTTCCCGGAGCGCGGGATCCCGTCCCGCCTCTTCCGCCCGCGCGTGGACGAAGGACACGTTGTCCGCCCCGATCTCCTTCGCGATCGCTTCGATCACCTTCAGCCGCTTAGCAAGCGAATCGAGCAGAACGAATTCCTTTTCCGGAGAGAGCACGGCAAGCACCATGCCGGGGAATCCCGCGCCGGTCCCTACGTCGATCACGTGTTTCGCCGACCGGTATTCCGGAAAGCCCGCGATCGCGGCGGAGTCCGCGAAATGCCCGCGGATGAATTCATCCGGCTCCGTGATCCGGGTCAGATTGATCTCTCCGTTCTTTTCCAGGATCCGCTCCATATAGATCCGGAGCTTCTCCGCCTGTTCTTCGTTCGCTTCCGCGCCGGCATCCGCAAGCGCTTTTCTGATGTCCTCCGTACCGCTCATGCCTTCTTCCCGGCCTCTCTTCTTATTTTTTCCAGATAGATGATGAGCACGTTGATGTCGGCCGGCGATACGCCGGAGATCCGGGACGCCTGCCCGACCGAGACCGGCCGGATCTCGTTCAGCTTCTGCCGCGCCTCGATCCGGAGTCCGTCGATCGACTCGTAGTCGATCTCTTCCGGCAGCTTCTTGCTCTCGAGCTTCTTGAATTTCTCCACCTGCGCGAGCTGCTTCCCGATGTAGCCCTCGTACTTCGTGTGGACTTCGACCTCCGCTTTTTCGTGGAGCGTGAGCGCCGGGCGGTCCGGGTCGATCTCGGCGAGGTCGTCGTAGGTGACTTCCGGCCGCTTCAGCAGATAGATGAGCGGGACCGGATTCTCGAGCGGCGCGCTGCCCCGCTTCTCCAGGAACGCGTTCGCTTCTTCCGGCGAAACGCTCGTTCCGCGGAGCCGCTTCAGCTCCTTCTCCACCGCCGCTTTCTTTTTCAGATATTTCTCATACCGTTCGTCCGTCACGAGCCCGAGCGCTCTCCCTTTCTCGGTGAGCCGGGAGTCGGCGTTGTCCTGCCGGAGCACCAGCCGGTACTCCGCGCGGCTCGTCATGATCCGGTACGGTTCGTTCGTTCCCTTGGTCACCAGATCGTCGATCAGAACGCCGATGTACGCTTCGCTCCGGTCGAGCACGAACGGTTCTTTTCCATTTATTTCCAGCGCCGCGTTGATCCCCGCCATGAGGCCCTGCGCGGCTGCTTCCTCATAACCGGAGCTGCCGTTGAACTGCCCGGCGCAGAAGAAGCCTCTGATCTTCTTGTATTCCAGGTTCAGGCCGAGCTCGATCGGATCGATGCAGTCGTACTCGATCGCGTACGCCGGCCGCGTGATGTAGATGTGCTCGAGGCCTTTGATCGTGTGGTAGAAATCGCGCTGCACGTCCTCCGGCATGGAGGAAGACATCCCCTGGATGTACATCTCGTTCGTCTCCGCGCCCTCCGGTTCGACGAACAGCTGGTGCCGCTTCCGGTCCGGGAACCGGTCCACCTTGGACTCGATGGACGGGCAATACCGCGGGCCGACCCCCACGATGTCGCCGCCAAACAGGGCGGAACGGGAGAAGTTCTCCCGGAGGATCCGGTGCGTCTCTTCGTTGGTATACGTCAGCCAGCACGGGATCTGCTCTTTCTCGAGCCGGTCGTTCATGAACGAGAACGGCACGATGTGCTCGTCCCCGGGCTGGATCTCCATTTTATCGTAATCGAACGTCTGCGCGAGCGCCCGCGCCGGCGTTCCCGTCTTGAATCTCCGAAGCGGGATCCCGATCTTCTTCAGGCTGCTCACGAGGTCGATCGAAGGCGACAGGCCGTTCGGCCCGCTCGGGAAATTGCTCTCGCCGATGAAGATCTTTCCGCCGAGGAACGTCCCCGTCGCGATCACGAGCGCCTTGCAGGAATAGTAGGCGTTCGTCCTGGTGACGACGCCCCGCACGCTGCCGTCTTCCACGTCGATGTCGACGACCTCCTGCTGTTTGATGTCGAGCCCTTCCTGCCGCTCGAGCGTTTTTTTCATCTCGACGTGATACTGCTTCTTGTCCGCCTGCGCGCGCAAAGAGTGCACGGCCGGGCCTTTCGACGTATTGAGCATCCTGCTCTGGAGGAACGTCTTGTCAATGTTGATCCCCATCTCGCCGCCGAGGGCGTCGATCTCGCGCACGAGATGGCCCTTTCCGGTCCCGCCGATCGCCGGGTTGCACGGCATCATCGCGATCGCTTCCAGGTTGATGGAAAACATGATCGTCCGGCATCCGAGCCTGGCCGCGGCGAGCGCGGCTTCGCACCCCGCGTGCCCCGCGCCGATCACGCAGATGTCGTAATCGCCCATTTTGATGTATTTGCTTCTCTCTTTTTCGTCCATCGTTTCCTTACTTCTTTCTGTTTCCGCCGCTTCTCAAAGGCGTGCCGCCCGGCGTTTATTTCCCGAGGCAGAAGCGCGAGAACACTTCGTCCAGGATCTCGCCGCTCGCCGTTTCCCCGATGATCTCGCCGAGGCTCTGGTGCGCCTGGTTCACGTCGATCTCGATGATCTCGACCGGCTCTTTTTCTTCGACGAGCGAAAGCGCGTCGTTCACCGATCCGAGCGCGTCGCGCAAAAGCTTTTCGTGCCGCGCGTTCGTCACGGTCGCGCTCTCTCCCTGCGAAACGGCGCCTTCCAGGACCATGTCCCGGACCGCCTGTTCGAGCGCGCCGGTCGGATCGCCGCCCTTGAGGCTCGTCCGGAGGATCCGGAGCGGCTCTCCCGCGAGCGCCGACGCCTCTTCTTCGGTGACCTGCTCTTTCAGATCGCTTTTGTTGAGGATCACAATCGTCTTCTTCGGATCCAGGTGCTTCGCGATCATCCGGTCTTCGTCCCGGAGCTTCTCCGAGCCGTCGAGCATGAAGAGCACGAGGTCTGCCTTGTTGAAGGAATCCTTGCTCCGCTCGATCCCGACCCGTTCGATCTCGTTGTCCGCGTCGCGGATCCCCGCGGTGTCGGTGATCCTGACGGGGACGCCGTCGAGGTCCATCGTCTCCTCGATCGTGTCCCGGGTCGTTCCCGGGATGTCGGTCACGATCGCCCGCGACTCCCGGAGAAGCGCGTTCATGAGGGAGGACTTGCCGACGTTCGGCCGTCCGATGATCGCGATCGCGATCCCCTCCCGGAGCATCTTCCCCGTCCGGAACGACGCGAGCAGTTTTTCGATGTCCTGCCGGACGCCGGTCAGGCCCTGTTCCAGTTTCTCGTACGTAATGATCTCGATGTCCTCGTCCGGATAATCGATGTTCACCGTGAGCTCCACGAGAAGATCCATGAGCTTTGCCCGGAGCGCTTTGATCTCGCCCGAAAGCCTTCCCTCGAGCTGCCCGACCGCGACGTCGAAGCTCTTGTCCGCCTTCGCCTTCACGACGTCCATCACGGCTTCCGCCTGCGAGAGGTCGATCCTGCCGTTCAGGAACGCGCGCTTGGTGAACTCGCCGCGTTCCGCGGGCCTCGCGCCCTTGGAATAGACGAGCGAAAGCGTCTTCCGGAGGGGTACGATCCCGCCGTGGCAGTCGATCTCTGCGACGTCTTCCCCCGTATAGGTGTGCGGCGCTTTCATGAGAACGGCGAGGACTTCGTCGATGACGTTCCCGTCGTCGTCCACGACATGGCCGTACCGGAGTTTCCTGGGGCCCGCTTCCTGTTCGCCGCCGAACGGCCGGAACACCAGGTCCAGGATCTCTTCCGCTTTTTCTCCGCTGATTCTGACGATCCCGATGCCGCCCTCTCCGGGGGGCGTCGCGATCGCAGCGATCGTATCTTCCATTTTCTTTTCTCTTTCCTGTTTTTTCAAACAAAATCCCATAATATTCTACCGCAAATCGGGTCCTTTTTGTATAAAAAAAGAGCTCCCGTTTCCGGGAACTCTTCGGTCGCCTTTATCTTCGCTCTAACGCTTCGGCTCGATCACGACGCGGCGGTACGGATCCTGTCCTTCGCTTCTCGTCGTCACCTTGTTGTCCGCCTGAAGCGTCGCGTGGATGACCTTTCTCTCATACGGGTTCATCGGGTCGAGCTTCATGCTCCGGTGCGCCTTGACGGCTTTTCTCGCCATCTTGTTCGCGAGCTGTTCGAGCGTCTTCTCGCGCCTGGACCGGTAGTCCTCGGCGTCGATCACGACTTTGATGTACTTCTCGTGCTCTTTGTTCACGACGAGGCTCGTGAGGTACTGGATCGCGTCGAGCGTCTGCCCGCGCCGTCCGATGATCGTTCCGCAGTCCGGGCCGGAAAGCTCGATGTAAACGTCTTCATCGTCCGCCTTCGCTTTCGCTTCGAGGTTCAGTCCCATGTCGCTGATCACGTCTTTCAGGAACGTGAGCGCCGCGTGGTCTTCGCAGTCCGGAAGCTCTTTCATCTTCTTATGGAAGTCGAGCTCGTCCATGACCGGATCCGGCGTCAGTTCTTCGTCGGCGTCGATCAGCTCGGAGAGCGGCTTCTTGTTCGTGTTCTTCTTCCAGCGTCTCTCTTTCTTCGGTTCTTCCTGCTCTTCCTCCGCAGGCGCGGCCGGTGTTTCCTCCGCCTTTTCTTCTTTCTCTGCTCCCTTTCTGGTGACTCTCACCTTGGCGAGCTCGTGCCCCACGATCCCGAGGAAGCCTCTCGACGGCTCTTCGAGCACTTCGACTTCGACTTCGTCTCTCGTGAGGTGCATTTCCTTCAGTGCAAGGTCGACCGCCTCATCGACGCTGTCTCCCCATTTTTCTGTTACGTCCATATTCTTATCTAACTCCTTCGCCTGCTCTTACGGGCTTTTTCTTCTTCTTCGGCTTCTTTCCCTCGTTCTTTCTGAGCTGGTTGAACCGGAGCGTGAAGAAGATCTGTAAGAACTGGCTTACAAACCAGTATAGCGCCAGTCCCGCAGGGTATGATCTTGCAAGCCACATGATCATGAGCGGGAATACGTATTTCATCATGACCGTCATCGCGCCGCCCATCGAACTCTGCTGATTCTGAGACGACAGGTAGAACGAGACGAACGTCGCGATACCCGCCAGGATCGGCAGGATCCAGGGATCCGGCTGCGCCAGGTCTTCGATCCAGAGGAAGCTCTCGTGTACGGCGAATACCATGTCTTCGGAATTCATGTACAGGATCGGGTTCCTCAGGAGGGCGAAGAGTCCCATGATGATGATCATCTGCACGATCATCGGGAGGCAGCCTGCCGTCGGGCTCACGTTCTCCTTTTTGTACAGCTCCTGAAGCTTTTGATTCATGAGCGCTCTATCGTTCTGGTACTTGGTCTGGATGTCCTTCACCTGGGCCTGTATCTTCTGCATCCCCATGGTGGACATCATCTGCTGTTTGTACGATGGATAGAGAAGGATCTTGATGAGCGTCGTCAGCACGATCAGCGATATCGCGTAATTGCCAATGAAAGAATACAGTGTCTGGAGCAATATACCCAGTGGCTGTGCCAATACTGCAAAAAAAGCATTCATTGATTACAATCCTCCAATAGTGAATGGCCCCTTTCAGGGTACGGGGTCGTATCCGCCCGGATGCCCCGGATGGCATCGTAAGATCCGTTTGACGCCGAGATACGTTCCCTTGATCGGCCCGTATTTCTCCAGCGCCTGGATGAAATACACCGAGCACGTCGGGTCGTATCTGCACGTGGGCGGAAAGAGCGGTGAAATGAAGATCTGATAGGCTCTGATCAGAAGGATCATGAGTTTCTTTATCGGCCATCCCAGATATTTCATCTGACCACCCCGGTCTTTCTGAGCGCGGGCGCGAGGACTTTCATGACGTCCCCCGTCTTGGCATCGCCGATGCTCTTCCGCGCTACTATCACCAGATCAAAACCTGTCTTCAGGTCGAGATCCGGCGCGGTAAGCCGGTACGCTTCTTTCATGACGCGCCTTGCCCTGTTGCGCTGCACGCTGTTACCGACTTTTTTGCTTGCCAAAAAAGAGATCCTGTTCGTTCCGAGTCCGTTCTTTCTGTATAGGACCACCAGATACTTCGTGGCTTTTGACTGTCCGCTTTTGTAGACTTTATCAAAATCTTTTTTGGTGTGTAGTACGTTTCTGACTTTCATTCCTATGCGGTCAGTTTCTTGCGGCCTTTGGCCTTTCTTCTCTTGAGCACGTTCCTGCCGTTCTTCGTGGACATTCTCTTGCGGAATCCGTGTTCCTTCAGGCGCTGCCTTTTCTTCGGCTGGTATGTCTGTTTCATAAAATTCCCTCCTTACTTATACATATTTTCGCATACTCTGAATTACATGTATGCACGCATTCAATTATTATACTTTATCAAAGCCTTGAGTGTCAACAGAAATGCGCCTTTTGAATAATTATCCATATCAGGCCGCGAGCATCGCTTTTTTTCGTTCCGGGTATTCTTTTTCTATCCATTTTATCATCACGCTTTTGTCGATAAGCTGATGATAAAGGAGAAAACGCCGCCTTTGATCGTTGTAATTACAGGGTTTTGATTGTTCATTATAGTTATGAACATACTGTTCATAATATGGAAGCCGCTATTTTTGAACATTTGCCCCTTGCTTGTGGATAACTCTTTGTGTAGAATGATTTATGTTACTTGGGAGATTGTTATGGAAGATACCGAAAAGGTCAAGAACCGATTTTTGAAGATCATGAAGGAGAAGACCACGCCGATGAGTTACGACACGTGGTTCCTTCCTATTAATATACACCGGATCGACAGCAGCGCGAAGGTCGTCTATCTGGAAGCGGAAAACGACTTCGCCTCCAACATCCTGGACGGCAGGTACCGCAAACTCATCGACGAAGCGTTCACGTCGATCTTCAAAGAGAGTTACCGCGTCATCATCAAGACGCCCTCTTATTACGTGCAGGAAGAAAAAGAAAAAGAGCAGGACGACGTCGACAGCGGCATCCTCGGAAGGAGCACGCCGGGCGTGCCGGACGAGGGATTCGTCAAACAGCACATCCCGCATCCGGAATTCAATTTCGACAACTTCATCGTCGGCGACGGCAACCGGTACGCGCACGCAGCCGCGCTCGCGGTCGCAAAATCGCCGTCCCAGGCTTACAACCCGCTCTTCATCTACGGCGGGTCCGGCCTCGGGAAGACCCATCTGATGCACGCGATCGCGATCTATCTCGCCGAGCATTCGCCGGAGCTCAACGTTCTCTACGTTTCCTCCGAGATGTTCACGAACGAACTCATCAAAGCGATCGGAAAAAACAAGCAGAGAGAATTCAAAAACAAATACAGAAAAGTCGACGTTCTTCTGATCGACGACATCCAGTTCCTGGAAAAGAAAGAAGCGATCCAGGAAGAGTTTTTCCATACCTTCAACGATCTGTACGATTTCAACAAACAGATCGTGATCGCGGGGGACCGCCCGCCGAACGAGCTCACCGATCTTTCTGAACGGCTGCGCTCCCGGTTCTCCTGGAACATGATCGCGGGCGTTTCTCCATCCGATTATGAAACGCGGGTCGCGATCCTCGTCAAGAAAGCCGAGAACTTCGGCATGGAGATGGACAAAGACCTGTACGACGTGATCTGCATGATCGCGGAAAAGATCACGGACAACATCCGCGACCTGGAAGGCGCGCTGAAGCGGATCAATTCGTTCTCCAAAATGTTCGGCGAACACATCGACATCGATTTCGCGAAGAACATCCTCGTCGAGATCATGAAAAACAACAAGAGCAACATCACGCCGGACAAGATCAAAACGACGGTCTGCAAGAACTTCAACCTCAAGATCTCGGAGATCGATTCCAAAAAGAGGACGAACAAAGTCGCTTATCCGCGGCAGATCGCGATGTATCTCTGCCGGACGATGACGGATTATTCATTCACGCAGATCGGGAACTTCTTCGGCGGCAGGCATTACACGACCGTCATGCACGCCTGCGACGTCATCCAGAAAGACATCGGCATGGATGAAGAAAAACGCAGTCTCATCACGAGAATAAAGGATGAAATAAAAGCCTGAGGTTGTGGAACAGAGCGGCTTCTTGTTGTAAAATAGAAGCAGCGATGTGGACGAATGTTCATAAACCCTGGAGTTATCAAAAGCAAATCGACAGGGCGTGTTTAAAACAAACCGCTGAAACAAGGCGTGCTCTCCGGTTTTCCACAGTATCCACAGGACCTACTACTACAACTACTGCCTAAAGAGAATAATAAAAACAAAAGCGCGCGAACGGAGGAAAAAATGAAATTCATCTGCGAACAGAAAAATCTTCTGAAAGTACTGAACGTCGTATCCAAAGCCGTATCGAACCGGACGACGATCCCGGTCCTCAAGGGGATCATGATCAAAGCGGAAGAAGGAAAGATCACGCTTTCCGCATCCGACCTCGACATCTCCATCCAGGATTCCTGCGAAGCGGAGATCCTCGAAGAAGGTTCGATCATCGTGATGGCGAGGCTCTTCTCCGACATGGTCAGAAAACTTCCCGGAGAAGAAGTACAGATCGAAACAGATGACAACAACAACTTCTATATCAACAGCAGCAATTTCTCGTCCAACATCATCGGACTTCCGGTGGACGAATTCCCGATCATCAATTCACTGACGGAAGACAGCGAATTCATCGAATTCGACAAAGACGTCTTCAGCGAGATGGTCAGAAAGACTTCGTTCGCGGCGAGCATCGACGAAGCGAGAGGGATCATCACCGGCGTTCTGATCGAGCTTTCCCAGGAAGAACTCCAGATGGTCGCGATCGACGGCTTCCGGATGGCGATCAACCGGAGAACGATGTACAACGAGAAACCCTACCGGTTCGTCATTTCCGCGCGGATCCTGAACGAACTTTCCAAGATCATCGACGAGCAGGAAGACGAAACGAAGCTGAAGCTTTATCTCAATGAAAAGAAAGCGATCTTCCGGATCGGAACGATCCAGGCGGAGCTGAAGATCCTCGAAGGAAAATACATCGACTACAAGGGGATCCTTCCGAAGGAAAACAAGATCTCGCTGACGATCGACAGAGTGCTCCTTCTCGAGAGTCTGGAGCGTGCGTCGCTCCTCACGAAGGCCGGAAAGAACAACCTGATCAAAATGAACATCATGAAAGATGTCGTGGAGATCACGTCGGATTCCGAAGAAGGGGAGACCAAGGACGACATCATCATCGAAAAGACGGGTGACGATCTCGTCATCGGATTCAACGCGCACTATCTCCTGGACGTGCTCAAGGCGATCACCGACGAGAAGATCAAGCTTCTGATGAACACGGGTATCAATCCGTGCCTCGTAGAGCCGGTGGAAGGGGATGACTATCAGTACCTCATCCTTCCTGTAAGGATCAACTAATGTACATCGAAAAACTGACGCTTAAAAATTTCAGAAACTACGAAAACCTGGAGCTCGACTTCGACAGCCGCGTCAATCTCGTGACCGGACGGAACGCCCAGGGAAAAACGAATCTCATTGAATCTCTCTATCTTTCCTCGATAGGGAGATCTTTTCGTACGCCGCGTGACGCGGAAATGATCCGGTTCGGCGAAGAAAACGCCTACGTCAAAGTCAAGGCGCAGAAAGAACTGACGGCGACGACGGTCGAGATCATGCTGGGGAGCGATTCCAAGAAAGCCGTCAAAAAAGATGGGTCGTCCATCCGGAGCATCTCGAAGCTCCTGGACAACATCATCATCGTCATCTTCTCGCCGGAAGACCTGAAGATCGTAAAGGAAGAACCGGAAAAGAGAAGAAAATTCATCGACCGCGAGCTTTCGCAGATCAAACCTTCTTATTTCGAATCGATCTCCAAATACAAAAAGGCTTTGCTCGAACGGAACCGCTATCTGAAAGAAGAAACGCCCGATCCCGCGATGCTCGACATGTGGGACGACGTGCTCGTCAAATACGGCGCGGACATCATGCAGAAACGGAACGGATTTCTCGAAGAACTCAGCAGCATCAGCAGCGAGATCCATCAGAAGATCACGAACGGAAAAGAGAACCTGGCGCTGCAGTACGAGCCCAACGTCGAAGTTGCGGCTTCCGCGGAAGAACAGGAAGCAAAGATCCGGAAAGCGCTTCAAAACGCGCGGGAACGGGACGTCCGGTTCCGCTCGACGTCCAGAGGGCCGCACAAAGACGATTTTTCATTTTTGATCGACGGCGTCAACGTCCGGAATTACGGATCGCAGGGGCAGCAGCGGACGTCCGCGCTCTCCCTGAAGCTTGCGGAGCTCGAACTCATCAAGCGGGAAGCGGGCGAAAACGCGATCTTGCTGCTCGACGACGTGATGAGCGAACTCGACGAAGAACGCCGCGAATATCTCATCCGCGCCTTTTCCGAGAACCAGATCTTCATCACCTGCACGGACATCGACGAGAGCCTGATGCGGGCGTATCCGGAGGCAAAGATCATCCGGGTCGAAAACGGCCGGATTTCTTAGGGGATATCCCATACCGTTTCTTTGGTATTATTAGGCGGTAAATTTCGGATTTTACAAACTTTTATCATATAAGTAAATAAAAACGTTATAAACCCCGATTTTGCTTGTTAAAATGCTTGTTTTATGATATAATTTTCCATGGGTAAAGGGATATTGGATGTCCCATGCCCGTGGGACATTTTTTTATGGAAAACAGACGATGTCTGAAACAAAAGGTGGGTTAAAAGAATTGAGCAAAAAAGAGAAGAAACAGGAGTATACCGCGGAGCAGATCCAGGTCCTGGAAGGGCTCGAAGCCGTCAGAAAACGGCCCGGCATGTACATCGGGACGACCGGCTCCGGCGGACTCCATCATCTTGTCAACGAGATCGTGGACAACAGTATCGACGAAGCGCTTGCGGGATACTGCAAACACATCGTCGTGACCGTCCGGGAAGACAATTCCATCAAAGTCGAAGACGACGGCCGCGGCATGCCGGTCGACAAAGAGAAGAAGACCAAAAAGCCGGCGGTGGAGGTCATCCACACCGTGCTGCACGCAGGCGGTAAATTCGGCGGCGGGGGATACAAGGTTTCCGGCGGGCTCCACGGCGTCGGCGCATCCGTCGTCAACGCCGTATCGTCCAAAATGATCGTCGAGACGAGACGGGACGGAAAAGCGTACCAGATCGTTTTTGAGAGAGGAAAGACGGTGGAACCGCTCCACGTCGTGGGAGACGCCAAGAAGACAGGTTCCACGACGGAATTCTGGCCGGATCCCGAAATGTTCGAGACGCTGGAATACGATCACGCCACGCTGAAGCACCGGCTCCGCGAAATGGCGTTCCTGACGAACGGCATCCACATCACGCTGATCGACGAACGGGAAGGCGAGAAGAAAAAGGAAGTCTTCCACTATGAGGGCGGCCTCAAGGAGTTCGTCAAACACCAGAACGAGAACAAGGACGCGATCCATCCCGACATCATCTACTACAAGGTGCCGGAAGACAAGATGGAAGTCGAGGTCGCGATGCAGTACACCGACCGCTACAGCGAGCTCATCCTTTCCTACGCCAACAACGTGCACACCACCGAAGGCGGCATGCACGAAGTCGGATTCAAGTCGGCGCTGACCAGAGTCTTCAATGATTACGGAAAGAAAGCGAACTTTCTGAAGGAGGGCGATTCCCTCTCGGGCGACGACGTCCGGGAAGGGCTGACCGCGATCGTTTCCGTCAAACTCGAGGATCCGCAGTTCGAGAGCCAGACGAAGATCAAGCTCGGAAACCCCGAGATCCGGAGATTCGTGGACAGCGTGACGAGCGAATACCTGATGGCCTTCCTCGAAGAGAATCCGAAGCAGGCCAAGATCATCATGGAAAAGTGCATCCAGGCGTCGCGCGCCAGGGAAGCCGCGAGAAAGGCGAGGGACCTGACGAGAAGAAAGAACGCGCTGGACAGCCTTTCGCTCCCCGGAAAACTTGCGGACTGCTCTGAGAAGAACCCGGAGCTTTCCGAGATCTTCCTCGTTGAGGGAGATTCCGCCGGCGGAAGCGCCAAGCAGGGAAGAGACCGGACACGCCAGGCGGTGCTTCCTTTGAGAGGAAAGATCCTGAACGTCGAGAAAGCGCGCCAGGAC
>Ga0256405_10004895_pt1 | contig 24179 bp, 26 predicted proteins | sample RumenRJG_02DNA_FD_189096 | JGI IMG/M metagenome (GOLD analysis project Ga0256405, IMG submission 189096) | Bovine rumen microbial communities from Lethbridge, Alberta, Canada - RJG_02 | ecosystem: Host-associated > Mammals > Digestive system > Stomach > Rumen | place: Canada: Alberta... | reverse complement strand
CTCCAGGGTCACCGCAAAGCGGCGGCCATCATCCCCGGCAGCATAATCATCCACGTATCTTCCATCAATGAAATTCATGACCCCGCGTGCTTCCGGATAGGGAGCTGATTTATTACACCTGAAGTTTCTCTGACTACATGAGATGTTTTGCAATCTCTTCCGACACGATTGTCCGTATTTTCTGAAGGTCCATTGCTGAAAGCGTCGGGATTAACTGGATATCCTTCTGGATTAGTGTCTGGTCTCTTACCGCACCCGCAAAGAAATCCGCGATGGATGGGTACTGGCTCTTATCCCGCTCCTTCATCTTTTCATACATGGCCCTCTGGGATGGCTGGCCAAGGTCGACCCGGAACTTCACCCATTTAATCTTTTCATCTGACATTTTCTTAAGCATTTTTCCTTTATATCGAATATCGACGATTGCAGAATTGAACTGTCGGATCTCTCGTGATGGGTTACCGTGATGATTTTGCAATCAGGATCCTCACATGGATTTTGTCATCGAGAACTGGGATTTTATCATGGAGCTAGTCAGTTTTGTCATGGGGCCATTGATTTTGTCATGAAAGCAGTTCAGAACTGGAATTGAAAAATCCCTTGAATTCAGCTTCTTCTCTTCTTTCTTCCCTCAGGAAGGAGCAGAAAATATCATCACCATGACAAAAATGACAAAATGAATTGTGTTTATCTAAGGAGCGTGGAACAGAAAGTATAAATTCAGATGAACGCCTGCAAAAATATCATTTTTGTCATAACTGTCATTCCACATTGATTCATTCTCCGTCTGCGGTTTCCTCTGCCTGCGACCATAATCTCTCGGCAGCATTGCCGTCCAGCGGAAGACTGGTCCCTGTCGGATTACTGTCCAGATTCTCGTTGTAGATAGCCGTCAGCTTCTCTGCGATTCTTGCCGCTTTTTTGTAGTAGCCCGCTTTGCCAAGACAGGCTTTTTCCATGCCATCTGCAGCCGGCATCCCTGAAATGAGATATACCGTGACGAATTCATTGTCGTCAGAATCGAGACGGTGAATGGACAGCCGGATCCTGGCAAGCTGCTTCCGGGTCTTGAGAAGCCGGATCTCTTCAGACATCAGGTCCTCAGCAGCCTCCTTCTGAAGACGCTTTGCCTGCTCCAGTGTCCGGAAAAGCTCGTCGTGCTCAATGTTGCCCGAAGTCTGAACCTTCTCCTGCAATGCCGGGGATCTCACGGAGGCGGCAAAGATCGCCTCCTCCTCAGAGATCAGCTGTTGTGTTTCACGGTATTCCTGAACGCTTTCCCGGATCTTCTTCAGGGCTCTTGTCGTATTTCTCTCCATCAGGGAAAAATCGCGCAGGATGACGAGCATCTTTTTGGGAGAGATCTTTTCCAGCTTCAGGTTCCCGTCTTCACTCATCATGGCTGTGCCCCGTATTTCTCTGAATGGTCTTTTCCCCGCTGCGCTGCATCATTACCCTGGTTTCTTCCGCCCGTTTCTTCCTCATCTGCTCCCGGTACAGCTTCTCGATGGCCATTCCTGCGGTCGGATCTGAATACCCCTCATCATTCATATATGCATCGCTGTAATAAGACCTTGCTCTGTTGCCTTTCATGACAATCTCCCTTCTGCCTTCCTGAAGCCTCCAGGGGCGGTCTGTCACAGGCTTTCAGATGAATGTCATGAAAAAAGCGCAGGGCTATTCCATCACGGCACTTTACTCAGAGAAACCTTCCGTTATGGAAGATTTCCTGATCTGAAAATGCTTATGACAGAACCTTGACCCTTGCGCTTTACATGTCAGGCTGTGTTCTGGTTTGTTTGTATCTCTGATGCGTAGATCATAAGGCAGTCTTTCAGAATGCAGAAGGAAACGGCATTGCACCTCTGATTCTTTCTTTCAGACCGTTCTTCATTCCTGAAAGCTCCATAACGAGGCGATTTCTGCCGGAAACGAGGCCTGTTTTATCTATGTTGCATAAATCAGGAGGAGTAAATTGTGCAGAACAGACAGGCAATGCCGTTGCGCCATAGGTTAAAAAACATTTATGTTTCTTTTGTGAAGATTAGCACTCACTTGTTGACAGTGCTAACAATTCGAACTATAACGTAGTCAGAACGAAGGAGATGAAAGAAAGGACCTGAAGGAATTCGGGAAATGGATTCTGAAGATCCGGACCGTTTCTCTTCCGTCTGGCAATCTGAATTGTAACTGGAACCCGCAATCGGAAATGTTCACGAGTACAACGGTTACATAAGTTTGATCCCAAAGAAGGATATATGCGAAAGGAGAAATGACTTATGTTTATGCCGACTGTTATGAATGATAATCTTTTTGATGACTGGTTTGACGATGATTTCTATATGCCAGCATTTCCGGATATGAACTGGATGGATAAGAAGCTCTACGGCAGCAAGGCTGCGCATGAGATGAAGACCGATGTAAAGGAAACCGACAAGGCCTACGCAGTCGCTGTTGATCTTCCGGGTGTAAAGAAAGACGACGTTACTGTTGAGCTGAAGGATGGCTACCTGACCATCACGGCAAAGAAGAATGCCGGCAACGACAAGAAGGATAAGGAAGGCAAGTATATCCGCCGTGAGCGCTACTCAGGAGAAATGAGCCGCAGTTTCTATGTCGGTAACGACATGAAAGAAGACGACATTCATGCATCCTTTGAAGACAGTATCCTCACTCTTCAGCTTCCTAAGATGGAGGAGAAAAAGCAGATTGAGGATCAGAAGCATCTGGTCAAGATCGCTTAACGATATGGCACTTCCTGCCATGCTCAGACGCCTGGCAGTTGAAACTTGGTACTGACATAAGAGGAGGCCCTGGGAATATTTCCCAAGGCCTCTGTTTTTATTACTTTGTATTTGGCATGGACAGCGGCTGGATTCCCTTCTTCTTAAGGTACTCATTGACTTCACAAACGGAATAGTCAACGGTCATGTAGTCAATGATGAATGAGTAAGCTTCGTAAGGCTGACCTTCGGAGGCATCGAATGTGATGTGCGCTGCTTTCAGAAGATTCCGGGATGTCTGCGGTGAAAGCCCCATTGCCACACAGATCGAAAGGACATACGGCAGGGTCGGAGTGACTTTCCCATTCCGGTAATTGGTGATCGTCTTGTCACTGATCCCGGTGTCCTCCACCAACTCAGAAATTGTGATGCCGAACAGCTCCATCAGTCCCGTAAAGGTGTCTGCAAAACCTATTGTATGTTCGGAAACAGTCTGGTGATAGGCCTGGTCCAGCTTCATGAGTCCGTCGATGTTCTGGTGCTCGTCCATGCACACGTCATCTGGGTGAGCCTCGTGGTCGCGGTGGAAGGAAGCAGGGTCATAATCATAATGTTTTCCGCTGTGAACGGGCGTAAAGCCGATGCAGTATTTTGCGATGTTCATCTGGGCGGTACTGGTCAAGCGGTACTTCCCGTTCTCCAGCCTCACACTTTCCGGACAGAAGTGGACCAGGTATCCGCCGACATAGACGTACTCGTCTGTTTCTGCCAGCTGCCGGAGCTTTGGATTCCTCTGATATTCCCGCTCCAGCTGCTCCAGGGTCACTGCATAACGCCGGCGGTCTTTTTCCTCCGCCGCATAGTCGTCCACATACCTTCCGTCAATATAGTTCATGATCCCGCGTGCTTCCGGATACCCCAGTTCCACCATCCTGTATTTCGCTGTGTCATAGGATACATTGAAAGACTGCGACAGTTCATGGATGGTGCGGTTCATCGCGTCCGTTTGTCCAAGGGCCTGGTATTTTTCCATGCACTCCCGGATCCTTCGCCTCGTATATTCCTGAGGCATCCGAAGTCTTGCAGTGATCTGGGAAGCCTGTCTTTCCACCCGGTCAATCGGCGTTGTCTCCCCGTGAAAGACCTTTACCGGTCCGTCACTGGCAAGGAACTCAAGATCTTCGTGATGCAGCTGCTGGAAATAGAAGAAACATGCGTGTTCGATGTAGTGGACACACTCATGAATGATCGTGTCTTCCCGATTCCGTGTGACTGCTCTGCTTCTTCCCCGCAGTTCCATATCCAGAAGGATCGTTTTCGGCATGACGGGAATCACTTCCGGTCTTCCTTCTGCATCAAAGACTCTGACATTCTGCCTGTCAAAATACAGTCTTCCGTAATGATGGCCTGAATCACCAAGGTTGGCATAACACAGTTTCAGTCCGAGTCGCCGGGCCAGTTCTTCTCCCTGAAGCTTTCCAGGGTCCTTCACTGCTTCCGGAAAATAGTGTGCCAGGATCCGGTCCGCTTCGTCTTCCAGCTGGTCTTTCGGGATGACCGGACACAGTTCATCACTGAGCCTCCGCCCGGAGGGATTCTCTTCCCTCTGATAAACGCTTACTTCAGGACTGCACACACCGCCGGTAAGCAGGTCGAGGTATGTCCGTACCCGAAACCACTGACTGCTCCTGCCTGATGCATTTCCTTCCCTCCCGTAAAAAATGACATTACTGATGACGACCGTATCAACCTGTATGGTCGGATCGCCAGAGGCACACTCAGGTAACGGCATCTCCCTGCTTTTTACGGACCTGATCTCAGGTTTTTCCAGAAAAACCTGATCATATCCGGAAGCCGCAACCGGCGATCTCTGGATATCCATCCCTTCTGTCTCAACTGCATATCGGACCGCTCCGATGACCCAGTCACGGTATTCCGCGGTGAAATAGTCCTGAAAGTTTCCGATCCGGGCAGGTTCCCAGGCCGGATTCTGATATCGGTACAGGTTTCCGGTCCCCATCGGGTCTTCGAAAAACCCATACGGTGCCTGGTCGGCAAGTCTGTCGTAATCCTCTGCTGTAAATAGATTCATAGATTCATCACTCCCTGTGCAAAGCAGAAATGGATGAGTGTATCCATATCCGCTTATCGGCAGCATAAACGCACCAGAACTTATGCTGCTGCCGGTAACAACACATCCGCTGGTCCCGGTTCTGTCGGGACCAGTTTCCACTTCCTCTCCTGTCTGCTTTCTCTGTCTTCCCTTCTTTCAAAATTATTTTGTGATACTTATTGACACCGATTATGGAAGGTGCTACTCTTTTGTTACAGAAGATGTTATTAAAAATCATCTTCGAGAATGAGTATAGTCGAAATAGTGAAACATGTCAACCAACCATGTGACATTCAACGGCATTGAAAGGAAGGCAGAGATGTCATTTGCAGAGAATCTCAGAAGGCTGCGAAAGGAAAAAGGGCTGACGCAGGAACAGCTTGCCAGACAAATCGGCGTTGGGAAGCGGGCTGTCATCGGCTATGAGACAGAAGGCCGCTATCCAAGAAAGCATGACATCTACCAGAAGATCGCCGATGCACTGGACTGCACCACGAACGACCTTCTTACGGACAGCGACCAGTTTGTCGCAAAGGCCCAGGAAGAATACGGCACCCGCGGCAGGAAACAGGCGGAGGAGGCAGTCAATACCATCACCGGCCTCTTTGCCGGCGGCGAGCTTTCCGAAGAAGACCGGGATGCGGTCGCGAAGGCAATCCAGGACGCCTACTGGTATGCGAAGGAACGCAACCGCAAGTACACACCATTCAGATTCAGGGATGGCAACTGACCTTCAGGGGTACAAGAATGATTGATTCGCTGAATTTATATAAAAAGGCGGACCGTCTTGCCTGCCGCTTCGGGACCAGTGATCCGGAAGCGATTGCGGAATCTCTCGGGATCACGATCTTCGATAATCTGGACACGGATCTGCTTCTCGGCATGTATCTTTATAAATGGCGAAACAGGATGATCTTCCTGAATAAAGACCTGGAAGACCATGTGCGGAAGTGCGTGATTGCCCACGAGCTCGGCCATGATCAGCTTCACCGCGGCGATGCAAAGGACGGTGCGATGCAGGAATACTACTCCCTCTTTAAGATGACCAGCCGGATGGAATATGAAGCGAATGCCTTTGCCTCCCATCTGATCCTGGACACAAAAGAGACAGTCGACGACATCCGCCAGGGAGCTACGGTCGATGAGATCGCCCGGAAGGCAGGCGTGGACATCAACCTTGTGCTGATCAAGGCGACAGAGCTGAATAAACTCGGTTATGACCTGAGGACCCCGCTGGAAGCAGACGGCAGTTTTATGAAGAACCTGACACCTGATTGCGGGAAAAGTGGTCTGATGGGTTAATGGGTCTACCCTGAGGATGTGCTGAGGAGGTGAATTCCATGTCCGTCATATGGAACCCGTGGCACGGGTGCACAAAGATATCGTCCGGGTGCAGGCACTGCTACATGTACCGGAGAGATGCCGAGTTTGGCAAGGATTCTTCGATTGTCACGAAGACATCTTCTTTCAGAGCGCCTGTCATGAGAAACCGGAGAGGCGAGTATAGGATGCAGCCGGAGGACGGCCTGGTGTACACGTGCTTTACCTCCGACTTCTTTCATCCGGACGCGGATGAATGGCGCAGGGAAGCCTGGGCGATGATGAGAGAACGCTCAGACCTGACCTTCTATTTCATTACCAAGAGGCCGGAGCGTTTTTATACCTCCCTTCCGGAGGACTGGGGTCAGGGATGGGACAACATCCGGATCTGCTGTACCTGTGAAAACCAGTATGAGGCAGACAGAAGGCTGCCGCTCTTCCTGAGTCTTCCAGTCCGGCACAAGTCCGTCATCGTGGAACCAATGTTGGAGAATGTCAGCCTGTCCAGGTTCTTCCGGGACTATCCGGGACAGATCGAAGAAGTGACCTGTGGCGGAGAATCCGGTCCGGATGCCCGGCTCTGTGATTACGTATGGGTCATGCGCCTCATGCTCGAATGCGTACAGTATTCTGTCCCATTCCATTTCATGCAGACCGGGACGAACTTCCGGAAGGGAGGCCATCTTTATTTCATCAAGGACCACAGAGACCAGATCTCCCAGGCAGCAAAAGCAAGGATCGACTATCAGCCCATGGAGCCGGTGCAAACAGTAAAGTAATCTGAGAGCATCCTGTCAGTTCCATGTGGATACCCTATCATAAGACAGATTTCGTCCCTGTCTTATTTATTTGCGCCTTTGTGCAGAACATATGTTCGATTATGGAGGACGTCATGACAGAAGAAGGACAGCATACCTACATCTGTATTGATCTCAAGTCATTCTATGCTTCTGTGGAATGTGTGGAGCGTCACCTTGATCCGCTGAAAGCAAACCTTCTTGTCGCGGATGAGTCAAGGACAGACAAAACGATCTGCCTGGCGGTCTCCCCAGCCCTAAAAGCGGTCGGTGTCCCGGGGAGGCCCCGCCTTTTTGAGGCAAAGCAGGCAATCGGTATCGCGGAAAACACACTTGGACGAAAGATTGACTATATCATTGCTCCTCCAAGAATGGCGACCTACATCAAGTACTCCGCAAAGGTCTATTCCATGTACCTAAAGTTCTTTTCTGCGGAGGATATCCATGTCTATTCGGTCGACGAAGTGTTCATCGATATCACTCCCTATGCTTCCATCTATTCCTGCAGCGCCTATGATCTGGTCCGGATGGTGATAAAGGAGATCCTGAAGGAGACCGGCATCACCGCCACCGGAGGAATCGGGACCAACATGTATCTGGCCAAGATCGCCATGGACATTGTCGCGAAGCATAAGCCTGCCGATAAAGACGGAGTACGAATAGCAGAGCTCACGGAAGATTCCTACAAGGACCTGCTCTGGACCCATACCCCGATCACAGACTTCTGGCAGATTGCGCACGGCATCTCCGGAAGACTAGCCCGGTACGGGATCTACACGATGAAGGACATCGCTGAAGTATCGGTTGCCAACGAATCCCTGCTCTATCAGATCTTCGGGGTCAATGCGGAGCTTCTGATCGACCATGCATGGGGGATAGAGCCCTGCACCATGAAAGATATCAAACAGTACCATACCGGTTCCCACTCTATCTCCAACGGACAAGTGCTTCCCAGGGCTTATTCCTTTGAGGAAGCGCAGCTGGCGATCAAGGAACAGGCGGAACTCCTGTCCCTTCAGATGGTAAAAGAGAAGGTCACTGCAGACTCCATGACCATGTATGTCGGATACGAAGTCTGCAGTCCCGGCTACACCGGACAATACCGGATCGACTGTTATGGCAGGAAGGTTCCATCCTATTCTGGCGGAACAATCCGCTTCGGTACTTTCACGAATTATTCAAAGCAGATCATTCCTGCCGCAGTGTCCCTGTATCAGAGGATCGCGAAACCCGAGCTGAAAGTCCGGCGCATCTTCCTCACGGTCAATCATGTCCGAAGCGAGCGGGACATCTGCTTTCAGCTGGATCTGTTTTCCGACTACGGCGGCATGGAAAGGCAGAAACGGCTGGAGAAAGCCATCCTGACGATAAAAGCGAGGTACGGAGCCAACGCCATTCTTCGTGGGATCAGTCTGTGTAATGGGGCACGTACCATGGAAAGGAATACCCAGATCGGCGGCCATAAGGCATAACCGGCCGTCTCATCGGAAAGTGAGGTGATGCTTATGATTGATTCTGTTACACTTCGAAAAATGCACCGTCCTGTCCATAACGGAGACGACTTCTCCCGCATCCATCCAAAGATGAAGCGTGAAAACCGGGCAAAGATCTTTGCTCCCTTTGACGCACTCTCCGGCTTTGATGAAACGATGGATGCAGAGACTGTCTGTACCGTGCACCCGGCAGAGCTCTCTGAAGAGATGAAGCAGGAACTGGATGAGAAGCTGCAGAGCATTCTGGAAAGATACAAAAAGCTTCCGGCCAGGCGCTGTGACCGTATTTCAAAACTTCAGATCTCTGTCCTGTACTTTGAGATCGATTCGGAACAGACCATGCTCAAGAACGACGGGATCAGGGGAAATTACCGCTGGCTGAACGGAGATGTTCTGGACATCGATCCCGTCCACCGGACGATAGACCTGGGAGACCGGCATCTCGAGATGGACCTGATCTACGCGATTGAGTAGCTGTAGATTTGAAACATATGCGGGAAAGAACAAAAATTATTCCTGTGTATTATGATCTGCAGAATATCATCGAATACAATCATTCCTTCGAGCTGGCGGTTCCGAAAGATTCAATCAGATGATCATCCTCCGCATCATAGAAACTGATGATTCCCATGTTCGAGATTCTCTTGAATGCCTGATCCGCACAGGCTTTCAGATCATAAGAAGGCTTTCCGTCCGTCTTCACGTACACTCTCAGTTCATACGGCTCCTTATCTGACTGAATCTCAATCGATTCATAGAAGACACCATCGGGATAGGGAAGCGAGGAGGCAAGCTGAATGTCTTTCGAATTGTCTCCGATGTAGAATGTTCCGGATGCATCATCACCCTGTGAATCCTGATCTCCTTCAGTTTCTTCCGAGACTTCCTCCGGCCATACCTCTGTCCCGTAATCTTGATCAATCTGCGAATCGTCTGGACCATCAGTAGCAGAGAACACAGGGGTGATATCAGATATCTCTGCGTTTCCGCCGAGATCTTCGTAAACAAAAACAAGTACAAAATCTACAACCGGATTGGGCTCATCGGAGGACTCTCTGCACAAATAGCAGTAGTTGGTTCCGGCGACGACCTGAGAACCCAGATAAGCGATTACTTCGTAGCTGTTTCCGATTACTTCATAGCTGTTTTCAGCAAAGTCGTTCATTGCCTTCTCGTAAGCTTTTTTTGCGGCTGAATTTTCTTCGGCATCAATAGATGTGTCACCTGTATTCATCTCCCAGCCGCCGGCCAATGTGATAGACGTTGGACCGTCGGCACCTCCGATTATGAATCCGTCATTGCTTTCATCAGTTTCCGTTTCCTGAACGGCAGTGACTTCTTTCTTTTTTGAATCAGTGGAAACAGACGCTTTCTCCGAAGCGAATGCTAGTGTGGAGATCAGCATGGATCCGACAAGGACAGCAATGGACATTATGGTAGTAAACTTTTTTCTCATATCGGTATTATTCTTCCTTTCGGTTTGAGACGACTGCATCGTCTTTTCTATGATTCCATCCTATTCCAGTACCTGATTCCAGTAATGATGCTTTTATGTATGTTCTGTAAGAAACCTGTAACAGGATTCTGAAATGACATAAGCGGTACAGAATTCTGTGCCGCTTATTATGTCAGAGAGCGTTTGTCAGAATCTCTATTCCCCCAAAGTAAATATTGATAAAGTTTGGGGAATATCATTCGCAGATATTATGGAAGAACCCTTCAGATGTCGGGGTCCGATATCTTCCGGTCTGTTACTGAATCGGGACCACATAGAAATTATCTTCTGTGGGCTGTTTTCCGTCTTCCACCGGTGTCTTGTAAAAAAGAAGAGCATCCACCTGCTGTACGTCAATCACACGGTTCAGTCCGCGCCTCTGAATATAAGTATCACCAGTTTCTTCCATGTACCCGGCTCCGCCTCCGTCAACAATGTACGGAATAAGTGTCCCGTCTTTCAGACGTACTCCGGTCAGGGCCGGCGCGTCCTGCCACTGGGTATACACTTCAGTCTGTCCATTGCCGTCATCAAGATATTCCGTCATCTCAACCTGGCGCGGGAAGTTCATTTCCACATACAGGGAGACCGGAGAGATCTCGGCCTTGCTGACGGTCGCACCGGTATCGCCAAGTGAAGCATCGAGCTTTACTTCCTTCGAGCTGCTCGACCCCGGGAGCGTGAAGTCGAATGTCCATGTTCCTTCCACATCCGGTGTGAAGTTCCCGGTTCTGTCCACTGTTCCCAGATTCTTCAGTTCCACGTGGATCGGCTTCCCGATCAGCGCTCCCTTATCCATACCTGCTGAGACGGTCCGTACATACTGCAGGCTGCCATCTGCCTGCACATAGTGAGTGACCGCAGTGCCGTTCTCATCCGTTTCAAGCTCGCTTCCGTCAGCATAGACCAGAGAGCCGTCAGACGCAGAAACAATCCCATCGTAGAATCCTCCGCCGCCTGCGTATCCATCCTTTCCATCCACAGAGATGTTCGTCTCATCAATAAAGGGTTCAGCCCCATTCGGCAGCTGATAACCTGTCACATTGAACGAGAGGTAAGCAAAATAATTATCCACGATGCACTGGTCCACCGATACAGTGACTCCGGCATCGGTAACGGACTGCCCCACCGTCTGAGCGTAATTCTCTGTTGCCAGCTGGTCCTGCTGCTCCTGCGAGATCTGCATTCCTTCTTCCAGTCCGCGGTTCCAGCGCACCGCCGCATAAGCCGTTCCGCCAACCGCCAAAGCTGCAGCAAGTACAGCAGCAATCGTACTTCTTCTTGTGCTTTTCTTCATCGTCTTCGGATTCCTTTCTTCTGCGCTGTCTTTCTGCTCACAGAAACAGTCTTCATCCGCGGATTCCTTCTCACGCATCCTGATATATCTCAAAGCATCTTTTTTTTCGGATTCGAGCAGTTCGACCCGCGGAAGGTGATCGAGGTCTTCATCCTGCTCATGGAGATAATCAAATATATCCTTCATTTTCTTCCCTCCTCTTCAACAGATCCCTCAATCGCCTTTTCCCTCTTGAGACACGATTGTACAGTGCTGACTTTCCGATCTTCATCTCACTGCTGACCTCTTCGTAGCTCTTGTCATCCCAGAACAGTTTCAGGAAGATCTGCTGGTCTTCCGGCGGAAGATATTTCAGCAGATGCTGAAACTGTTCTTTCTCCTCCAGCTCATATACCGGGAGCTGTCCTGCTTCCCAGTTCGAAGTCTCCCAGATTTCATCCAGCGACAGATACTCGATCCGTTTCTGCTTTTTCAGATAATTCAGAATACAGTAGCGTGTGACTCCTGCCACCCAGGTCGTGAACGATGCCTTCGCTTCATCGTATCTGCCTGCGTTCTGCCATATGGCAAAGAATGTATCGTTCATGCACTCCATTCTTTCCTGGCGCGGCAAAGCGGACCTGGACAGGATCGACTTAACGATCCATCCGTCTTTGTCGATGAAGTATTCCAGCGCACGTTGATCCTTCTGCTTCAGCAAGTCTATATAGTTTTCATCTGTGACAATCAAACCGTGCCTCCTCTCGTCATAGTCAGAGTAAGCTGCGCAACCCGTCTGCTATCAGAAGATGAACTTCTGATATCTATATATTTCCGATTCTCCTCTCGTTTCTATCATAAAGCCCAAAAATATTTCCAGTCGAAAAAGGCGGTCCGTACCAGTCCCATCGTCTGATACAAACCGCGTTCATTTACAATTTGTTCTTTATCAGCATGTACAGGATGCCTCATCTGCTGAACTTCACTGTATACAGATAAGAGCAATCTGCATCCAACGCAATGCCCTCTGGAAATCCTTCAGCCGAAACTGCACAGATTCTGGTGGAAAACCATTCGTCTGGAGACTTCTCTTCACTTATATATGGATCACCCCTCTTTTCCCCGGAGAATCCCAAATATGATACCTGTTTCCACTGCCATCGCCAGTCCCATCATCCATGGCAGTCTCAGGACACCTGTCGGAAAGACAAACGACTGATACACCTGAAAGACAGGATAGGATGCCAGGAACTGAGCCGGGGTCAGTGCGCGCAGCCAGTCCGTCCACTTGAAGACTTTGTCCTCATAGTCGAAGTTTCCGATCGGCATGCCTGCCAGAATCGTCAGAGCCAGCTGAAGAGGCAGAGAAAAGCGCAGCGGCAGAAGGCTTGAGAAGAGGCAGACGCATAATGCAAAGCACAGGCTGCCCAGAAGACTGAAAAGACAGTTGGAAAGATAGTACTGCCCCCAGGTCATCGGATAAAGCGAAGGCTCTCCGTTATAGGTCAGAACCGTGCAGGAACTTCCCTCCAGCGTGAAGCCTGCTGCAGCAGCGATCAGCGCTGCTCCCTGAAATACCATCCATACGCAGACTGTTGCGAGAAAAGCCGTTTTCATTTTAGCCCGAAACAGTTTCTTTCTTCCGCCTGGTGTCGTCCGCGCAAGATCCCGCATATGGCTGGCCCGTTCAACGGAGAACAGATCCGCAAGGACGATGATCAGGGCGATCCCCAGAGTATAAGGAAGGTACTGCATGTCGCCCGTCAGTGCGTCCCAGCCCAGGGAATTTCCGACCGTGAGAGACATTCCCGCATAGTTCTTCTCCACGAGACGCCAGAAATCGGCTGTCTGCCGGTCACTGTAGCCCATGCTCTGCATATAGGTAATACCATCCCACTTCTTCCATAAACGATCCATATCCGCGTAATGCGCTTTCATATAGGAAACAGGATCTTCAGCCAGAGGAAGATAGACTTCGAAATCCTGTATCCAGTATTCGAACTCGGTCGACTGATAGGCTTCATCCTTCAGGATTCCAAAAGCGTGATCGATATTATAGGGGTCTGCCAGTGCTTCATCCGGTGTGTAGTCGAAGGTCATGCCTTCCGCTTCCTGATCTTTGAAGAACTGTCTGGTCTCCTCCTCTGTCATCCGGTTTTTGTCGACATAAGCCTTATAGCGCTCCGGCAGGTCTGCGATCCATTTCGCATCCACTTTTTCCGGTTTTCTGCTTTTGAGATAAGCCGCATATTCCTTGTCTTTTCTGAATGTTGCGATATCGATCCCGCTTAAAGTATCATACTTTCCGAAAAAGAGCAGAATGACATATAGGACAGTCAGAAGAAGGACCGCTGCGATCGGAACAGCTTTCCTCCGGAACAGTTTTTCAAATTCGTACTTCATTCAGTTCATGCTCCTGCACTTGCGCCCGTTCTGCTTTTCGCCCCAGAAAGCGAACGATAAATACGGACAATATGATAATGATCCCGGTTTCCGATACGGCAAGCATCCAATAAGGTATCTCCGCACTTCCAATCTGCAGAAGACACAGCCGGTCCAGAAGCGCCCGGCAGTTCATCAGGCAGGGAATCCACAGAGCCAGGGGTCCGATATCCAGAAAGTATCTTGCCAGGGCCGGGAGGACCAGGGCAAAGAACTCCAGTGCAAATATCTGCTGGACGCCCGCAGGTATATACGAAAGAAGAAAGAAAAGCAGCGCCGCTGCCTGGCTTGCAGCAAAGCCCATCAGCAGGACCGCAAGCAGAAACTGTCCCTCGCTCAGAGGATATGGACAGTAATTTTTGTTATATCCCTGGCATACAGCGGAAAGATTCCCCCAGCCGTACAGATACGTGAGTGTCAGCGCGTAGACAGCATTCTCACTGATCCACACGATCAGAGCGCTGATCTGGCATGCCAGACATTTGCTGAAAAATAGTCGCCTCCGACCATCATGAGCAGTCGCCTGGAGCGGCGCCATGCCCTCATTTCTCTCCCCTGCAAAAAGGCTGCAGGAAAACAGGAGCATGAAAAGAAGAAAACCAATCCCTACCGTGCTCTGGTCGGACATCGATTCCGCTGCCGGGGAAATGCCGAAGATCAGCCTTCCGCTTTCCGCCGCTTTTTTCAGTCCGGAGTAATACTGCTCCGTCTTTCTCCCATATGTCTGGTTCATGGCCGCTACAAGATCATCGGTCATCGAGGAGAAATCCGTATAGGGCATGGCATACAGAAGCGCTTTCTGTCCGGCGGAAAGAGTCCCGTACTCCTCATCGGAAGGTCCGCTGTCTCCCCATTCTGCCTTATAGCGGGCTGAAATGGTCTTATCCCAACTGCTGTTCATGGGTCCGGACATTTTGTTGATCTCTGCTGAAAGCTCCCGGAGACTGGTATCCCGATTTGAAAAAGGATAGAAGACCTGCAGAAGGCAGGCAAAGAGCAAAGCGATGATGGTCATCGGGCGGGACCAGGCCTTTTTCATCTCTGCCCGGATCATGATGCCTCCTGTCCGCAGTAGCGGAGATAGGCGTTTTCAAGGGGCGAAGTCCCGTCTTCAACGGCTTTCCCCGCGACAGAGCTGCTGATCTCCTGTACCGTCCCCGTGCGGACCACATGCCCTTCCCGCAGAAGAATGACCTGGTCTGCTTCCTGCTCCACATCGGAGACGATATGGGTGGAAAGAAGGATGATCCGGTCTCCGGAAAAACGCCGGATCATGTTTCGAAAGCGGATCCTCTCCTGGGGATCGAGACCTGTGGTCGGCTCATCCAGGATCAGGATCTTCGGATCATTCAGGAGTGCCTGAGCAATCTCAACCCGCTGCAGCATTCCTCCCGAATAGGCAGACAGATGCTTTTTCCGCTCTTCATAAAGTCCCACAGTCTGCAGCAGTGTCCGGGTTCTCTCTGCCGCATCCGCCCTGTCCAGTCCCTTCAGGGCAGCCATATAGAGCAGAAACTTCTCTGCCGAAAGCCATGGATAATATCCTGCCTTCTGCGGAAGATACCCAAGCTGCATCCGGTACTCCTCGCCCATGTCAGAGATGTTCTTCCCGTCAAGCAGAACGGCTCCCTGGTCCGGGCGCAGAAGATCCACAAGCAGACGTATCAGGGTCGTCTTTCCTGCTCCGTTTGGCCCCAGCAGCCCATAGACCCCGGGTGTCAGTTCCAGATTCACATGGCTGACTGCCGTCTTTCTTCCAAATGTTTTCGTAAGATCAGATACTGTAAGCTTCATCGTACGCTCCCCCGGCCAGAAATGTCGGAAACTGAATCAGAATAAGAATGAAAAGTGCGGCTGCAGACACTCCTTCCGCCAGAAGTCCCTTGCCCGCGATACGTCCCTGGAAGAAGGAACCAGCAAGAGCTGCTGCGACGAAGGTCACAAGCATCGGCCCCTTTCTGCGGCTCAACAGGCGTGCCTCCCAAAGTGCCGCCGCACTCCCGCATAATCCCGGGATCAATGTGGAAACCGCAGCACCCGCTCCCTGCGGGCAGTATACGGCAGCCATTGAGAAGGTAATCCCGCTCTCCACAATGGAAAGCAGGAAGAAACACATGGCCTTCGCCATCAGATGCTGTCCCCGGCTGTACAGGCAGGTCCTCTCCAGTTCATCCATATCCCCCTCTCCCTGCGCCATCAGCTGTCCCGCAGGGAAGAGCAGGATTACAGCCGAAAAGAGTGCCGCTGTCCGCAGCGCCTGATCCGGAGACAGCGCCTGCCAGATGAAAAACTCCAGGCTGGCAAACACGACGACGCCGGCATAGAACAGACCAGAAAACGACCTGAGCTCCAGTGCAAGAAGACGCTGAAGGTACGGACGTCTCCGTACATCCGGAAGATTGTCCAGGCAGACGTCCACGCACCGTTCCGGCGGTTCCTGTACGCTTCCTTTTATGATGGATATAATCTCTTTCTGCGTCATGATTCCTCACTCCTTTTTTTCATGGCCGCAAGGCCTCTCCTCACATGAGACTTGACTGTTGAGACCGGAAGATTCAGGGCGTCAGCGATCTCCTGGTATTTCAATCCGTTTATGTAGCGGAGAAGGATGCATTCCCGCTGTATCTCCGGCAGACCGTCCAGCAGTGTCTGCAGCGCAGCATCTGCCTCAGTCCGGGCATAAGCCCCTTCTCCGGCTTCCAGCGCATCCTCGTCCAGCTGCCCGGTTTCCCTGACCGTCCTCAGATAGTCCACCATCGTATTGTGGGCGATCCGGTGCAGCCACGCAGAGAAGGATGTGAGTGGGACGAAGGACGGAAGGTTTTTCACCATCTTCAGAAAGGTCTCCTGCGTCAGGTCCTCTGCAGTCTCCTTCGATTCCACATGAAAAGAGATATATTGATATATTTTTCGATAATAGAGGCGGACAAGTTTCTCCAGGGCATCCCTGTTGCCCCTCTGTGCCCGCCTGATCAGTATCAGTTCTGTCATAATCACCGCCGCGATTGATCATTTCACTATATACAACGAAAGCATACGGGAAAAAGTTGCACCTGACAAAAAATAATTTTCCAAAAACGCGGCCCGTATCAGCCTCATTTGACTGACACGAACCGCGTTCATTTTTCCAGGCTGTCCTCTTCAACACGTACAGGCAGCTGCTCACCTGCTGAACTTCACCGTATAGAGATACGTGTAATCCGCATCCGGGGCCTGACCTTCCAGAAGTTCTTCGGCAGGAACAGCCCCGACTCCATTTTCGCCGTAATACATTGCCAGCACAGCCTCCTCTTCACCCGCACGGATCTTCTGAGAATCAGGGATTCCGGCTGATGCCAGCCCATAATTCTGCCTGTTCTTCACGCCTTCCAGAACATCCGTCTCAAATGACATTTTTGAGCCTCCCGCTGAGATGGTCACGTCCACTTTGAAATGGTATCCTCATCAGGGCTGTTCCCGATATTTATTCGCTCTCAATCGGCGTCGGCCGCATGGAATCAAAGAAGCTGCTGATGTCGTGGATTCCAAGTTTCTCGTAATCAGTCGCGTAAATATGATGCGTGCCGGCATCCGCCGTCATCGCCTGGTACATGGTGAAGCCGTCCAGTGCCACGCGTCCTGTCCGCATATAGTTGTCGCCGAATTCCGTCCATCCAATATTCCCGTCGACGTTGCAGAAGATATTGAATCCCTGTTCTTTATAGTACTGGAACTTTTCATTGTCCGACGTATATCCGCCTGCCGGTCCGATGTCCGCACCGAATGCGAAGATGATCTTATCGGTCGGACCGATGATCGGCTCAACGGTCGCCATCCATCTTTCATTGTCATACTGGAGTTTATCCAGAGGTGTGTCCGTGGCGTTCAGATGTCCATAGGTATGACTTGCGAATGTCCATCCCTCCGCCTTCATCGCATCCGCTACGGCTTTTGCGTTTTTACAGTCCTCGTCAAAATTGTAGTCTGGGTGGTCCTGCAGCCATTTCACCTGGTCCGGATCCAGATTCGGGTTATTGATGTCTTTGTAATAATCGTTCGTCCGGTAGCCGAACACGCCGTTGTAGCCAGTCAGTGCGACCGTTCCCCGTGCGCCGTGATACGAGAAGTCCGGATGGCTTTCGATAAATGAATCCAGCCTCGGCACCACGTCATAGTCCCCCACACTGGTATTGCCGTCCGCGTCTGTGTATTCGCACTTCGGTTTTCCGTTCTCATCGAGTACCATCTTTGTGGCGTAGCCCTGTGTGCCGATTCCATAGGAATGATAGTAGCTCAGGTCATCCTCCGAAAGGACCAGCGGTTTCTTTCCTTCCGGCAGACACAGATTCGTATTCGGCGCAATATGCACCTGGCCGTCGTCCCCGGTCGTCTTCACGCACAGATCATCCAGACTTACCAGCATATAACCGGCGTCATAAAGGTTCTGGATAATCGCATCGAATTCCGCTGTCGTCGTCATGGCTGCGTTGTTCGCCGCCACCCTGTCCTGTCCGATGACATCCGCTTCGAAAGCCCGGTCATCATTGATCAGGGAATGGAAAAAGATGTGCGGCACAGATGTCACATCGACAGGGGTACCCTGTTGCTCTTGAGAGGCAGACTGACTGGCTGAATCCTGCACTTTCTGCGTCTGCTGACTGACCGCATCCTGCACTTCCTGTGTCTGCTGGTCAACCGCAAGCGCTGTCAGATTCCCGACTTCTGAGTTGCAGTCCGATATGTTCTCCATTCCGCCAGTCGCATTCGCCGCCGCAAGCAGTCCTCCCGCAATTGCAAAAGACAGGATAACTGCCAGAATGATAATTCGGACCCTGGCCTGCCTTCTCATAGTCCTGCGATATCCCGCCCGGCTTCTTTCCCTCTGCGCTGTCACATAATATCTCTTTGCTTCCATGAAACTCACCCCGCAGTCTGCCATCTCATCTTTGACGATGACGAGTTTCGCACCCCGTCATCATGAAGTTTTCTTCGTAATGTTTTCAAGTTGTAAAATCAGTCTCCTCTGCAACTATGCTATGTCATTCCTGCATTGTGAAAATGACTGGTTTCTGAATGTTCGGTAACAAATCGAACACAAAGGCTCCGGAGACGCCTGCGCTCCGAAGCCTTCCTGCACTTCAGTCAGATTCTGTTATCCATCTGCTTACGAAAGCCCCAACGAATAGCTTCCTTCGCTCTCGTTTCCCTCGCCTCCGACAACCACGATCATATGGCTGAGCTGGTCTTCGTCTGCAAGGAAGCCGATTGTCACGGTCCTGCTCTCCCCTGCTTTGATGCTGTCAATATAGTTAGATCCGTTGTTTTGGCCAAAGGTATCGGCAACACTCTCCCATGCCATCTCGGAATAGGATTCGCTGTAGCTCAACGACCGCTTTGTTCCGTCCCAGCTTCCATCACTTTCCTTCGGTGCAATGTAATCGCTTCCGTCCGCATTCCTGTAATATGCTTCCGCATAGAACAGGATGTTTGTCAGATCCATGCCGGTATTGTTTGTATAGGTCAGGTCGACAGTAACAAATTTCAGCGGAACCTGGTCCGTGCTGACGACGGTATTTTTCGTGTTGATCCCATCGCCGTATTTTACGTAACTGATCGTATCTGCCTTCAGCTTCCCGTTGTCTCCCAGCAGAGTAGAGAGCGGATTAACTACTCCGAACTGGTCAGAGCTGCGGTCACTTTCAGGGACTGCCGACAGATCGTCGTAAACCTTCACATTGCTGAGTACTGTATCCAGAGTTACAGGGGCATTCAGGTCATTGCCATCGGCATCATTGGCTATTGTCTCTACAGACGACTGGTCTCCCGGCTTCCTGCCGGAAATGACTGCTGCCTCCGTCGCTGCTGCATCCCCTTCTGCCGTTTCTTCCACTTCCGTTTCATCCGAAAGGACAAGGTCCTGGCTCATCAGCGTGATTCCTTCTTCTCCATCCTGTGCCTTCGCAATATGAGTATTCTGCGCAATCTTCAGAACCTCGTCCTTTGGGATACTGCTTCCCGCATACAGCTGCATGGCTGCATGGACTTCCGGATAGTACACATAGACGGTCTGTCTGAAGGGGACATTATCTGCTTCCGGCTGCTCCGCTTCTGTCTGCGCAGCTGTCGTCTGCAAAGCCGAGCCGGTATCGAGGCTCGTCTGACTGAGATACAGGCCGTCATGCCCGTCCGCGTCGAACTTTTCGCTGTCGTCCACATCCCGCTCCAGGACGGATGCCGCCTGCGACGGATCCAGGCTGAAGAGAATTGCCGACAGATCCATGTTCTTTCCGTCCTTCGTGAATTCTGCTTTCCCGCTGAAAAACTCATATGTCACGCCATCCGGAAGATAATTGAAGGAGCAAGTCACCATCGTGTCCGATGCCGCTTCCGTTCCGTCTGACGTCTCCGGATAGAAGGTGATCTCCTGACCGTAGTTTCCTTTCTTCTGCGCCTGCATGCCTTTTATGACTGCGGCAGAGACAATGCCTCCGCAGGCAAGTGCTGCGGCAAGACCGAATACAAGGAAAGTCCTGCGGCTGCGCTTTCCTGTCCCGCGGACGGTTAGCCCCGATGCTCCGGATGATGCGTTCAGATAAGTAATCTTCCCGTTTTCTTTCTTTTTGTCATACTCCGGAAGATATCCGACCTCCTTTTTAACCAGATCTTCCAGCTGCGCTGTCATGTCGTCCGGCATACGAAGGTCACGGTGCTTCAGATCATTCATATTCATAAAATTACTCCTTCCCGCTCTCATTCCTGCTCTGCATCTGCCTGGTCATCTGTCAGATATCGGTTCAGTTTCTCCCGAGCTCTTTTCAGCCGGCTCTTGACGGTATTCTCCGGAACACCGCACATTGCAGCGATCTCCGAGATCCGATACCCTTCCATATAGAAAAGGTTCACCGCCAGCTGTTCATCCGCAGGCAGATGGTCGACCGCATCGTACAAATTCCAGTAATCTGTCTGAGGGTCATCGGATGCAGCCATCCCCCGGACATCTTCCACCGGAACACAGCCGCTGTTCTTGCGCATGAGCAGATAGCACTCATTGATCAGGATCCGGATGAACCAGGTCTTTGCATGCTCATCATCGCTCAGGCTGCCGATTCCGGAAAATGCTTTCACGACTGCCTCTGAGATTGCATCGGCCGCATCAGAATCATTTCTCAGAACAGACCGTGCGATCCGGTAGAACTGGTCCCGGTTCTCCAGGATCAGAATCCCCAGTTTTTCTTTTGTCATATTGTCAGTTCCTTTCCACACCGGTGTTTTTGTTTACATATATTAGATGCATGAGAAGGGCAAAAAGTTGCATGCTTATAAAATTTTATTGAGTTTTTCGAATAGAATCTTTTCCAGACTGTATAATGCCCCACAATCAACACTCTGTGATTCGTCGCCTTGCAAAAAAGCGGTTCGCGCCATCCCACCGGCACGAACCGCCTTCACTGCTTTCCGTATGAACCATGTCAAACTTTTATAGTCTTTTGCATCATCAAATACCCATCCGGTTCTCTCATGCAGTTTTCAGCACAACAGAGGCTTTGAACAAATCACCATCAATCTGAATATTAAGCTTCCCGCCCATCAGACTGCTCAGGGATCTGGCAATGTCCAGACCGAGACCGCTTCCTTCGCTGTGTCTGGAGGAATCCCCCCTGATAAACCGCTCCATCAGTTCATCCGCAGAGATGTTCAGCTTCTCCCGCGACATATTCTTTATCTCAATCACAGCCTGACCATCGCCCAATTCCTGAGCGCTGATATAGACGCGGGAATGCGGTGCGGAATACTTCGCGGCATTGCTCAGCAGATTGCGCAGAACGCGCCACAGGAGTTTCCCGTCTGCGGTGACATACAGATCCTCCGGTACATTAATGACTGTTTCCAGATTCGCTGATGTCATTTTTTCCTCATATTCTCCATACGCCTGATCAACGATTTCAGCCACGGAAGTCTTTTCCAGATGAACATCCACATTTCCGGAGTCTGCCTTGGAAGATTCCAGGACGTCTTCTGTGAGCTTCCTCAGACGCTCAGTCTGTCTGGACAGGACAGCGACATATTCCTTCTCCTGCTCAGGGGTATGCTCCCTGCCAAGCAGATCCACATAATTGATGATGGATGTCAGCGGAGTGCGGATATCGTGTCCGACATTTGCAATCAGCTCTGTCTTCAGCCGTTCGCTTTTCACTTGTTCGTCTACGGCATGAGAGACTGTGTCACTGATCCGGTTCAGGTATTCCGCCTGCCTGCGCATCCCGCCATACATTCTGCTGATTGTCCGCTCCGGGACCTGATAGTTCAGATTGCCGCCGCATATTTCTTCTGCGGCAGTGCAGGTCTGTTTCTGCATCCAGAGGGAATGAAGCGCAACTCCTCCAATCACTGCGCTGACCATAAAAAACAGAATCTCACCATTGCCCCCGATTGCCGCGGATGCAGCAATCTGCATGATCAGATAGAGAATATATACCAGCAGCCGCTGCCAGAATTCAGGGATCAGCGATCCGAGAAATTTCCCAAACCAGACCATCCTCCTCCAGATCCATCCGATCAGAGTTCCCTTCCGGACTGTCCCTGTCTTCACTCTGCGGGCCAGACTCATCAGATACGTGAAGAATACCAGCGACCAGGCAAGGAAAACCAGCATCAATGTTTCCGCCATCTGCACGTTCAGCTGATCGATTCCATATGCCTGTTCCAGAATCGCAGAGACAGCAGGCATGCATATGATTGTGAGGATAATCATCAATACTGTCATCAGATCAAACGGAAAATGATCGATTCCAGCCAGTACAATCTCGCTGTGGTTTTGCTTGTGTCCTGCCGCACAGAATTCATAAACCAGAATCAGCAGGAAAAGGACGATGAAACAAACCGCTGCAGGGATTGCGAAGGAACCATGTTTTTCTGCGAAATTTGCCATTTGATAAGTATACGAAATCGTGTCCTTCGCAGTAAATGGCGTCACAAGCAGGACTGTGCAGCAATAGACACTGAGATTTTTCCATTCCCTGCTGGTTAACTCATTGATATCCTTTTCTGTGGCAAGCCATGGAGAAGCGGAATCCGGTTTGATGCAGAGCCAGAAAGTTTCCTTCTGAAGGTAAGACTCATTCTCCGTTGTATCAAGCAGCAGTTCTTTTTCTCCATTGGAACTGACTTTCTCCACATAGAAACGCAGATTCGTCTGAGATGGATCTGTCTGTGCCGGATTATCCGCGCTCAGGCTGGTTACCACATCAAAGACTTCATTGCCCATCTGATCCCGGATCAGTTTCGATTCAGACTGATTATCCAAAGCAACCGACCAGACCGCAGTGAATGCAGCTCCTACAATGAGGAATTCCAGAATGCACAGAAAGACGACTCCCAGTATTTTCCAGAGCGTACTCTCCAGAAATCTGTTATGACTGATTTTTTCCGACTGACTCATGACTGCTCCCTTCCCGGCGTTCTTTTTCTGCGGATGCCGGGTCCTCCATTCGATATCCCTGTCCCCATACGACCTTCAGGTATCTGGGTTCTGCGGGATTAATCTCAATCTTTTCTCTCAGATGACGGATATGAACAGCTACGGCACTGCGGCTCCCGTAAGGAGATTCATGCCAGACCTGACGGTAGATATCCGCAGAAGAAAATACATGCCCCGGATGCTCCATGAGAAGTTTCAGGATGCTGTACTCTACGGGCGTCAGTGAAATCTCTGACCCGTCGACTCTGACCCGCTTTTCGTCATCATTCAGGCAGACAGATCCGATCGTGATCTCCCGGCCCTGATTGACGTTACCGCCAAGTGTCATGTATCTGCGAAGCTGAGAACGGACCCGGGCAATCAGTTCCGCCGGATTAAAAGGCTTTGTAATATAATCGTCGGCGCCGACGGTCAGCCCCATAATCTTATCTGCATCTTCCGCCTTTGCAGTCAGCAGAATCACCGGAACATTTGAGATCTCTCGGATTTTAGAGAGCGCCTTAATCCCGTCCATGACCGGCATCATGATATCCAGAAGCACCAGATCAATTCCTCCTGCGGCGACACGGTTCAATGCAACCTTACCGTCAGAGGCGCACACTGTCTCATATCCTTCCGCTTTCAGGAAAAAATCCAGAGCACTTCTGATATCCGCTTCATCATCTGCAATCAGGATCACTGCCATTTCTCTGTTCCCTCCGTTCATGACTGTATTATACCGAAGGAATGTTTAACGAAAAAGGAGGCAACTGTTTAAGAAGTGTTTAAGAAGGTTGTTCTCCTGAGACAACCACATGAGATGATGCTTCCATTCAGTCACATTTAAAACCGGAGCTGTGTTGCTGTAAAATATGATGTGAAATTATGTTGCGGATTTTGATGAATATTTCGCGCGAATAGCCCACCATTCACGGCCGTTTAGCCCCCCCTCACGGTCAAATAGCCCACCGTTCACGGCGAAATAGCCCATGAAGCGTTTTGTCAAGTGTTATTTGGAGTTATTGACGCACAATCAAGGCGAAAGCGCGAAAGTGCAAAGCGCAAAGGGTCTGCACTTTGCGTT
>Ga0256405_10004894_pt1 | contig 24187 bp, 22 predicted proteins | sample RumenRJG_02DNA_FD_189096 | JGI IMG/M metagenome (GOLD analysis project Ga0256405, IMG submission 189096) | Bovine rumen microbial communities from Lethbridge, Alberta, Canada - RJG_02 | ecosystem: Host-associated > Mammals > Digestive system > Stomach > Rumen | place: Canada: Alberta... | reverse complement strand
CCCCCAGATAAATGGAACAATCCGAGTTGTTTAGAGCCAGTTGCGAACACCCCGGCGTCGAACAGGTTGTATGCCGGAATCAGGACCTCCTCACCGAGATTGTCGCTGGTTTGGAACATACCGCCAAGACCGACTGAATATTTCCAACCGGCGCTTTCACCCGAGATGTATTTCAGGTCATAATTAAGAGTGTTGAGTTTGAAGTCCAGTTCCGCCTCGTCCACCTCTTCCTCGAACTCCTGACGGCGGTTCTGCTGGAAGCCGACAAGAGCTTTGATCCTTCCCTCGCCTACCCGTATCGAATTGTCCCATGAGGCTTTGTAGTGTTGCACATGCTGGAAAGGGAGCTCTAGTCCATAACCGGTCGGGCCGGCAAGGACACCATCCTCAAAGCCCTCGATCATTCCCGGTGTCAAATGGTAAAAGCCAAGCGTCATACGGGAGAAGCCCCATTTCCTGTTGGTTCCCACTTTCCCAGTCAAAGCCCTCTCGCGGAACTGCGAGCCAGGCACAAGCCCATCGGCACTATTACGATAAGCGTGGGCATATTTGTCGCTAAAACGGGCATCCCAGAACATCTTGCCGCTGTTACCGGCATGGTAGAGGCTATATGCCGCCAGGCCGCTGTTGCTTTGATACTCGCTGGAAAGGCCCGCCGTGAATGAATCAGGAGCCATATTGGGATCAGGATGGAATATGATGACTCCGGCCAAAGCGTCCGAGCCATACATCAGGCTGGCTGGGCCTTTTATTATCTCCACATTGTGGACACCATTGGCGTCCACCTCGATCCCGTGCTCATCTCCCCACTGCTGGCCTTCCTGACGGATGCCGTCTGAGATGACCACGACCCGGTTGTAGCCCAGGCCCCTGATAACAGGCTTGGATATTCCGGAACCTGTGGTGACCTGGCTCACTCCCGGCTCCCGGGAGATGGCGTCGATTATATTCCCTGAGGCTACTGACCTCAACTCTTTGAAATCCAAGAGACTGACCGCTGTCGAAGTCTCACCGAGCTTGCTCTCGCCTGTCAACCATGTGACTATCGACTCATTCAAACGCAGATGCCGCGAAAAGACATCCGTAGAGTCTTGTGCTGAAGCGGAAAACGATCCACAGATAAGGAAGAACCAGAGAGCCAGGGATCCGCGTCTCATTTCCCAAGCTTCTCCTTAAGATACTTGTGGTTGGGATGGCTTTTTAGGATCTTGTCCCCAAGCTCTGCGCGCCGACGCTCGTAATAGTCGTGACGGGCCGGATTCTCAGGGAACCAGCCGCGGAGCACCCTCATCTCCTGCGAGATCACCTCATGGATGCCCCAGAAGCATGAGAAAGCGAAAGCCGCCAGAATGGTGGAAAGAACCATATTCTTCGTGAACAGGGAAAGGACACTGAGGATGATCCCCGCGGCGCAGAAGACCATCCAGCTTTTCCTGCCCCAGTAATATTCCATCTTAATCGTGATCGGGTGGCATATTCCTATTATAAGGAACACAGACACGCCCACTATTATTCCATTAAAATTCATTTCGTTGACATTATTTTCTGGTAAGCGAGCCTCTCGTCGCCCGACTCCAGATAGATTATGCCGCAATATTTAAAACCGTGTTTGGCTATATTGTGGCGCATAATTGAATTATCCCGATGTGTGTCGATCCGGATGTTCGGATCCCGATCGAAACAGAAATCCATCATGTCGGAGAATATTCCATGAGCCTCCGGATAGCTCGCTATCCGGTGTATGACATGATATGGCAGAACATCATCAATCCACTCTCCGCCTTCGATATAAGAATATGTCGGTTCCGGAGAAGGCAGGAAGGCGAAGTAGCCGGTGATACGGCCGGAGTCCTCAACGACAAAACCTCCGCTCCTGTGGATATCCGCCAATATCGCCTCGCGGGAAGGATAACCGTCAGACCACTGGTTCATGTTCCCGTCAGAGCGCATTATCCCTTTAGCGGCATCCAGGACGGGCATTATCCCATCCAGATCGGCGGCCGTGGCCTCACGTATGATTCTTCCTTGGCGAGTCATGAGTTAACAAAGATAGCAATAATTGCCGTCTCGCCAAGGAAGTAGGTCAATTATAACGAATTAATAAACTCGACTACAGCGTCACGGTCTTCCTTGGAGAGGTTGTAGAACTTCTCCGTGGACTCATAAGCGTCGCTCTTCCTGCTGTAGCCGTGCCACATGATGGCCTCGATGACATTCCTCGCCCTGCAGTCGTGGATCCTGTCCTCAGACCCGGTGTTGGCCCTGGAGAGTCCCCTACCCCAAAGAGGGGTCGTACGGCACCAGCTCCCATGGATCCCATTCTTCATGAACAGGCGGTGCTGGATCATGTCAGTGTAAGGGTAAATCTTCTGGTTACGGTATCTTGGGAGCTGCCTGCCCTTGGTGATCGCGGGAGCGTTATTCAGCCCGCCTACAGGCACGACGAAGTGCCCCATACGCACGTTAAGGGCCTTCGCGAAAGACTTCTGGATCCAGAACTGCTCAAGCTCAACTTCCCCACCTTTCTCGATCTCGGTTTCCCACTCGCCAGCCTCGGTGTACTCTTTCTCTACAGCCGAACCCGCACCTGTGTGCTCGAACTCGATCTCACTTTGCATCGTCCAGCCCTTCCCGAAGTCGTATCCGAGATAGATCACGGCGTGGGGGATGTCAAAGCGGCCGTGGCTCTTGTCGTTCTTGTAATTGTCGGGATGGGAATACCTATAAACATTGTCGCTGTAAAAGTGCCTGCTCAAGGCGACTTCTCCGTAACCACCGATCACAAGGCGGTTTCCATTTTCCTGGGCCACTGCCCCGAAGGCCATCAGAAGGCCTGAAATCAGTATTATTAAAGCTTTTCTCATAATCCGGTCGCGAATTTCCTGTTTTAAAAGTTCCCCCGCAATCCCCATTTATTGTTAATTTTTTGGGAGAACAATTATATTCGCGACTATGTTACTCAAAGATTCAAGACCACATTACGACATCCTTGACGGCTTGCGAGGTGTCGCCGCCCTGATTGTCATAGTTTACCATGTGTTCGAGCTTTTCCCCGGAACGCCGGTGCCTCATGGCTACCTTGCGGTGGATTTCTTCTTCATCCTTTCCGGCTTTGTCATCGGTTATGCCTATGACGGCAGATGGGACAAGATGACCACCGGAGGATTCTTCAAACGCAGACTCATCAGGTTGCATCCGATGGTAGTGATGGGAGCCGTCATAGGAGCCATCACATTCCTTCTGCAAGGCGATGTCCAATGGGACGGGACGAAGGTAGGCACAGGATGGGTCATGCTCGCCATGCTGTGCGCGATGTTCATGATCCCATCAGCTCCCGGGATGTCAAGGGAAGTCCGAGGCAACGGGGAGATGTTCCCCCTCAACGGTCCGTCCTGGTCCCTCTTCTTAGAATATATCGGGAATATACTTTACGCTCTCCTGCTCAGAAGGCTTCCAAAATGGGCCCTGGCGGTTCTCTGCGCTGTCTCTGGCGTCCTTCTCGCCGGTATTGCCGCGCATGACGGTTTCCTCGGTGTCGGCTGGTCATTCATCGATGGAGGTTTCTGGGGGGGCCTTGTAAGGATGCTTTTCCCTTACACCGCAGGTATGCTGATGGCAAGGGTCTTCAAGCCTGTCAAGATAAAGGGTTCATTCCTTCTTTGTTCTGTCATGCTTCTCGCGGTGGCCCTGCTTCCCGCTATCGGCGGACAGGCTTGGCGCAACGGCCTGTTCGAGGCTTTTTGCGTGATCGTGGTATTTCCTTGCCTGGTCTGGCTGGGAGCCTCTGACAGCTCATACGGTTCAAGGACAAAAGGGGTTTGCGCTTTCCTCGGAGACCTGTCCTACCCTCTATACATGGTCCACTATCCGATCTTCTATTTGTTCTATAACTACATAGGATTCAACGGGAACGGAGTGTCAAAGACATTCGCGGAAGCCTGGCCAGCGGCATTGCTGACAGTCGCGGTCAGTCTGGCGCTCGCCCTCGTCTGCATGAGGTTCTACGACCGTCCCGTCAGACGTTATCTTTCCTCTAAATAACCGGCTGAACGGGTTTTGAGATTATCCAGTAATAATCAACGTATTGAATGAGCAAGCTGGCACGGAGAGGGTCTGTTCCCGACCGAGAAGACGCACTCGGAGAACCATAGGCTTCTCCAGCGGATTTGCTGCCACCAAAGCGATGCTGCCATCCGGGTTGAGGAAAGCCAGGGCATCCGTCCCTGCCGGCAGGCGCAGAAGCCGAGCGCCACTCTGGACATAATGGCTCATATGCTTGAGAAGATAGTACTCAATCGTATAACGGAAAGTATGTTTCTCTGAATCAACAGTCACCAGCGAATTCTGACGCCATCCCCAGCGGCTCAAACCGTTTTCCGGCAGTGCCATATTCCAATAATCGTATGCGCTCACACCATTCGAGAGATAGTGCTTCATCAGCTCCCAGGCATGCGAGACACCACTCCAATCGTTTCGGCCATTGCCGCATTCCTGTTCGGTCATCATTAAATCCATCTCAGGATATTTTTCCTTGACGACAGGTAATGCCGAGCGTCCAGCCCACTGGAAACCGACTCCCTTGATGTATTTCCCTGCGACAGGATCCGTGAGTACCGAGTCAATCAAGGCTACTTTAGGCCTTTCACACGTGCCGAACCAAAGGTCCACCCCAAACGGTCCATTCTCGGTCCAAGGTGAGATATAAAGCGAGTCAAACCAGCGGATGTCCAACAACAGCTTGGGAAATTCTGATCCGAGTTGGGCTCGTTTTGCGGCATTACCATCGAGATATCGATACCGTGTTCACGGTAGGCTTGGATGTATTTCTCGAAATACAAGGCATAAGCCTCAAAGAATTCCTCCTTCTGAATGAACATATCCTGACCCTCATAGCCTCGCCCGGATTCAGGGAGATCGTTCACTTTGTCAGGCCGCATCGCGTAATGATGGTTATATTTCATCCAAGTCGGAGGGCACCAAGGGCTGGCCCAGATGGTCATGTCAGGATTGCGGCTCAAAGCTTCCCGGATCAGCGGGATCAGCCATTGTTCATCATGGGAGACGGAGAATCTTTCCATCCCGAAATCCTTGTCCACCTCGTCGTAGGAGTACCAATCCAAGCTGAAATCATTGGCTCCCACAGGAGTACGGTTGATGACGAGGTTCGCGCCCTGTCCTGGAACGAACAGTTCGTCCAGCACGGCCTTACGGTCAGATTCCGTCAACAGGCTCAAGGAGTAAGCGCTCAACTCGCTGAAGGACACTCCAAAACCCCGGATAGCCTGTCCTGTGCTGTCAGGACATATTTCGATGACAACCACGCTGTCGCCAGAAGCTGGCAGCGGGCTCCCGACTTGCCAAGGCATATCCATAGTGCTGGAGACATACTCTTGTATTGTAAGAGCCGGATGGCAGGCCGTCATGACGGCCAACGCCACAGTAAGTATGACAAAAACCTTCTTCATGATGTACGCAATTGAAATGTTAACGCTTTGTTTTCCAAGGGAAATACCTTGAGACGGACGCCTGATAGGTGGCATATTCAGGATACTTGCTTCCGCTGATCTGTTCTCCAAGGGCAGAGCTGCCGAGGAAAAGGACCACCAGCAGAAGCGCCCCTATGACGCTCCAATTGAATATTCCGATTCCGGCACCGACAGAGAAGATATAGAAGGATATCCATATCGCTTGCTCAGCGAAATAATTAGGGTGGCGGCTCAGGCCCCACAAACCGGTAGTGTTAAATCCCTTATTGTAAGGCGCTGGCAGTTCCTCCAGTTTGCGTCCCTCCCCTATCATCGCCCATTTGCGGGTCTGGAAAGCCCATTGCTGTTCGTCGGCCACGGTCTCGTAAATGATGAAAGCGAGCATCAGGATGGTGGCGATAATGTCAACCGGGCCAAATGGAGCGGACGAGCCCATGGAGACCAGGGCCGGGAAGGTGATCATCAGCACAAGGGCATTCTGGTAGATGGAGATGAAAAGAAGGTCGAACAGCATCCAAGCCCAGCGCTTGCGGAAAGCAGGTCCACTTCTGACGATACTCCACCTGTAGTCTTCCGCGCCTTCCCAGAACTTGAGTCGGTAAGCGCCCTTGCGAGCGAAGTTGAAGGTTAGCCTCACACCCCAGAGAGTAGCGAGGACAGCCATCACGACAAGTCTGACGGAAAGACCTCCCTTAGCGGCTATAATCCAGGTATATGCGATAGGAAGCAGGCTCCATAGCTTATCCATCTGGGAGTTGTTCCCGGTTATCTCCCCGACAATGAAACAATATGCCGCGGAGCACCCGGCGATGATCCCAAGGACCTTCAATGTGTCAAGCTGTGTTGAGTCAAGGGAAGGCCCAACATGGATATACAGTAAAGGACAAACGATGAGCGACAACCCCAGAAGGGTCCCCATCAAAGGAATATTCATTTTCATAGACTCTCCAAGGATTCAAGGTCAATATCAGGAACAGGGTTGCCACCGGTTCTGTTGAAGACGGTGCCATATTCAGTCTTTTCATTGAAGAACCCGCAGTTCTTCAGGAGGAAGCGGGAGCCATCGGAAGCGCCGTACATGTCTCCGCGCATGCCGCTCCGGCCGGTATTGTCGCAAGAGAATCTGGCCGACGTGACCTCTTTACAGGTCCCATCCGTCATCCGGACCCACTGATTGCCGAAAAGTACACTACGAGGGAGGAAGCCGGTGTTGGGGTCAAAACACTCCAGGAAGGAGTACGCGCCTTTGTACCAAGTGTCGGTATGCGGGCGGCGGAAGGATGCGAGGAGGTGCCACTTACCCTCCTCATCGCGGAAATAACCCGTGTAGTCGGTGTTTCCCTTTCCGTCCGGACGGACGTGGACAAGAGTCCCATAGGTTTTGCCTGGCTTCCATGGATAGGTCATGAAACTCTGACCGCCAGATCCTTCCCCACCGAAGTCTTGAGCGGTCACGCCATCTCCTTTGCGAAGAGTCTTGACGCGCATATCTTCGGGGATAGTCCCTGGATTATCTGTCTTATAAGGGCTCCACACTGAGAAAAGGATCGTGTTGGGGCCGTCCGTATGAGTCTGGATGCCCATATATCCCTCGCTGAAACCGGTAAGCATGTAGTAGGTGGCTGGAACGTTACCTTCTTCGGGAACAGTAGCTTCATTGTAGAACCACTCCGCATCACCATCCGGGAAATCGTAGAACAAATGCACGGACGGGCCGCGACGAGACCAGTAGCTATCGTCTCCCTTGTCTTCGGGGGTATAGTCCAGTTTACCGGAAAGGGCTGTCCCACTGGCATAAAAGCGGTTGATCCGGGAGAACTGAGCCCGGTCCGGCTTCGCGGAGCTTCCCTTTATGTCAACCCGTACATAGCCAGGCTCCTTAACATCGAAATCACCAATGTCAAAGGTTCCGGATGCCGTGATCTTGACCTTATGTGACTGTTCCACGCAGGTGAAAGAGAATTCATGTTCCTCTGTCCCGGAAGGTTTTACGGCTTGGAAAGCCAGGTGCAAGGTTCCTTTCCCCTCGGTCCGGAAAAACAACGAGAGAACCGTTTGGGGATCATTCCAGGACTTGAGGGTGCTCTCGTAAGTGTCAATGACCTTAGGAGCCTCTTCGAAAAGGGAAGAGCCACCTGCGGCAGTGACAAACACATTTCCCCGGAAAGGTATGACTTTGGCGTCCCCTGCCGGTTTGAAAGGGACTGTCGATGGATTCCCGCAGGACGCGGCAATAATCATGACCGGCAGTAACGCTTTGAATAGAATACGCATAACCATCTTATCTTTGCCCAAAGATAATGTTAAAATCCTTTGACGGCAAAAAATGATTAGTCTATTCAAAAGTTACTGCCAGTCTTTTACGACCAGCTATTTTTTCACGAACTCAACCCGGCGGTTCTTGGCCCTTCCCTCTTCGGTGCCGTTGTCAGCGATGGGGCTGTGTGATCCCTTGCCTACTGCGGTGAGACGGTCGGCCGGGATACCGTTCTTGACGAGGGCGGCCACGATTGCCTCCGCTCGCTTCTGGCTCAGCGGATCATTGACGGCGTCGCTGCCAGTCGCGTCGCAGTGGCCCTGGACCTCGAATTTGAGGCTGGCGTCTTTCTTCATCAATTCAGTGATGCGGCTTATCTCGACTGCGGATTCGGGCTTCAAGGTAGCCTTTCCGGTGTCGAAGGTGATGGCGTAGGTGACGATCTTCCCGTCGGAGGCCAGACGGTCATAAAGGGGAACTGCCCCCTTCGCCAGACGGACATTGCTGATGCCGCTGTATTTATATTGTGCGGCACTGTTGAAATAGAGATATCCGGGGGCTTCCATGGCCGGTACATTGATGATGCGCACACCGTTGATATAACCCTTGAAGGCCCTCTTGTTGAAGGAAAAGGCATAATGGTTCCATTCGCCAGCCTTCAGCGGATTGTCCTTTCCATTATATCCACCGAGACCCGGGTTGAGACCCAGTTCTTTTGTGCCGTAAGTTTCGGAATCCGAACCGGGTTTACGAAGACTCCATTCCATGTCTGAAGATCCGTCTTCCCTATAGCGGAAAATAACATAGCTGGAAGCATTGTAATAGTCGGAGGCGCCGCGGTCTCCAAACCTAAGCTCCATGCCAAGTTCAGAGCCGCCGTCTTCCGACATGGGAGCGACATAAAGGTCGAATTCCAGGGTAAATATCTCAGGCAGCCAGCTCCATTTATCCTTCATGAGTGGCATCACCTGCCCAAGGCCATTGTCTGTAAATGCCAGCACCTTCCTGCCTTTCACCGACGCTGTCTCCACATAACCGTCAAGAAGATCCCAGCGCAGCGGGAACTCTCCAAGTTTCTCGTTCTCAAAGGTGTCCTCGAAAAAAATCTCGTCACCAGGGACAAAGTCGGTCTTGGCGTATGCGGTCTGGGTTTCACTCTTCTGCCCGAAGGCAAGATTACCGGCAAGGATGACACCGGCGGTGATCAAAGCAATCTTTTTCATATTCTAACATATTAAAGGATTTTCATCTCAAAGGCTTTCCGCACGATTTCCGCTGATGTGGACGCGGAGAATTTGACAAGAAGCTGCTTCCTGTACCACTTGACGGTCTCCGGGCTCAGTCCCAGGTCTTGAGCGATCTGCGGAGTGGTTCTACCTATCGCGACTTCCTGAAGGATTGACTTCTCCCTTCTTGTCAGTTTGATGTCATTTGCTGTGATTTCGTCCATCTGTGGTTTTCGTTTTCGCGAATTTCGGCTATTTAATTGTCTTAAACACCACCCTTTCGGGTGGCAAACTCCACCCCAAAGGGTTGAAAATGGTCGATTTATATTTACTACCTTTGTCAATATGAGAAGAATAGGTATCATACTACTACTGACGGTTTTGTCAAGCGTAAAGGTTTTAGCGTACAATGACCATCGCGGCCACAACCTGGATTCCCTTGAAAGAGTGGTAGCGAGATGGGCCCCAGATGCCATAGACAGCGCTTCGACCCGGGAACTAGTGGAGCTGAACCGGGCCTTTCGGGACCTAATGCTGGGCTACAGCGCCTTGAACGGCGAGAAATGCGCTTTCTATGCCAGTAAGGCGCTCTCCGTCTCTGAGCCGAGAGGCTGGGAGGAAGCCAACGCTGATGCTTTCCGATACCTGGGGCAATACTTCTGGGCTTCGGAGAAGTATGACAGCTCGCTCTTTTATTACCGGAAGGCGCTCGTTGCCGTGGAAAGGATGGCAGATGGGGCGACTTCTCCCACCGCTCCGGAAGGTTATTCCGAGCTTGCCATCGATGACTCCCGTTCGGCTCTATATGGGGCCATCGGCAACTTGTACAATATGATGGATTCCATTCCTCAGGCCATGGACTGGTACGGGAAGGCAGGCGCCATTTTCGACAAATATGGATGGAACCAGAGCAACGCCATCCTCTACTATAACATCGGGGAAACCTGGGTGGAACAGGGCGAGCTACGGAAAGCCACTCAGGCCTATGAGAGAGCCCTGGGGTATGGTCAAGGAGATTCCCTCATGGTAGCAATGGCCCGGAAAGGCCTTGGGCGTGTGTATATGGAGCAAGGGAAAACCGGGAAAGCGCTACAGTACCTCCATAAGGCCGATGAATATTTCTCTAATCATGAGAAAGAGGAATTGACCTTTACAAAAGAGAATTACGAATACATGTCGGCAGCGCTTCTCACCCAAAGGAAGCAACTGATATTCATAGCCTTAGGAGCCGCCCTTATCCTGTTGCTGTCACTTGTTTTACTTCTGATCGGAAAGAAATTGCGCCGCTCGAGGAAAGAACAGGCCGAAGTTTCCGCCGTCCTGGAAGAGACTATCCAGGAAACTCGTCGCCCCCATCTCGATGAAGACATCCCTCAAGTTTCCGAGCGGGAAAAAGAGATCCTGGACCTGCTGACCAAGGGGTACACTACTCCACAAATCGCCGAAGGTCTTGGGCTCAGCCCCGAGACCATAAAGTGGTACAGGAAGAAACTGTTAGTCAAATTTGACGTATCCAACACCGCCGAACTCGTGACAATGGCCCGGGATGCCGGAATAATATAAAAAAAGCACCACAGCTAAGCTGCGGTGTCATTACTTTTCAGCGGAGGCGGAGGGATTCGAACCCCCGGAACGTTGCCGTTCAACAGTTTTCAAGACTGCCGCCATCGACCACTCGGCCACACCTCCAGTATTTTGCAGACGCGAAGATAAAGATAAAATCGTTCCCGCCAAAAATTATTTCTTCTCCTTCGCTGTCTTTTGCTCCGGCTCATCGTTCCGGGCAAAGAACTTATATTGGAAGAAAATCAGATACAAAGCTCCGACAGTTACGCAACTGTCAGCGAAGTTGAACACAGGAGCGAAAAACAGGAAATCATTTCCACCCACAAACGGCACCCAATCGGGCCATGTCGTGTCTATGATCGGGAAATAGAACATGTCCACTACTTTCCCGAACATGAAAGGGGCATAATCAAAGATGATCCCGTAAAACAGGCTGTCGATGATGTTACCCAACGCCCCGGCAGTTATGAGAGTAAGCCCCAGAAGCACTCCTGTCGGAACCCTGGGAGTCCCGTCCTCGAGAAGAGCCTGGCCGCCATTCTCGTCAACTGATTTGCGGACTAGGGAAGAAATCCACCAGCAAAGGGCTGCAAAAAGCCCGATCCTGAAGAAGGAAAGCAGGAATTTACCAACGGAGCCTCCGAACTTCATCCCGAAGGCCATCCCCTCATTCTCGATGAACAGGATCTGGAACCAATTGCCTATCACGTGGATATGCTGTCCGATCTCCATGTTTGTCTTCACCACGATCTTAATGATCTGGTCAATCACAACAAGGAGAACGCCCAGCAGAAGCAGTTTTTTGCCTTTGGAAATATTCACTAGTTACGGCCTTTCTTGGCAAGCATTTCCTTGGCCTCGACGGTCAAGGTGGCATGAGGCACGAGACGGAGCCTCTCCTTGGGGATAAGCTTGCCTGTCACGCGGCACACGCCGTAAGTCTTATTCTCAATCCTGACAAGGGCAGCCTCAAGGTTCTGGATGAACTTGTACTGCCTCTGGGCGAGCTGGCTGGCCTCTTCTTTGGAGAGCTGATAGGCGCCGTCATCCTCCACGGTCTTGAATGACGGAGTAGTGTCCTCAATATCATTGCTCCCATTGTGCATAATCACTTTGCGGAGGGTATTGTACTCCTTTCTGGCCTTCTCAAGCTTATCATTAATAATGAGCTTGAATTCAGCAAGTTCCTCATCGCTGTAACGTGTCTTCTCCACCTCGGGAGCCGGCACATTCTCTTTCAAGTCCTCTGACATGGCTCAAAAATTAAATCAGGTTGTATTATCTTTTCAGCACCATCTTCAAGGCTCCGTCATCCCATTCCACATCGGCGGCTCCTTCTGGAGCTTCACCGGCACCACGCACCTCAATCGAGAGCGCCAGCGTCTGGGCTGAGACATAATCATTATAAATCTGGAGAGCGGACTCGACATCGTCGCGAACGCTTCCATCTGCAAATATAATAACTTCTATCTTATCAGTGACCTCAAAACCGCTGTCTTTTCTCAAATTCTGGATCCTGTTGATAAGTTCCCTGGCGACTCCCTCTTTCCTGAGTTCCTCAGTGACCTGGACGTCGAGGGCTATGGTAAGAGGTCCTTCCGTGGCTACAAGCCAGCCGGGCATGTCCTCAGAGGAAATCTCATAATCGGCGGGGCCAAGAGTGACATCACCGGAAGGCAGGCTCAGAACATATTCAGAACCAGCTGCCTGGGCATTCTGGATAGCGGAAATAGTGGCCTGGTCGAGCGTGGCGAAAGCTCCGGCAATCTCCTTCATCTGCTTCCCATAGACCTTGCCGAGAGTCTTGAAGTTGGGCTTGATCTTCTTGGTGATGATCCCGGTAGTGTCGGAGATGAACTCCGCCTCCTTGACATTGACCTCGCCTAAGATGATTCCCTTGACCTCCTCCAACTGCGTACGGACCTTATCCGAAATGACAGGGATGACCAGTTTGGACAGCGGCTGGCGGACCTTTATGGAGACTTTCCTGCGGAGAGCGAGGACCATCGAGGTCGCCTTCTGGGCCAGAGCCATCCTCTCCTCAAGATCAGTGTCGATAACAGAGGAATCAACCTCCGGCATAAGGACATAGTGTACCGACTCCTCCCCGTCAGGGACGAGATCAAGGTACAGGCGATCCATATAGAAAGGAGCGATCGGAGCCGACAATATTGCCACATCCACAAGGACTTCCCTCAAGGTCTGGTAGGCCGAGAGCTTGTCCTGGTCCATCTTTCCTCCCCAGAAACGTTTGCGGTTCAGGCGCACGTACCAGTTGCTGAGGTCGTCGCAAACGAAATCCTGGATCAGACGTCCGGCAGTCGTTATGTCGTAGTCCTCGTAAGCGGCCTTGACTTTCCCCTTAAGCGAATTGAGAAGGGATATGATCCACCTGTCAATCTCCGGGCGGCTTGAATATGCCACCGCGGGCGCCGCCGGATCGAAGCCGTCCACATTGGCGTAAAGGGCGAAGAATGAATATGTGTTGTAGAGAGTCCCGAAGAACTTCCTGCGTACCTCATCAACGCCGGCCTCGTCAAATTTGAGGTTATCCCAAGGCTGGGCGTTAGTCAGCATATACCACCTAAGAGCGTCAGCGCCATACTTGTCAAGCTCCACGAACGGATCGACCGCATTGCCAAGACGCTTGCTCATCTTGTTGCCGTTCTTGTCGAGGACGAGACCGTTGGAAATAACTGTCTTATAAGCTGGTGTGCCGCTGACCATAGTGTGGATGGCGTGCAGGGTATAGAACCATCCGCGTGTCTGGTCCACTCCTTCGGCGATGAAGTCGGATGTGCAGCCGAACTTCTCGGATCCGAGGTTGCGGAGTCCCTCCTGGGCGTAGGGCATAGCTCCGGAATCGAACCACACATCGATCAGGTCTGTTTCCCTGGTCATCTTCTTTCCGGAAGGGCTGACAAGGAATATGTTGTCAACGTAAGGCCTGTGGAGATCGATCTTATCATAGTTGGCCTTGCTCATGTCTGTAGGGTCAAACCCCTTGTCCTTCAAAGGATTGGAGGGCATAACTCCTGCTGCGACAGCTTTCTCGATCTCGGAATAGAGCTCAGCGACGGAACCGATGCAGATCTCCTCCTTACCATCCTCCGTGCGCCAGATAGGCAGCGGGGTGCCCCAGAAGCGGCTACGGCTGAGATTCCAGTCCTGGATATTCTCCAGCCACTGCCCGAAACGTCCGGTACCGGTCGATTCAGGTTTCCAGGTGATCGTCTTGTTGAGGGCGACCATCTCGTCTTTGACCGCCGTAGTCTTGATAAACCAGGCGTCAAGAGGATAATAAAGGACTGGCTTGTCCGTACGCCATGAGTGAGGGTAGCTGTGGGTGTGTTTCTGGATCTTGAAGCACCTGCCGTCCTGCTTCATCATCATGCAAAGATCGACATCCAGAGTAGGAGCGTCAGCGGGGATGGAATCATCAAACGAGTTCTTGACATACCGACCCGAGAACTCCTTGTAGGAAGGATCGACATGAGTCTTGACATATTCAGGATCAAGATCCTCGATCCGGCAGAACCGTCCCTCATGGTCAACCTGGGCCTGGCGTTTCCCGTCCTTGTCGATAACGATGATCCCGGGAACTCCGAAATTGGCGGAGACCTTCTTGTCGTCAGCTCCGAAGGTCGGGGCGATATGGACTATTCCGGTACCATCCTCTGTTGTGACATAGTCTCCTGAGATCACTCTGAAGGCCTCTCCCTCATCAACCGGGCTGAACCATGGAATAAGTTGCCTGTAATAGATCCCGACAAGGTCTGAACCCTTGACAGTGCCGTCAAGGATCTTATAAGGGACCAGTTTGTCTCCTGGCTTGTAGTCTTCCATCGGGATCTCAGCGGCCTTCGGGTTGAACCAAGCCCCGACAAGTTCCTTCGCCAACACATAGACCGCCTTGGCACCGGTGTACGGGTTGAAAGACAACACCCTGACATAGTCGAACTTCGGGCCGACGCATAGCGCCACATTTGAGGGCAGAGTCCAGGGAGTGGTGGTCCAGGCCAGGAAATATACCGGAACATCAACTCCAGCGAAAAGCGGCTCGGATTTCTCATCCCGCACTGCTTCAAACTGGACAGTGGCCGTCGTGTCAGTCACATCCTTGTAGCAACCAGGCTGGTTGAGCTCATGAGAGCTGAGGCCGGTTCCGTCGGATGGGGAATATGGCTGGATCGAATAACCTTTATAGAGAAGTCCCTTGTCGTAAATCTTTCTCAGAAGATACCAAAGAGTCTCTATGTACCGGTTGTCATAAGTGATGTAAGGATCGTTCATGTCCACCCAGTAACCTACCCTCTGGGTCATTTCCTCCCACTCCTGGGTGTACTTCATGACCTCCTCGCGGCAAGTCCTGTTATAGTCCTCGACGGAAATCTTATCACCTATATCCTCCTTATGGATCCCAAGTTTCTTCTCCACACCGATCTCAACCGGCAGTCCATGGGTGTCCCAGCCGGCCCTACGGCTGACTTTGTATCCGGTCTGGGTCTTGTAACGGCAGATGGCGTCTTTGATCGAACGGGCCATGACATGATGAATGCCAGGCTTGCCGTTAGCGGAAGGCGGTCCCTCGAAAAAGACAAACTCGGGAGCTCCCTCCCTAACCTCCAACGATTTCTCGAAAGCCTTGTTTTTTCTCCACCTCTGGAGAATCTCGTTACCTGTCGAAACCAGATCCAGTCCTTTGTACTCTTTGAATGTCATATTTTTCTTTCTAATTTTGCAACCGGAAAGGTCAGGACGCGTCCCGGTTACCGAAGATGCAAAGATAGGCATTTCCATGTTATTTTTCAATAAAATACTAAGGTGAACATAATCGACATCATCATACTGTGCTGCTTCATACCAGCCATAATCCGCGGCTTTTCCAAGGGCTTCGTTGACCAAGCATACTCTCTTATAGCCTTAATTGCAGGCGTATGGCTATCATTCAAATTCTCAGGCGCACTCGGGGACTGGCTCGTGTCTTTTGCGGACCTCCCTGCCGGCGTGCTCCATCTGATAGCGTTCGCCGTGATTCTCCTCGCGGTCATGTTCCTGGTTCATCTTGCCGGAAATGTTGTCGAGAAACTGTTGAAAGTCGTCATGTTAGGATGGCTAAACAAGCTTCTCGGAATAGTATTCGCGATCATAAAGGCTGTCCTCGTCATTGGTTTGGTCATCATACTCTTCGACGCGCTGAACAATACCATCCCGCTCGTCAAGGAGACGTCGCTGAGTGAGTCTATCCTCTACCAGCCCGTCAAGGACATCGCCAACACAGTCTTCCCTTACCTGAAAGAATTGATATTCAAGAAATAGCGAACTATGAACAGACTGATCATGATCGAGACATCCACTTCCCTTTGCTCCACGGCGATCGCCGAGGACGGGAAGGTGATCGCAGAGAGAATCAGTGACGAGCCACGGGCACACGCCTCACTCACCGCCCTATTCGTCAGCGAGATGCTGAAGGAGGCTGGCCTGCGGGTCAGCGACTGCGATGCGGTCGCTGTAAGCGAGGGACCCGGATCATATACCGGACTGAGAGTGGGAGTTTCCACGGCGAAAGGATTGTGTTTCGGAGCGGGAATCCCCCTGATAGCTGTCGGTACCCTGGACACTCTCGTGTGGCAAGCGAAAGAAGAAGGACTGGTTCCTGAAGGTTGTAAATATATAGTGCCGATGATCGACGCCCGCAGGATGGAGGTTTACACAGGGGTCTTCACTCCCGAAGGGAAGCAAGTCACTCCAACAAAGGCCGAGGTCGTGACCGGGGAATCTTTCAAGGATTATCTCGCTGAAGGGCCAATTCTGTTCATCGGAGACGGAGCGATGAAGTGCGAGGGGACGATCGACAATCCTGGTGCTACCTTTATCCAACTCTCCCCCAAAGCCTCGGGCATGGCAAGACCTGCCACTGAGGCTCTCAAACAGCATAATTTCAAGGATGTGGCCTATTTCGAGCCTTTCTATCTGAAGGAATTCGTGACCACTGTAAGCAAAAAGAAACTTTTTTAACCACATAATCAATCAACATGAAAATAGGAGTTGCCGGAGATCATGCCGGCTATGAGTACAAGAACAGGCTCGCGGAGCTGTTGACAAAGAAAGGGCACGATGTGGCCGATTACGGGACCTACTCCGAGGTCAGTTGCGACTATCCGGACTACGCCCACGCACTTGCCGAGGCGGTGCTACGTAAAGAAGTTGATCTCGGGATAGCTCTTTGCGGGACAGGAAACGGAATGGCGATTACCCTGAACAAGCATAAGGGCATCAGGGCCGGCCTGGCCTGGAACAGCGAGATCGGAAGACTCGTCAAGGCCCATAACGACGCCAATGTGCTTGTTTTGCCGGCCCGCTTCATCTCCTACCAAATGGCGACCAGGATCGTCAACACCTGGCTTTCCACACCTGTCGAGGAAGGGCGTCATCAGCGCAGGAGAGACAAGATCGACATTCAGTGATATTGGACCAACAAGCGCTAATAGCTGATTCCCGGACCATCGGGACACTTTTTTCGGGGAATATAGACGATTACCCCGAAGGCATTATTATCCCCATCGACAAGCCATACAGGTGGACTTCGGCCGACGTGGTCAGAAAGATCAAACGGGCCGCTTGCAGGCATTTCGGCAAGAAAAACCTCAAAGTTGGCCACGCCGGGACTCTGGATCCTCTCGCCACCGGAGTACTTCTCGTTTGCATAGGAAAGGCCTGCCGCCAGGCTGAGACTTTGCAGAAAGAGAGCAAGGAATATGTGGCAGGCATCTCATTCGGGGCTACGACGCCCTCCTACGATTTGGAAAAAGCCGTGGATAAGCTGTACCCTCACGACAATGTTTCGGAAAAGACTGTGTCTGAGACACTTCCAAAGTTTGTCGGAGAGCAGGAGCAAGTGGCTCCCCTTTTCTCGGCAAAATCTGTGGATGGGGTCCGGGCTTATGAGCTTGCCAGGAAACAGTTTAAGGACAGAGGATTAGCGAAGACTGATGTTATCGATGGCTTTGACCATTCGGTCGCTGAGACGCTCAATGTCCAGAAGATCACCATCTACGAGATGGAACTACTCTCGTTCAAAGCCGTGGCACCGCTGAATCTGGGCCGTACTCAGCCGCAGCGAAGCGAGGATGGACGCGGCCCAGGTTCAGCGGTGCCCCAGCCAACCGACACTTCCAGCCAGTACGACCCGAATAGCAAGATCAACGTGGCTGACACTTCGGGACTGAACCTGCCCCTCGCGACCATCCGCGTCGCATGCTCCAAAGGCACCTACATCCGAGCCTTGGCCAGAGACCTGGGAGAGGTCCTGGGAACAGGCGCCCACCTCAACTCACTTCGCAGGACAAAATCAGGCGGCTTCAACGTCGAAACCGCCCTCTCAGTCACTCAAGCCGTCAGCTTGTTCGCTACAAAAGATCAAGAGACACCCTCCGGTCAAGATAATTGACCCTGTCCCTTGAGACCTGCAAGACGCCTTTGACTTTCTCGAAATGAGTGATAGCCTCATCAAGTTTCCGGGGATCCGGAATCCTTATGGCTATCGCGTTGACAATCCTGTAGTCATAGATGATGGAGGCTCCGTATTTACGTATCGCCTTCTTGAGAGGTTCCTTGCCGATCTCCATGTCGTAGCTGATCACAAGGACATCACGGGAATATTCCAATCCACCGTCCTTAGGTCTGGCCGGAGGAATCATTCCCGGCGAGGGAATATCCGGAGAATCAAAAGAGTCCACCCTGGCCAGCTGCTTCTCAGTGCGGCTCATGGTGCTACATCCCGCCAGAAAGCCTAAAGCCACTGGCAGAAACGCGAGGAAAAACGCATGTCCCTTACTCATCATCTTAATCGAAAACCGGATTAATTCCCTGCAAGTTTGAAGCCAGAGGACGCCCATTCGGTCATATTTCCTCCTTCATCATAAATAAGGTAACCCTCCACATCTGACTTCGAGTTGATGAAATCCTTGGCTGCCTCCAGGCCTATGACCATGCAATACGTGGCATAAGCGTCAGCGGTCACGGCATCCGGAGCCACGATAGTGGCGCTCAACAAATTATGATTGACCGGATAGCCGGTACGAGGGTCTATGGTATGAGAGTACTTCCGGCCGTCTTTTTCGTAATATTTCCGGTAATTCCCGGAAGTCACAACTCCGCAGCCTCTTCCGTCCCCCCTCCAGATTCCGTCCAGATCGGCTCCCGGCGTCATATTGCCGTCAACCGGCCGGTCGATTCCGATAGACCACGGCAATCCTTTCTGGTTCAAGCCCTCGCAGTAGATCTCACCAATGTCCACAAGCATGTCCTTGACTCCAAGCGAATGAAGATACCCGGCGATCTTGTCAGAAGTGAAACCTTGAGCTATAGCGTTGAAATTCAGCCTCGGACGGATTCCCGGAATCAAGGGTTCCATATTCTCCCCTATCGTGTCCATCCCGCAGACGGAGAGGACACTGTCAACCATCTGGGCTGACGGCAGCTTTTCTGAAGTGAATCCGAAGCCCCAGATGTCGAACAAAGGTGCGGCGGCCACGTCCAAAGCTCCTCCGGTCTCCTCATAGAACTTGCGGGAAAGGGAGAACATCTCCCTAAACAAAGTGTTGGGTTCTACGGAAACACCTGAGTTTAGGCGACTTAGCTGTGAGCCCTTGTTGTAACCCGACAAAGTCGTGTCGATCAGGGTCAGGATTGAATCGACACCGGCCTGGATCTCCTCCAGAGGGGCTTTCACCCCTTTGAGGTTGAGCTTGACTGAATATGTCCCACCTTGCGCGTAACCGGTAAGCTGGCTATATCCCCTGTCCGGAGCGCAGGAAGCAAAACTGAGCGACAGGACAACCATCGCCAAAAAGGCGGGAAAAGCTTTTATAATCCGTTTCATCATTGCAATAATAATCATTTGCGGGAGAATTATCAGTCTAGTTGGACTGGTTTTTGCTGAAAGACTACTGTTTTCGCGATTTTTATGCGATATTTGCATGTTCAAGTAACGACTCGTATGAGATTTAAAAGCATATTCATTCTTTTGTCCGTCGCCGCACTGGCGATTCTTCCCTCTTGCCACAAAAAGGACGATGACACGGATTCAACCCCGTATCTTGAAGGATCAATATCCTTCTCGATCCCTTCATATGTGAAAGTAGGAGAAGAATTGACGATCGCCCCAAAAGGTGGTGTGAATCCCCAAACGGGCAATATCGGATATTACTGGTACTCCTCCTGGAACGCGAAACGGGACACGGTCAAGACAGAGACTGGCTCATGGAGCGGTTCCTTCAATTTGACTGTTCCGCTTGCCACCGGCTCCTACACGGTCACAGTCGGGGCTTTCGCCACTGACTTCTATGGACTTTCCACAGTCAAGAATTTCACCGTAGTCGATCCGGCTCTTGAAGGCTCACTCAAAGGTGCCGGCTACCAGGCCAGTTCCAGCATAGTGGATCCCAGGGATGAAAACGTGTACTACGTTGCCCAAGTGGGAGATAAGCTATGGATGCGGAATAACCTTTATTATTCCGGCACTGGAGTGTCTTTCGAGAACAGCAGCGCGATGGATCCTATCGTCGGAAGACTCTACAGCTGGAATGAGGCTGTCAAGGCCTGCCCGGATGGCTGGCGTCTTCCCACCGACGAGGAGTTCGCTTCCTTGACCGGTACTTCCGGTGACATACTCTCAAGCGTTGCCGGCTCAATGATGGCGGACGCCACTTTCAATGGCAAGAAACTGTGGACTTTCTGGCCTGATGTGAAAATCACCAACACCACCAGCTTCTCCGCTCTTCCCGTAGGATATGCGGTAGATCAGGAAGGATCTGTCAAGTTTGTGGGAATCAACCAATATGCCTCCTTCTGGACTTCCGATGCGGATGACGACACAGCGTTGTACCGCTACATCTACGTCTCCAAGAACGACATCTTCTCCGGCCGCGGAGACAAAGAGTTTTTCCGGGCCTCAGTCAGGTGTGTGAAAGAGAATAAGGCTGAATAGGACTACCTCAGGTCGGTGACCACATAAGAATCATCCAGAGTCTTTTCGTCAAATCGGAAAGACTCTTTTGTTTCCAGCCTGTCCGAGAATGAGAAGTCTTTGATTATGAACTCAGAGACAGAGCCGTCGTTGAGTTTCACCTCCGCTCCCACAAGAGTCGTGGTGCCGCTTTTGAAGTAAAGCTTCAGCTCATTGATATCCATGGAGTATTTCCCCTTGTTGACCGGAGACAACACTGAGGAATCAACTGATTTTCCCTGGAACTTGGCGGCACCGAAAGAGACCTCCTCGAAAGCCGCGTCAACAGAAGTGATCATCAGAGCCGGATTGGTCGCGTAGACATCCGCTGACTCATCAACCAACTCAACCAGAGCCTCCTCAGCAAGGCGGTCCACTGTCCATCTCAAACGGCCGTCACACCAAACCTCAAGGCCGTTGCCGTTCATGACAAAGGCATTGTCCTGCACACGCACGTCACCTGATCCGGTCATCTTGGCGCTTGACTTGGCCGTCCTCATCGTGAACGAATATTCAAAGGACACGAGTGAGGATGAGACCTTGTCGATAAAAGATGAAAGGGTCTTGCTCTTCGCCCCTGAAGGCACAGCGGCCGCTAAGATCGCGGCAATAGCTATGATGATATTCTTTCTCATGATAATCATGGAAATTGCACAAGTTGTGCCAGAATGGGATTACTGGTTTCTGAACGCCTCCAGGACCTTCTCGAGCTCCTCAAGGCTCCCGATCAGCACCTGCCTGGGTTTGGAACCCTCCTGAGGCCCAACAACACCGGCCGCCTGGAGCTGGTCCATCACACGTCCGGCCTTGGCGTAACCCATACCAAGACGCCTTTGGAGGTCTGAAGTTGATCCTCTCTGGTTGATCACGATCATCTTGGCAGCCTCCTCGAACCTCTCGTCAAGGTTCTTCATGTCAACCATTCCTCCGGAGCCCTCCTCCGTGGAATCCTCGACATCAGGAAGGTAATAAGGGGTGTTATAGCTCTTCTTGTAGCCCTGCTGGGCCCCGATGAACTCCGTGAGCTTGCTGATCTCATCACTATCGATAAGCGCGCACTGGACCCTCTCCATCTCAACTCCGGCGTAATAGAGCATGTCTCCCCTTCCGATAAGCTTCTCGGCACCTGGAGAATCCAGGATCGTGGAGGAATCTATCCTGGAGATCACCCTGAAAGCGATCCTGGTAGGGAAATTCGCCTTGATAAGACCAGTGATCACATCCACCGACGGTCTCTGGGTCGCCAGGACTATGTGGATACCCGCCGCCCTACCTTTCTGGGCAAGACGGATGATAGAGGTTGAGATGCTGCGGGCCATTGCCTTGGCGTCACCACCGCCTCCGACCGACATGGTCAGGTCCGCGTACTCATCCACGATTGTGACTATGTAAGGCAGGAACCGGTGGCCATCAGTCGGGAGTAGATGGCGCTCGCGGTACTTCTCATTATAGAGCTTGATATTAGGGACGTATGCCTTACTGAGCAACTCATATCGCTGCTCCATCTCAGCCACAAGCGACTTGAGCACTTTCTCGGCCTTGTCCGCCTTCTTCACGATAGCGTTTTCCTGCTCCTCTCGGTCGTCATTGGACGGGAGAACGGCCAGATAATGATGCAACAAGCGGCCGTAGTGCGAGAATTCGACCATCTTCGGGTCGATGAAGACGAACTTCAGCTCCGAAGGATGCTTGGAATACAGGAGCGAGGCGACCATGGCGTTCAGACCCACGGACTTACCCTGCTTGGTGGCTCCGGCAACAAGCAAATGGGGAGCGTCCGCCAAGTCAAACACCTTCACTTTCTGATGGATAGTGTAGCCGATCGCTATCGGGAGCTCAGCCTTGCTGTTACGGAAGGCGTCGTCATTGAGGACGGCGCGCATGGGCACTATCGATGGCTTGTCGTTGGCAACCTCGATACCTACGGAGTCGGTCAGTGTCACGACACGGACTCCCCTGGCATGGAGATACATACCGATGTCTTCCTGAAGCTTCTTGATCTCGGCGATTTTCACGCCAGGTGCGGGATAGACTTTGTACAAGGTGACAGTCGGTCCCACGATGGCCTTCACGTCGTTAATCTGGATACGATAGTTCTCCAGCGTCGCCCTGATCTTGTTGTTGTTCCTGGTCAGCTCCTCTTCGGAGACTTCATGGCGGCCGGTGGAATATTCCTCGAGAAGCTCGAGGGAAGGGAACTCGTACTTGGGTAACTCGTCGCGGACGTTGATCGGCTCAAGCTCCTTGGTGATCTCAGTGGAAAGTTCCGTGCCTTTGATTATCTCCAAAGAGTTCTCTTGCTGCTCCGGTTCCTTGGAATCTTTGATCTCCGGATCTTTGCTCTCCGTCCCGGTGTCAGACGGCAGCTCAGTACGGTCGGTGGCCAGTGGCGCGACCGGGGAAGAAACTTCGCTTACGGCCGCAGGGGAGACAGCAGGGCTATGCTTTTCACCTCGATCCCCAGGTCCGTGAGGGAAGGGCAGGTCGACCGCCTCGCTCCGCTCGGCCCCACCGCTCGCTACGCTACGCTCCGCTCCGGTCCCCCCTCTTACAGTGCCGAGGGTGGCATGGGTCTCCCCTGCCCTTCCCTCATGGACACTGGTCTCTACAGGTGTCCCTGCGGCCGAAGTAGAAGTAAGAGAGTCCAGCCAGAGGCGGAACTTGTCACTGGCGAAGAAAAGCCACAATGCGAGAAGCAAAAGCAGCAGGACGACCGTGATGACCGGACCGAAAAGATTCCGGGACCAGCTGACGACCGACTCGCCGCACTCGCCTCCGAGCCCTCCGCCAAAAACATTCCCCCATCCGGCCACATCAGAGATGAAAGAAAGGATGAAGGACGCCACAAGAGCTCCGGAGACAGTCAGCAATATCGTCCTGGTCATCGAATAATGCCACCTGCCGAGAAGCAGGCGGACAGACACGGCAAACATGATAAGGATCAGCGCCATGCTACCAAGTCCGAACCACTCCCGGACAAGCAAGTTTGCCCATTTGTAGCCGAGTTTTCCGGCTATATTGCTGATCTCCACTGATTTATCCGACACAGGAGCCGCGAGGGCGCTCTGGTCGATCTTCCAAGTGAAAAGGTATGAGACAGTCGCGAGGAGGGTGAATACAGTCAGAACGGCGACAGCAAGACCAGTACCTTTTACCAGTCTCTCCTTGTCGTCATCATCCATATTCTTCCAGAACCTCAACATCCTCACTTCCTGTTTTTACGGTTATTCTTCTTTCCTCCCTTGCGGTTTTGTCCGCCCATTCCGAGATTAAGACCCGGACGGGAGAAATTGGAGTCAAGCGATATCTTCGAGAGTTCCAGCCCCTCGGGAACTTTGATTCTGTAATCAGAGAGTTTCTCGATATCAGCGAATATCGTCTCATCCGCCACACTATCCTTATTCCAGATAAGATACTGCTGCCTCATGTATATCGCAAGGGAGCGGAGCATGGCTGTCTTGACCTCACCTTCCGGCTCACCGGCGATCAGATCGATGATGCTCTCGATATTCCGGCCGTAATGGTTTGCCCTGACGGGACTCTTGTCCAGCGGAATAACCATGGGCCTGGCGGCTTTGGCCTCAGGGAGAGGAGCGGGATAAGGAGAGTCGATGTCGAGATCATATCCCGCGATCATGTAGAG
>Ga0256405_10004893_pt1 | contig 24195 bp, 19 predicted proteins | sample RumenRJG_02DNA_FD_189096 | JGI IMG/M metagenome (GOLD analysis project Ga0256405, IMG submission 189096) | Bovine rumen microbial communities from Lethbridge, Alberta, Canada - RJG_02 | ecosystem: Host-associated > Mammals > Digestive system > Stomach > Rumen | place: Canada: Alberta... | reverse complement strand
TGTTCATGGGTACAAAATCCTTCAATCAGCCAATCGGCAACTGGGATACTTCCAGGGTTACTAATATGAGTGTTATGTTCAATGTAGCAACAGCTTTCAATCAGCCAATCGGCAACTGGGATACTTCCAGGGTTACTAATATGAGTGTTATGTTCAATGTAGCAACAGCTTTCAATCAGCCAATCGGCAACTGGGATACTTCAAAGGTTACTAATATGATAGGTATGTTCCGAATGGCTCAAGCTTTTAATCAGCCAATCGGTAACTGGGATACCTCCAATGTTACAAATATGAATGAGATGTTTCAAGGTACAACATCTTATTCTTTCCCTAAACCTAAACCAAAAGGAGCAGAATAAACATCAAATGGCAGACTGCAATTCCGGCAGTCTGCCAAATTCCCTTATTCCCCAAGTCGGCTATTCACCTCCTGAGCCAAATCGCCCAACTTCCCGAATAGCCAATTTCCAGGGCAGGACTTTCGAGCAAACCAGCGGTGAACCTAGAGCGTATTCAGCAAATGAACTATTGTAAAGGAATCTGTAGTTACTCGTAATGGGCGTAAAGGCTACGAACGAATTTACCGGTACAATGGCAAATATTTAATTTTATCCGGCATTGGAACCAACGGATTTATTGTGTCTGCTTATATTCTACAACTAAGGAGAAGTTATAGTGTATACTGTAAAGCTAATGAATGAATACATTCATGGCCCTTTATGGGTGTATGGGAATGAAGGATGTGAAACAGATTCCCCCCTGATAGATAGTGACAATATTCTGCAGAATCTTAACGAAGAAGCTGCAACTTTGTATGATTCATTTTACGATTTTGATGTAGGTGATGAGCCTTGCGTTTTTGACGATGAAGGATACAAAGCCGCGTTTCCTAAAATGAAAGAACTTATTGAAAAAATTAAGCAGAGACTTAATGAGATCAATGATGGCTCTTTCACTGTAGAAGATTACATTACTAATCAGAAGTTCGATTAACCGAGTTTCACTCTCATCATCTAAGCCGACAGTTCTTTATCTGCCGGCTTTTTCCCTTATTCCCCAAGACGGCTATTCACCTCATAGGGTGGGGGATGCGGACAAAAAACGGGACATATATTACTCAGATTGTTCCCTGCTAAGTCTGTGGGCGTGTGAACCAAACTCTGTAAATTACATATGAAGTCAGAATGGTAGGTTACACCACAAATGCCATTGAAAGTCTTAATGCGTCTTACCGCAAACTGAACCGCCAAAGAAGCGTATTTCCAAGCAACCAGGCATACTTTTGTATCCATCAGTCGTCTGTAATTCCACTTTCTGAAAGAATTACATAATCCCAAAATCTCATAAATTTAAACAGTAGTGTTTAGAGAAAATATCAATGATTTTGTATCTTTACGTATCAAAACTTTAAGGTACATTAAATGTGAGAATGGCAAATCATTGTTTATTCATTTATCATATCTTCAGCTATTTTTACTATAACAGATGACTATTCATTATGCTGAGTGATCTTATAAAGTCTTTTTTTAATCATAAACAGGACTTACTGAATCCTGTGCTTAACTCTCCCAGAGATATAACTGATAACCTGATTGATCGGATTATTTCAAACAATCTGCAGACGCTGACTATTAATTATGAATTTACCAGACGTCGAGGTTTGCATGAAAGCTGGAAGAAATTTTATGGTTATATCAGCAAAAAAAATCCTTTTTACGCAGCCAATCTGAAAAAGCCCCTGAAACATCTTGATTTTGAAATCAGATTTGGTCCAAGGATACACTCTCTGGCAATGGCTTTTCACGGTCTTAAAGAACTGGAATCCGTGAATATTCCAACCATCTCCGGCATTACTGATCTAAGTGGCATATTCAGTTCCTGTGCAGCATTAAATCAACCTTTGGCTCACTGGAATACCTCAAGTGTTACCGACATGAGCGGCATGTTCTGCGGAGCTTCTTCATTCAATCAGCCGATTGGAAATTGGGACACAGCCAACGTAACAGATATGAGTAGCATGTTCGGGAATGCAGAATCTTTCAATCAGCCTATCGGAGATTGGGATACTTCAAAAGTCACTGACATGAACGAAATGTTCGGTGGGGCATCGAGCTTTAATCAGCCTATAGGATGCTGGAATACGTCAAATGTAACCTGTATGGCAAACATGTTTCGTTTTGCCAGGTCATTCAATCAGCCGATAGGATCATGGAACACCTCAAAAGTAACAACAATGTCGCAAATGTTCCGCTCAGCATTTGTATTCAACCAGCCATTGCAAAACTGGGATACTTCCAACGTTACCAATATGTCCTGCATGTTTAGAAATGCTGGAGCATTTGTTCAACCATTAGATAAATGGAATATGTCAAAGGTTATCAGCAAGGAGCATATGTTTCATTTGGATTGGGACTGGGGAGGATTAAGAACGGATTCTACTATCCGTATTGAATGAAATTCCTAAAGATATTGCCTGAGTCATACAGTTCTTCTTTTAATTTGAAAAGTTAATGCTGAACGGAGGTTGTTCTGAACAGAATTCCATCAAACATGGTATCAATTATAAAATGCGGTACAAAAGAACATCTCCGTCAAAACTCTAAGTATATTTATCCACGATATGTTTCCGTATCTTAAACGGAATAAACACATATAAAAGATGTATATAATGTGTTCAATAAGAAACTAAGTAGTAATTTTTAGATATGGAACAGATTATGTAATTATGCTCAATTGGTAAAATATGAGTAGGGCTTTTAAAGGCTTTCATTAACCTTTACCGCTCTGAATAATACCAAGAGGATAATATGGACGAAGATAAACAGCCAAAGGATGCAATGGACTATCTGGCAATGCTTGTCAGAACACAGGGGCAGCTTTTCTCATTTGTTGCAAGGGAATATCCGCAGATGGATACTGCTGATTTCATTCATTTTTACATGGAATCAAAAACAAGAAGAGTTATTGATGAGAATGAAGTCGGTTCGCATACGCTTGAACTTAAGGATCTTCTTGAATACATAGACAAAAATGAAGTTTATGAGTTTAAAAAAGGTAAAGCCATAGATCCGGAGATTGCTGAATGGATTGGTGAGTTCTATGCGTATTATCAGTTATGCGTGAACGTTCCGAGTAGAGAAATGATCAAGAAGATACCTGTAAGTTATCTGGTAAGCATATATCCGCGATTTGCCAATTTCGATCTTGAATTTGTAATGCAGCATATCTCAAAGACTGTTACTCACGATAAGAAGTAAGAGGTGTTATAGTGGAAAACAATGGGGGAAAATAAGCGCATGCAAACTTAAATGTTTGTATATATACATGATCGCATAATATCCATTATGTTAATAAAAGGGTGTGTCGGTATCCCCATATATATCTTAGACTGTGTTATTCGGTCGTCCGTGTCCGGATGTTTTCCCTCTCTACCTTGCTGCATGGTCAAATGTATCGGGAACCGTATCTGCCATATTATATGATACCGGTGTGAATTTTCCGGTAATTATTCTGCCGACACTCCCGGAACGTCTGCAGATTACCGGTATGTTTTTGACGGGATCGTTAAAACGGAACAGCTCCACCTTTTAGTATCTCTCATATACAATGTTAAAAGTGTCGATGACAGTCATAACCGTATCGTAAGAAACAGATTTATTGTGAGAGTGAACGCGATTCCGTGAAAAACACTGACTGCATACCGCAGGATTCTGCTGAGAGTTGACTATTTGCATGATCACCGCGTAAAGCCTTCACTTAAGCGGATTTCGAATCGGAATCAGGTAATACTAATTCCGTTGTTTTTTGCCCCCTGTCATCCTGTTTTTTTACGACTTTCGTATATTGCGATCCCTGTCGAAATATTCATGTATATCATTCGATATTGTTTTTACATTTTACTAACATTAATGCTAACCATAATAATGACATGCCACTCTTATGACATGTCGGTTCGTTTCAGTTTGTGCCGTCGTAATATCGAAGGCCATTCTTAAACGGTTTAGGATATGTTTTACAGACGTAAGGATAATCATGAAAAAAAGCATTATTTCTGCCCTGTCATTATTTTCAGTGATTGCCTGTGTTCAGGCGTCAGCTGATGAGATTGAAAGTAACGGAGCAACGGTTTTCACTGATAATTTCAGTGTGGTTGAGCAACAGGACAAGGGCGAAACAAAGTCTCTTATCGTTGTTTCCGGCGAAAATGAGCTTGGTTCGCTCGGAGACAAATTTGTTGTTTCCGGAAAAAAGGCCGCAAATCATATAGCATATGTAAAGAACGCCAATAATGAGAATAATTACATTATCAAGGATTCAATTTCAGTTCAGTGTGCAAGAGATGTGGACTGTATTCCGTCAGGTCTTGAGGCTAAAAAGATCAGCAGAAGTGTTTATGAGCTTCAGGTTAGTAATTATGACGAATGGAAATCACTTCAGGAAGAACTTCGCAATACTGCCGGAGTACTCAAAGTGGCGCCTTCATTTGAGTACGGAATCAAACCTCAGCTCAAATAAATGTTTTGTTACCGTGTTACGGTAAATGATGGTGCTACAGGTTTCACTGCGGTAACCGATATGGATTTTTTTAAACTATATTTTTGGCTTCTCCCCTCTTTAATATGAATACGGAAACATAAACCCATAGTAAAGAGGTAGTGTCATTATAGAAGGAAAATCATGAAATTATTAACAAAGAAACCAACTTTGGCGTTGTTGAGTATGGCAATTCTTACTGCTTGCGGCGGTGGCGGCGGTGGCGGTGATAACCCGACGCCAGACCCGAATTACAATAAAATTTTTACGGTTGAGACCTATGGTGACATGTTTACCGGCAAGCCGTACGTTCTTTCCATCAATAACGCTTATCGCGAAGGCTATGAATTTTCTGCAAGATACGGTGAACTTTCTGATGTTAATCCGTTAACCGGTGAGCAGGCAGAAACAGGTAAGCTGTTTTATTATGTTCCTGAATCAGTATTGGGAACGACGTCAGATTACTATAATTTCAAGGAAGAATTTGAGGCCGTATCTCCGGAAGACACTGCCAATGGCGAATTGAATATAGGTACCGCATCAGGCCAAAGTGACTATCTCTTTAATGAACAGTGGCACATCATGAACCAGGGACAGAATCCTTTCAGTGTCGCAAAATCCCCTGTCAAAGGAATAGATCTTAACGTGATACCTGCCTGGCATCTTAAGGACTCAAAAAACAATCTGATTTCAGGCAAAAATGTAAAGGTTGCGGTATACGACGTAAGAATTGATTTTAAACATGAAGATCTTAAGGCTCATAAATACCCTCCTTCGCTGTCCAGATCTTACATAAACGCAGATCTTTCTCTTACTGATTTGAAAAAGTATGATGTTCTGGCTCATGGTACTGCAGTTGCCGGTATTATAGGAGCTGTTGCCAATAACGGGGTCGGCGGACGTGGCATTGCCTACGATTCTGTTTTGACATCGTATGAGATGCGTACGGATTTGCAGTATAGTGTTCTGACTTTTAAGGATGATATAGATATAATCAATGCCAGTATGGGGATTGATGACAGTTCCGTTTATGAACCTGATTTGGATATTCAGGCTCAAGCCATGCTTGAAAACGGAATACCGTTCGTGAAGGCTATTGGCAATGAGTTTGGAGATGTTGAATTTGACGACAGTAGACAGTATCCGAAATACTGTTTAAATTATGGTGTAACCTGCCAGTTTAATCAAACATCATCAATTAACAGAGGCAGATATTTTATTAATGTCGGTGCTTTGAACTCCCTGGGTGTAAAATCTTCATATTCAAGTACAGGTTCACATATCTGGGTTTCCGGTACCGGCGGTGAGTTCGGCTATATCCGCCTCGCAGCTAATTCATCAGCAGCCATGGTAACCACTCTTTCAAGCTATTTACCTGAAAAGTATGATGATTGGGATGAAGACAGTCCGTGGAGAGAAAACCAGACCTATTACGACAAACGAAAGTTCTATACTCATAGGATGAACGGAACTTCATCGGCTGCACCGTCAGTTACCGGCGTTATTGCCTTGATTAATCAGGCAAAGCCCTACGTGACAGTGCCTCAGGTAAGATATATTCTGGCTAAAACTGCTAACAACAAGAATACATCTGGATGGGAATCACTTGATTATTCACCTGTTAAGAAGGAAATAAGCGAGTTTGATGACGAAAACATTGTTCTTGAAAACGGTTGGCATAAGAATGGTGCCGGATTGTGGTTCTCCAACTACTACGGTTTTGGCGTCGTTAACGCTGAAAAGGCAGTGCAGAAAGCTCTTGACTGTGATTCTGATGAGGGGTGCGAAATGAGAAAGGAGCTGCCTTCAATGTATAAAAGCTCCGGATCAAGTCCCTGCACCAGTACAGACGGCGGATTGAACATAACATGCAGCCTGTCCGGGTTTGTGAACGTCAATGATCCAAGTGATACTAATGCTGTTTTTGAAATAGATAATCTGGCGATTAATGTCCGTTCATTAGTTTTTGCTTCAAGCACAAACAGCGTGTGTTCTGATGCGGCTGAAGAGTACGCGAGCGGGGTTGCCAAAGCGAACGCATTTCTGCAGATCAGCATGACTTCTCCTGCCGGAACGGAAGCTCTGATTAAACCTGTGTATGCAAATTGGGATTATTCAGGGATTACGTACAGAAAACAGATAACAGAACCGTTTTTAATTCAGACGTCTGATTTCTTTACCGAAAATGTCTCTGCATCAGACAAATTTACTCTCAAAATCAAGAGTATGTGTCCGCTTGATGTCTCAGCCCTTAACAGTGATGTCTTTGTCCTTATCGACGGATATGCCAAGTAGCTGATCTCACGGACTCAGGACTCTGAAGTCCGACGGAACGTTTGAACAAAACGAACAGAAATTAAATACCGCACCGTTAAACAATGTACTGGTGCGGTATTTTTTTGGGGGGGCAGACAGATTCCCTTATTTCGTAGAAAAATTACGGAGAACCGGTTCCCGCAGAGCCTTATTTGCGGGATCTTCTTTTAATGTTTTATTGCGACCTCTGTCTAAATACCGTTCAGTAATTTTCGATTGTTCAGTATTCGTGTTTTACAATTTTCTAATCGGTCAGCATGCGTGTTGATGGTTGTTATGGTGAGATTGATTGCCATCCGGCGTAATACTTCTTCTGCCCCTGACAATACATGAATGAAGCATACTTGTGCATGCATGTTTTTTTCGTGACATTATAAGTTAGACCACAGGCAATCATACTTTCGGAGATTGTGATGAAGATTAAAACAGTTCTTATGTCGGCTCTTTCCCTGTTCTCGGTTACGGCATGCGCATCCGATGCTCAGATTATGATAAGGGAAAGTAACGGGACAACGGTATATACGGATAACTTCAAGGTTTTGGATGCGGCGGAGAAAATCAATAAAACTGAAGGAATTTTGGGAACGCTTGGAGACAGGATTGTTATTTCCGGAACCAGAGCTCCTGATCACATCGCCTTTGTGAGACATGATGATGAACGTAATAACTTTATAATCAGAAACATTCTTATGATTCAGTGTGCCAAAGATGCAGAATGCATTCCTGATGACATTGACTCAGTAAAACTAAGCAGAAGCGTCTATGAGGTTAAGGTTAATAATTACGAAGAGTGGAAGTCAGTGCAGGAGCGTCTCCGTAGTGCCGAAGGCGTGAAAAATGTTGCTCCGTCTCTTTATTATGGCATTAAGCCTGAACTAAAGAACACAGACGAAGGTGAATAATGAACTCAGCACTATCAGAAACCAAACTTCTTCTCAGTGTGTCCGTCTGGGCTTCAGTCTCTGCCTGTGGCGGAAGCGGAGGCGGAGATCCTCCGACTCCGCCTGCTCCTCCAATTCATATGGTTGAATGGTAACTGCCCTTATCATTCAGGCTAAACCGGACATTACCGTACCGCAGGTCCGATACATATTGGCAACTACATCAAACAACGATAAAACCGAGGGTTGGGCATCCCTGGCCTATGACCCGATAAAGGCCTATGTAAGTCAGTACGGTGAAGATATTACATTGGAGAATGCATGGCACGATAACGCGTCAGGATTAAGATTTTCAAACTATTACGGTTTCGGAGTGGTAAATGCCGCAAATGCCGTGAAAAAAGCATTTGACTGTGATGCTGATGCCGGGTGCAGACTCAGGTCAGAGCTTCCGTCAATGTATAGAAGTACCGGTACCAACCCGTGCGAGAGCTCTGACGGAGGATTCAGCGTTACCTGTTCCCTGTCAGAATTTGTAAACGCTGATAAACCGGGAGAGGTTCCGGGAGCATTTGAGATTGATAATCTGCAGATAAATGTGGGCTCTCTGATGTATGCCGACAGTACCGAAAGCAAGTGCTCAGCCGCTTCAAACGGCTCAGGTGAGGACATCGCGGGTGTAAACAATCTTCTGCAAATAACAATGACGTCACCGGAAGGTACCGAATCTCTGATTAAGTCCGTATATTCCAACTGGGATTTCTCAGCAAAGAGTTTTGGGAAAAACACGGAAGCTCCGTTCCTTATAAGTACTTCAGATTTCTTTACCGAAAGAGTTTCGGCATCAGGCACTTTCAAGCTGAAAATAAGAAGTGTATGCCCTATTGACGTAGACGAACTTAACAATAGCGTTTATGTTCAGATAGACGGTTATGCCTTAGATTAAACAGAGTGACTGAATTATTGAAACTGCTCCCGTGTTTAATTAGGGAGCAGTTTTTTAATTTGAGTGGATTCGGATATCCTTAAGGTTATCCGGCACTGCCATGAGCATGACTTTATACAGTTATTTTTCATGGTTCAGTATTGTTTTTTATTCTGATCTGCCCCCCGGTGCTTTTGATAAGTAAACTGTATACGTTAAAATGTTTTGTTTCTCACGAATGTAAACAGATATTTGCGTGATCTTTTTAGCAATTTTTGTGAAAAAGCATGTTTTATTCTATAATATACAAATGGACATGATTTGCAGGATGAAGATCAATGATATACCAGGGATTGGCGGCCGTATTACGTTTAATTAATCAGTATCCGACACTAAGGACTGTTGTTGTACTGCTTGTTATTCTGATGCTTGCGCGTCTGATGATAAAAATTATCAGAGCACGTAAAGCCAGATCAGATAAACGTAAGCAACTCCCTATTTCATCAAGATACGAAACCAATAAGAAAAGCAAGTTTGTCACTGAATCCAACGTGGCCATAATCGATACCTCCTCCTTTATCTGGATGGAGAAAAACAAATCGGTTTACACTGTTCTTGACAGATTCCGCAAGGAATACAAATTTGACAGAATCTATACCACCACTGCCGTAATCAGGGAACTGAGACGACACAGCAAAACAATCCCGACCGTCAATGAGACCGTTACGCGTGAAAAATACGTAAATGATCGCAAGAAGCGTGCGCTTGACGTTCTCCAGAAGGTTCTTTATTCCGAAAGTAAAGGAGTAATTACAGTTATACATGACAGTTCTAACTGTCATTACGCTGACCCTACCATTGTTTCCCTTGCTCTTGAAATGCAGAGACTCGGAAATAAGGTAACCACCCTTGCAACTGACTGGCATCTGCAGCTTGATATCATGGAAGCAGATCCTTTTCATGATGATCCCGCTAAAAGAATCAGAACATTTCATTACTATACCAACGGGGAGCTTTCAGGCGTAAACAAGTCCAAGGCAACCAAGGCTGCGACACGTAATGACCGTGACATGAATAAGAAGATTGTAAGGTAATTGCCAATTTTACGGAATTTCCCATCGCTTCATAAACTTCCTTCCATGTCCCCTCGCATTCATGTCTGCATACGCAGAAAAATAATGCATGTAATCTTCTTTCTTTGGCAGAGAAGCCTGTTATGATATAAACTGTCTTCGTGATTTTAATAATCGTTATGGCATTGCGGCTATTTTGCAGTTACGGACAAGAGAGATTTTATTATGAGCAGACTTATCGTTGTATCAGAACCGCTTCCTGAAGAAAAACTAATCAGATTAAAGGAATATGCTGCAGAGCTGGGTTTTGACGTTATTTATGAAACCGACAGGAATAAGGCTGAAAGCCTTACTGGCAGAGCTGAAATATTTTTCGGCATAATGAATCCGAAAAACGATGTACCTGAGAATCTTAAGTGGCTGTGCCTTCCGCTTGCGGGAGTTAACGACTATACGTCAAAGCATGAATTCACCAGTGGCAGATGCATGCTGTCATGTTCATCAGGGGCCTACGGCGTCACAATAGCGGAGCATCTTGTCATGCTTACCCTGATGCTTCTTCGCAGAATGCCTGAATATGCCGAAGACCGTAAAAACGGCGTATGGCGAAATGATCGCCCTCTCAGATCCGTATATGACAGCAGAATCACCCTGCTGGGAACCGGTGATATCGGCAGAAATTATGCGTTAAGAGTCAGTGCCTTCGGACCTAAGTCCATAACCGGTCTTTCGAAATCAGGTAAATCTGACTGCCCTGCGTTTACTTCCGTACATCAGATTTCAGATCTGGACGGAATTCTTCCCGAAACAGACATTCTTGTCATGAGTCTTCCCGAAACTCCGGAAACCATACATATCCTTAACAGAGAAAGGCTTGCACTTCTTCCGGAAAACGCCGTGGTTATCAACGTCGGACGAGGCAGTGCCATTGATGAGCCGGCACTTGCGGAAGCTCTTAAATCCGGCGTAATTGCCGGTGCCGCACTGGATGTTCTCGAAAAGGAACCTCTTTCAGAAGACAGCCCGCTGAAAGACGCTCCAAATCTTATAATCACACCGCACATGGCAGGACAGCGTACGCTTAAAAGAACCGTAGACGTAATGGTTGAAAAGTTCATGAATGATCTCGGACATTATGCCCGTGGAGAGACTCTGGAAAACAGAGTGAATATTAAGCGGGGATATTAATTATTCCGCAGATTTATCCGGATTAATTTTTATGTAATTCATACTGGCCATGTGTCCCCTGCCGTCTAATACTCACGCCCGGCTGTTTCCACGTAATAAGGATTAGTACGCGGAAATAATGTCCGGGTATTATTTTTTACACAGAGGCTTTTTGCATTTCCGCCAAATAACTGATATGCCTGATTAGATGTCTCCTGAACTTAAAGCAGGAGTAAAGTCACAAATGTAGAATTTATTTTCAGTGATAAGTGATTAAAAATCAACCAAAGCAATGTAGACTATAAGTATGTAAGTGTTATCGCATCGTTTATTTCGGTTGCCGTTAACATCATTACCTGTGACGGCAACCCGGCGGTTTTCCGTGGGATGCTGCCATTACATCACATCATGTTTGATTATGTCCGCGTGTTCCGGCGTGTATATCAGTCCGGATATTTGCAGGCAGTAATATACCGTCATTTTACGGGGAGGATGAGTTTCTGAGCTGAATAAGTCGGAAAACAGAGTAGACGGATGGGAACTGCCCGATTGGATGAAGGAGTATCTATGAGAAAATATCTAGCTTGTATTGTGTTGCTTGTGTCATCAGCCCTAACAGGATGTACTAGCGTTGCCGTTCAGGACGCTTCTTCCGAGAGTTACGCAAAGGAGTTTAATCCTCCTCCTGCTGGATGGTCTGGTCTTTATTTATACAGAACCTGCAATGTTATCGGTGCCGGTTTTGATAAGGGGCTTTATGTTGACGGACAGTATATCGGGGACTCCACCAGGTGCAGTTTCTTTTACAGACTTGTGGAACCGGGAACTCATACAATTCAGACAGCGTCCGAATTCGGTGAAAACGAAGTATCTCTTGAGTTTAAGGAAGGCTCCAATCACTTCGTCAAGCAGTACCTGAGACCCGGACTCGTTCTTTTCGGGGCAGAGCTGGAAATTATGGAACCGGATGAAATTGAAGAAGCCAAGGAGGATATAAAAGAGTACAGCCTTAATGCAAATCAGGACAATCCTGAGCTGAATCTTGATATCTGGGAGTCAAAGCCGGGTAAAGGTTCAGTTTCAGGGCCGAAAAATAAGGAAGAAGCTAAATCAATGGCCAAATAATACCCCCGCGTGGCCGATGTTTATCTGAAGAGCAGTGAGAATGGCGGCTGCGGCATCCGTTCGGTGTTTTCCCTCCGGAACTTTCCCGGGAGAAAAATAAAAGCTCACCGTACAATGTAAAATATAAAATATCCACCGAAGGTTGAACAGAACTGTCGGGGGATATTTTTACTTCAGGTATTCCGCCTTCGAAGAAAATTATTTCGTAAAATTGTCCGACGGCGGAATTTAAATCAGCTACATGGCAGATCTGAGGATTGCAATGACGTCATTGCGATCCAGCGGTCTGATGGCTCGTTTCAGATCTCCGAACCAGTGGGAGAATATGTGATCCGCCATGGCTTCGAAGTGTTCATCCGAATTAATTCCGGCTTCACGAAGTGTCTGAGGCATGCCGATTTTCTTAAAGAATTCAGAGGTTAGTCTGATAGCCTCTTCGGCGTTAGCCATTACTCCGTCCGCTGGATTCAGCCCAAACACATTAATGCCATACTGTGCGAAGCGCGGTGCCGTTTCCTCGTTGAGACTGTATTTCATCCATGCGGTGGTTATGAGAGCAAGTCCCGCACCGTGAGTAATGTCATAGTAGGCTGACAGTTCGTGTTCAATGGCGTGACATACCCATGGAGAATCGGTGCGTCCAAGTGCAGGAAGTCCGCAGCATCCGAAAGAGCTTACCATCATAAGCTGTGCTCTGGCATCATAGTCATCAGGCTTTTCAAGAGCTCTCGGAGTACATTCTATGACGGTTTTCAGCATGGCTTCACACACGCCGTCGGTGAATATATTGCCGTCTTTTACGATGTATGATTCAAAAACGTGTGACATGATGTCCGAAGAACCCGCAGCGGTCTGCCACTTTGATACTGAGAACGTATATTGCGGATCCATAATGGATATTTCAGGGAATATTTCACCGAGAAGAGCCAGCTTTTCATTCGTATCAGGATTGGAGATAACTCCGCCACCGTCATATTCGGAACCTGTTGCGGACAGGGTAAGCACGGTGAAGAAAGGCAGATGCTTACCGACCTTTGAACCGTCCAGTACAAGATCCCATGGATCTCCGTCATAGAAAGCGCCTGCTGCTATGTTCTTGCAGCAGTCAAGAACACTGCCGCCACCCACTGCTACGATGAAATCTATATTTTCCTTCTTAACCAGTTCAACGCCTTTTCTGACGGAAGTGATTTTTGGGTTCGGTTCAATTCCGGAAAGTTCAAAAACCTCATATCCGCTGAGAAGTTCCTTAACTTTATCGTAAAGACCGATTTTCTTGATGCTGCCGCCACCGTAGGCGAGAAGAACTTTGCGTCCGTACTTTGACATGTACTTAGGCAGTTCATCGATTTTACCCTTGCCGAAAACGAGTCGGACGGGAACAAAGTAATTGTAGTCGTGCATATTGTTACTCCGTGTCCAGATGAAAAATGACGTCAGTATGTCCGGATCCGTGTCTTCTGAAATCAGCAGGCGGATATGGTCAGTGACGCACAGGTCATTAAGTATTATATTTGGCTAAATTAAATTTAGCTATCCAAAACACTGACCGTTTTCTGGTTCTGTGAATCGGGCTTAAAAAGCAACATTTTTGCAGAAATTTTTGTTCTTCCCTTTCTGCCGACCGACGGATTTCATCATTCGGGATAATTCCTTTTCCGTTTTCTTCACAAGGATTAACCACCTTCCTAAAGACCGGATTAATGCTCCGAATGCCTGTAAATTCAATGATTAAGGAGAATTAGATATAGGTATTTTTTATAAAACTCAGTAAAAAATATAAAAAAATCTTTTTTTCGTTGTCTGAAACTGCCTTTTTTTATCAAAATTACAAAAAAAAATCTAATATTTTGAACCATGTCTAAAAAATAACGAATTTTTTGTGCAATTTTGTATGAAAATCGATTCATGATTTTTTATACTTAGCTCACATTTTGTTCGTTAAGCAACAATTTGTACCGTATGGTATGCATATTTTAAGGAATCTGAATGCTTCCTGTCATTGGTATTCCATGCGGCTTAATCAATAATTAAAGTGAAAAATAAATAGCAAGAGAATAATTATGGATAAGACTATCATATCTGTATTGTCAGCAGTAATGGCACTTTCATGTGTCGCTGCCCAGGCCGAAGAATTTGAGGATGCCGGAATAACCGTCATAACCGAGAATTTTAAGGTGGAAGACGTTAAGAAGTCCGGAGAATCAGCCGACGGAAAATCTCTTCTTATCGTGAGAGATCAGAACGAGATCGGTTCTCTCGGTGACAAGGTCGTTGTTGCCGGTGAGAAGGATCCTAAGCATCTCGCCTTCGTCAAAACTGCAGACAATCACAATTACATCATCACCAATAAGATTCTTGTTCAGTGTGCCAAGGATCAGTACTGCATCCCTGCAGGTCTTGAAGTTGAACAGATCAGTAAGAACATTTACGAAATCACCGTTCATGATTACGACCAGTGGCAGTCTCTTAAGGATGAGCTCGGTAATACCGAGGGGGTACGCAGTGTTTCCGTATCCTACGATCACGGTATTGAACCTGACTTAAAGTAACTGAAATCGTTTCACGGACATGTCCGTCCGTAAAATTTAGGATATATCATTCAAGATAATTACTGACGGTTTTCCTGTTTCCGCATAGGGATCCTTTGGACGAGTACTGTTCATGCGTATTCATCCCGTGTTATCCCCCTGCCCTAAAAATGGGAAGCCGTTACTGAGACTTATTATTATGACTAACATTAAACAGAATCTTTATTTACCTATTTTCAACGCACTTCTTATTTCCTCTCTGACAGCGCTTACCGCATGTGGCGGCAGTGGGAGCGGCGGAAACGACATCAGTTCCGTAGTGAGCGACAGCGACGGCAGTGACAGCAGTGTCAGTGAACCTGCTGACGGAGCTGATTCCGGAGAAGACGTAACCGGGGGCAACGCTTCCGATAGTTATGCTGATGTGGACATAGATCCGAATGACGGTGACGGAGCTGAACCTTTTACCGGCGGGACCAGAGCAATAACCGACAGCGTTATTTCGCTTACCGTTGCTGAAGCAGGCGATATATTTACCGGAAAGCCTTATGTGTTCAGTTACAGCATTAAGCCTGCAAACGGCAGAACCTCATCAGGGCAGCAGTTCACCATCAGGGCCAGATACGGCAAATTCTCAAAGAATCATCCTCAGACCGGCAAGGCTGCGTCAAGCGGTCAGATTTTCTATTACGTTCCTGAAACCGTACTCGGTACTACCGATAACTACTATTCATTCAATGAGACAATCACCATTGCAAACTCAAGCAATGCAACAGAGACATTCAGCTTTAAGATGGGAGCTGACGCTTCTAACGGCGATCCTGTATTCACGGATCAGTGGCATATCAAAAACCTGGGCCAGAATCCATTTAAGGTAAGAAAGGCTCCTGTTGCCGGTGTGGATCTTAATGTTATCCCCGCGTGGCACTTAACAGACGCCAACAATGAACTTATTTCCGGTAAGAACGTTAAGGTCGGCGTATGGGATACAACCGTTGATTTCAAGCATGAGGATCTGGCTTCCAAGAAATACAGCCCTTCATCCACTGCATCATTTATCAACGGCAACCTCAGTCTCAATCAGGTAAGACAGGACAGCGGTATACTCCATGGAACCATGGTGGCAGGCATTATCGGTGCTGAAGCCAACAATGGTAAAGGTGTAAGAGGTATCGCCTATGATGCAAGACTTTCATCATACGATGCAAACAAGACCAATATCTACTATCTTGCCAGAAAGAACGATCTGGATATTGTAAACGCCAGCCTTGGTCTTGATAACAGCTATGCTTACCAGCCTAGCCTTGAAGCAATATACCAGGGTATGTTTGAAAACAACGTACCTCTTATCAAGGCTGCAGGTAATGAATTTTACAGCGTAACCTTTAATAACAGCAGCTATTATCCTAACCAGTGTTCAACACTCGGTATCAGCTGTCAGTTCAACCAGTCCTCATCATTTAACAGAGGTCGTTATCTGATTAATGTTGCAGCCATAAACTCTCTCGGTAAGAAGTCATCCTATTCAACCGCAGGTGCCCATCTCTGGGTTTCCGGTACCGGCGGTGAATTTGGTTATACCGGAGGATATGATTCTTCCGCTGCAATCGTAACCACAAAGTACAGCTACGATCCTTCATCCTACGATGATGGTCTTGACGGAACCTCTCCATGGAGAAAGGACACATCCAAGTATGACATCAGAAAGTACTACACTCACATCATGAACGGTACCTCTTCCGCCACTCCTTCTGTTACCGGTGTTTCCTCACTGGTAATACAGGCAAAGCCTGACATTACCGTGCCTCAGCTTCGTTACATTCTGGCAACCACTGCCAACAATGATACTGCAGAGGGCTGGAGTTCGCTCAAGTATGGTCCTCAGACCTCAAACGTAAGTGAATACGGTCAGCAGATTACCTTCGACAGAGGCTGGCATGATACCGCTGCAGGTCTGAGATTCTCCAACTACTACGGTTTCGGCGTGGTTGACGCAAAGAAGGCAGTAACCAAGGCACTTGCATGTGACAGCGATGTGAAATGTGCAAAGAGAGCTGAACTTCCTGATGATTACCGCAGTACCGGTTCAAAACCTTGTTCCTCATCCGACGGCGGCAAGACCGTGACCTGTCAGTTTACCAATTTTGTAAATACTGACAATTCATACGACAACAATGCCAATGTTGATATTGAGGTTACCACTCTGAACCTGGCATCATTTACCTATGCGAACGACAGTTCAAACAGCAGCTGCAGTTCCGCATACAACGGCTCTACTCAGGGTATTGCCTATGCCAACAATCTTCTCCAGATTGAAATGACCTCTCCTAACGGCACAAAGGCTCTTCTTAAGCCTGTATATGCAAACTGGGATTTCGACGGCAAGGCGTTAAGAAAGGCGCTGGGCAGCAGTGATTACAGCAATCCGTTCCTGGTAAATGTTTCTGAATTCTTTACCGAGAAGGTATCGGCAAAGAGCAGATTTACCGTTAACTTCAAGAGTAAGTGCCCTATCGATGTTGATGCTCTTAACAGCAGTATCTACGTAATGATTGGCGGTTATGCCGACTAATCGGAGTTGAATTAAACTTCTTTTTAAAGCATTATTGCTCATCGGGCAATAATGCTTTTTTATATGTTACGAATTCACGTGACATTACTTATGTCCGTCTGTATGCACGACATTTTCTCCTCGCTCTTTTTAAAGAGTGATCTAAACGCTATAATTATCGGCAGGATCTGACAGCTACACTCGCTGCCATCCGTTTCTGCTTAAATTATCCGGTGTTTTATAATGATGAATATACGCAAATGCCCTCTGTCTGAAGCAGCTCTTTTATACTCCTCCGAGCCTGCATTCTCTGATGCCGGCAAAGAGTACACCTACGGTGAACTTGAACAGTTAACCGAATATTATCAGAGGATTTTTTCTTTTGTAAAAAATGAAGCCTTCATGAGGGAAAACGGCGTATCCGGTCTGCTCTCAGCAGGGCTTGATGGAACTGACCTCGGGGAGTATCTTTTTACCGATGCGCTGTTCCCAAAGGTTATGATAAAGGCTCCCCCTTCCGTCGACCATGTGGCAGCCATCTTTGCCATGATGAGAAACGGAATTACATATATTCCCTTCTCCTCAAGGGAAACACCGGAAAGAATACGAACAGTGGCCCGTGATGCCCGGGCGTTCATCATAAACGATCTGCGCAGATTTGCAGAATCCGTAAACGCCATGGAAGCCTTCCGGAACGAAGAATTCCATTTAAATGACCATGTTGATCCGTATGCGCCGTGTAATATGATGATGACCTCAGGATCAACGGCCATGCCAAAGCTTGTGGTTCATAATCTCAATGCTCATCTTAAAAGTGCCCTTGGCGGACAGAAGGTGCTGGATATCAGACGTGGAGACAGATATCTTCTTTCCCTTCCTCTTAATCATGTTGGAGGACAGGCCGTGATCTTTAAATGCGTACTGACCGGTGCCGTAATGGTATCCCCAAGAAAAGACATGTCTCCTGCCGGACAGATTCTTCAGGATCGTATCACTGTGCTGTCTCTTGTTCCGACCCAGCTTGTCAGAATCATGGAAAATCATCCGGAGGTTCTTGCTGAAAGCTGCGTACGTGCAATACTTCTGGGAGGAGCTCCGATTGATGACATGCTGATTGCCCGCATGCACGATCTGTATCCGTCAATTGCTCTTTACGGCAGTTACGGTTCAACCGAAATGGCTTCGCAGATCTGTACGAACGTTCTTCTTAAGGGAAAGGAAATTACTGCGGGTTTTCCTCTTCCGTATCGTGAACTTATTCTGAACTCTGACGGGGAAATACTTGTTCGTGGAGAAACCCTGTGCATGGGATATTTCAGAAACGGATTAATTGAAAAGGTAACAGGTGACGACGGTTATTTTCATACCGGGGATATCGGCAGGATGCTGCCTTCCGGGCTTACCGTCAGCGGACGCAGAGATAACATGTTTATTTCAGGCGGTGAAAACATTCACCCGGAACAGGTGGAGGCCATGCTTCTTAAGAATCAGAACATAGCCGAGGTTCTGGTTGTTCCCGTAAGGGATCATGAATGGGGAATGATGGCCGTGGCACTTGTGCGGACGGCACCAGGATTTAACGGAACACTGGAGGACCTGAGACAGCAGGCTCTTTCGGAGATGTCACACGTGTATGTCCCAAAGATCTGGCTGAACATGCCTGAGATTGAGAATACCGGATTGAAGATTCGACGCGGAAAATATATTGAATTTGCGGAGAAGGCGCTTAACAGCAGATGAAACGGCGATAACAGGCAGTGTGTGACGGGTATTTCCCGGATTGGAACGATACCCGGACTTTTTTGTGCCTCATATCTGGCCGTTGCTGAATCAGTCTTTCGGAAACAGTGTTTCCATCCAGTCCTCGAAATTATCCCAGTCATCATATTCATCAGTTTGCCTTGCCACTCTTTTTGACGGCGGTACCAGCTCCCTGCATTTTGACGGAATGTAATTGCCCGTTCTTATGTATTCTGAAGTTTTGGCAAATGACTCTGACTGCAGGTATTCGATACATTCATCAGAAAGCATGCTTTTTACCGGTTCTGCCGTCTTTTTCAGCAGAAGATCGGCCCATTCTGAAGTCGTTCTGCCTTCCATGCACATAATCTTCAGTCTCAGAGGTACGCTTTTGGAGGCTGAACCGCCGAACTTGATCGGGTAGGAAAAATCAGCGGGCTTCATGCCGAATGATGAGTAGAGACCTATGGCCTGATCATTATCAGTAAAAACCTCAAGTCTCAGTCCTCCGACATAATGTCTTTTGAGCATGAGAAGTATTGCATTTGTCAGCATGGCGGTACCGACTTTGTGTCCGACTCTGTCCGGATCCACGTACAGTGATCTGATGTAGAGAAATCCGTCAAGCACACTTACGAAAATAACGCCTATAACTGATTCTTCTGCATCCGGCGATTCATTCTCGCTTTCGGCTGCAACAAGGATGAGAGTGCGTTCGTCATCGTTACAGAATTCAGCGTAGACAAGCCTCTCGCTCCACATGGACATGATCTGATCCGTTTCCATGGCATATACGGAGAGTTCCTTCTCCGTATAATGTCTGTATTCAATCATGCGCATGGATCTGTACTGCATCCTTGCGATTCCGGATATGTCGGATGCCTTTGGCATCCTGATTCGTACTATTGACATACCGGAGTGCGGCCGTATTCGGTTCTGGCTTTTCTGTATATCGGCATTGCCTGTTCAACCAGTTCGCTCAGCTGATTCAGATATTGCGGTGAGTGAGGATGAGTTCTGATGTATGATGAGGCATTTAAGTCATCATCCCTTGTCATGTTCTGCCAGACAATAAGAGCAGCCGAAGGATTGAAGCCCGCACCTGCCATGGCCTGTATTGCCAGTATGTCAGCGGCCATTTCGTGTTCGGCGGTGTAAGGCATCACGTCTCCATCCCTGTCCGGGAGTCCTACTGCCTTGGTGAATACGTCATATCCACCCTGACTTCTAAGGTACTGCTTGAAGGAATAATCCTTTTCCTTGCTCTTTTCAGCCAGATAAGGGGTAATTCTTTCATTGTCATGTTCGAGAAGCGTGTGAGCAAATGCGTGAGCTATAATGTACGCTTCCTGGTCCTGATTGTGGAGCTTGCCGACTACGCAGTTGCTTATGAGAAGTCTGCCGTGGGCAAGAACGGCCGTATTCATTGAACAGTCACGGGTTACGTCAACAGCCCATTCGGTTCTCATTCCCGCAAATGCTCCGTTTACCGAACGCGTGATTGCACGCATGATGCACTGTGAGTTGCGCAGTTCCTTTACGGCACTTTTGGTGATGTTGTGATTGTCGGAATATTCCTTGTGGTAGACGGCACTCATTTTTTCCATTTCACTTATCGTGAAACCGCGTTCCGAGCTCTTTTCTCCACTGATGCTGCATCCGGCAGTTATTGCGGCCATAACGCAGCAGGCTAAAATCTTTCTGCAGTAATTCATTATGTTTTATCTCTCTGAACCTTATAAAAAGGACAAATCATCTGTCAGATCATAAAACAAATTACCGATACTGCATAAGGAATTCATGAAAAATGGTGACCTGAGTGTTCATTATTGGCGAATTGACCGTTTCCTGAGCAGGCCGATCCGCCTGACGGGAGTAAAGAAGGAGGAGTTGCCACACGGAAAGCTGTACGATGTACCGGTTCGATGGCTCCTCCTTTTTCCGTAATCGTTTTAACGTTTACCGAATCTCTTCTGAATTTCGTTTCTGACGAATTCGTAGGAGTGGCTCTTTCCGTAGATGTCGCGGAATTCCTCGCTTTCAGGTCTTGTTTTATAGAGTCTGAGAAACCACATATACTGCTTCTCTCGTCCTCTAATCAGTTCCTCAATGCATCTGTTCAGACGCTCTGCATCAGCCCTGTCGTCTCCTGACGGAAAGTTTTCAAAATACTTTCCGAAGACCACTTCATATGAATGTTTGGCCTCGTTGTAGCATGAGAACATGGGAACGACTAAGGCATCGCCCAGTCTGGCGATTTTGGAGACGGTGACGAGCGTGGCTTTCGGAGAGGCAAAGAGATTGACAAATTCCGAACCGCGGGCCCCGAGATCCTCATCGGGAAGGAAAAAAGAGCTGTAGCCTTCCTTAAGTGCCTTGATGATGGTACGGATTCCGGAACCTCGTTCAAATACCTGACCGTCATACTTTAGTCTCATGGAGTTCATGAACCAGTCATAAACCTCATTCTTTGAAGTATGCATCATGGTACACATCTTAAGACCGTTGGCTGAAAGATAGAGACCGCATCTGTCTATTGCCCAGGCGTGAGGCGCCATGAAAATCACCGGTTTACCGGTGGCCACGGCCTCGTCAAAGTATTCCTTGCCGGTGCAGATGTAGTGATTTCTGATGTAATCACGGCTTTTGTAAAAGCTTTCGCCATAGCCGAGGATTACCTTAAGGCCGACTCTGAGGAAGTCTCTGTAGATTCCAAGCTTATCCTTCTCGGACATGTCCGGAAAAGCCATTGTCAGATTGATAAGAACATTCTTTTTCATTCTGTGATTTATACGCCACAGCAGAAAGCACAGCACGTCGGCAGTAAAATCCCTTATACGTACCGGAATGTATGCAAGTATTCCCAGAAGTATGATCCCGAACCATGCTCCCCAGTATTTGGGTTTGAGGTAATGCTTTTTGAATGTCCTGTCGTATTTTTTTTCGCTGCTCATTCTGAACCAACCGTACCCTAGTGACATGAAACGTTCTGAGAACATCAGACCGCGATTATGAACATTTACGCAGATTATACTGTAAAAGCCGCTTCTTTGTAACACCGGAGCTCCAAATCATGCCATTCCTACCTGCAACCTTATCTGAACAGGCACATTTTTGAATTATCCGTATATAATTTATCTTTGTGTCAGGTTTTTCTTTGATACAACTCACTTTTTAACAAGTTTACGTATGTATGATGTCACATTTTAAATATTGATTCAGTCATTAGTGCGCATCTGAAATTAGAATAATAAATGTTTATTCGATAGTCTGTTTCCGGAAGGAAGACTAGCCTAACCTAATCTAATCTAAAAATATAAGAGCAATAAAAAGGCACGTAACGGCTCTGGTCGGATTCGTAGCCGTATAAGAATATAAAGCATAGAGTTTTAAAAAAGCCCATAAACGGCTTTTATCCGGATTAAACCGGCATTTTCTATTATATTTTTATTGGACAAATAGCAACGGACAAAAGGATTTCACACAGATGAATTTCAGGCGTGCATTCAGATTCAGTTTCTTCAGCAGAGACAGCGATAATGCAGGTTTTTCCGGAACGGGAACGCCGATGGACGGTGAAAAGTATAAAAACAATTATTTGAATAATGCGGCAAGCGCAGACGAGGATATTATGGATCATTCCGGTGAAAAGAACGAATATTTGAAATCATTCAACAAGATTGTTCTGAAGGACGCCAATACTCTTATAATCAACAACAGATATTCAATAGTAAGGCAGAACCTCGGAGGCTGCTATCTTTTTACGCTCAGTAACATGAATGAATACTGGAAGGAAGACATTTCTTTTTCCCAGTCCTTTGATCGTGTTGATCTGGATAAAGTCATTGATGACGGGCAGTATCAGATACGTTATTTCCATTTCTCCCTGTGGTCTCAGGATCGCTACTGCGGCAGGCTTGTTCTCCGCTTCGGATACGAGGATGCCACTCACGAACATTCAAAGAAGATTTATGATTTCTTTAACGTGATAGAACCAAAGGTTCCCGATGAGCCGGCAGATTGACTGAACAGCCGTGACTTTGAGAGCACTTCTTTCTGCACCACGTATGCATAGTCAGAAAATCCTGCAACGGGAAATCCGCTGCAGGATTTTTGGTATAAGAAGTCCGGGATGCGCTGAACGGACATTACTGATCGTCAGTTATGTCTCCAGTTTTGGCTTCAAGAGCTTTTATCAGCACGTCAGGAGGTAACCCCACGGAAAATCCTCTCTGTCCTCCGCTTACCAGCATTTCAGCAAGACTGAGCGCCCTGTCTGACACAAGCGTAAGTGTTCTTTTTTTCTGTCCGAACGGGCTTATGCCTCCGCACACATATCCTGTCAGTCTTTCGGCATCTGCAGGTTTTACCATTTCCGCATTTTTAAGACCTGCAAGCTTTGCGGCTCTTTTGAGGTTGAGATTGCAGTTTACCGGAATGACCGCAGTGACATAGGTTTTTTCATGATGGATCAGCAGGGTCTTAAAAACCTCATTCTGAGCCCTGCCAAGCTTGGTTGCAGCCATGTGCCCGAAATCTGATTTCGCATCGCATTCATATTTGTAGGTATTGTAACTGATACCGTTCTTGTCCAGAAATTTTGTTGCCGGCGTCATCATTGTAATATGTCCTCTGCTGTCCGTTTAATGTGTACATGATTCGAATTACTCTGCCTGAGGTTCTTTCCATTCATGTAAAATATCCTATACTTTACCGCGTTGAACTTAAAAATCAATAACTATATTCAGATTAAACGCACTGTTTCGGTAATATGATGAGTGACAGGTTTATATGCTGGACAGTCCGATCAGTCTTTAAGTCCTATCCAATCCAATATACTGAGCAAAATTTTTGTAAACGGGAAGTGCTGGATTTTCCTGCTCAGAAGTTCATGGAAAATATCATACAGGTTATGGCCTGAGATATTCTCTGTTATGCTGTTATAAACATATACGATTAAGTGGCAATCGAGGCTGATGCATGAGTAAGTCCGGATAAACTGCATGAGCGAATGGCAAGTGTTTCAATTAGGGCTGAAGATTTATTTCTTAATTCTGACGAATACCTAAATACAACATGCTAAGTATTATAGTTTAGCGCTCTGACTGCCACGATATCATATACCTATTTCAGCAGGTCCAATAAAGTATATTTGCTTCTGGTTTTGTGTTTTTCATGGTACAACTTAATTGCTCTTACCAATTTTTCTGGCGTATCGAAATAATCATTGTTAACTTCCAGAGATTTTAACACTCGTTGATAACAGAATTGATTTTATGAACTATTGGAAACTTTTTCAATTCTCGTGACAGTTTTGCATAAATCCAATAATCGAAGAGTTGCTTCTTCACGT
>Ga0256405_10004891_pt1 | contig 24200 bp, 20 predicted proteins | sample RumenRJG_02DNA_FD_189096 | JGI IMG/M metagenome (GOLD analysis project Ga0256405, IMG submission 189096) | Bovine rumen microbial communities from Lethbridge, Alberta, Canada - RJG_02 | ecosystem: Host-associated > Mammals > Digestive system > Stomach > Rumen | place: Canada: Alberta... | reverse complement strand
GGACGCTCAGCCCCAGCAGCAGTACGCCCAGCCCCAGCAGCAGTACGCCCAGCCCCAGCAGCAGTACGCTCAGCCTCAGCAGCAGTACGCTCAGCCCCAGCAGCAGTACGCCCAGCCCCAGCAGCAGTACGCCGATCCCCAGCAGAGCGTTGTGCCGCCTCAGCAGTTCGTCCAGCAGCAGCCCGTCAGACGGTTCGAGACCATCTACTGCAGCACCTGCGGACAGCAGATCGCCAAGGTGGCCAGGGCATGTCCCTTCTGCGGCGCGCCGGTCTATCAGAATCTGCCCCGGGAGGTGCCCCAGCAGATCATCATCAACAACAGCAACAACAACGCCAACACGGTCCAGCCCGGATACGTTCCGGTACCTGCCGGTCTCCGGGCGAAGGACAAATGGATCGCACTCCTGCTCTGGTTCTTCCTGGGATTTGTGGGCGCGCACAAATTCTACGAGGGGAAGATCCTCATGGGCATTGTGTACATCCTGACCGTCGGGCTGTTCGGCATCGGATGGGTGGTGGACTTCTTCGTCCTGCTGTTCAAGCCCAATCCGTATTACGTGTGACGCGGAGGGAAACGCCTCCCCCGCCGTATGCATCCCCAACGAAAGAATCCCTCCGATTCCCTGCCTTGACGCGGGAACGGAGGGATTTTTTGAGGAGGCACGGTCGGAAAGCCGGCTGCGGACACCGGTTCCGGCGGATGGGAGCGCCCGGTCATTTCCGCGGATTCTCGGACGGGCGGTCCGCGTCCTCCAGCGCGCGCTCGATCCGGCGCACGATTTCGGACGGCGACATATTCAGCGCGGCGGCCAGCTTGAACAGGGTATCCAGCGTGGGTCTCCGCTCCCCTCTTTCCAGCGCGGACAGATGGGTCCTCCCGATGTCCGCCAGGCCGCTTACGACCTCCTGCGACCGTCCCGTTTTTTCCCGAAGCTCACGAAGCACGTTTCCGACAATCAGAGGATCCAGCATGGCGTACCACCTTTTTCTTTTTCATGATTCGTTTCCTGTTCCGCCAAAGACGGCGGAGAGCCGCGGGTCCTTGATGGCTCGCGGCTTTCTGCATTTTGGAGTATTCGGTTCCTCCGGTCACGGCAAAGGACGGATCGGAGTTTTTTTACTGTCGGAAACGGCTCTGACCCGTCCCGCCTTATAAAATCTCCCCCCGGATCGGGAAGATCCCGGGATCGTGCTTGCCCCAGCTCTCGAGGTTGGCGGTGAAGCGGCCGTCTCCGTCGGCGGAGAAGGTCCATTCCATCCGGTGGGGGCAGTTGAGGAACCGGACGGAGAAGGTCAGCCTGCCTTCTTCGGCGGTGTAGGACGCGGCCAGACGGCACCGTTCCCGATCCGGCGTGGACATGAGATCCACCAGCTTCGGCTTGAGCTTGGCCGACACCACGGTGCTCTCCGCCCAGTGACCCCGTCCGGCGGGAACCGCGTACTGATCCACGCCGTCGGAGAAGGTGAAGCGCATCTCGTCCGCGGCCGCGTCATACCGGAAATAACAGCCGGTCCAGCCCTGGGCGTTGTCCTCCAGCCGGATGAAGCGGTCCTCGAATCCGGCGGTGCGGCGTTCGGAGCGGGCGGGGGCGTAGTCCGGCAGAACGAGGGCGGAATCCGGCGTATTGTCCTCCGCGAAGAGACGGGGAACGAACTCCATGATCCGGTCCATCTCCCGCTGCATGTCGCCCAGCTCCGTCTGGACCGCCACCACCATGTCCCGCTCCGGCAGGACCACGCAGAGCTGACCGAAGGCCCCGTCTCCCCGGAATCCCTCCCGGGCGTTGACCCAGAACTGGAAGCCGTAGCCGGCGCACCAGTCGGGAGAGCCGTTCATGGAATTGTCGGAGATGGGGGACGTCGCCTCCGCCACCCATTTTTCGGACAGCAGGCGGGTGCCGTTCCAGACGCCCCGGTTCAGATAGAGCAGGCCCAGCTTCGAGATGTCATCCACGGACACGTGGATGCCGCATCCGCCCTCGTTGGCTCCGTCCGGCGTGCGGTTCCAGCGGACGTCGGAGATGCCGAGGGGCATGAAGAGCTTCCAGGTCAGATAGTCCAGCAGCTTCATGCCGGAGAGACGCTCCACGATGTGGGAGAGGACCAGGGTCGCGCCGGTGTTGTAGGCGAAGTGGGTGCCCGGCTCGTAGGGGATGGGCTGTTCCATGAAGGAGCGGATCTCGTCCTCCGGGCGGCTCCCCGAGCGGATCATGCCGGGCATGGCGCATCCGCCGTGGCCGGAGTTCATGGACATCACGTGGCGGACCTTCATCCTCAGCAGATTGGGCTGGGGATCCTCCGGCACGCACTCCGGGAACAGATCCGCGATCCGCGCGTCCGGGTCCAGCTTCCCCTCGTCGATGAGAAAGCCTACCGCGGTGGAGCAGAAGGACTTGGACAGGGAGTAGATCTCCCGCTTGTCCGAGCAGGAGTAGGGAGCCGGTGCGATGCGGAGGACAAGGGCCCCTTTATGATGAATCTCGATGGCGTGGATCTCGTTCTCCCCGGGCCGGAAGGCGGCGAAGAAGTCGCTGACGGCGGACCGGGACACGGAGGGCGCCAGATACAGATCGGAACGATGAAGCATGGGGGTCAGACTCCTTTCGAAAAGGGAGGCGGGAAAGAAAGCTCTCCCGCCCTTCTGATTCAGTCGTTGGTATAATTGTCAAAGTATCCCTGCACCAGCACCACGGGCGTGCCCTTGTCGCCGGAGCCGGAGGTCAGGTCGCAGAGGGATCCGATCAGGTCGGTGAGCTGGCGGGGCGTGGTGCCCTGGGAGGCCATGGAGCCCTTCAGGTTCCCGTCCTTCTCCCGGATGGACTTGGAGATGGCCTCCTTCAGCGCGTCGCCGGAGAGGTCCTTGTAGTCGTTGTCCGCCAGATACTTCAGCTTCAGCTCGTTGGGCGTGCCCTTCAGGCCGTCCGTGTGGAAGGGGGAGACCACCGGGTCCGCCAGCTCCCAGATCTTGCCCTGGGGATCCTTGAAGGCGCCGTCGCCGTAGATCATGACCTCCACCTTCGCGCCGGTCTTCTCGAGGATATTCTTCTGAACGGCCTCCACCAGGGGTTCGGCGTCGTGCGGGAAGAGCTTGATCTTTTCCTCGGTGGACTTGTTGGAGCCCAGGAGCCCGTAGTTCTCGTTGAAGCCGGAGCCGTTCACCGGGGCGTTCAGGATGTCGTCCAGACCCAGGACGATCTCGGCGCCGGCGGCCTTCAGGATCCGCTTGGTGCGCTTCCGGGTGTGGATGTCGCAGGTGAGGATCCGCTTCGTATAGTCCAGAATGGCGGCGGGACGGTTGGCAAAGAGGATCTCGGCCTCCGCGCCCTCCTCCCGGATCAGGTCCCCGTAGTAGGCCACGTAGTCCACGCCGGTGAAGGGATGCCTGTTCTCGCCGAAGAGCTCTCTGTACTTCCCGAGGGTGAGCACGTCCGCGTAGGGATCCACGCCGGCCTCGTCCAGCGCGTCCAGGGACACCAGCTCGTTGCCCACCTCGTCGGAGGGATAGCTCAGCATCAGGACGATCTTCTTCGCGCCCCGGGCGATGCCGCGGAGGCAGATGGCGAAACGGTTGCGGGAGAGGATCGGGAAGATGACGCCCACGGTCTCCCCGCCCAGCTTGGCCCGCACGTCGGCGGCGATGTCGTCCACGGAGGCGTAGTTGCCCTGAGCTCTGGCCACCACGGATTCGGTGACGGCAATCACGTCCCGGTCGCGGATGGGAAAGCCCTCGGAGCGGGACGCCTCCAGCACGCTGTCCGTGACGATGGCGGCGAGGTCGTCTCCCTCGCGGATGATGGGGCAGCGGATTCCGCGGGACACGGTGCCGACTCTGCGTTCTTTGTTTTCCATATGGTCATTCCTTTCGGAGGAGTGAATTTTCGTGTCCATTATACTATGAAACCGGCCGCATTGCAAGAAAAAAATCGCGTCCGGGGAAGGATTTGTCGAAAGCGCGGGAGGGATGGTTCCGATCCCCGAAGCACTTCCGTCAAATCCGCAAAAACCGCGGCAGATACAGCCCTGAGAACTGACCACGTCACAAATTGTTAACAGTCGGGGGACCAAAAACCGTTGACAGGGCGAGGGGAATTTGCTATAATCGGAGCAAAAAGAAATAGTTGCCATGAGTGAACTGTAAGCACCGAAAACGATTGTGAAACGGTTCATATCCGGCTTTTGAGGAGGAGACCCCATGGGCTTTCGGTTTCTCGGCACGGGCAGCGCGGCTCCCGCAAAAATTCTGACCAACGACGATCTCTCGGGGATGGTGGAGACCTCCGACGAGTGGATCACCACGCGGGTCGGCGTGCGGGAGAGACGGATCGCCGTGACCGAGACCACCGCGTCCCTGGCGGAGGAGGCGGCGAGGAGAGCTTTGGAGCAGAGCGGTGTGAGCCCCTCCGAGCTGGACCTGATCATCTGCGCCACCATCACGGCGGACGACGTCTGCCCCACCTGCGCCGGTGCGGTACAGGAGGCGCTCGGAGCGTCCTGCCCTGCCTTCGACATCAGCTCCGCCTGCTCCGGCTTTCTCTTCGCGCTGGACACGGCGGCGGGCTTCTTCGCCCGTGGGACCGTGAAGAAGGTCCTGGTCATCGGCGCGGAGCGGATCTCCAAGCTTCTGGACTGGACGGACCGGTCCACCTGCGTCATCTTCGGCGACGGAGCGGGCGCGGCGGTTCTGGAAGCGTCGGACGACGACTGCTATCTGGTCAGCGAGCTTCACACCGCAGGCGGGTCCGACGTGATCCACATCCCGGCCTATCAGGGGCAGTCCCCCTTCCGTCAGATCCCCGAGGGCGAGCGTCCTCCGGTGATCTTCATGGCGGGTCAGGAGACCTTCAAGTTCGCCGTCAACGCCATGGTGGGCCACATCCGCTCCATGGCCTCGAAAATCGGGAAGACGCCGGAGGAGCTGGACTTCATCGTCCCGCATCAGGCCAACACCCGCATCATCGATTTCGCCGCGAAGAAGCTGAACCTTCCCGCGGAGAAGTTCATCGTCACCATCCAGAACTACGGCAACACCGCCGCCGCCAGCGTTCCCACCGCCCTGGACGAGGCCAACCGGTCCGGACGGATCAGACGGGGCGATCTCGTGGCCATGGTGGCCTTCGGCGGGGGACTGTCCTCCGCGGGCGCCGTGGTGAGATGGTAAACACAGCCGGTTCAATCCATTCCTATATCATTAAAAACACCGAAAAGGAGCAAGAACATGACCACCTTCGAGAAAATCAGAGACATCATTGCCGACAAGTCCGGCGAGGACGCCGAGAACATCACCCCCGAGACCGAATACACCGATCTGGGCATCGACTCCCTGACCATCGTGGAGATTCTCATGGACATCGAGGACGAATTCGGCGTGACCGTGGAAGCCGCCAACGCCGGCAAGACCGTGGGCGATCTGGTCGCCAAGGTCGAGGAGGAAGCAAAGTGATCCGCACGCCCCTGTGCGAGCTCTGCGGGATCCGTTATCCCATCTTCCAGGGCGGCATGGCCCACGTCTCCGACGGGAAGCTGGCGGCGGCGGTGTCGGAGGCCGGAGGACTGGGCATCATCTCCGCCATGAACTTCGGCGGGACGAAGCTCCGGGAGCAGATCCGGGAGGCCCGGTCCCTGACCTCGAAGCCCATCGGCGTCAACATCATGCTGCAGGCTCCCACTGCCGCCGGATCCGCCGCCGTCTGCGCGGAGGAAAAGGTTGAGATCGTCACCACCGGCGCGGGCAATCCCTCGGAATTCATGCTCCTGTGGCTGGAGGCCGGATGCCGGGTGATCCCGGTGGTGGCCTCCGCGGCTCTGGCGAAGATGATGGAACGGTGCGGAGCCGCGGCCGTCATTGCCGAGGGCGGTGAGAGCGGCGGACACATCGGGGAGGCGGCTACCATGCCCCTGGTCCCCCAGGTGGCCGACGCCGTGAAGATCCCCGTCGTGGCGGCGGGCGGCATCGCGGACGGGCGCGGTCTGGCGGCGGCTCTCATGCTGGGGGCCGTGGGCGTTCAGATGGGCACCCGGTTCATCGCGGCGAAGGAATGCGGCGTTCCTCAGCACTACAAGGATCTGGTCCTGAAGGCCACCGATACCTCCACCATCGTCACCGGACGGCGGCTGGGGCATACGGTGCGCTCCCTCAAGACCCCCTATTCCCGCCACTACGCCCAGGTGGAGTACACCGACATCTCCGACGAGGAGCTGGAAGCCCTCGGCGTGGGATCCCTGCGCAAGGCGGCCATTGACGGCGACGAAAAGGGCGGGTGCTACCTGGCCGGTCAGATCGCCGGGATGGTGAAGAAGGAGCAGACCGCCGCCGAGATCGTCGAGGACGTCATGCGGGAGGCCGAGGCCCTTCTCCGCGGCGCGGACCGCTGGCTGGCGGAGTGACGCGGACATATCAATCAGCAAAGGTTAACAAAACATGGGAAAAATCGCGTTTGTCTTTTCCGGGCAGGGCGCCCAGTATCCGGGCATGGGGGAGAGCCTCTGCGCCTCTTCTCCTGCCGTCCGGGCCCTTTACGACATGGCCGAGGCCGCAAGACCCGGCATTTCCGCTCTCAGTTTCCGGGGCACGGCGGAGGAGCTGAAGCAGACCGTCAACACCCAGCCCGCCCTGTATCTCACGGATCTGGGCGCGGCGCTGGCTCTGCGGGAGGCCGGGATCGTTCCCGACGCCGTGGGCGGATTCTCCCTGGGAGAGCTGCCCGCTCTGGCCTTTGCGGGGGCCTGTCCGCACGAGACCGGTTTTTCCCTGGTCCTGAAGCGGGCGGAATTCATGGCGGACGCCTCGGAGCGTATGCCGGACACCCCCGCCATGGCCGCCGTCATGCGCTTGGCTCCGGCTGAGATCGAGGATCTCTGCTCCGGAATCGAGAACGTCTGGCCGGCCAACTACAACGCCCCGGAGCAGACCGTGATCTCCGGCACCGCGTCCGGCGTGGCGGCCTTCAAGCAGCTCTGCGCGGACCGCGGAATCGTGGCGCGGCTGGTGGATCTGCCCGTCAGCGGCGCGTTCCATACGCCCTTCATGGCTCCGGCGGCGGAGAAATTCGCTCCCGTTCTCGGGGCAGTTACCTTTGAGAAGCCCGGCATCCCGGCCTACGCCAACCTGACGGGCGGTCTGTATCCCGACGATCCCGCGGCATACGCGGAGATCCTTGCGGCGCAGATCAAGAGCCCCGTGCGCTGGGTCGACGAGATCCGGGCCATGATCGCCGACGGGGTCACCACCTTCGTGGAGTGCGGACCGGGCAAGACCCTCTGCGGGCTCATCCGGAAGATCGACAAGACGGTGACGGCCCTGCAGGTAGAGAACGAGGAAACGCTCCGGGCGGCGGTCGAGGCCCTCGGAGCCTGATCCGGGACGGAAAGGACGATTGGATTATGGGAATCTATGCAAGCGACATGCTGAAGGGCCAGACCGCCCTTGTGACCGGCGCGTCCCGGGGCATCGGCTACGCCATCGCCACGGCCCTGGCGGAATGCGGCGCGGACATCGCCATCGCGGACTACTGCCCGGAGGAGGTCTCCGGAAAGGCGGCGGAGGAGCTGGCGGCGAAAACCGGCGTGACCGTGCGGGCCTACCGGTGCGACGTGTCCTCCTACGAGGAGGCGGAAGCCACGGTGAAGCAGGCGGCGGCGGACTTCGGCCGGATCGACATTCTCGTGAACAACGCCGGCATCACCATGGACGGTCTTCTGGCCCAGATGAAGGAGGACGCCTTCACCCGGGTGCTGAACATCAACCTGGGCGGCGCCTTCAACATGACCCGCCACGTGATCCGCCAGATGATGCGCCAGAAGTACGGGCGGATCGTGAACATGGCGTCCATCGCCGGTCTGACGGGCAACGCCGGACAGGTCAACTACGCCTCCTCCAAGGCCGGACTCGTGGGCATGACCAAGTCCGTGGCCAAGGAGCTGGCCTCCCGGGGCATCACCGCCAACGCCATCGCCCCCGGCTTCGTGGAGACCGACATGACGAAGGACATCCCCGAGGACGCTCCCCTCAGGAAGCAGATCCCTCTGGGACGCATCGCCAAGCCGGAGGAAATCGCGGCCCTGGCCGTGTTCCTCTGCTCGCCCGCCGCGGCCTACATCACCGGAGAGGTGATCCGCATCGACGGCGGCCTGGCCATGTGAGCGGACAAAATCCCGGACCCTGCCCCGCCGTCAGCTTTCGTTGAAGGCCGGGGTATTTCACCATAAGGAGAACCAAGCAGAATGGACAGACGGGTAGTCATCACCGGAATGGGGATCGTGTCCCCCATCGGATGCGGAGCGGAGGCCTTCGGGCGCGCCCTTTTGGAAGGGGTCTGCGGCATCGGGCCCATCACCCGCTTCGACACGGCCGACTTCAAGGTCAAGGTGGCGGCGGAGGTGAAGGACGACTTCGATCCCCTGACGTATCTTTCCAAGATCGAAGTGAAGAAGATGGACCGGTTCACCCGGTATGCCGTGACGGCGGCCTGTGAGGCGGCGGAACAGTCCGGCATCGTCGGGAAGGTAGATCCGGCGGAGTTCGGCGTCTACTACGGCTCAGGCATCGGCGGCTTCGAGACCTTCGTGGAGGAGCACGATACCCTGCTCTCCCGGGGACCGGGCCGGGTATCCCCCATGTTCATTCCGAAGATGATCGGCAACATCGCCGCCGGTCAGATCGCCATCCGGTTCGGCGCGAAGGGTCCCTGCATCTGCATCACCACGGCCTGCGCCACCGGCACCGGTGCCATCGGCGAGGCGTACCGGGCCATCCGCCACGGGTACTGCGAGGCGGCTGTCGCGGGAGGCGCCGAGGCCACGATCCATCCCCTGGCGGTGGCGGGCTTCCAGAACATGACGGCCCTGTCCCTGTCCGCCGATCCCATGCGGGCCTCCATCCCCTTTGACAAGGAGAGAGCCGGCTTCGTCATGGGCGAGGGAGCCGGCGCGCTGATTCTGGAGAGCTATGACCACGCCCTGGCGAGAGGCGCCGAGATCCTGACGGAGGTCGTCGGGTACGGCTCCACCTGCGACGCGCACCACATCACGGCTCCCGATCCCGAGGCCGAGGCGTCTGGGCGGGCGTTCTCCCAGGCCCTGAAGGAAGCGGGATATGCGGCGGACGACGTGGTCTACATCAACGCCCACGGCACCGGCACGCCCCTCAACGACGTCACCGAGACCAACGCCATCAAGCGGGCCTTCGGCGAGGACGCCCGGAGGGTGCGCATCAGCTCCACCAAGTCCATGACCGGCCATATGCTGGGTGCGGCAGGCGCGGCGGAAGCGGTGGCCTCCGTGTTCGCGCTCCGGACCGGCGTCATCCCGCCCACCGTCCATCTCGAGGTCCCGGATCCCGAATGCGATCTGGATTACACCCCGAACAAGGCCGTGAAGGCGGATCCCACCCTGGTGCTGTCCTCCTCCCTGGGCTTCGGCGGCCACAACAGCGTCATCGCCCTGCGGAAGATTTGAAACCGTATTACCTGACTGACCGAGGAGGTTCCCTCCATGAACAGAAAAGAACTCGAATCCCTCCTGCCCCACCGGGACTCCATGCTGCTGCTGGACGAGGCGGAGCTGGACGAAAACGGACACGCCCGCGGAAAGGTCCTCATCAAGGGGACGGAATGGTTTCTGGACGGGCATTTCCCGGGCCATCCCGTGGTGCCCGGCGTGATCCTGTGCGAAATGATGGCCCAGTCCGCCTGCGTCTGCCTGCAGAACGAGATGAAGGAGGGCACGCTGCCCTTCTACGCGGGGCTGGACAAGGTGAAGTTCCGCCGCCCCGTGGAGCCCGGCGACGTGTTCGAGACCGAATGCGAGATCACCCGGGTCTTCAAGCCCATGTGGTTCGCCAAGGGCGTGGGCAGGGTCAACGGAGAGGTTGCCGTGACGGCTGAATTCTCCTTCGCTCTTAAGGAACAGCCCGTCCCCGGAAAGCCGGAACCGGAGGGGAACTGAATGGAACGGGTCATGCTGAAATGCCGCAAATGCGGACGGGAGACCCCGGAGGACGTTCTGAAGTCCAACTGGTGGATCTGCCCCGGCTGCGGCGGCTACTTCCGGATGAGCGCCCGGGAGCGGATCCGGCTGGTGGTGGACGAGGGATCGTTCCGGGAGCTGGACCCCGCCATGCTCGGGGGCAATCCCCTGGATTTCCCGGAATACGACGCCAAGCTGGAGAAGGCCCGGGAGTCGAGCGGCGAGCGGGACGCGGTGGTCACCGGCTACGGAAAGATCGGCCGGCGGAAATGCGCGTTCTTCGTCATGGATTCCGGCTTCATGATGGGCTCCATGGGCACCGTGGTGGGCGAGAAGATCACCCGGGTGTTTGAATACGCCACGGAGAACCGCCTGCCCGTCATCGGCTTCACCTGCTCCGGCGGCGCGCGGATGCAGGAGGGCGTGCTGTCCCTGATGCAGATGGCCAAGATCAGCGTGGCCTGCCGGTGGCACAGCAACGCGGGGCTCTTCTACATGGTGGTGCTCACCGATCCCACCACCGGCGGCGTGACGGCCTCCTTCGCCATGGAGGGAGACGTGATCGCGGCGGAGCCCGGGGCCCTCATCGGCTTCGCGGGACAGCGGGTCATCGAGCAGACCACCGGACAGAAGCTGCCCGACGGGTTCCAGAAGGCGGAGTTCCAGCTGGAGCACGGCTTCGCCGATTTCATCATCGGGCGCAGGAAGATGAAGGACGTCATCTCCGAGCTGATCGACCTGAACACGCCCCGGGAGCGGCCCGCGGACAAAAAGCTGCCGAAATAAGGAGGAAGGACCATGAACGCATACGAGAAGGTTCTTTCCGCGCGGGCAGCCGACCGGGCCCAGGGAACGTTTTACATCAGCCGGATCATCGACGATTTCATCGAGCTCCACGGGGACCGCTCCTTCGGGGATGACGGCGCCATCGTGGGAGGCGTGGGCTATCTGGACAAGCGGCCCGTGACGGTCATCACCATGAACCGCGGGGACACGCTGGAGGAGCGCATGAAGCGGAACTTCGGCTGTCCGTCCCCCGAGGGATACCGGAAGGCCCTCCGTCTCATGAAGCAGGCGGAGAAGTTCGGCCGGCCCGTCATCTGCTTCGTGGGCTCGCCCGGCGCTTACTGCGGCATCACCGCCGAGGAGCGCGGACAGGGAGAGGCCATCGCCCGGAACCTCTGGGAAATGGCGGCCCTGGAGATCCCGATTCTGACGGTGGTCACCGGCGAGGGCGGCTCCGGCGGCGCGCTGGCCCTGAGCGTTTCCGACCGGATGTTCATGCTGGAGGACGCGGTATATTCCGTGGTGTCCCCCGAGGGCTGCGCCACGATTCTGTGGAAGGACGCGGGTCGGGCGAAGGAGGCGGCGGAGCTTCTGAAGCTGACCTCGGCGGACCTGCTCCGTCTGGGGATCGTGGACGCCGTGCTGGACGAGGGCGGAAAGAGTCCGGACCAGGTGGCGAAGGAGCTGAAAAAGCTGCTGATCTCCTCCCTGAAGGACATGGACAAGATCCGCATCTCCGTTCTGCTGGCCAGCCGCTATCAGCGGTACCGCCGGATCGGAGACCTATGGAACGGCTGAATCTCCGCGGGATGCAGGTCCCGCGGATTTTTTTGCAAAAATCTGAAAAAACAGGGAACTTTTTTCTTCCGTCAGGCGTCTAAGCTGTGTACGCGGAACGAGTGCTTCCGCATCTGATTTCAGAAAGGACCATATCATGAAAAAACTGTTTGCTCTCGTGCTGGCGGTCCTGACCGTCGCCGGCCTTTCCACCGCCGCGTTCGCCGCGACTGTATTTGCCCCCGGTGATCTGCCCGGCTTCTACGTAACGGACGGCAGCGCCTTCGCTCTGGACGCGAACGACGTGCGCCAGGCCCTCGGCTACGGCTATGGATACGGATACGGCGACAGCGGTCTGTACACCAGCTGGATCGACTACTGCCCCGAGGATGACTGCAGAGGCGTGGCCTTCTTCCGCATCGAAGGCGGCAAGGTCTACTGGGTCTGCCCCACCTGCGGCGAAAACGGCGTCATCTCCGCGCCCGGCTCCTCCTCCGGCTCCTCCGGAAGCGTCCACACCGCCACGGTCTGCCCCACCTGCGGCAAGTCCGACCGGCTCTCCTATCTGGAGGACGGTGTCAAGGACGGCAAGTACTACGAGATCTACTACTGCTCCCGCTGCCAGAGACTGGTCTACATCGATGCCAAGCCCGACGCCAACGAGTACGGTCTGAACAACACCATGAAGTGCCTGACCAAGGGCTGCGGCAAGACCGCGAAGTTCAAGGACTTCATCGTGAAGGACGGGACCGTGTGCGCCCGCTATGAGTGCGAAAACGGCCACATCAACAGCATCGTGGTGGAGAACGACGTCTACTGCCCCGGCGGATACTACACCCGCGGCTACTATGTCACGGTGGTGACCGTGGCCGGCGGCTCCAGCTCCATGAACAGCTACGCCACCGCCCGCTACGGCGAGACCAGAACCGTCACCTTCACTCCCTTCTCCGGCTACACCCTGGCTTCCGTGAAGATCAACGGCAAGGAAGTCGTGGTGACCAACAACAGAGTGACCTTCGTGGTGGAAGGCGACACCGAAGTGGTTCCCACCTTTGTGAGAACGACCTCCCTGCAGAACTACACCATCCGGACGCTGGTGAACGGCAGCGGCACCGTGGACGTGGCTAAGAACGGCACCCACATCAACGGCTACGCGACGGTCACCGCGAAGAACGCGGACACCCTGGTGTACAACTTCCTTCCTACCTCCCGCAACTACTCCGTGTACGACGTGAAGATCGACGGCAAGTCCCAGGGCGCCATCAACTTCTACACCTTCACGAAGCTCACCGCCGACCACACCGTGGAAGTGACCTTCGCCTGGAACAATCCCTACGCCGATGTGGAGTCCAAATACCTGTCCGCGGTTGAGTACGTGACCGAGGGCGGCGTCATGGGCGCCTACACCAAGGTGAACGGCAAGTCCTACTTCTGCGGCCGCACCGGCATCACCGTGGGCGACCTCGTGAACGCTCTGGCCGAGCTCTGCGACACCGCCGGCAAGCTGAATTCCGACGCGGACCGCCGCGCGTGGGCTGTGAACTACGGCATCATCTCCAAGAAGACCGAGCTCTCCGCCGACTGCGACGTCCAGCAGGCCTGCACCATCATCAAGAACTATCTCGAGGTGCTGGAGGATCTGAACAAGGTCACCTTCACCAAGCTGAACCGGAAGGCCACCGTCCGTGAGAACGCCATCGCCCTGAACCTGGCCACCGCCAAGACCTTCGACGCCAACCGCAACCTCCACCGCTACGACCTGGCCGCCATCTGCCGCCTCGTCGCCCGTCTGGAGTACAAGGGCTGAGGATCGTTTCCGGCGCGAACCGAAGCTGAAACAACAACCGAAATCCCGTGGGAGGAAAAACTTCCCCGGGATTTCATTTTTTTGCCAACCCTTCTCCCAGGGCGGTTACTATAAGTATGTCACGACCGGTTGTGAAAAACAAAAAAGAAAAAAGAAAGGAGCGCATGATGGAGAAGAAGGACGTTCCCGGCTTACTCGCAAATGAACTCTTGCCGAAGATCCATGGATTCTGCCGCCTAAAACTGGGCTCGGACGACGAGGCGGAGGATCTGGCGCAGGATATATGCGTGGAGGTCCTGCGTTCCGTGTACAAAGGCACCGAGATCGTAAATTTGCCCGCTTTCGTGTGGAAGGTGTCGAACCGTCAGTATTACAACTGGCTTCGGAAAAAGAAGCACAGGAGCGCAACGATTTCGCTCGACGCGGCGGATCTCTGGCTTCCCGCGGAAGTCGATATTGAGTCGGAAGCAATTCTTCGTGAACAGACTGCCCTTTTGAGGCGCGAGCTGGCCCATCTCACGCAGATGTGGCGGGAAGCGACGGTTCTCTATTACTTCGACGGCTTGTCCGTGGATGAGATTTCCAAAAAACTCGGACGCAGTCAGGGCACGGTGAAGTGGTGGCTCCATCAGGCGCGCGAAGAACTCGGGAAAGGATTGAACAGTATGAGAGAATACGGAGAAAAAAGCTACCGGCCCGGACGGCTGACGATGAGCTGTCAGGGCAATCCCGGCGCGGACGGGGAACCCATGCGGTGCGCAGAGAGAAGAATCGCCCAGAACATTCTTCTGGCGGCGTACCGCAAACCGCTTTCGGTGGAGGAACTCTGCGCGGAGCTGGGTGTTTCCGCCCCTTATGTTGAGGACGAGGTCGATTATCTGACGCGCAACGAACTGATGAAGGAGGAGCCGAAGGGAAAGTATCGGACGGATTTTGTGATCCTTTCTACGCCGCGCTCCCCTTCCGATCCTGCCAGCCCTCCCGTGGAAAAACAGATTCGGAACGCAGTCTTTCCCGCTTTCTGTGAGCGGACGACGGCGTTTCTGGAAGAGAACCGGGAAGTCCTGACCTCTGCCCGCTTCAACCGGCCGGGATGGACGTGGGAGAGACTGCTGTGGGTGTATGTTCACGCGGCGGTGATGTCGGCCGTGAACCGGTTTTGTGCGGAGAACGGGATCCGGGTGGATTATTCCGCCATGCCGTATCGTCCGAACGGAGGGAGATGGATCGCGCTGGGATTCGACAACTCCCAATGGACGAAGGCCGCCGGGGACGCGGAAGAATGGGAGTACTACGACGGTCCGGTTCACAAAGGCGGAGGATTTTTCGCGGAAGGCTTCTTTCACACGTGGAGCGGCCCGAAAAGCGCGCCTTTCTTTGAGCTGCCCGACGCGGTCTTCGCCCTCAGCGCGGATCTGATCGAGGGCAGGAAATCCTTTAACGCTCTGGACGCGGAGGAGAAATACACGCTCTCCCTCGCCGTGGAGAAAAAGCTCTGGCTTCGCAGGGAGGACGGGAGCTTCGCGCTGAACTTCTACTATATCGACCTGAAAACTGACGGGGAGCTTGACATAATCCTCAAGACCTTTTATCCCGGCGTGAAGCCGCTCATCGGCAGGGCATGGGAACTGATCCGGAAAACGGAAGGAGCCGATATCCCGGCTGAGCTTCGCTGGCAGAGCGGGAACTTTCTGGCAAACGCCCTGAATCCGCTTGTGACGATGTGTCTCCATGACGCATACCGGGAGGGCAGGCTGTCCGAACCGGACGACGACAACCGCACATGGCTCAGCCTGTTTGTGACGGGCGTGAAGGAGTGAAGCGGAGCAATAAGGGCAAAACAGGCTCACCGGGAAACCGATGGGCCTGTTTTTTCGGATCCCGTGCCGGACATGACGGGCAGCCAGTGCGAATGAGTAAAGGGACTGACCCTCAGAGGCCAATCCCTTTTTTGCGTGTTTACGGTTTATTTCAGCATCCCGGCCAGAATGTCCTTCGCCTGGGCCAGCGCGTCGGCAACCTTCGAGGCATCCTTGCCGCCGGAGGTCGCGCTGTCGGGACGTCCGCCGCCTTTGCCGCCGGTGACCGCAGCCACGGCGCCCAGAAGCTTGCCCGCGTGCGCTCCGGCCTTCACCGCGTCGGGACCGGCCGCGCCCACGAAGTTCAGCTTATCGCCCGTCGTGACGGCCAGGACCACCACCATGTCGGCGTGCTTGTCCTTGAAGCTGTCGCACAGGGCTCTGGCGGAATCCATGCCGGCGGAGCCGAGATCCGCCGCCACCAGCCGCACGCTTCCCACCTGCACCGCTCCGGTCAGGAGGCTGTCCGCGCGGGAGGCCGCGATCTTCTGGTTCAGGGCTTCGATCTCCTTCTTCTGACGGCTGATCTCGCCGTTCAGGGCGGAGGCCCGGACCGGCATGTCGGCGGGAGAACCGGCCTTCAGAGCCTTCACGGTCTCGGCAATGACAGCGTCCTTCTCGTTCAGGAGGGCGATGACGCCGCGCCCGGTCACCGCTTCGATCCGGCGCACGCCGGCCGCCACGGAGGACTCGGAGACGATGCGGAACAGGCCCACGTTGGCAGTATTGGCGCAGTGCGTACCGCCGCAGAGCTCGGTGGAGAAGCCGCCCATCTTCACCATCCGGACCACCTTGCCGTACTTTTCTCCGAAGAGGGCCATGGCGCCTTCCTTCTTCGCGGTCTCCATGTCGGTCTCCACGGTGGTGACGGGCAGGGCGGCGAGGATCTGCGCGTTCACCAGCTCCTCCACCTGCTTCAGCTCATCGGCGGTGAGGGCGGCGAAGTGGGTGAAGTCGAAGCGCATCCGCTCCGCGTTCACCAGCTGACCGGCCTGCTCCACGTGGGTGCCGAGGATCTTTCTCAGCGCCGCCTGCATCAGGTGGGCCGCCGTGTGGTTGCGCCGGATGTCGTTCCGGTTGTCCGCGTCGATGGCGGCGGTGACGGTGTCCCCCACCTTCAGGACGCCGCTCTGCACCGTGGCGTGATGCAGGAAGATGCCGTCGGTCTTCTTGGTGTCCTCCACCGTCAGAAGGAGCTTGTCCCCGGAGATGGTGCCCCGGTCGCCCACCTGACCGCCGCTCTCCCCGTAGAAGGGCGTCCGGTCGAGAACGATCATGCATTCGCCCTCGGAGACCTCGTCCTCCGGCCCCTCCTCGGTGAGGATGGCCAGAACCTTCGCCTCCGCGGTGTCGTCGGTGTAGCCCGTGAATTCGGTGGCGGGCAGGGTCGCCAGGGCGGTCTTGTCCGTCCCGGCCCATCCGGAGATGTTGGCGCGGGCGGCTCTCGCTCTCTCCCGCTGTTCCTTCATCAGCTCGGCGAAACGGTCGTCGTCCAGCTCGAGGCCCGCCTCCTCTGCGATCTCCCGGGTCAGATCCACCGGGAAGCCGTAGGTGTCGTACAGGCGGAAGGTGTCGTCGCCGGACAGCAGGGATCTGCCCGCGGCCTTCGCGTCTGCCACCAGCTCGTTCAGCTTGTCCAGGCCCGCGTCGATGGTGGCGTTGAACCGGTCCTCCTCCATGGACATGACCTTCTTGATGTAGTCGGCCTTCTCGCCCAGCTCGGGATAGCCCGCCACATTCTCCGCGATCACCACGTCGCAGACCTCCGTCAGGAATTCCCGGTCGATGCCGAGGAGCTTGCCGTGACGGGCCGCTCTGCGCAGGATCCGGCGGAGCACGTAGCCGCGCCCTTCGTTGGAGGGGATCACGCCGTCGGAGATCATGAAGGTCGCGCCGCGGACGTGGTCGGTGATGACGCGGATGGAGATGTCCCGCTCCTTATTCTCGCCGTAGGGCTTGCCGGAGATCTCCACCACCTTGTCGAGGATCTTGCGGACACCGTCCACCTCGAACATGTTGTCCACGCCCTGCATGACGCAGGCCAGACGCTCCAGGCCCATGCCGGTGTCGATGTTCTTGTGCTCCAGCTCCGTGTAGGTGCCGTCGCCCATGTTGTTGAACTGGGAGAAGACGTTGTTCCAGATCTCCATGTACCGGTCGCAGTCGCAGCCGGGCCGGCAGTCGGGCTTTCCGCAGCCGTACTTCTCGCCGCGGTCGAAATAGATCTCGGAGCAGGGTCCGCAGGGTCCGGTGCCGTGCTCCCAGAAGTTGTCCTCCTTGCCGAGCCGTGTGATGCGCTCCGCCGGCACGCCGATGACCTTGTTCCACAGCTCGAAGGCCTCGTTGTCCTCCTCGTAGACGGAGGGGAACAGCTTTTCCTCCGGGATACCCAGGGTCACGGTCAGGAATTCCCAGGCCCACGGAATCGCCTCGTTCTTGAAGTAGTCCCCGAAGGAGAAGTTGCCCAGCATCTCAAAGAAGGTGCCGTGGCGGGCGGTGTGGCCCACGCGCTCCAGATCGGGGGTCCGGATGCACTTCTGGCAGGTGCAGACCCGATGTCTGGGCGGCTCCACCTCGCCGGTGAAGTACTTCTTCATGGGGGCCATGCCGGAGTTGATGAGAAGCAGGGATTTGTCCCCCTGGGGGATCAGCGGGAAGGAAGGGAGTCTCAGATGTCCCTTGGATTCAAAAAACGAGAGGAATTTCTCTCTCAGGTCGTTGACCGAAGTCCACTCCATACAGGCGTCGCTCCTTGTGTTCTATCTAAATTAGAAAGTTTTCCGAATGTTCATTATACCACGTCCGGAGCGCTATTTCAAGGGTATTTGCTCAATTCCGGAGAAAAGAAGGAACAACGGAAGAAAGAACAAGGAGGGAAAACAGGTTCCCCTTATAGGACGGACGCTGTTCCGCGACGACGGAAGGACGATTCCTGTACTCGTACCCGCGTCCGTGCAATGAAGCGCGTTTTGAATGCTATATGTTTCGGCAGAAGAAAAAGCCCGCGCGCCGGATCGTTCCGGACAAGCGGGACCGGAGGGGTGAGAAAACGGATGCAGACCCATCTCCCACCCCTTATAAAGTCTTTTGCCACTCGTCCCCCTCAGACCTCCCCGTTCAGGATCCGGGGTTCCACGTCGGCGAGGACCGTCCCCTCCCGGTAGGATCCGATTCCGGAGGCGCGGACGTCCTCGATGAACCGTTCGGCTTCCTCCCGGCGTCCCTCCGCGTCGGCGGGCGTGTGGGCCAGGCGCACGTACCGGATCGACAGGCGCAGCTTTTTCACCCGGGCCAGGATCTTCTCGTCGTCCGCCAGACGCTCGGCCTCGTCGAAGAGGGGCTCGGAGGCGTCCAGGAATTCGTCCGACAGATAGGGCTGGCGGGGATTGTCATAGATGTGCACGTGTACGTCCTCCGTCACCCCGGCGTGGAGCAGATCGAACCACTCCCGCACCGCCGGAGCCGCCATGCCGAAATACCCGGTCAGGAATTCGTTCACCAGCCGCTCGGGATCCAGCTCCGGGTTCCACAGCAGCTTGGCCAGCACGTACTGGCGCAGAGGATTCAGCTCCCCGTGCTCCGGAACGGAATTCTCGCCCTCCTCGAAAATGCCCGTGACCCCGTGGCGGATGAAGTAGCGGATGTTGGGAGCCAGGACCTTGAAGTCCGGGAAGGGCTGGATGGCGTGGGCGAAGTTGGCGGTGTAGTCCCAGATGTGGAGCCGGTTCGAAATGGCGGACCAGCCCTCCAGATCCGCGGTGAAGGAGCCCTGGCCGCCCTCGGTGCCGGAGAGGGAGCAGGATTCCAGCGGATGGCCGAAGCAGCACTCGATGGAGCAGAGCCGGACGATGACGTTGTGCCGGGGCTTTGTGATCCTCGGCGGCTTCCGGGTGTACTGGTAGGCCAGGGTGTCCACCGCCACGTGGGGATAGTCCTCCTCGATGTCCTCGGCGATGGCGTTGACGAAGCGCAGGAGCGTTCCGGCATGGCTTCCCTCCTCCTCATCCACGGCCCGGCAGCGCTCGCACTGGCAGTAGGTGAAGTTGTCGTTCTGGGACACGGAGATGATGTCGGCGTCGGGACGGGAGGCCAGGATCCTGCGGACGTTCTTCTTGGCGATGGCCAGCACCTCGGGATTGGTCAGGCAGGGCTGGGCGTATCCGTTCTGCCGGACGCCGTTCCCGTTCTCGTCGATCCGCAGGGCGAAGTACTCCGGATGGCTGTCGAAGTACTCCTCCGGCGGGACCAGCTCCTGCATGGTGTGCACGAACCGCGCGTAGGTGACCTTGCCGCCCTCCGCGGGACCCAGCCGTCCGCTCTCCGCGTTGCACCGGTTCCGGGAGTAGAAGGCCCCGTCGTTGTAGGCCTGCATATAGGGATCCCGGAATTCCAGCGGCGGAACGAAGCGGTCGTCCGGCTCCGGCAGGGTCAGCACTTCGCGCTTCGGGATGAAGGAGTCCTCGGCGGTGAACCAGCGGCAGCCCAGATGCTCGTCCAGCAGCTGATAGACGGCGTAGAGCGCGCCCCGGACGTCGGAGCCGGCCAGCACCAGGGTCTTTCCGACGGTTTTGAGCCAGACGCCCTCGTCTCCCAGATCATCGATGTCCACGCCGCAGCTCAGGGCGTCGAAATGGGCGTTTTTCCCGATGATGATCTCGCACTCCGTCTGCTTTTCTCCGTCAAAGACGATGGGAAAGTCCGCGCCGGAGATCTCCCCGAGAAAGCGCTTCAGCTCCTCCGCGGCGTGAAAGACGGAGGGGGAGGGATGTTCCGCGATCACGATGCGGTAATCGGTTTTTCTGTGTTGGGCAAGCGTCAGCATGGCGTCCTCCTTGCAGATGACGATCCGGATGGAACGGATCGGGGATGGTTTTTGTTCATTGTAGCATGAACGCCGGGAGATTGCAAGGGGATTTTTGTGACATCCGTGCGGTTTCAGCAGGCTTTTTCCCGGCCTCTTGCGGAACCGGGCGGGATATGCTATAATAGCATCACAGCCAATTTTTACCGAAACGGAGTACACAATGAAAAAACTGCTGACCCTTCTGCTGACGGCGGCCCTGCTGCTGCCCTCCGCCGCGGGACTGACCGGATGCTCCTCCGGCGGCACCGACAGCACCAACACCGACGCCCCCTCCGCCGACGCCGGGACCGTATCCTAGGGAGAGCCCTCCGCAGAGCCCGAGCCGGAGGAGACCGCCGGACGGGTGGCCGCCGATCTGCCGGAGCGTGACTTCGGAGGCGCGGAGATGAACTTCTACGGGCGGATCTATTCCGGCGCCTGGTCCGCCATCGACATCGCGGTCCACGAGCAGAACGGGGAGCACATCAACGACGCCCTGTTCGAGCGGACCGTCTACATCGAGGACACCTACAACGTGGTCCTGAATCCCGTGGAAAGCGGGGACAGCGGCATCACGAACGCCGTGCAGAACGCGGTCAAGGCCGGGGACACCTCCTGGCAGGCGGCGGTGGGCGACGTGTACGACTCCGGCTCCCTGGCCTCCTCCGGCGCGCTGTTCGATCTGAATCAGGTGGAAAACCTGGATCTCTCCGCCCGCTGGTGGACCCAGATGCTGAACGGCTCCCTGTCCATCGGCCATAAGCTGTATTACGCCACCGGCGACATCTTCATCATCGACAACAAGGCCACCCGCGTCTTCTTCTTCAACAAGGACATGGTGCGGAACGTGGGCCTGGAGGATCCCTATACCCTGGTGCGGGAGAACCGCTGGACCGTGGAGACCTACGCCGCCATGAATGAGGCCGTGAAGAGCGACCTGGACGGCGACGGCATCATGAACCGGAAGTACGACCGCTTCGGCACCATGGCCCAGACCACCCTGGGATGCGTGCTGTACTTCGCCTCCGGCAATCTGCTGGCCGGCAAGAACGCGGACGACATCCCCGAGCTGACCTGCATGACCCCCGAGGCCATCGACGTCATGACGGGCATCGCCTCCCACATCGGCGGCAGCGAGGCCATCTCCCTGTCCGGCGAGACCACGGTGAACGGTTCCTACCCGGACAATCTGGTGTACTTCCAGGAGGGACGCGCCCTCTTCGCCCCGGAGGTCCTGCTCCACATCGAGACCATGCGGGACTGCGAGGTGGACATCGGCATCCTGCCCGCCCCCAAGTACACGGAGTCCCAGGACAAGTTCTACTGCTACGCCGACGGCTGGTGCGTGAACGTGGCCTCCATCCCCGTCACCAACCCGAATCCCGGCGACATCGCCTTCATCATGGAGGCCATGGCGGCGGATTCGCTGAACAACCTGACCCCCGCCTACTATGAGATCTGCCTGACCGAGAAGTACGTCCGCGACCCGGAATCCGTGGAGATGCTGGACCTGATCCTCTCCAGCGTGGTGATGGACAACGCCAACATCTTCTCCTGGGGCGGCGTGGAGGACACCGTGGCCTCGTCCATCTACGCCGGCGAGGGCATCGCGTCCTCTCTGGAATCCAAGCGCAAGGCCGCCGAGAAGATCATGGGCAAGACCATCAAGGCCTTTATCGGGGAGTAAGCGCTGACCCATAAACAAAAACCGCGGAAGAAATTCTGCGGTTTTTTTGACAATCGGGGATTTTTCCGCTCCCCGGATCGTTATAGAGAGTGAAAGCGCCGGAGAGGACCGGCCGATGAAACGGAAAGGAGGCGGGAGCCGTGCTTGAAGCCGTCCTGCGAAGGAGGCTCCGGGAGCCCGGGGATGATGAAGCGTCGGAACCGGAAAGCCGGGCTTCCGACAATCCCGCGGAGGAGATCTTCCGGCTTTACGGGAACGCCATGTTTCACGCGGCCCGGAGGATCCTTCCGGACGACGGGGAGGCCGAGGACGCGGTCATGGACGCTCTGGAGAAGATCTGCGCGCGTCCGGACTATTTCGGCGGCCTCCTTGCGGACGAGCGGCGTCTGAAGCTGACGGTGATGCGGACTGTGGAGAACGCCGCGCTGGACCGGTGGCGGAGAAGAAAGCGGATCCGGGAGAGAGAGGTGTTTCCCTCCGACACGGACGAGAATGGAAGTCCCTCGACGGAGGGCACCTCGGACAGCGCGGAGGAGGACTATTTCACCCGGGAGGAATGGGAGAGGTGCGATTTCGGTTCCCTGAGCCGCGCCGTGAACGCGCTCCCGGAGAAGTACCGGGAGATCCTCCTGCTGAAATACGGCGAGGAATACGGAAACGGGGAGATTGCCGCCATGCTGGGGATCCCGGAGAGCACCGCCGCCTCCCGGCTCATGCGGGCGCGAAACATGCTCCGAAAAAAGCTGAGAGAGGGGAGATGAGGAGGATGGAGGAGAGAGCATACGACGAGGGCGTCATGAAAAAGGCCGGGGAAATCCTGGCCGACGAGAGACTGAAAGCGTTCGAGGAGATGAACGGGGAAGAAAAGGTCTTCTCCCGCCGATTTGAGAGGAAAAAGGAAAAGCTCTTCCGGACTGACACTGGAACAAGCCCCCATGGACGCATCACCGGCCACAGAGCCCTGCGAATTATTACCGTTTGCGCCGCCGCGGTGATCCTCATGACCGTCAGCGTCATGGCGGTGCCGCCGGTGCGGGAGGCCTTCGACGGATTCCGGACATGGCTCGTCGCGGAGCGGAAGGAGGACCGGACCCTGTACTTCGAGGTGGAGTCGGACGGCGGGGCCTTCGTCATCACGGGCGGCGAACCGTCCTATATCCCGGAGGGGTACGCGCTGACCGAGCGGGACGACAAAACGGATCCTTCGGAGGGTTCCATGCCCTCGCTGTGGCTGACATACGAACGCCCGGACGGAGAATACGCCGCCATCCGGTTCATCCGGGCCGGAACCGCCTCGTATACGGACCGGGACGGAGCGGAGAGGAGCACCCGGATCGGCTTCAACTTCGGAGGCAGCGAAACGGAGCCGGAGCCCGTCCGGATCGGTGCGTACGAGGGGACGCGGATGCGGGTGGACGAGGCCGGAAACGGCGATCTGCCCGGCACCCTGCTGGTCTGGTCGGATACGCGGTACTATTACGTGCTCTTCGCCGTCACGGAGGACGTGCCGCAGTCCGGGCTGATCCCGCTCCCTTATGAAGAGCTCCTCCGCATGGCCGAGAGCGTGTCCCGCGACGCTGTGGCCGCCGCGGATGAAAGCGTCCTCTTCGGCTTCATCCCGGAGGAGGAAGGGGAGCCCGTCACGGAGGGGATCTGCCCCCGGTGCGGGGAGTACGAGATCCGGGCGGTCTGCTCCCATCAGCCCGTCCTGAACGACGAAGGCGAGCCGGTAATCGACATGATCCCCGGGGAGACCGGCGCGGACGGCGGGGACACCGGGGCTGTAAAGCGGGCGGAGCTGTGCTATACAGACCATACCTGCCCCGGCTGCGGCTATCGCGTCTCCGGAGGCCGGGACGACTGCCACGCGGAATGGCTCCTGGACGAAGCCGGAGAGAAAATCCCCGTCTGCCCGTACAGGGACGAATAATCAAAATTGCGGGAGGGCCCCGAAAAGCCTTCCCGCAGTTTTTCATGCAAGGCAAAAATAATAATCAACAACGATCAAGCCGTCCCCCCAAGACGCGGGGATAAAGTTAGGGAACCAATCTTTCTCCATCGCGCCCCCTGTCATGCGCGCTTCGATCACTGTTTGCGTCGCCCCCCACGGGCAGAGCAAACCGATGAACTTCGTCTCCGACGGAGTTCATCGCATGTTTCAGCTACACAAACACAGTCCGCGCGAGGACTTGAGGTATACAGTCAGGCATGGATACAGAGACGAGAGGATAGTTTATGCTCCTCGGCCAAGGGGGACCCTCGGGGGATGGGGCATCACTTTCACTTCGTGAAAGTAGTCGGCCATGAGATGGTGTCCCTCCCCCGCGCCTCCCGTGCGTAACGGGATATAACCTAACCTCCCCTCCAAATTACCCCATACATACCATTCATCCGGGCACCGGAGCATCCACTCCGAGCGCATCCAGAATCTCTCTTCCCATCTTCGTGACGGGATCGAGCAGGCGGGCTTTGGTTT
>Ga0256405_10004890_pt1 | contig 24201 bp, 32 predicted proteins | sample RumenRJG_02DNA_FD_189096 | JGI IMG/M metagenome (GOLD analysis project Ga0256405, IMG submission 189096) | Bovine rumen microbial communities from Lethbridge, Alberta, Canada - RJG_02 | ecosystem: Host-associated > Mammals > Digestive system > Stomach > Rumen | place: Canada: Alberta... | reverse complement strand
AATACTACCAGCAGCCTGGCAAAGCCCATCATCTGTCTGAGATAACAAATAAACAACGTAAGCTCTATGAGCTTATGGAAGTACCTGTCCCGACATAATCCTTGGTATAAAATGACGGGACTTTAGGATTGAACGACAAGTTCAATGACAGCCAATGTTTTTAGGGATATCATTTAATTGTATACCGACACAATAATCCTGGGGCGGTGTAAAAATCAGATAGGGTCTACCTTCTGGGCCTTGCCGTGAAAGTCGGACTTAGAAAGGAAATCGCTTTGAGCTACGATATTTTTTTAAAAGAAAGAGTATCTGGAGAAACAATACAGTTACCAATAAAACATGTTATGACAGGCGGAACATACATAGCAGACTATGATGAAAAAACTGGTCAATTCACACCTGCGGCTATAACTGATGCATGGCTGAATATCACTTATAACTATAGCCATTATTATTATGAAGCAGCAGAGGGCGATGAGCGGTTTTATGGCGAAGACTCCGATGGTGGATATGCCAACCTTGGAATAAGAGGCATTTATGGGAAAACAGGTGCTGAGACAATATCTATGCTGAAAGGCATGGCCGAACGAATTGAAACAAAGTATAAACATGATGGAGAGTGGATAACGACAAAGAGAACTGAAAAAGTTTTTAAAGACAAGAATGGAAAAGAAATAGATAAAATTGCGCTTTTGGAAAAACTTGGTTATACAGATTATACGACGGAGACAGTTGAAAAACTGGTAAATGAGGGACCGAGTGATGATTATTGGATTGGCACTGCAGCTAATGCGATTAAACCCTTATACCAGCTATTGGCCTTTGCAGAGTTGAGACCTGATGGGGTTTGGAATGGAGATTAAATTCTTGAAAAGCTAATGCTGAGCATTTTCAGAGTTTTAGGAGAAGTTGTATGGGAAAAGTAGTTAGGAGGCATATTGGTTCAAAAGACAATGGAAAAACTTAAATTATTGCAGACAAGAGTTTTTCATGAAAATAAGGTATATTTGTTGGCCTCTGATATAGCAGAGCTTATGGAATATGATGAGGGATTGTTTGTTGAAAACTACAGAAATATAATATGCAACCTTGATTATATGCCACCCCTCGTGTTAGAAACCGACTTTAATGCGTTGCTTTTGGAAGACGATGAGCTGTTTGAACGTATGCAGCACCTGGAGATAACCAAAGTTGATACGCTTAGGTTTGAAACAGAAATACAGAAAAGTATTTATCCTCTTAAGTTTTTGTTTGGAGGAGAGCTTTTTGAACACAATGCAAAAATGGCGGGATATAATTCTATCTCAGAATACATAAATGAGGTGGATTTTCCTAATGAGATAAGAAAAGCTTTTGATAATCTGCGAAAGGATAACACAGCATTAAAGTATTACTTGGATGAATGTGAAAAGTCCAATAATCTGGACAATATAGATGTTAAACTTCTTTCAGAAAATAAATTGGAGCTGCAAGGATATACCAGTATAAAGGATGGAAGACCAAGTTACGAAGAATTCATTGTGGGAAATGGGATTTTTTACCAAATATCGTATGATTCTGATGAGATATATACAGAGTTGCGGATAGAGAATAGTGAACTGATTATTCCCGAATTCAATATGGACAGCGATGGTGTTGAAGAACAAAACGTAGGATATGATCCTGACGGAAGAGATTACAGAATGTATGGAATCTTTGAGAATCTCTTTCATGTATTACTTAGCAAAAATGTAGAAGATGCTGGAGCAGATCTCTTATTATGTGAGGCCCCTGGAGTAAAGGCCTATATATCTTCACAGGAAGCGTTCAGGTTGCTTAATCCCAATATGTTTAGGAATATATTGTTGTTTGAGGGGAAAATTGATTTTGAAAAAGACACCTATCTTACTGAATATGCTGGGACGATACAGTACAAGCAGGAGACTGAGGCATGAGATACTATATTGCAGATCTTCATTTTAATCATGGAAATATGAATAAGAACATGGACAAATGCGGGTTTGATAGCCCGGAACGGGCAATATAGAAAAGATGAGGCCGATAACCCTAAGACTTATATGCTATATGGGCATGTACATAATACTTTTGATGAATATCTTGTTAATGATTTTATACTGCGAACAAGAGATTATAAGCGCTTTGAAAAGGATAAAGAGTATCATAATATCCCCTGCAATATGATCAACTGCTTTTGTCAGTTTTCTGATTATGTTCCGCTTTCTCTTGATGAATGGATAGCCTTGGATAAAAAGCGGCGTATGAATATGGATATAGAAGACATGATAAGGACAGGGCAGGCTTTGGATATAGACGTGTCTTTTGGAGATGGTTTTATGAAGGTGACACTGTCAACTGAGAAATATTACAGACTTAAGGATGCGTTTTCAGAACATGGACTTACCATTGAAGAGGGGCTTAAGAAGTTTGTGGAATGGACAGTGAACAAACCTGATGAATTTAAAGCTTGGGTGGAAGAGTGCAAGAAGGAAGGTTATTTTAGCGAAGCGGAGATAAAAGCATGGACATGATAGAAATAACACCAGAAGAACTAATAGGGAATCTGGATTCAGACGAATTTTGCAGGAGATTCGGAAACCCTGTAATAGTCAAAACTGAAAATGGATATATAGTTGTTATGGCGTTTGAATTGTATGAGCGTCTTTTTGGAAAGGTTGACTTATCAAAAGAACACACCATAGAAATGGATGAGTTCTTGGGGAAAAGTAAAGAAACGGAGAAAAAGGATGACAAGCCAGATTGACAGATTCAAGACCGGAAAACTGATTAAAAACGTGATGGAAGAAAAGGGGATAACCGCAAAAGACATTAGGGAGTATTTTAATTTCTCAAGTGTTCAGAGTATATATCATTGGTTAGAGGGAAAAAGCCTCCCAACATTGGATAACATATATGGACTGAGTGATCTTCTTGGTGTACCAGTAGATGAATTACTAGCTGGTGACAGAGAAGCAAGGTACAGTTTTAAAAGAGATGACTCCTTTCGTCGAATTAGTTATTATTATGAATTCTTTAATAGAGGCATTGCTTGAAGATAATCTGAAATGAAATCAAAAATACTGGAATATATAAAGAATAATCCCGATAACTGGGAACAGAAATTGAATGAAATGGCTATACGCACAAATCACAACGGTGATCTTGTGTGTTTTAAGTATGACATTCAGGCAGATTTTTCAGATCCGCTGGTGTGTGAAGCAAGGGGAATTATCATGCCTGGGCTGGATTTATGGCGATCGGGAGCAATAAAGATGCCTCTGATATTATTGTGTTGCTGGTGCCATCCAATGTTGAAAAACTCATCAGAGAGTATTCTGAAAATCCTGTTGTTCATGTATAATATCCTTGAAGCCATAGTGTAGTATGCGAGGTGATATGCATATGGGAACAATTAAGGATAAGAATGAATTAGACTATACATGTGGAATCTCAGATGATGAGCTTACTGAGAGGTTTAAGGAAGCCGTCCGCATAGATGAGGAAATTAGAAAGATAAAAGGTCTTCCTACTTCGGGATATGATGCTGAATTAAAAAAAGCTTATATACTGTATCCAGATGGGAGGAAAGAGTATGTCTGAGCAGGAAAAGGTAGTACTTCCTGAAGTAATGGTGTTTGCTGGCCCAAATGGAAGCGGTAAGTCCACAATTACTGGAATGGCAAAAACTGTTGGAGTTTATATCAACGCTGATGATATTAAAAGATCAAGCCTTTGCACAGACATTGAAGCTGCAGTAAAGGCAGAGGAACTTAGAGAGAACATGCTTAGGGATAAAGCGGATTTTACTTTTGAAACGGTTTTATCCACTGACAGGAATCTGAACCTTTTAAAGAGAGCAAAAGAGAATGGATATTTTGTTCGAGGTATTTATGTGTTAACAGCTTCTCCTGATATTAATATAGCAAGGGTTAAAGTTAGAGAGGCATCTGGTGGACATGGTGTCCCTGATGAGAAAATTCGATCAAGATATGAAAAGGCTCTGGGATTGATCCCTCAGCTTGTGGATATCTGTGATATACTTCATATCTACGATAATACTGCTGAACCGTTCCGTATTTTTAAAAAGAGAAAAGAAGCCTATTATTGCTGGGAAAATTCGTTCTGGAATAGTGATGCAATAGCAAGACTAACAGGTGTGAATACCTATTCTGAGTATTATAATGGAGGTTGAGGTCGAGGCCAGGACAATGGACAAGCTGAAGTCAAAGCTGAATATTGTTAGTTCGCAGCCTAAGGTTGAGAAGGCTTTAGAGAATAAAGTGAAAACACCTGAGATTGCGAGATGAGAGTTGGGGCAGTTCTGTGACTTATCAAAAGTCATGGGCTGTCCCGCTTTTTTATGCTCTGAACCCTATCTTTTGCAAAAATGAAAAGGTAAGGTTGACACGAATGTGGATTTATCTTTAAACTGAAACTGTAGCTACTACCTGATGACGATCAGGAAAAGAAACCGTTAACTTTTGGATTACAGGAGACAGTAGCAGATGGATGAAAGAGACGATCTTTATGATCTCATTATTGAAGAATATCATAAGACAGGTTCTGTATCCCAGGTTGCAGAGAACCTTAATACAAACAAAATAAAAGTACGCCGTGTTCTGATAACAGAAGGCCTCTGGGAGAGCAGATCCAGCAAGCAGGTTGGAGAACTTTTTGCCCAGGGCATGAGTGTAAAAGATATTGCAAAAGAGCTCTGCATGTCAGAGAAAAATGTTCAGTCCTACATGCCATATACCAGAGGAGCCTACGGCGGAAGTAAGAGTAATGATGCTGAGAGAAGCGGGGAGTATCGTGCAAGACAGATTAGTGCTGAGACCAAGCAGCCTTCAGTAAAAAGGGTCAAGGGCTTGGAAGGAATAAAACAGCAGCCGGAGACAGTATCTGATAATGTGGTCCAGTTTAAGCAAAAGACATATCTGACGAAGCCTTCTGGTGAGAAGTCGGCTGAAGAAAATAGCGGTAGTTTTGAAAGATTGCCCAGTGTTTTGAAGCTCAGATTTGAGATAGTATCACCATACAAATCTGATGTGGGCAAGCTTGATATGAACCCAGAGGAAGAGGCTGCCTTCCTTAAAAATGCCAAGGCAGAAGAGGGACTGATCCGTGATGTTCTGGTCCATGGACAGATGAATCTTCATGCGATTCATTACATGATCCAGAGACTTTTTGGCTGGCAAAACTGTCACCTTCACAACTATAGTCTTTCTGAAAAAGACTTCGACATGGTAACAAAGGGACAGAGGATTGGTGAGTACCTTAAGCTATGCGGAACCATCTTCAGGTACCCTGATGCAGGTCTTGAGGACAGATTCTGGGATGATGATTACCACAAAGGGGTCAGTGTAAAGAGCTGGCTTAGGACCAAGTACACTTATGGTTACAGAGACTTCGCTGTTGATGATACCTTTATCAAAAATTACGAGTATGTTGAACAGTTCAAGAAGACTTACAAGCGAGGCCTTGTTAATCCCAAAATGACTCTGGAGAACTTCAGAAGAGTCCATGTTTTTGAGAACTCAGAGAATTTCCTTCTTGAGGGAATAAGTGTAAGAGATCTTTTTTCAACTGCCTATAAAGGTAAGTTTGATGAAGCATTCTGGAGATCCTTCATGGATGATATGGTTCGGGAAAAAATGCAGGATGTGGAAGAAGTCAGGAAGGAGTCTTTAGAGGACTACAAGCTGATTCTGGATACCTTGAAGGATCTTAATAACCTTAGAACCAATATCCTTAACATAGACAAGGCTATAAGGTTTGGGCAGGCTGATGATGTTCAGAAATTCTATAACATGAATCCCTATGAAGTGATCAGTAGCCAGAAGGCTCTGGTTCGTGACATGGAAGAAAAGCTTGGACCATATCTTGCGGATGAGAAGCCAAGAATCTTCCCTTTCACGGATGCAATCTACTACAACTATGACTACGGCGATGACTGGTGTGTGAAGATAACCTGCCTTGATGCGTATACTGCAAATGATGATTATGACATAGACTGTGCTACCAGATTCAAGGAAATTGACGGACAGCTGTATATGCCCAAAAGGATTCCGTGGAACGAGCTCCAGTATAGGGATCTTAGCGGAAAAATAGTTGACGATGATCTCCGCGAAAAGCTCCAGACAGTTTACCTCAAGACTTTCCCAATCTGCGTTCATGCTGACGGCATTAATGTCATGGACGATGTGGGCGGAGTTTTCAGATTCCAGGAATTTCTTGAAAAGATAAATAGCACAGATCCTGAGGATCGTGAGGAAAGAGAAGAACTAAAATACTGGGCAAAGGGCCAGGGCTGGACCGGAAGAAAGATTAAGCCGGAGAATATGTTATAACATAATAGAACATGAGCTCTTGGGAGTAAGTCCCAAGAGCTTTTTAAAACGGGGTTCTCTGTTATAGTTAAAGACTTCTCCAAGGCAAGTATTCACTCTCAGCAATATATCTTTTGATTAGCTGGTCTTCATTAAGGCTTTCATATTTATGGTAGAAGTCCAGCAGGTCATTGTTTACATTTACTGACCTGTTCAAGAATTTTATTAGTGTGGCATCGTCACCCTCGACAGGGTCAATACCATTGATCTGATTATCGGTATACTTTTTCGTAAGTGATTTCAAGATACGGAACTTCGAGGATAATCTTCCAATCATAAAGCCTTCAGCGTAACCTCTGCTATAAAAACTATTAAAATTACGGCTGGTTTTGTCATCATATTCAAGCATATTTGGACCTCTCTTCCCAGGCTTGTTGCGCCTTATCAATTACCATGCTTCCCTTTAGCAGGTATTCCCCTAGACTGGTAAAAACAGCGTTGTATTTGGCACTTCTGCCACTTCCATAAATCTGAAGCATATCCTCAGAAAGCTTAAGAAGAGTTGTATGGAAGGCTTCTTTTTCAAAATCCTGCTCACGGAGGATGAGCTTGTTTATTTTGTATCGTTTGCCACCGGATTTTTTCTTATAAACTCTGGAAGCAAATTGCAGTGGTGAATACTCGGCTGTGCCTTCAGGATCAATTTCCACAGAGGGAACATCGTCGTCAGAGAGAAATGGGATAATAGTAGTTATACATTTTGACAAAATCGAGTACTTATCCTGTTCCTGCTTAGTAGGGGTTCTGAAACTGTTGGTGTTGGACTGTAGGTAAGACTCCACTATATTTTCAGCACCAAGAAGCCTGAAAATAGGATTTATTTCTCGTTTTCCGTTAGGATTGCTTTTCCACCAGCGTTTGGCCTCACTAATGCAGGTGTTCCTTAAGTTGTCACCGGTCTTTTTTTCAAAATAGCAGTATTTTTCCATTTCTTTGGCAAAGGTTTCTGCAACGGCTTTGTCCTTGACAATATTTCTTACCAATTGGCAGATATAGTAATAGTTGGTATTATCGCTGTATCTTGCAGAAGGGGCGTCTGACCAGCTATCTTGTAGCATTCTGAGCACTGTCGCCGAGTAGGCCGGTTCCCATTCCTCCATACATTCATAAAGATCGGCATAGGTGTCCATCTCATCTAACGTAGGCCTGCTGCGGATATCAGATGCATATTTCATCTTAAAGTTGACAATAAGTGGAAAAAATAGACGCCCTCGGGCAAGGTTATTAATGTACAGGACACCTTTTAGGGACGGCTCATACTGACCACAGGGTATTCTCTTGGAACTGCGGCTGTAAATGGAGTAGTTATCACCTTTTCCAATAATTTCGCCAAACAGAGGGTTTTCGGGGTAAAAGAAGTCTAACAGCCCTTCCTGCAATATATTATGATATTTCTCATGAATGTTATCAATTACCAGAGAAGTGATTCCATCAGAGTTTACATGTTTTAGCTTATAGCCGAACATTTCAATTTTGTGACCATCAATTGTTTCAGTATACGTTGCGGGGGATATTTCCCAATCCTCGGAATGCATGGTAATGCTCATACCCATTTTATATGCACTAAGGCATGACATTTTGAAGCCTTCGCCGTATTTACCGATCGTGTTGCCATCATCGGATTTGGTGCTGCTTCCAATATAGGATAGCAGTTCATGTGAGAAGGGCTGACCATCAATCTTCATACGTAGCTTATAGGAACCGCCACTTTTCTCGTAATTATAATCAAAATCAGTCCCGAACTTGTCAGGACCTATAGCATCATAGAAATTCTGGATAAAATCCCGCAGAACCTTTTGAAAATCCCACTTAATGGGATAGTCCACCGCCAATTCCAAAGGAATATCCACTTTGTTCTTACCATTCATCTGCATATTTGCTGAGTTCCCTTCTATTTTGCAGTATTATTCTGTTCATCTCATACAGCATAGAGTGAAAAACCTCACTTGAGTCGCCTCCAAATTGATGGAGCAGCTCGTGGACATAAATAGGTAGAACACTGTAAAAAGATCCGTTGTCCAGAGCTTCTTTTGCCAGATATACTTCACTGATTTCACTGGCGACTCTTACACCAAATGAATTTTTGGTATTACTGCGAATTTTGTGAGTACATGCCTCGCCAAGAGCAACGGCATTTTTATTGATAAGAATGTTGCATGTCGGGAGCTTCTCATAACAATATGCTTTTGAAAAGAATCGGTCAGCAACCTCTTCTAAAAGCCTGATTCTTTTAGATTGTTGAGCATTGGGAGCAGCTGTGATGTCCAAACCTCCATTTTCTTCGCATAGTGTATACAAATCCTTGATTCCTAGATCGGTAAAATAGTATGATACTCGTCTCATGCTACTGTAAGAAGAGGACTGAAACCAGAAAAAGGCAATCTTTCGTTGATTTTTGTCGCTGGGATGTGAAGGTGCTATTTCGGCGATAAGTATATCTTTATACTGCTCATAAAACTTATTATAAACATCTTTGTTATTCGCAATTATACTAATCAATCTGCGAATCTGATAATTCCATTTACAGCCGTGATGAGCGTCTTGAAGTGTCAGCCATACCGGAGAAAATGCCTCCAGTATTTCCAGAGCAGCCACAGAATCTTCAAGCCGATCCAAAACCAAATCAATTGCACGTTGCATCATATAGCTGGAAAGAGTTATACGATCCCTGTCATCCTTATCAATATCCATGCTGTGAATACAGAAATATACCGGAAAAGGAAAGCTTTTCCTGAATTCAAGATTGATAAAAACGCCACCTTTCTTCTTTTTGCTGTTACTTTTGAAAACTGCATATTCATCAGTCTTTGTTATAAGATTGCCAAAGCGTGGGTTTTCTTCATAGTAAAAAGAGTGAATCGTATAACAGGCATCTCTATATTGCTCGGCATTAACGCCGGTTAATGTCAGCTTTGTAGTATCGCTATAGGGGCGTGTATAGAGATCATATGCCAGTACCTTCTCAGATACGCCGTTGATGATCTGATCAGCCTGTGTTACAACAAGACGCCAATCCTGAGACTCCATGGTGATTCCAAGCTTCATGTCTCTATATGCGACCAGAGCGGCCATCTTAAAGCCCTCCCCAAAGTGCCCAGCATGGTGCTTGTCGTCGTCTCTTTTGGTGGAGGCTCCAAGGTAGTAGAGCCATTCCTTGTTAAATCCGGATTCCGCTTCAAGAGTGAGAGTGTCATCTGAGTAGTACATCTTAAATCCAGTGGCAAATTTCTCGGGACCTACAGCGTCATAGAAGTTCTGAACGAAATTATTCATAATGGTATAAACACCCCATTTTATTGGATACCGCATGAGAATGTTGAGCTTTCTTGTTTCCATATAATACCTCTGGAATAAATGATTCATTATGGTGTCGCCATAATAGTTAATTGTAAAGGCTGACAATCGGATATGCATTCAACGCTTAGTTGAAGAGCCGAGATTAAACCAGAGGTTCAATGACAAAACCTTTACAGGAACTTATACTTTAGTTACAGCAAACGAATGTATAGTTATGGAGGGTAGAGAGATGGCAGATAAGATGCTTGTGACACAGGCTCTTGATGAAAGAGACCTGCTTGTAAAGAAGATCAATGACAAGATTAAAAAGGCAAATTTTGTTGATACGATCAAGCCTAACGAGGAGAAGGTTCTTGATGCACGGGTATCACGTGAGGCATTTGCCAAGGATGCAGAGAGCGCATATCAGCAGATTCAGGATCTGATCGACAGATTCCAGAAAATCGATGCTGCTATTGTTGCATCCAATGCTAACACGAGAATCAATACCACCTATGGTGAGTTCACTGTAGCGGGTGCGATCTCCCTTAGAAGCAGACTTCGCGGGGCAGGACCATATGACGGAAATGCGGATTTTGAGTCTGCGCTTCTGGATAAGATGAGGGATGACTTCCATACGAGAGTGGCCTTGGCTGCAACGAAAAATCAACAGCTTCAGAGTACTGCTGAGAGTATGAGGCTTTCTATTCTTGGCAAGGATTCCAAAGTTAAGGATGATAAACCACTTGAGGTAGTTGAAGTTTATGTGAAAGAGAATACCACTGAACTGGTGGATCCGCTCGATGTTTTGAGAAAGGTAGCAAAGCTTCAGGAAAAGAGGGATACACTTCTCACTGAGCTGGACACTCAGATCAAGGTATCCAATGCAACAACTTTTATTGAGGTCTGAGCAGCTGATAGGTAAATAATTGCCTGCAACGCGAAAACTTCAAACCCGGTTTCCCTGTAACAGGGTTACGTTACAAACACCAATACAGCAAATATTGGAAGAGTTCAGAATGGTGCAGCGGAAAGCACACAAGACCTGAGATCTTGCATACGCAGGTTCGAATCCTGCTTCTGAATCCCGATAGACGGGTGATAATACGGAGGCTGTATAGTAAACAGCCAACATCATCAACTGTTTTGCGTTTTGGTTTAACCGTGAATTATCGTTGGTCAATTGTAATTTCTTGAATCATCAATTGGAAACTGCGAACGTGATTTAGACATAGAGATATGTTGAAATCCATGAGCAAGGTTAGGGCGTTAAACCGGTTGGTCTGAAGTGATCCTCATGGCTGTGTTGTGGGCAATAAATCATTCAAAGAATTTTATCATAAACTGCCTCTAATCAAGGCTAACGGCGAAAGACCTTGCAGTGATGTAGGGTCTTTTGCTTTTTCAACCACACGTTGAATGAACGATCTGATACATACGCATATAATACAGATAAAGGGACTGTCTACTCTTGGAGATCAGCTATGGTGGAGACAATGTTAAGGGAAGAAAAGGTAAATTGATGGATATATTATTGTGTATTTACAACTGGATGGAAGAGTTTGGGGGAGCGAAGTATACATTAGATGAGCCAAGTTACCACAAAATGATGAAGCTTATGAGCCTGACCAACAGAATAGCGCGTAATGGTAGGAGCACTCGAAAATCAATTTGGATAAAGGTTCTGGGAGGGCTTAGTGGGACTGAGTGGGTAAACGTAGTGTTTCATGGTGATTGCTATGCTCCGGGAGATGTTTTTTACGAAATACAAATTGATGGTGTTCAGGTATTATCCTATGACAGTAAGCGTAGCGAGGGAGAAGTACTTGATGCAACAGAAATGATAGATTGGCTTATTGAATCCGTTTCTGAGGTCATCAAGCTGGCTGAGTCTGGCAATTATGAAAAATATATATCTGACGTTCCTTATTCTAGACGAAGGGGAGTCATTAGCAGAAAAGATTACTATGCAATTGTTCCTAATGCCAGAGAAAAATATGCAAGCTCATTGTCGCAGGATGAAATTGTTGAGTTGTATGCAAGTGGAGGAATGACCTTTCTCCAAGAAGAAGCCATGACAGCCAGAAGATTTTATGAAGCTTGCGCAGTTGTGTATAGAGCGCTTGACATAGCAACGCCGGAAGGACCTGGGTTTCATGGATGGTCTGATGGAGATGAAGAAAGATCGCGATATGGTGGACTGACACCAAAAGAGTGGTATTATGCTGTGGCGGACTGCCGAGATGATGGATTATATGAAGTGCCTCTTGATGATGCTGAATATTTTAGGGGATGGCTAGAGCGTAAGGAACCATATTTCAAGATGGGGCATTTGGGAGGACATCCGTGGGATATTATCAACAAGTACTCCTACACGCTGTCTCTATGTGTGGATATTGATTATAAAACCGGAAATTATATGTTGCACGTTGTTGGCAATTCTGCTGAGAGGAGCTCAGACATAATAAAAGCATTCTTAGCCCTTAGCAATGCAGGATATTCTGTGGTTCTTGATAGCTACAATGTTCTGACAGACAGGCTGCTTGAAAAAGACTATTTAGGAGTGGTTGAAGAGGTTGAACCATGGCAGCGCGGAGACACTATTGCTGGGCGGTTTGTTAGAGATGAGATATCTTTATCTGAAGTCAAGGATCGGGATATGCTTGATAAACTTATAAGGACAATTGAATGGGAAAAGCTGGATGAAGTCAATATTTTGGATGCAACGTGACAGGGGTGAATCAAATGCTAATATCAGTTTTAACTTTTACATTGGGAGTTGTTTCTATGGTTGCTGGGGCAAACTTAAGAAATCGTGGAATCAAGAAAGTACTAATCAATAGGGTAAATGAAAACAGGCTTCATTATGCTATTTGAGCTATGTGCAGAAAGCGAATCAGAAAGAGGATTCTGAGAGGTGGAATATGTGTAAGCATCCTGATAAGGACTTTTTATGCAATTGCTTTGAAAGCGGCAAAAAGGTTGTCATTGGACATGACTATGGTGCGGCAGTATGGATCCAGCCTGTGATTATAGATGATGTAGAAAAGATAACGTCATGCGATGTTCACGAAGTTGGCATGGAGATATCTATTGAACTGGATTTCTTTAAATACAAATTGTTGCCTGTTTTTATGGACTTTTTTGATCCCAAGTTAGAAGTTAATAAAAAAAGATATACTACGGGATTTAAGGATGAGGGAGAGTTTTTGACTTGTTTCATGAGTGAGTGCCTTGAACCAAACTTCTTCACGTATGATCATATTAAAATGATTAGTGATACTTTACGCGGGATTGCTGGCGATGATGGTAGGAGTATTACAGAAATTGCCAAGCTTTTGGATGAAGTTATGAATTCATCACCAGAAACAGAATATATTTGTGTTATGAGTTAAGACTCATGCGATAGAAGAGCTTTTGGGACAACCTAAAAGCTCTTTTCAACCAGAGGTTCAATGCTTTTTACTCCCCAAATAGCTATCATATAAGTCGAAGGAGAACAAAGTTTTATGAATTTACCTATTACAGTTAATCAGGAAGAATTGTTGGAAATACTACTTAACATCGCACCTGCACGTCCTGTGTTTATATGGGGAGCACCAGGTATTGGAAAGTCTGCTCTTGTTGAGAAATTTGCTATGGAGGTCGGACTTGAGTGTGTGTCTCTTTTGGGAAGCCAGCTTGCTCCTGAGGATATTATAGGTATACCTCAGATCAAAGGGGAGACATCAGAGTTTTTGCCTCCCAAGATGATCGCCAGGAAGGAACCGTATGTTCTTTTCCTTGACGAGTTAAATGCCTGTACGCAGGAGGTGCAAAAGGCGTTTTATAGCTTGATATACGAGAGGCGAATCGGAGAATACCACTTGCCGGAAGGCAGTGTTGTTATTGGAGCGGGCAACAGATCTCAGGATTCCGCCATAGTAAAAACTATGTCCAGTGCGCTGATCAATAGAATGTTTCATGTACAGCTCAAGCCGGATGTAAAGAGTTGGCTGTCCTGGGCTTATGAAAGTGGCATACACAGTTGGATTACAGATTACATCAATCAGAGACCGGATCATTTGTTTTCTGAACCACCTAAAATGGAAGAACCTTTTTCTACTCCAAGGTCATGGCATATGCTAAGCGATGCTTTGAAAGAGTTTGGGGCAGGAGAAAAGGAAATCCCAATTGAAACAATAAGAATGCTGGCTTATGGAAGTGTCAGTGCAACTCATGCAGGAATGTTCTCTGCTTTTGTAAAACAACTTGATAATAAGTATCTGCTTGAGGACATTATAAAGGGAGATGCCAAGTGGCCGGATAAACCTGAGGACAGAGATGTGTTGTATTTTCTTGCGCAGTCCTTCAGAGCAAGGCTTTTGCATGATCTTCCTCATCAAAAGTCTGAAGTTGATAAGAAGACCCAGTATTTCGCTCATAGGGCCAAGGCTCTTTTGAAAGAGTTGGCACAGCTTAACTATGAGCTTGCACAAATGGTGGTTTCTGCAGATGATGGGAAAATCCTTCCTGAGTGGTTCATGGTGGAAATAGTAAGAGATCTCCCAAGATTAGTATCACAGGAAAAGAAAAAAGATGGGAAAACAGCATAAAGAGAAAGAGGATCCCAACCTCACTCAGCTAAAAAATGGAATAGAACTACTTTCACATCATGATGTGTTCGGCCATCTTATTTCATTTAATCTCAGGATTGTAGGAAGGAATGAGCTTGGGAAAAAGACTCCTGCAAGTTCAAATGCCAATGGGACAATTTTGGTAAACAGAAATGTAAGTCTCTCTCCAAAACAATGGGCCTATGCAATAGCTCACTGCATACTCCATAACTGCTTTGGCCATTACGATGAAGATAAGGTTCCGGGATATTATGAGACTGATGAGGTTGGTAAAAAAATAAAGAAAGTATGCTTTAATAAAAAGCTGTGGAATATAGCCTGCGATATTTATGTGGATAGGTTTCTGCATGATATCAGGCTTGGCGAGCCGCTGAACCAGTCCCCTGTCGGCATCATTCCGCTAAACATCATGGAAGATGAGCAGAAGATATACGATTATCTTGTCAGAGAAAACTGGGATGAGGATAACAATATATATGGTGTAGGCGCAATTGATTCGATGGACATGATTGGTCTTGATAAGCCTCTGGTGTATAGGAAGAATCGTTGGGGAGTTCAAGAACAGAATGAATTCGTCAGCGATTTTGCATATTATCTGGCAAAATCTGTATCAAAAGCCATAGATACAGTGGCTGAGCATCAGGATGATCACTCATTTGGAAAGAAAATAGCAAGTTGGTTTGTAAATACTTTTCCGCTTTTGGGTGCTATAGCAGCTTCCTTCAAGGTAGTGGAAGATATAAATGAGTGTAGGAAATATGACATCAGCGTGGCAGCAGTTGATGCATATGAAGGCATTATCTACATAAATACCTCGAAGAACATGTCAGAGGAAGAATGGCGATTTGTGATGGCTCATGAATTTATGCATGCAGCTCTTTTGCATCATACCAGGGCAGCAGGTCGCGATCATTACCTATGGAACATTGCTACAGACTATGTCATTAATGGCTGGCTTGTAGACATGAAGGTTGGGGTGATGCCTGAGGGCGTATTGTACGATCCAAAACTCAAAAATATGTCGGCTGAGGAAATCTATGATGAAATCATGGGTGATATGCGGACATATATGAAGAAGAATACCTTCAGAGGTAATGGCCAGGGAGATATCATGGGTAGAAGAACTCCGGGATCTTTTAATGGTCAGAACAGAGGAGTTTCTCTGGATGAGTTCTACAGGAATGCGTTAGGACAAGGATTAGAGTATGAACTCTCCAGGCGAGGAAGAGGCTTTTTACCTGCTGGGCTTGTAGAGGAAATAAGAGCACTGGCGGTACCTCCTGTTCCATGGGATGTGAAATTGTCAGAATGGTTCAATGCACATATAAGGCCGCTTGAGAAACATAGAAGCTATGCGCATCCCAGCAGAAGACAGAGCAGTACTCCTGACATTCCAAGAGCAAGCTATGTAACATTGGAAACTGACAAAGCAGCAAGAACCTTTGGGGTTATCATAGATACTTCCGGATCTATGGGGAGCGATGAGATAGGAAAAGCTCTTGGAGCCGTATCAAGCTATGCAGCAGCAAGAGATGTTTTGGCTGCTCGGGTTATCTTTTGTGATGCAGAAGCGTATGACGAGGGGTATATGACCCCTGATGAAATTGCCGGTAAGGTCAAAGTTGTGGGCAGGGGAGGAACGAGCCTGCAGCCTGCTATAGATCTTTTACAAAGGGCAAAGGACTTTCCTAAGGATGGTCCGGTGTTGATCATTACAGATGGAGGAATAGAAAATCATTTAGATATTAAACGTGAACATGCATATATTCTTCCTACTGGGTGCAGGCTTCCCTTTAGGGCGAGAGGAGAAGTTTTCTACATGTGACATCGTGGCATTTTTATTGGACAACTGGAAAAATATAATAGAGATCGTAGAGGGAAAACAGTCACGCTGAGGTGTTCAGCAGGAATGAGGTACTATGAGAGTTAATTCTGTTGCAGTAACTAATTGTTCTTCAAAGAGTCTGATACGGTTCATCACATTTTTGATGGAGTCTAATAAGACTTAAAGGAGAAAAGAATATGGAAAATGCAAAACTGAACAGAAAGAAACACAGTAGTGCTTCAGATGAAATGTCTGAAAAAATTGTTTTAATTCTGGAACTGAACCATGCAAGGATTGAAAGGGGAAGTTCTTATAGTTATGAGGACAGACTATCTGGACTTGACGTGGACGCTACTCAGGAGAAGCTGCGATATTTACTTGAGTCGAGAGGGCTTAAGGACAAAGAGATAAGCAAAGCGCTCGGTATTACTCCACAGGCAGTGAATAAGTGGAGGCATAAAGAGTGCTTTCTGGATATTGAAAACCTTTTTATACTCAGTGGTTTGTTAAGGGTTAACATTGATGAGATTCTTGTGCCTCGTAAAAGGGAACATAGAGAACATGTAAAGGATGAGGCAGATGCTTCAAAACAATGACAGATATCAAACAGAAAACTAATGATTTCTAAGGCTAATAGGTGTAGCATCAATTGTCATATACAGTTGATGCTGCACTTGGCTGCTTTCTAAATTTACGAAAGGAGAACCTTTATGCCTACAAACTGGGGTGCAATATCGCCATATTTAACTAAAAAGCAGTATATGACCGGTCAACCAAAGAAAAAAGATACAATTGCATATTGCCACAATATAAAGCATATGGGTGCTCTTTCTAAGAAAATGGTTAAGCAGCATGAGTGTATGCAAAAGAATTGCAGATTCTTTGAAAAAAATCTATCCAATCCTTACTGGTATGGTAGGGATTGTTACAATGCGAATAAGAAAAGGGAAAAGCTTGTAAGAAAAGTTTTTGAGACCCAGGGTCGAGATGTGAAGACTGCCACAGGAAACTTTTTGACTGTGAGTAGTTCTAACATTAATTCTGATCTTGGTTCGATGCTCCGTTTTTTTAATGATATAGAAGTCTATCATTCATATCTTTTCTACAAAGATGGTAATTTCAAAATGAGATATGTGGGAGGGTTTTACGGAAATGAGATAGCTGTAGATGAGGCGAGGAAACTGATTCTTGAAGGCGTAGGAGAATACCTTTTGATTGCTGGTGAGGCAGGAAGCCTTGTCGGGTATAGGATTGAAATTAAAAATAAGGCGCTAATAGAGGTTGATCTTACATGGGGATATTTCTATCCGGTGCTATCAAGAATTGTTCATCAGGATATGGAATCGAGAAAAAAGACTGCATAGTTGCATACACGAAAGGGTAACCTGTGGCTAAAGATAGAATTTCATTTGAAATCAGTGGAGTTGATTTTGATAAACTTAAGAAATTTAAGAAGCAGCATGAACATTGCATATCAGGTACGGCAGGAGATAAGCTGTCATATACATTTGTTCCAACGGCACTTGGGCTTGCTGTTACAATAAAATGTTCTTGTGGACAGGACCTTTTATTGGGGAATTTTATGGATCATGAGGGCTGGCGAGTATGACGAAGCTAAGTATAGACCTTTGACTAGAATATGGAAGAATTCAGGAGACAAATGCTGTTAAGGAGAAGATATCTCAGCTTCTTCAAGATACAGAGTTTAAACCAATGACAGATAATATTATTAAATTCTTTTCCGATAATAAACTTGAGACATCCAAAAAGTTATACACTGGTACGCTTCATGAGTTCGGGCTTAAGAACGGTGTAGCGATATATAGACTTCTTAAGGATGTGGTGTGATTGTCCGAAGGAAACCTATACCATAGGTTTAGTTGACCTTTGTGGGATTTGTGGTATTATAAACGAACGGGATGGCGTTAATAGTTCTTTTGTTCATAAAAGGAGGCGACCATGGACATTTTTGATGTGTTTGTAGACATGCAGGCAACTGGTGATCGAATCAAACAGCTTCGTAAAGAGAACCACATGAGAGTATTCGATCTCGCAAATGCTCTTGGGCTCGAATCTGAACAGGCCATTTATAAATGGCAACGCGGTCAGTGCTTACCTAACGCTGACAATCTTGTAAGACTTAGCATATTGTTTAGATGTCATATTGATGACATCCTTGTACATAACATGACAGGAGAGGACGAAAGTCCTCTTCTTCCTTTTTACAGATATTTTCTTGGAATGGACAGACTATACCACGGGTTTAGCGACATGGCTATCTAACACTGATACAATCACAACATATCTTAATAACAAAGAGCAGAAGCAGATTTGAACAATGTTAACAAGCGTTATAGCGCTATAACTGGGTCCAAATCTGCTTTTTCGTTCCTTGAAAACTGAATAAAAAACGATGAAAAATGATGAATTTATGGAGGATTGACATGAATAATAAAAAACAGCTCAGTAAGGATAGTAACTGCATTTATAGAACAAGAAGAGGAAGGAAGCGCTATAATGCCCAAATGGCATCAGCATATATCGTTTATATGATCCTGGGAAGCGCATTTAAAAGATGTATCTTTGCAAGTTCTTCAATGGAAGAACGCCTTAGGTTTGAATATATGAAAATGCCATTAGAAGATCAGTATGAGATAGAAGAAAAGATAATAGAGTGGATGGATAGGGAACTGTTCTTGAGAGAATATGCGGATATCTGGTGCAAAGTGTTCACGTATCAGGAAGGCGCTTTCTTAGGTGTTAGGTTCGAAACATACTTTGGTGCCATTGATTTGGTAATAGGTAGAGAAGGGTATATTTTTCAACCACGCGTTGAATGACAGGAATAATGGATGCGTTTAATATTAAAGGTGATCTGAATTATTTGTGGAACATTAGTGTAGTCAACGAACGTTGGCACGAATGGCGAGTCGTCACTCGGAAAAGATCTTTGTTTCATTATAATAGCAGCTGTTCCACTGTAGCTGAATGCACGCTTCACGTGCTGGACTACAGCTCCACAGCAGCGATATTCTTACTGTTTTGTTCTGCAAAGGGATACGAAGGGAGGAAAGGCTATATATGATTGTATATAGAGAACTTTCCTCCTTGTGTCATGATCTTGGGTATTCAGCTAGAGCGTTGTATTCGCTGAGCAATACTGCCACGGAGCATTATCATGATGTTAAGTTGCCTAAAGCAAACGGCGAGTTCAGGTTATTACATGTCCCGGATAAATATATGAAGTCAGTCCAGAGGAGCATAGCCCGCAATTTACTTGCATATGAGGATATATCATCTTATGCACTTGCCTATAGGCCTGGTGGAAGTACAAAAAATAATGCGAAGCCTCATGTAGGGGCTAGCGTTGTGATGAAACTGGATATAAGGAAGTTTTTTGACCATATTACTTATCCAATGATAAAGGAAAAGGTATTCCCGTCATATAAATATTCTGAATCTAACAGAATTTTATTATCAGTGCTATGTGTTTATAGTCATACAGTTCCGCAGGGAGCGCCTACTTCCCCAGTTATTTCTAATATAATCCTCAGAGAATTTGATGATAGGGTTGGAAACTGGTGTGATAACAGGAAGATAGTCTACACCAGATATTGCGATGACCTGACTTTTTCTGGTGAATTTGATCCAACTGTGCTAAAGAGATTTGTTCAAAGCGAATTAAAAAAAGAAGGATTTTTCCTCAATAGTAAAAAGACTGTAGTCTTAAGAGACGGTACTAGAAAAGAAATAACAGGGATTGTTGTTAATGAGACTCTTGCCATACCATCCGAGTATAAAAAGAAACTTCGACAGGAGATATTTTTTAGTAAGAAATATGGAATCGAAGATCATCTGAAGCACACTGGTACGAAATATACGGCTGACCAATATAGAAAAAAAATATTGGGTAGGATTAATTACGTGCTTTCGGTTGAAAATAACAATAAAGAAATGAAAGCCTATAAAGAATGGCTTTTAAAATTTAAATGAAGGAGTTTATTTAATGAGTGTTCTGGAAGCTATGGATCTTAATATGGAGGCTACTCTCGACAATCTGAAAGACCGTGTATATTGCAGTGAGTACAGCCAAAAAGATATTTCGGAGTATGTCGGATGTGATTCCAAAACATTGAAGGGATGGTTAAATGGAACAAAAGAGTTAGGACTAAAGGACCTTGTGCGTCTTTGCCAATTGCTGGGGGTTGAGGTTGAAGATTTATTGGTAAAGAATTATCAAGTGGAGTATTCAACTCTAAGTGAGCAGAGAAAGTATGTTGAAAGAGAATTACAGGATTTATTACACATGATGAATCGCACCAAAAAGATGGATATGGACGCAACACTTTTGCTTAATGAGCTTGAAGTGGTTCGGAACCCTGCATATACAATCAATGAGATGATGATGTATTTTCAGCTAATGGATTACGAATGTATTCACCATTTGCAGGAGCGACTTATTAATGTTGGGATGCTTGAAAATGATAGAGAATATATCAGAAAGACTTTTAAGTATGTTGTTGAGAATATGATGATTGAAACAGACAAGAAAAAGGATATAGATACAACAATTGATTATTGTACACATAATCCGTATATTCTATACTCTACTGATTACAGCATGAAATTTAAAACTGATAGATTACATGAGTATTGGAAATATGAAGACGAGCACAGACAACAATTATGGAAAGGTGTTCTGGTTAATTAGAATATGCTTTTGGAGAGGTGAAATATTTGAGCAGAATATTGGTTATCCCGGATATACATTTAAAGCCTTGGATTTTTGACATGGCTGATCAAGTTGCTCCAGTTAGTTATGACTATATTGTAGTTCTTGGTGATCTTGTAGACGACTGGGGAAAAGGAAATGATCTGGAAGCCTACAGGGGAACATTGAACAGGGCTGCTGAATTTGCAAGTGAGCATGACGAAGCTTTCTGGTGCTATGGCAATCATGATGTTTCGTATCTGTGGGAACAGATGGAATCCGGCTATTCGTTTCAAGCTAGGGAAACAGTGATAGACGGAATTACGAAGCTTGAGAAAATTGTTGAGGACAGATATCGTTTTGTTCACAAAATAGATGATGTCCTTTTTAGCCACGCAGGATTGACTGAAACATTTGTGCTGCACAGTTGTGGATATCATGTTAGTGATATTGAAGATATTTTGGCAAAAGTTAATCGTATGGGGCCTGATTCTCTTTGGAGAGATAGCTCTCCGATATGGGCAAGACCTCAGCATGATTTTTATAGGATGTTTCGTGATGATCTTTACTTTCAGGTGGTTGGACATACGCCAGTAAAGGAACCATTGGATGCTTGTGGAGTACTGACTCTGGATCTTTTTTCGACATATTCAGATGGAACTCCGTATGGAAATCAGAAGCTATATATTTTTGATACTATAAAAAGAAGCATTGAAGAGGCTAACGGCCAGAATAATATGAAAGAAGAGTGACGGTATGATTACAGTATATTGATGTCATTGAAAAGGCATGGAATAAGTATCCTAATTTGAGTCTTGGACAGTTGATTCAATACGCGTTGGAGGATAATGATGTTTGGAATGTTGAAGATGAAGCTTTAATTGACTCTTTTAAAGAACTTTAAACTGGACAACATCTCGGTAGGTGGTTTTATGATAAGAGATTTTTTTGATGACTATGTAAAGTATTTTCCGAATAAGTGGAGCTGGGATTTAAAAAGTTCACCAGATCAGCATGAATTATATATGCGCACGAGAGCAAGAAGGAGAAAAGATATTATTGGTGAGAATTGTGATCTTCTTCCAGATTTTTATTCTATAGAGCGTGATGCTGGACAGTTTGAACTTGACCATGTGGAATGGACAGATTTCTTCGGGCTAACATGGATAGGTGAGAAAGGTGTCCATGCATATGCTGGAGCACCTAATTATGAAGGTAATTTATATTACTATAATAAAGATGATGACGAATGTGATGAAGAAGGCTTTAGCATTACATATGATTATGATGCATATGAGAATCAACCTCCGGAAGATACATATACAAGAATAAGGCTGCGAGGTGTTTATCACTGGATAGATACAGCTAATGTTGTGGATGCCAGTTATAAGTATCTTGTTGAGAATCATCTTTTTAAGGATACACATGTTGACCTCATATATGAAGATGGCGAGAAGTTAACAGTCTATTCTGAATATGATGAGCTGATTAAGGGATTGCTGAAGCATGGAAAAGAGAAGCTTGTAACCAAGATTTTTGATTCTATGAACGAACATTTTATCAAATTACGAGACTCTGATAGAGAGGAAGAACGGGAGTTTTATCCTGGGAAGACTGCAGAAGAAATGTTTCTAAGTTAAGGATGTCCTATGGGAGAGAAGAATGAAATCACTTATTCTTTTTTAATAATTTTTTTATAAGATATTTGTTCCTATCAACACCGCGAACAGATATAATTGTTCTTGCGGATAAGAATACATAGAGGGTAAAACCGGAGTGATCCGGCGACACAAAGCTATAGGGACTTTCTAAAGTCAGCCAGTTGCAGAACATATGAGATTGCATCGCTGGTGGCGGTGCTTTTTCTTTTGCTATAAAACAAGATGAAAGTGAGGGTGTGTTATGAAGGTGTTAATTAAGAAGGGATTTGTGGTTTTGTCAGTGGTAGCAATGCTTTTTTCTGGATTGTTCATTGATAAAACTGTTTCTTTAGCAGCTAGTGGAGATACAACTGTTTACATTACTAAAACAGGGGAATGCTACCATGCTGATGGATGTGCCAGCCTTAGAAGAAGTAAAATAGCAACTACATTACAGAATGCTGTGGATAAAGGATTTAGAGCATGCTCAAAGTGCCATCCTGCATCACTTGATGCTTCAACTTCAACAAGTACTACAGCTGCAACAACTACTGCCAAAGCTTCGCTAACAACTAACTCAGCGGCAACTCTTTCTCCTGAGATAGAAGCCCTTAAGACATACAAGGGCAATACAACAGAGTTCAATGCCTATGCATATTATATGAACAATGCTGATCTTCAGACTGCTATAGGTGCAAATGGAGATAAACTCCTTGAGCATTATACTAATTTTGGCAAAACTGAAGGAAGAGTTGCAAAGTAAGAAAGTTCAGAGGCCGCATATAATACGAACCAATGAGGAATGTTACTGATATAATAGTAGTAGCATTCCTTTTGTTTTTGGGGGATGCCTCTTGTGTATAACTATAATAGGTATGCCATTTCAGATAATCAGAGCACTCAGAAGGAATCAAAGGAGCAGTGGTGACTTCAACCTGCACCTGTGGAGGGGGATTAAATGAAAAAAACGGTAGAGGAGCTGCTTCAATGTTCATACTGGATTGTTGATATATTACCATCGCAAGTGCCTAAAGACAGTTCTGGACAATACTTTGCTATCGAAGAATACTTCCTGCAAGGCAACCGGATAGATGAGATAAAACAAAAACATATTAACCTGGTTCTGAAGTTGAATTGCTACGCTGATATATTGATATCTGATGAAAGTGTGATCAATCCGTCACCGGAGCACATTGCCGAGGAAATGCAAAAAAGGTATCTCTATATTATGGTTGGTGAAAGTATGATTCTTTCCGAGCCTGATGACACTCATCTAACTGTTTTTAATCCGGACTCACAACTGCTGGAGCTGATCAAGCAGATTGCTTCTGGTGAAGGACTTTTTGTTTGGAAACCCAATAATTAAAAACTGTTAGGAAACTCATCAGAGAGTATTCTGAAAATCCTGTTGTTCATGTATAATATCCTTGAAGCCATAGTGTAGTATGCGAGGTGATATGCATATGGGAATAGCAAGACTAACAGGTGTGAATACCTATTCTGAGTATTATAAGGCTTAATTCTAGGGTCTAATTTCAGATCGAACAAGTGAATAAGATATCAAGACACTGCATTATTGTCATAGTGCAGTGTTTTTTTGCTGCTATTTCTAATTCCGGGGCAAGTAGCACAAAAATGCCTGCTCCGGTGCTAGCGTAAATTTTCACTCGGATTAAATAAAATACAAGAGAACACCAAAGTCTGATAAAGTTAAAGGCGACTAAACCAAACTATAAAAGACAGAGGT
>Ga0256405_10004888_pt1 | contig 24201 bp, 43 predicted proteins | sample RumenRJG_02DNA_FD_189096 | JGI IMG/M metagenome (GOLD analysis project Ga0256405, IMG submission 189096) | Bovine rumen microbial communities from Lethbridge, Alberta, Canada - RJG_02 | ecosystem: Host-associated > Mammals > Digestive system > Stomach > Rumen | place: Canada: Alberta... | reverse complement strand
GCTAAAGAAGAGAAAAGAATTCAAGAAGAAGCTGATAAAACTTATTTTCAAAATAGACGTATATTAAATGCAAAAAATTTAAATATAGATTTAGATATTGATTCTGAAGAGCTTCGACCTAAATATATATGGGAATCTAATAAAGATGGCCAATTATATGAAGGCTGTGTAGTACATAAATTTGATAATACTTCATATATTTTTAATGCGTCTATTAAAGGTGAAAATAATTTTAAATTAAGAAAATTTAGTCTAGATAATATAAAACAAATTAAGAAATAAATGAAATTAAATCCAAAATTGGCGACATTTTGCCCAGGATGTAATCATAAAAATCTTGAATTAAAAACTGCCCCAAATTTAATTCTTCAGGAAGAAAAAAAAGAACCTGCAAAAATAGTTACACTAATTAATAGAAAAATTAAAACCCCTAGAAGTGGGCTATTTTAATAAATAAAAAAATAATAATTTTATATTATGATATAGCATTCACATGCAACAAATGAACTATTTGAAGGCATTGATTTAAAAAATGTTTCAGTGCAGGAAATTTAGGCAAGCAAAAAATTGTTTAATTACATAGTTGAATCAGCTGCTATTGCAACAGAAGAAGGAAAATCTATTGATGATGTAATGGATGAAGGGCTATTTACTGCTCTACTTGGTGGTGTTGCCGGTGCAACAATTGGGCCAGCAATTATGAAGGCTATATGTAAAGTGCTGGGAATTTCTGAGACTGGCCTTTTAGGAAAAACTTTAACATCATCATTAGTCATGGGAGCGCTCGGCGCAGAACTAGGTTTCTAAATTATTAATTTTTAATAATTTATATTTTTTATATTGTAGGATTTAAAATGCTTCCAACCATTGCTTTGCTATGTTGAGCCCATGAATCAAATAACCCTGCTAAAAACCAAACATAACCTAAATTAGGAAGAGGAATATTTGCACCCTGAAATGTAAATATTTTAATTGGTAATAAATTTTCAAATTTTGGAATATAGTCTGGACCTCCAATTAGCAAATCTTCCAATTGTTGTCTAATTTGCATAACAAGATCACTCTAATCACTAAATAGATACCTTATTTTGAATAATTCAGGTTCTAAATAATAATCAACCGGTGTCAATGGAGGAAATAAACTCTATATTATACTATCAATTGACTAAACGTTGATATTTTCAATTGCTGATGGCATTAATGGTTTCTACATTTCCAATGGAATTCCAGATCCTCCTGGTAAAACTACAAATATTTTTCCTGAATCTGGATTTGTATATGGCAATGAGCTTATAAATGATCTTGGTGTTAATGCCCATGCAAATGATTCTCCTGGAATTTTTAATCCTGGAGGTTTATCTGCAATAGCAGTTAATTTAGCTAGTATAAGTTTAACAGTATCGATTGCCATATTAAATGCATCTTGATAAATTTCCAGTGATGACCTTATAGTATCAATAGTTGATATTGCCATTGCAACTGGTTTTGCAATAATTCCAAAATTAATAGGTTTTAACAATTTTTGCAATAATTCATTTTTATGCACCATTGCATGTTGAAGAATTTCTTGTAAATCAACAAATCCTTCAGCAATTTTATTTTGAACATATTGTTTCCACTCATCCGGTAATTGAGACAGGTCTTTAATAATATCTGGAATCAATACTATTGAATTTAATAACATATTTGTTAAATCCAATATGGCTGATAGCTAATCGACAATATCATAAAGCCATGCATATTTGTCGTTCGGTGACTGCAAAAATGCTAATGATTTGTTTTTTACATCTTTTAACAAACAATCTACTGAACAATAGCCTCCTGGAGGCAAAAATCTTGCACGCTTTCCACATACTGGGCATGTCATTCCTTCTCTATATGCATGACCATACATATCAAATGCAGCCTTCATATATATCATTGCATTAATAGTTACTGTCTCACTTCCATCATCTTCATTATTTTCTTTCTGAGAAGATGTTTTAATTGTTTCTTTAAGATTTTTAAAATTCACATTTTTCAGTGTCTAAACAGTGTTCCACCATTCCTAAACAAGAGATACTATTTCTCTGGTTGTTTTACTATGCCGAGCCATATATGAGCCATCTATATTAAATGCTATCCCTTTAACCTATTCAATGGTATTTACATTAATTGCATCTAAGTTTAATTCGATGGGTTCTGCTGGCAGTTCTGAAATATCATCTATTTGGTCAGATTCATTTTCATTTGCTTCAAATAGATAATTATCAGAAATAACAGGATTGCCATTTGTATCAAGAATTAATTCACCAGATTCGTCTTTTTTAAATACGTCATTTTCCTTAATGGCTTCCCAATTTATCTCATTTAAATATATTGATTTACCAGTAAGCAACCCTGTAGTGTTTCCTGTTTGCGTTGATCCTTCTCCTGTGTTAAAATTTGAAACAGGCTATGATTGGGTTGAAAAACTAAATGATTGCGTACGTGATTCATTACTGGAAGGCTATACATCATCCCCACATTTATATAAATTTGGATTAATTGAAGTATATGTTTTGTTTTTATATAACAAATACTATTTGCGTTGCTAACCACTTCTATTTCTTATTCCAATATGGACCCATGAGCTTTTTCCACTATATTCATTAATATACTAGTCAAACTAAATATTATTATTTAGAAGCCATTTCATTGCAAACTATTTAAACTCTTCTATTTTTCCATTTCTTGGAACAAGATCTGCTGCATATGCTTGCGAATGTGCAGATGTTTTTGAACCGCCCACGGCGTTATTTAATGCTTCTCCTCTAAAGGCGGATGTCAATAACAAATCAGACCCCCATGCCTCTCGCAAAGGGTCCAAAATTGTATTAATCAATTCTTCTGCATGAGGTTTAAGATTGCTTGGAACTGAATTGTCTATACCTTTAGCTTTAGCGGTATCAGAATGGCTAAACTATTCAAACGTAAAATAACTCATTAGTCATATAAATTGTTTTCTTCCATGATGATATTACTAACAACATCATTTTGATTTTTTTCAAATCCTCCAAATTCTATAATTTTATTCTTTTTAAATCTTTCATAGAATATTACTTCATCAAATATTTCCATAATATCCTAATGTTTTGGAAACTAACCATTGTCAATTAAAACAATTTTAATGTCTTCCCCGCATTTTTTAAAATATCTCTTAAAAGAATTAAATAATTCTTTTGATAAATGTTGATTGATATATATGACACCCTTATATTTTTTAAGTTTTAGTTGTGAACTCATAAGTGTTTGGAGTTCATCATTTATAATATAAATGCTGCTCTATTTAGATAAATCTAAATTTAAACTTTTTATAAAAGACTAAACATCTAATATATAATAATTTTTTAAGTTTGAATATATCTATCTCAGCTTAAATTCACTATCAGATGACATATATATGGTATTCATTAATAATTATAAAATCATGAATTTTTTTATTTATATGTGAAGTTATTTAGATGATGATTTTTTATGTGAAGATTTTTTATTTTCTTGTTTGCCTTCTTTTGGCTCTATAGTTTCATCAGCAATAACATCTATATCTTCTTCATAAAATGCCTGCAAACCTTCAGCAACTGAAGTTTTAAGTTCTTTAATTTGCATTCTATTTGCAAGAATATTAACAAATCCTCTGTCCATTCCTTCTGGATAGACGGTTTTAATAAGTTTGTAAACAGATGTAGGCGGCAAACTAAGTGTGAGCTCCATATCAAAGGTACATTCTTCTTTATTGGACATGTCAATCATATTATCCAGTAATGCCTTTTGTGTAGTATCTACGCCAAGGTCAATGTCGGTGTCAGACGATTTAACTATTACTTCTTTTTCGACTACTTTTTCGACTACTTTTTCTTCTTTTGGCGTAATGGCATTTTCAATAAACTCTGTTGGATTCAATTCAAGTTGTTTGTTATCAGGAAAATCGATAATAACTTTCTCACATTCATTTAATAACCAATTTACATCAATATGAAATTCCTTTTTGTTAAAATCTGAATTTTGATTGCTTGGTATATCTTGTTTTTCTATAACTTTTTGAATATTAACATTACCAGTGTTATCATTGAAATCAAATGTTTTTGTAGTATCTTTATTAGATTGAGCTGCAGTATAATCATAATAATATTCACTATCATCTGGCACCGTAAAATTGTCTACATGTATTGGTTTAGAATTAACTATTACTCTCGTTTTTGCATGTTTATTTACACCAATATAGTCACTAAAATCTGGTGCTTCATATAATATGCCATTATCTGCTTTTATTGCCTTCGGTTTTTCTAAAATAACAGCTGGTTCAAATTTGCTAAGTTTCCAAATATTATTTTGGCTTGAAACTTCTGCAAATTCAAATCCTTGTATAGAATCAGAATTAACTGGCGCAATATATTGTTTATTACACTTTGAACCATCTTTAAAATAGTACATTATAAAGCCTTCTGAATTGTCAATAAAATCCAATGTGGTGACTTTTTGAAATTTTGAATCATTTTCATTCAGATGCTGAAAAAATCTAATTTGTGCCATATCATTAAATATTAGTTTTCATTTTCTTTTTAATTTTGACGCTTTTCATTGTCGCCTTAATAACATGAATGTTATTATTAGAAATTTGATTATTTATCTGTACTTTTTTTTCTAATGCATTTTTAATATATATCGCAAATTTATTATATTTTTTAATAATAAATTCTTTAATATGACAATATATTTCTTTAAATACCATTAAAAATCAGTTTTCATTTATATTTATTATGCAAAAAACATATTATTAAATATTTTATGTTTTATTAATGTAATAGTTTATTCAAAAAGAAGGAACGACTTTCACAAGCCATTCCTTCCAAAAAATGAAAACTAATTGAAAAACGAGCAAACACCCAATTTTTAGTTGGGCGTGCTTTTATGTTTTCATTATAGATTCTTGAATAAATCAGATGGATCGATATCATCTTCTTTATTTTCTTCTTTATTATCTTCTTTATCTTCAGAATTTTCTTCGGAATTTTCTTCGGAATTTTCTTCGGAATTTTCATCATTATTTGAATCTTCTTCAGAGTCTTCTTCAATTTTGCCACCAATCATTTCTTCAAATTCATCTTTGGTAATACCATAAACATCTTCCAATACTTTAGCTAATTTACTAGCATAATCAGTATTAGTTAAAATGAATTTCGGTTGCTTATCTTCTTCGTTTTCCTCTTCATTTTTGTCTTCAGATTCATCATTTGTTTCTTTATCATCTGAGGGCTCTTCATTATTTTCTTCACCTTCTGTAGGTGTTTCATTATCAACCTCACCTTCTGCTAAGAATTTTACATATTTTGCATATTCATAAGATTCATTGGTTCCCTCTTCAGAAGTTTCATCTTCATTATTAGTTTCCTCTTCATCGTTGTTTTCTTCAGATTTTTCATCATCTTCTTCAAATGTGTCATCTTCAACATTTTCCAATTCAATAGCATCTTCAGGGATATCTGCATCTAAGCAAGCTTGTTTCAAATCTTTGGCAGCCTATTCATCTTTTAATATTATTTCAATGCGTGATAATTCTACAACTTCATCATCATTATTATCTTTATTTTCTTCGGATTTTTCTTCGGAATTTTCTTCGGAATTTTCATCATTGTCATTATCAGTTGCATCATCTCCTTGTGCTGGACCAAATAAATTCTTGAGCTCTTCATCTGAAATTTCAACTCCTTCTTCATTTAATGCCTTTAAACATTCTGTGCGTGTTGTACGATATGTTATTTCTTCATCAATAAATTCAAGAAGCTATTTCTTCTTATTAATGGTGTCTAGCATTTTTTGTTCAACGACATTTTCATTTAATGAACGGAACATTAATTCATTCACAGAAGCATTAACAGCTTCATATAAGGTTTTTAATTCTTTAAGAGTCATTTTTTCAAATGATTTGCCATTATAACTTACATTTGGATGTAATGAATACCGGTGTTCTGTTAATGCTTTGAGAGTTTTTGCTTCAAGTTTTCTTTCTTTAGCGCTTTCAATTTTTTTATTCTCATTTAATACCTTATTGTCAATATCTGCTAAAATATTATCAATTGACAAATCAGAACATTCATTCATTTTTCTTGCGTCTGGGCAGCAACCTTTTTTCTTTTCATCTAATCTTCCACGACGCTTCATTTTTTCAACTCTTGGAACATATTCATCATCTTCTACATCATCATATTCAGGATAGTCCTTTTCATTGTCTAATAAATCTTTAAGAACATCACAAATAGTAAAAATGTCATCTGCATCAATTAATTGAAATGCACTAAATAAATCATCTGATTGCGCAATTTCCATATAACCGTTTGAATCAATATTATATACAATAATATTATCACCTTCATCATCATATGGCCAAACTTCATCAAGCGTAATGCCTCCATTTTCAAAGTTAATAACCTGATCATCATCCATTTGCGCTAAAATACCACGTAATTCTTCTTCAGCTTCTGAGATAATGTCATCATTCTCATTTAATACATCATTCAACATATCTTTTTCTGGATCTAATTCTTCTACATCAACTTCTTCATATTCTGGAAAATCTTTAGAATACAATGGGTCATCAAGATATGTTTTAAATTCTTTGTCATCGTCCATTATTACATTATCTTCAGTACAAACAATAAAGTCTTCAGCATCTAATGTAATTTTCTCAGATTCATCCAAAAAATCCTAGAGGATTTTAACAATTTCATCTTCTGGTAGATCTGATACTCTCATGAATGTCGCAGGTTCACCATCATCCCATCCATGATGTCCTTCAACAACGGCGCCTTCTTCAACAAAAATATCTCGAAGTTTATTACAATCCATTGTATCATCAAAATTACGAATAGCTGAAACACAAATATCAACGTAATCATGACTAATCAATCTATTTAATCTCCCAGATTCATTCATTTTTCTTTTCATTTTAAAATATAATATATTTTTATGTGTTGTCTTATTTTAATTATTTATTTTATTTAAAATAATATTAATTTTAAATATCACCTTCTACTCATCGTATTAGTGGATCATTTTTCAACACCCCATTCTTTATTAATGTCTACAAATATGATATGATCTTCCAAAACTCCTTGTTCCACTAAACGTTTTTTGGCATCTTCAAAGCTATTTTCAGATGTTTGTGTAATAACCCATATCATATGTTCTGTCTAATCAGATTCTTTACATATATCTTTTAAGCCAGTATAATCATCTTCACCATCTGTTACAACAACTAGTAAAGTTTGCGGATCGCTTAAACTGTACAAATCATCAAAATCCTATATTGATTTAATTGCATCCAGCGCCGAAGTTCCTCCTCCTGTTATAACTTCAAATTGGCTAAAGGTATCCATTAAAGTCTCTTCATCTTGTGCTTCTTGATATGTCCAAGTTATGACATCATCTCGGTAAACTCCTCCAGCATTATATGTAGATAATGCAGAATATCTAATTTTGACTGCCAATTCTAATTGAATCAATTCTGACATAATATGTTTAAATACTGTAACTCCGTCTGGGCATTTAAAACACATAGAACCGGATGTGTCAACTAAGAAATATATTTGAACGAGACCAGATTTTTTATCTTCATACTCTTCATATGGACGTAAGTATCTTCCTTGATATAATGGGTGACTTCTATCTAATCCCATGCGGCGTTTAGCCATTACATCTATAGTATCTTCTGGATATTTGTCTGTAAAGAAACTTTGTATCTATGAGCGCCAGTCAATTTTTGTTGCAAATAATCTTTTAATTGTTTCAATTAACTCTTTTGGCCCATTACCAAATCCAGGATTACTTTTAGATTGATAGTTCTAAAGAGCTTGTTTAGCTTTTTCAAATTTTTTATTTGCATTTTCTTGAGGATTTATTAAATCATCTGGATCTAGCGGCTGGCCTGCACGTTCAGCCATTTCTCTGCATTTTTCTATTGTTTCTTCATCATCTCCAAAAAAGTCATTACCGTCAAATGGCAAGTCTAGATCCATTGGAGCATCATGAAAAAGTTCATCATTTTCATTATACCTATTATTTGTACGTTTTAAAGTTGGGTCGGTTGAGTTGTTATTTTCATCTTGATCCCCAGCTTTCTACTATGTTTGCTAAGATAACTTTTGAGTTTTTTGTGCAAAGTCTCTTGCATCTTTTGCAGATTGTTGTGTAGATGCAGAATCGCCATTCTCTGCAGATTCGGCAGCCTAATTAGCCGCCTATCGTGCTTTATTTGCCATCTATTGAGCTTTATCTGCAAGTTTTTGTGCCATATCAGCAGCTTCCTAATCAGCTGTACTTCCCGTTTCATCTGCTTTTTCCTGTGCATCATTTGCTGCATCTTGTGCTTTATTGGCAGCATTTTGAGCCTATGATGCAGATTGTTGTGCAGCATTTGCTGCATCTTCAGCTGACATATTATCAATTTCTTTATTAGAAGGGCCCGCCTAATCAGATTGTCCATTTTCTCCTTGTTCACCAGATTCCCTATCCTATGCAGTCTATTTACTCTATCTTATTGAATCTTTTGCATTTGTTTGTGATGCTCTTGCCTTATTAGACGCATCTTTGGCTGCTTCATATGCTTCTTTTGCTTTTTGCGCTGCATCTTGCATATTGCCTGCATTGGCCGCCTATTGTGCCTATTCTGCTGCAGCTTTTGCTCTATCAGCGGCAGTCTGTGCCTCATCTGCTAAATCTTGTGCAGCATCTGCCGACATCTGTGACTTATCTGCATTTTGTATATCACTATTTTTGCCAGATTCTTGCGCATTTTTATCGGCGATATCTGCTGCTTGTTGTGCAGCATCTGCTGCTTGTTGTGCAGCATCTGCCATTTTTTGTGCAGACTATGCAATATCATTAGCATTATTTGCAATATCTTGTGGATCTTTTGTATGTGATTGTTGTGAATCACTATTATTTGCATCTAATTCTGCATCTTTTCTTTCTCTATCAAGTTGATCCATCATTTCATCAAAATCAGAATATATCTAATTGCTTTTCTTTGCTGATGAATTCTGATCTGCTTTTTTGGACTTTTTGACTGGTTCCCAATGATCTAGACCATCATCAGGGGGTTCCATGCCTGACATCTATGGCTGTTTCATACCAGGTAAATTCGGCTGTTGCTCATTAGCTGCAATTTTTGCATTTTGCCATTCTGATATGTTCTATGCAAAACCAGATAAGTATTGTTCTCGGTCTTCATCTGACAAATTTTTGTAATTTGTCAATTCATTAGGATTTAAAAGAGGCTTTAAAATTTTTTCTATCTCATTTAATTGAGCTTCAGAATATATATGATCATTTCCATTTGTATCTTTCTATTGATTCTAAATTCCAGTTTCAAATAATCTATTAGTTAAATCTTTTTTCATATAAATGCTTTCTTATTTTTCAATTAAATATTAAATGTTCTTGGATCTATTTGCCTTTTCTTTATGGCATCAATGGCTTTTCTCCAACCATCTGCATATGGTCCAATTTTAGTTTTGTTTTTTCGTTTTGGATTAACATTATCATTATTAAATGGGTTTGAAGGATTGAAATTTTTATCCCATTCTGTCCAGTCATCCCAAATATCTTCCCAAATATCTTTTTTAAATGATTTGCCTTTAGAACTAAAATATTCTTCATTTTCAAACCATATTCCTCCTATTTCATTAGTTGAACCAACTAAATCTTGGAATGTTGATTCAATATCTCTATTGATTTCAAGATCCATTGCAATGTTTCCTCTGGTTTTTTCATCAAGAGTAGGATGGCTGCCATATTTCAATATCGCGCGGCGGCAATGATTATATAAAATGTGATAAATTTCATGAATAATTATGAATCTTACATACCGAGTCTGAATTAAACGATACTTTGTCAAATTTGCATTGTCTGTACGTTCTAAATTATTTTTTAATGTTGCCCAAAATTCATCTGCCTCTTTTTTACCATGCCTTTCGTTTAATATCATTTCTGCGAAAATAGGATTCATATAGATACGAATACCTTCTGTACAAGCAGTTTTTATTTCATATGTCCAAATAATAGGCTTATCAAGATATGGTAAAATGAATGAATATTCTCTATTTCGTCTCATATCATCTATCATTGTTTTAACCATACGTGCGACTGCTGCTGGATGAACTGTTTTAGTACCTCCGTCACGAGTATAGATTACATCTTTTTCAATTTTTGATATATTGACGCTTTCATATTCATCTTTTTCAATTTTTTCTTGATTTCTTTTCTTATTGGCCGATTTTTCATATTCGGTTTTTCTTTCAGCACTTGTATTTTTTCCAATTTGGCCCTAAAAAATAGAAGACATAAAAATTAATTTATTTTTATTATTTATTTACACAAATAAAGGTAGATTATTTTATCTACCTTTATTCTATATATTTAAACTATGTAATTCATTAAAGTTGCCTCATTGCATTCAAGATTGTTATTGCAGGATTAACTATATCAAATCTATAAACTGATTGATCTTTTTGATAAAATGCTTGACAATCTTTATTATTTCTAATCATATTGTAATATCTTCCTTGAATAGTATTTTCAGCTATATCATGTTCATCAACACCAACTGCCGCAACTATAGGAGTATTTTGATTAATTTGAATAGATATTTTAGCAATCCACATTGCAAGATTTGCTAATTTCTCTGCAATTACAGAATTCTTTAATACATGAATAACTGTTTCTTTAACAGATTCTTCATATGGGATTTCACTATTAAATAATGTTTGGATTGTTTTAATTTCATTTCCATTTTCGTCTGTCAAATGAAGAGTATATTGGTCTGTATAACGTTCAATTTCTGCAGGTGTCACTTGATATTTACCAATATTCTTTTCAATACGTTTCTGGTCTTGAAGAATTTGCTATGGTGTAATATATTTGTCAAATGAATCTAATACCAATGAAATAACTTCATCAACTGTGTTCATACTAGATTTCCATTTAGCTGCATTTATCATTGCATAGTCTGACATGTTGTCAAAAATCATATCGTCCTCTTTGCATGTCTGTTTGCTTTTCATATGTCCTTTTTCATATATTGAACGAACATCGGCTTGATCTATAATTGCATCAATTGATGTGTATTTTTCCCAAGCTGTATATGGTTTATTCTTAGATCCTGTTTCACGTTTAATTATTGAACCAAGAACACCCATAATAAATCCTAGCCTATCAGTTTCTCTTTTACTGCCTGTTGGATCAATTGTTTTATCTTCTAGTTCTGTCCATCTATACCATAAATTATTTGGAATAGAATTAAGCTGTTCCTTTAATTTATTCAAATCTAAGTTCTTTGCTGAATATTCTTCAGAACTATATCCACCATCAATACTTCTAATACGTTTAGTATCTGAGAAACATGCCTCAAATTTTTCTGGATATCCTGCAAAATATATGTCACGCAATTTCTTTAAGAATGGTTGTGCAATTTTTTGATCCCATGTACGGCCATTCCATGTCAACATTGACAAATAGCTGCTAGATTTTCCAAGAGAAACATAGTTACTGATTTCCTTTGTTTCTTTTGTGGTCAGCTCTTCACCAGTTGATAATTTTTTAAGAATGTTATTCATCTTATCTATTTCTGCTGGTGAACTGCCTTCAATTTCTCTTGAACCTAAATCTAATGCATCATACCAAACACCATTTGGTGTTTTTTCAATAAATTTACAAATCAATTCATCTACATTTTGGTAACCTGTTGATTTATCAACTTCTCTTGCCCATTCAAGCCATTCAGCCTTTGTTGGCACATATGTGACATGAGTCCAGCGGTTTTTAGAAGCTTCTCCCCACATTTTGCGCCATTCTGTGTCAAATTCTGACATATTATCATCTAACAATCTGTTTGCTGCAAATAATGTACACCATCCTGATGCAAGTCTCATACCCATATATTCCCTATCAGCAATATTCATCATTGTATCCAAAGTTTTCTTTGCACCAACACGCCCAACTTCATCAAAGAATATAATACCGCCATCATATGTTTCACCGGCCGGAATGTCATTACCAAAATCAATAACATTTCCAACTTCTTCTCCGGCTGTATTTGTAGCTTTCCGATTCCTCAATTCATCTTGTACCGCTTTTCTAATACGGAATTTTCCGCTATTATACAAATTATCTAATTTTTGAATTTGCTCAGGTGTAAGACCTTCTGTTGAATAAACAGGCAACCAAGTTTTTGGCACAGAAATCGCAATTGTCTGCCCTGCTAAATTTTCTGCAGTTCCTGGTAATTCAAAGTCATCAAATTTAAGACCTGAACATGCTACTGTAACCATGTCCATGTTTCTATTAAAAAACTCCTTCATATATGATGCAGCAGATTTGATAACTGCTGTTTTACCAATACCGGGTGCACCCCAAATCAATAATGGTTTACCTTCTCTTTTCCCTCGCATACTTGGGTTTATCTGTCCCAAAACATTAGAAATAATTAACCCTTTTAATTCTCTTGTATTGGCTTCTTCACCATATCTATCTGTACCTGTTGAATGTAATGATGCTACAGTTTCATTTAATGGTGTCTTATCAATATTTGTATAGTATTTTTCATTAACCATTTTAACTGTTTCCTTTAATGATAAACTTTCATTTTCAGGATTTGCATACTCTTTCATTACTCTTGTCCAGTATGTCTCAATCTATGATTTCTCATTCGATAAAACGTTTTCAAATGCTTCATCAATTGAAAAATCATTAATAACTTTTGCCCCATTATCTTTACAAATTTGAACAGTTTCTTCAGATGGCGCAAAACTTACTGATTCTGGCAATGGCATTACTGCCAAATTAAGTGGATTATTTAAATATTGATAAAGCTCATTTCCGTTTTCATCAACGGGAACAAGAAATCCTCCAATAGATTTAACAATACCTTTAATTGTATGCCATAATTGAACGGCTTTGTCTTTAAGTTTTTTACCAGTTTTTTTAATAATATCAGCAAGTGAAGATTCTGTTAAATATACTTCATTAAGTGGAATATTGTTACTAATTTTATTACCAAATTGCATTGTTCCAGTTTTGGTGCATTCATTAATAGACAATAATTTTCCATTTAAAGTATATTTTTTACCATTGACGCTATGTACTAAAGTTGCTGGTAAATTTAAGTTATTATATACTTTATATGCCATAATTAATTAAAATTGTTATTTTTTATTACACATATTTTTATTATTTATTTTATACAAAAGAAGATGAAAAACACAACTGTCAAATGCTGAAAGTCAAACCAGAGTATAGTTTTTATTGGAAATTTTCTTTATAGAAATCTTTAGAAATAAGATATGATTCTAGCTACTATAGAAATTGGAAGAAGAGCCTATGGGTTTTAAATTCTTTTGAAACTTTTGTTCTAAAAGTTATAAAATTATATAAATATTAATAAATTAAACAGCTAAACGAATTATTAAATGTAGAAAAAGAAATAATTAGAATAGTATGCATATTCAAAGAGTAAACATAAAAGAATATACCAGGAAAACTGAATATTGGATAAAGAAATATTCTGAATATATGGATAAATTAGCGGCTATTAATATTTCCGAAAATAAAGATATTGAAGAATTATGTGGCAAACCTCACCTTAATTATTGGTCAGAATTCAAAGAAAAATATCCAGAAAAAGTTGAAGAACGTAAAAAGCAACGTAAAGCACTAAAAGAAGAATATGGCGAATATTCAAGCTATTACAATTGTCCATATTATTGTGTGGCAACAAATAAAAAAGAGCTTGATGAATTATTTAATGAATGCTATAAAGATTCAAATAGAGGTAAAGATTCGATGTATCAACATACATTGAAAGCTCTTAAAGAAATGAAGGGAAAAATGTATCAAGACGAGTGCAATAAAGATGCATATGGAAAATTTATTGGTATGGCATTTTTTATTGATCAAGATTATTACTGTTTGAAAGATAAAGATGGTAAAGTTATATTAGCGCTTAATGTATGCCCATATAATGTACTGCAGCATCGTTCTTATAAAATTGTAGAAAATGAAAAAGGTTATATATGAAAAATGAAAATTTGATAGATGTTGAAAAAATAAATATTGTGTCAGGACACAGAATATTCAAATTAAGCTTTGAAATACTTAATAAAGATGATTTTGATGAATATCCAATAAATGATAAATCATGCATTCAGGCTCAGCATATGATACGTGAATCTGAATATCAGATGCTTTCAGATGAATTTAGTAAAACAACTTTTTCTGAATATATTTTAGATCAATTGGTGAAAAGAATTAAAAATGAAATGAGAGAGCAATGTATGGAAAAAGAGAAGACAAATGAAAAATGTGGTTATAATTAAATTTTAACCACATTTTTTTCACTCCAGATGATTAAAAATAATTAATAATTAAAATCTATATTGTCATCTTCAAAATTAAATCTATGATGTTTTTTCATTATGACATGGTTATCTTCAATCATATCTTCATATGAAGCATACTATCTAGATTCTTTGACAACAGAATCAAGATTTTCTAGCATTTCTGCCAATAAATCTTTTAACCTATTTTTAAATGCAGGATCTATACCTTTGTCTAATATAAGCTCTTCCATTTTAGCTTTCAATTTATATGCAGACACGGCGGTATTCATTTGAGCTATTGATACACGATATGCAAATTCCTAACCTATTTTAGTTTGACGTCTGTCTTCACCAAATCTTTTAGCTTTTAATCTATTAACATTATCAATCTTCTATGATGATGACAGATGATAAATATTTTCAGTAAGAATTTTTCTAATAGCTATGTCAGTACCTTCTTTGAATGGAAATACAAACCATTGAAGCAAATAATTATATTCTTCAAATGAAGTTGACTATTGATTTATTCGCTTCATTGCAGCTTCCATACATGTATAATAATCATCTTTATCGGCATATGTTTCCCCTATTTTTATACGAGGAATTGCTTTGCCTGACATATAATCATCTTTATATTGTTCAGGAGCATAAACATACACCACAGTAAATGGATGATCCGCTTTATTAGATTTTTTCTTAGGCATTATTCTAAATTATTCTTTTTCTGTCTCTGATGGCAATTCTAAATCATCTAAAATATTGTCTTCATTAGATTTTTCTTCAGTAGATTCCTTGCTTGATTCTTCCGAATTAATAGAATGATCACGAATGAATCCTGCAACTTTATCAGCAATAGTGATAATATCATCTGTTGTTACATCTGACATTAATTTTGCAATATTAGTAGCAATTTTTAAAGATTCAATCTTTAAATCTTCTTCTGACATTGTTTTATCTTCTACAGATTCAGAAACTTCATCATCCTCATTAAGCTCTAATTCGTTAAGATCATCCTCCATAATTTCTCCTTCATTTAAAGGTTTTTGTGGAAGCAGCTATTTCTAAATAAATTTCTATAAATTAACTTTCATGATTAAAATATTTTATTATTTTTAATTATCTGATATTTTTAATTTTCCCATTACGTAAATAATTGAAATTTTTCAATTGCTCACTATTCATTATTTTATATAATGATATATATAATTTGTCGCCAATCCCATAAGAAATTTTATAAAAACCTAAATTATTGTCAAATTCATAACATTTATATCCCTTCTTTTTAGAATTATCGAGACGTATATTAATTTTTTCTTTACATTCATCTAATGTACCACTAAAATCACATACAGCATTTTCAATATTTAAATTTTCAGGATCGGTCCAAAATGTAACAACATGAAAAATATTATCTTCACTTTCATTTAAAGCTTTTGTAACTTCTTTAGCAACTGCTGTCATAATGCTTTCATATAAAGCTTTTTTGTTATTACTTTTCATAATTTTATATATTATTATATTTTAATTATTATCCTTTAATAAATTTAGCTAATTTCTTAGCAATTTCAATAACATCATCTGTTGTGACATCTGACATTAATTTAGCTACATCAACGGCCTGCTTAAGTGCTTTGATTTTAATTTCTTCATCAGTCATTTTTTTGACTTCTTTTTCGGCATTTTCTACATCTTCAACACTTGGTGCGTTATCATCATCAAAATTTAATGAACTACCTTCTAAATAGTTATCAGTGGTATTTAAACTGAAATCATCGCCAATACCTGTTGTTGTATCATTAACAGATGCTACACTAACTGTTGGCCCGTTTTGATATGCTGTTCTTTCTGTTCTCTATCTTGGTTTCATATTATATATTTAAAAAATAATTTTATTATTTATTTTCACTATATTTAGCCTCAAAAAACTTTTTTTCAAAACCGAGTAAAATTAATATCAGATTAATTCCGGTGAAATAAATTTATTTTATTTTTTAATAGCAATAGGAAAATATTGAATTTTTTTATTTTTTTTACTTTTTTTTGATCCAGAGAGAGCCAAATCTCCAGAGCCATTGAACATATCAGATGCTTGAGATGCTCCAGACATTGCTGGCTATCCTGCTGGAATTATATTGCCTACACCAACAGTATTCATTGGTGTATTGTATGCGCCATTTACATTTTCACAATTACATCCACACTCTCCTTCAAACATAAATCCTTCCTTGTCTGTGTCTGAAATCTATTCCATGTTTTTGGCATTTTCTTTTTTGCGTTTTTCTTCAAATTTTCTTTTAGATTCATTTAATACATCATTTAAGCCTTTAGAAATAGAATTCATAATAGATTCATAAATAGATTTTTTCCAATTTGGTGTAATCTAATTATGATAAGTATTGGAATTGAATGGGTTTTTATTTCCAGCATTTTGCATAGCCATGAAGAATTTTATATTCTCTTTTGGCAAATGAACTGGGCAATCTGATACTCTATAATTTTCAGTGCCTATCTTACCCATTAATTTACTTTTATTTATATATTTGACCATAATTAATTAACTTTACTTTCTAAAATTGCAATTCTTCCTTCTAAACTACTAATATAATTCTATAATATTTCAATTGCATCTTTATATGTAGATTCACTTGGAATTCCAGATGATGCGGACCAGCTGACGGAGAAATCATCATCTAAACCAAGTGTTATAGCAGTAGCAATCTATGCTTTTGCCACAACCTCTTCAGTATTTACAAATTCTTCATAAACATTTTCAATAGTTGCCAAACCAGTTGAACCATTAGAAGCATCTGTGAGCGTTGCAGTATTTGCATATATAGATGAACATATATTTCTTCCGTTCTATTCAACCAATGTTTCTGCATTAATATAAGTAGGTGTAGATGAATTTAAAGTATAATTAATGTTAGAAATCATAGAAGTACTAACATTATTAATAGCATTATTTAAATCTATAATATTATTATTTACAGAAGTACTAACATTGTTAATTGTTGTATCCAAATTTGATACAGAAGTACTAACATTATTAATAGCATTATTTAAATCTATAATATTATTATTTACAGAAGTACTAACATTATTAATAGCATTATTTAAATCTATAATATTATTATTTACAGAAGTACTAACATTATTAATTGTTGTATCTAAATTTGATGTTACGATATTTACATATGATGTATCAGCTTTCAAACTAAGATTTTCATCAACTTCATCTTTAGTATAATAATCATCAAGATCAATATGTATCTCATCGGTACTTCCAATTAATTCAAACTACTCATCCACCCAAATATATTCATTATGAACATTTGAAGCACTACTGCTATCAACTTTTACAAAATAAATGATATATGGCTCTCCCGTTTCAGGTAGCTCATCTACAACCGATGAATCGAAATGTATTGCTTCACCGACGGCCTTTTTAATTTTTTCTTCTATGACAGTACTAAATGTCTATGTACCATGATAATCTAAATAATATGCAGTTTTCATATATTCTTATAATTAAAGATTTTCTATACTTGAATCTGGAATTGGTTGTATATTAATGATAGGAACCGAATCTTCTGTAAAACAACTTTCAAACGGCCCTAATTTATTTTCAATATAATACTCTGTAATAGATTTGATCTCTTCATTAATATTTTTTTGGATATATAAATGAGTATGTCTTATTTTAATTTTTTCATCTTCTGATATAGAAGAATCTGTTACAACATCTACTTCATCATATTTGGTGTATCCTTTATAGTTGACGGAAACATCACCTATTTTTTCATTAATATCTCCTGTTTGGTCTGATTCTGGATGAGTTTTTGTAATAGACAATGTTCTTTCTAATACTTTTCTTGTAGAAACGTCCATATTTTTAAACTTATTTTTCTTTTATTATTTATTTTGTAAACTTTACATATTTTTCCATTATAATAAATAAATTGTTAATTTGGGCCCATTATGGCTTTTGACAGCAATGATTTTAATTTGTAAGCATGTGACGCATTTGAAGATATTAAGCGTCTAATAAATTAGTTCTTTGAAAGATTAAATGGCGAAGAAAATTACGCTATGGTAGCTTGATCTGAAGTATAGTAGGACAGCTTAATGGATTCACTAGGTGTTTCCACCATACATCTCTCAATCCCATAACCTAAGGGTGAATTGATATAGAGGTGCAGAAATTTTAGGTATTAGAATGCATGAGGTTTCTAAGTGTATTCGAAATTTTAGAAACTAAGATGTTGTTTGGCTAGTTTGAGGTTTAGCAGCATACAAAAATTAAATCAAACTAAACATGTAGAAAGCTAATTAGGACATTGGCTGGACGCGGGTTCGATCCCCGCTGGGTCCACAAATGTGGTTAAATATTCACATCATTTATTTTTAGTAAATGTTTTTAATTACAATATCTATCATGCCACCATCTATTGTAAATTTGATGGTATAGATATTTTGTTAAAGTCTTTAAAATCCATATATTTTCACTATCATATGGCCAACACTTATTAGATGAAGATGTGTTTCTACATAGTCCTATAAAGAAATCTTTATCTGTTTTTCCTATAACATTATTTATGTCTATCTTATTACGGGTTCATTAATCTATAGTTTGGTGTTCCAGCTCATTTCTTATTATGGCATTTTTGTGTTCTCTATTGGCCTCTTCAATGCATTTTTCTACAAAAATGAAATAATTTGAAAATTCCTCTGGCTCTGTATCACGTTTACGTTGGACTTCAAATTCTTGATTAATGGAATATTTTTTACGTATTTTTTGTTCAACAAGCTCTTCAATAGATGGTATATATGGTTCTGGTTCTATTTCTGGATAGATATATTCTTCCCAACCTATAGATAAGAATTGTTCTAAAGTTGGGTTTGTTACATTAAAATCTCCTAATGTTATTGTAGTAAAAACTTTATTGTCTTCTACTTTAAAAGAACGTATTATGTCCTATTTTTTAAATATTTTAACCATATTAATTTTTTTTAAATATTTTTATTATATTAATCAAAATATTCTAAGAAATATCTATTTGCTCATAAATAACTTCCATATTTTAATAAATCAATCGACTAATTATACAACATTTCATTCAATGTTAATTTTCGATTATATAAACGTATATTAAAAATATAACCAATAAATCCATAACCTTTAGAATCAGTAGGCCACCCATTTCCTATCCAAATATAACCATCATTCGCACCAGACTAACCGCTTTCATATGATGCTCTAGTTATAGTTTTTTCTACTTCATTTATAATTGCTGTATTATAATTACATGATATTCTATAACTATTATTTTCAGAATAATATGGGCCTTTTATATTTCTAATATAACCTGTGTAATCATTAGCAGTATTAAGTCTAATAGCACCATCTGAATGAATTCCAAATAATGGTGTTAATGCCGGTTTATTTCCAACTGATATAATTAAGTTCATATAATTTCCAGTTGCAGTTTTTTTAACACAACACTCAATAGTGCAATTATCGATTGTTATATTACCTAATGTATTTGGTATTTTAATAATTGTATTTTTATATGTACTTGCATAAATACCGCCATTTTGTTTTGTTCTATTTATACATGTACCTTCAATATTAGGAATTTTAGCTAATATAGTATTACCGCCATTATAGTCTTCTGCATCTAATTCAAATATTAATCCATCTTGAATATAATCACTTTCATTGATTGTAGACATCAATATTTTTCTTCTAAACTCACTCATTGTTCCACTCTCCTATGATTCCTAAATTATTTTCAATGCTTACTGCATATTTTTTATTAGCCTAAATATCTGGATCTTTTAGCCAGACAACCGTATTAGGGACAACTAATGTTGTAGCAGTGGAACCGCTAGTAAACTAAAACATGTACTCATTTACAATACATGATGCCCCAGGATTCATTGTGATGGTTAAAGAAGATTTAGTTCCAAACATATACATTTTATTTGGATCTATATCAAATATGATTTGCTATGATTGGCTAAGGTCAATGACAGGAATATTTGAAGTTGTATTGTTGGTTGGATATAAAGATGACTATGCCCATATATATTTGGAATCATGTTCATATCCATATATCTCATCAGATGAATCGGCTGTCAAAAATATTATGCTGTTTTCATTGACATTATTCGATACATCATCTCTAATTGAAGTGATATCTAAAGTTGTTTCACTTCCAGTATTAAATATTTTGTGCAATCCTGTTGCATTAATAAACCTCTTAGCCATTAGTTAAAATAATAATATTTCATTTGTTATGCATCTAATTCATCTTCTTTTGCGTTATCAGAAGACTCATTATTTAATAGTTCTTCTTCAATTTCTTCTTTAATCTTATTTGCAATATCTTTTGGAGTTTTTCTATTAAAGCGATAATTTGTATAATTTGTCCATCCTTTTAATATGCCTCCTGATGCAAATATTCCACATACCGCTGCGATATATTGTGCCATCCCTGAAATATCTGATGCTATTGTATGATTATAGCACACTTCAATGAGCAATGCAACTGCTGGCACCAATAACATAAATAGTGCAATTGCAGAAGTTAATAATAGAAAAACTGTTGATGCTGATACAGTAGTATCATCCATATCAACTAATCTTGCTAACCATCCTTTTCTTTTCTTACTCATTACTGTCGCAATTATTTTTAATTACTTATTGTTGTCATACTGATCAATTTCTTGTTCAGGTGATGGTTCTATAATGTCTTCTTCAGGAGCATCTTCTTCATTATAGTTGTCAATAGTGTCAATCACTCCAAGATAAATACCATTTCCGAAATTCTGTTTTGTCTCTTTATGAACAAAAACTTTACCTTCATCTGCTTTATATTCATATGTACTAATGCGCTTCATAAAATTATAATTAATGATTTTTATTATTTATTGTATACTATCTCTACTGTCCAGTAATTAGGTATGCCATTATTACCTATTGGCCATGTTGCATTAGGGTCTTTGATAAATGTTCCTGATGATGCCACATTAGTAACCCAGTTATATGTACTATAATTACTATTAATTCCAGAAATTGCTAAGCATTTAATATAATTAAGATTTACACAATTATAGAACATCTCATAATAGCAACTACTAACCAATGTAGTTGCAGGCAATTCAGGCACTTTAGATAAACTAGTACAATTATAGAACATACTCTGGTAACATGCATATACCAATGTAGTTGCTGGCAATTCAGGTGCATTAGTTAAACCGGTGCAACCATAGAACATATAGTAATAACAATAACTTGCTAATGTAATTGCTGGTAATTCAGGCACTTCAGATAAACTAGTACAATTATAAAACATGTAGCTATAACAATACTCATTCAATGTAGTTGCAGGCAATTCAGGCGCACCAGTCAAATTTGTACAATCATAGAACATATAGTAATAACAATAACTTGCTAATGTAGTTGCTGGTAATTCAGGCGCACTGGTTAAACCGGCGCAACCACTGAACATATAGCTATAACAGTAATCAGCTAATGTAGTTGCTGGCAATTCTGGTGCACTGGTTAAACCGGCGCAACCACTGAACATGTTACTATAACATCTAGCAGCCAATGTAGTTACAGGCAATTCAGGCGCGCTAGCCAAACTGGTGCAACCATAGAACATGTCACAATAACAATATTCCGCCAATGTAGTTGCTGGCAATTCAGGCACGCTAGTCAAACTGGTGCAACCACTGAACATGCTCCTATAACATGCATATACCAATGTAGTTGCAGGTAATTCAGGAGCACTTGTTAAACTGGTGCAATTCTAGAACATACCGTAATAACAATATTCTGCCAATGCAGTTGCAGGTAATTCTGGTACACTGATTAAACCAGTGCACCTATAGAACATGCTTTCATAACAGTAATTGGCCAATGTAGTTGCAGGCAATTCTGGTGCATTAGATAAACTGGTACAACCGCTGAACATACTACTGTAACACCTAGCAGCCAATGTAGTTGCTGGCAATTCTGGTGCATTAGTTAAACCGGTGCAACCACTAAACATATACCTATAGCATTCCTTAGCTAATGTAGTAGCAGGTAATTCAGGTGCACTAGTCAAACTGGTGCAACCATAGAACATGTTATTATAACAACTATCTGCCAATGTAGTTGCAGGTAATTCAGGAGCACTTGTTAAACTGGTGCAATTCTAGAACATACAGTAATAACAATAACTTGCCAATGTAGTTGCAGGTAATTCAGGAGCACTTGTTAAACTGGTGCAATTCTAGAACATATAGTAATAACAATAACTTGCTAATGTAGTTGCTGGCAATTCAGGCGTACTCGTTAAACCAGTACAACCACTGAACATATTATAACCACAATACTATTTCAGATTTGCATTTAAATCGCTATAATTCCATAATGCATTGCAATTTCCTTCTGCAGATATTTTTCCAAATATGCCAAATTGTGTATAATTAGTTCTTGTGTTATTAGATGTTAAATTACCGCAAACGTAAACAATTTCATTATTTAGCACAATTGGTTGTTTTTCATTCATCACCATCCAGTCAGTTCCATTCTTACTGACATACATTGTCTAGTTTGAAGATTTTTTTACTAAACCAAATAAAACATCCTGTTCTTGTGCTGTAAATGTTACATATCCTGCAGGTGTAAATGTTTCAGTTGGGTTATATTCAACTATATTGGATTCTATATACCATGTTATTGGAATGCCACTATAACCCTCTGGCCAGTTTGCATTAGAATTCTTAGCAAATATACCCTATAGTGCAACACCTCTAACCCATTCATAAATGCTATTATCTGAATTAATTCCAGATGTTGCTAAGCATTTAATGTAATTAATTTTTGTACAATTCTAGAACATCGATGCATAACATCTACTAACCAATTTAGATGCGGGTAATACGGGAGCACTAGTCAAATTTATACAATTATAAAACATGTAGCTATAACAATACTCATTCAATGTAGTTGCTGGCAATTCAGGCGCACTTGTTAAACCGGTGCAACCATAGAACATGTTACTATAACAGCTATCTGCCAATTTAGTTGCTGGCAATTCAGGCGCACTTGTTAAACCGGTGCAACCATAGAACATGTTACTATAACAGCTATCTGCCAATTTAGTTGCTGGCAATTCAGGCGCGCTAGTCAAATTTGTACAATTCTAGAACATATACTAATAACAATAATTAGCAAGTGTAATTGCAGGCAATTCAGGTGCGCTGGTCAAATTTGTACAACCATTGAACATGCCACTGTAACACTAACCAACAAGCGTAGTTGCAGGCAATTCAGGCGCACTTGTTAAACTGGTGCATCCTCTGAACATACTAGCATAACAAATATTTGCTAATGTAGTTGCAGGTAATTCAGGAGCACTTGTTAAACTGGTGCAATTCTAAAACATATAACTGTAGCACCAAGGAGCCAATGTAGTTGCTGGCAATTCAGGTGCACTGGTTAAACTGGCGCAATTCTAGAACATATAGAAATAACAATTATCTGCCAATGTAGTTGCAGACAATTCAGGTGCATTAACCAAACTTGTACAACCGCTGAACATATTACGGTAACAACCAATTGCCAATGTAGTTGCTGGTAATTTTAGAATACTTGTTAAACATGTGCAATCCTGAAACATGCTATAACCACAATACTATTTCAATTCAGAATTTATATTACTGTAATTCCATAATGAATTGCAGTTTCCGATTATTGAAACAGAGCCTGTCATTTTAAATTGAGTATAGTCTGAAGTTGTCTAATTGGCATTTA